>Ga0210394_10000136_pt1 | contig 177922 bp, 151 predicted proteins | sample IncBWC12MmetaG_FD_160121 | JGI IMG/M metagenome (GOLD analysis project Ga0210394, IMG submission 160121) | Forest soil microbial communities from Barre Woods Harvard Forest LTER site, Petersham, Massachusetts, United States - Inc-BW-C-12-M | ecosystem: Environmental > Terrestrial > Soil >...
CGGAAGCCTTTACAGTCGCGTTCAAGCTCCGGGATCGTCACACTCACGTCGATGACATTGTCCGGACGTACGGGCAGTACTTAAATGCTCTGACTGTGGTAGTTTCCGCTTTGGATAAGCAAGTTCCCAAGCAGGAGTGGCATCGAGCCGGCTAAGCCGGTTCCTGATTTGTTGCGGAGGCAAGCGTCATGAAAATAGGTCTGATTATTTTGGTCGTTCTTGTCATCGTCGCGTTGCTTGTGGGCAGCTCGTTTATCTCGCGGCGAAATCAAATGGCCATCCAGCGCGAGGCAGTCAATGCTGCATGGGCGCAGGTAGACGTCGTACTACAGCGCCGCGCCGATTTGATTCCCAATCTCGTCGAGACGGTCAAGGGTTTCGCTCAGCACGAAGAAGAAGTCTTCGGGGAGATCGCCAAAGCCCGTTCCGGCTATCTGAACGCCACCACACCCGCGGACAAAATCGCTGCGAATAGCCAACTCGAGGCGTCTCTCGCGAAAGTTTTGGTGCTCACAGAAAACTATCCTCAGCTCAAGTCCAATGAGAATTTCCTCCGTCTCCAGGATGAACTGGCCGGAACGGAAAACCGTATCGCCGTCGAGCGCCGCCGCTACAACGAAACCGTTCAGGACTACAACACCTATATAGCTCTCTTTCCGAACAGCCTGATCGCCGGTATGAGCGGCTTCACCCGCAACGACGCCTACTTCAAAACCGAACCCGGCGCGCGCCAAGCCCCCAAAGTAAATTTCAACACCGCACCAGCTCCCGCGCCGGCTAAACCGTAGCCCGCGCCGACGCGTGCGCGCTTGCTGAACGGGCCGCCCTCGGGCGACCCGTCCTTGCTAAAGGTGAAATTCCGACCGGATGAAGTCTTTGATTCCTGCGCTCCCTGTCAGTCGCAAACATACCAACTTCCCTTGATTCTCCAGATCCATGTGAAAATCAAAAAACGGGCAGCACTTGCTCTCGGCAACGACCCATTCGGCCACCTCCGCAATCGTAACTTTGTCCGGGAGGTACTGAAACTCGTAGCCTTTTTCTGTCTCGATCGTTTCGTTCCTGGCCGCGAGCAGCTTCTCCGTCAACTCTTTGTGGCGCGCTCTTTCCTCGATAGCGAGCGCTTTGATGTTGCAGTAGAACTTTCCATCCACGCGGATCCTGGCAGCATCCTTTCCGTCCTGTTCACGAAAACCGTGACCCGCGGCTATTCCGGCGATCGTTAGACCCAGCGCAGCTACCGCAATTCTCCTGCTGGTTCCTTCGATCCGCTGCTTCCATTCCTTGTTCATCTCATCCTCCAATATTGATTTGCCACGTCCCATCTGAAATGCTAAAAGTTAAAGCTGACTTTAAGTCAAGCACTGATTCTCGCCTACCGGCTTCCATCGCTGACTCTGTCTCAGCTTTCGAGGCCAGGAGCACGGAAATGAAAATCGGAGAACTCGCCGCACGGGCTGACCTCGCGCCCTCGGCCATCCGCTACTACGAAAAGGTGGGTTTGCTCGCGTCAGCCGAGCGTATCAATGGCCAGCGCCGCTATTCCAGCGACGCTCTGGACCGCGTCCTGCTTATCCGCGTCGCGGGAGAGATGGACTTCACCCTGTCGGAGATCAAGCTGTTCCTCAACGGCTTCCACAAAAACACTCCGGTCTCAGCGCGCTGGCGAAAACTCACCTCTCGCAAAATTGCCGAATTGCAGCAGCGCCTCCGCTCGACGCGCCGTCTCCTCAACTACCTTGAGCGCCTACGGCATTGCCGCTGTGTTGAGCTCCATCCATGCGTCACGGCCCTCAGTCTCAGCCCGCGACTCCGCGCCCTCCGCGATTCCCGCCGCAATGTTCCCAGTTCGTCACGGGTTCGCCGCATCGCCCGGACCGATCCATGAACCCAGCTAAATCGTCGGCAAGGTTTGCCGGAGCAGTCGATCTCCATCAGTTCGCCGGTCTTCGTGGGACCCGCTGGCCGCAATCGACTGCTAGCGAACAAGCCCAGGAACTAGCCCTGATCCTGGCGGGCACCGGCGCCGCCCCCACTCTGCTACTCCTGCCTGCCACACGGCACATGCAACTTTCGATCTCATCCCGCGGTCGCCAGTCGCAAGTCACCAGTCACGCCATGCCGATCACCAGGCACGAGCCTCGAGTCACGAGTCACCAAGCACCGAGCACCTCCTGATGAGCCAGCTCACCTTCAACCTCCAGCCCACCCGCCGCGCGCTCACCGTCAGTGAGCTGACGGCCCGCATCCGCGATCTGCTGGGCAAGAATTTCACGGACATCTGGGTCGAAGGCGAAATCTCCAACTGCCGCGAAGCCCAGTCCGGCCACATCTACTTCACGCTCAAGGACGACCGCTCCCAGGTCCGCTGCGTCTTTTTCAAACAGCAGCAGCGGGGCATCAGGTTCCGTCCCGAGGACGGCCTGCACGTCACCGTTCGCGGTTCGATCAGCGTCTACGAAGCCCGCGGTGAATACCAGATTTACGTGGAGAACCTTGAACCCGTCGGCCTCGGCGCCTTGCAACTTGCTTTTGAACAACTCAAAAAGCGTCTCGAAGCGGAAGGACTGTTTGCCGCCGAACGCAAAAAGCCGCTGCCAATGCTCCCCAGCCGCATTGGCTTGATCACCTCTCCGCGCGGAGCTGCGGTGCGGGACGTCGTTCGCATCCTGCGACGCCGTTTTCCCAACGTGCACTTGATGGTTTATCCCGTGCGCGTGCAGGGGGAAGGCGCCGCCGCGGAAATCGTCAAAGCGCTGAAATTTTTCAATCAGAAAAAACTCGTGGATGTCTTGATTCTTGCGCGCGGCGGCGGTTCCATGGAGGATTTGTGGGTCTTTAACGAAGAATCTCTTGCCCGCGCCATCGCGGCTTCCGAGATTCCCGTCATCTCCGGCGTGGGCCACGAAACCGATTTTACCGTCGCCGATTTTGTCGCCGACGTTCGCGCCTCCACTCCCTCCGCTGCCGCTGAGCTAGTCGTCCAGACGCGCCGCGAATTCGATAGGCGTGTTGCCGATTTGCGTGACACGCTCGCCAGCCTGGTCCGTTACCGTCTCCTGGATTTAAGCAAGCGCGTCCACGAACTTTCCGCGCGTCGCGGCTTCCGCCGTCCCCTCGATCTCCTCCGCCAGCAGCGCCAGCGCGCCGATGAAATGACGTCGCGCCTAGCGTTGGGACTGCGCGCGCGCCTCGAACAATCGCGCAAACGCTTCACCGCGCTGCAGCTGCGAATCGCCACGTTCGATTTTCGCGTGAAAATTTCCGCGTTCCGTCTGCGCCTCGAAAAATGCAGCGCCGATCTAGGCGTCCGCGCCGAAGGCCTTCTGCGCACCAAACGCGAACGCCTGGAGCGCCTTGCTCTCCAGCTCCACGAACGCAGTCCTTTGAAAGTCCTGGAACGCGGCTACGCCATCGCCAGCGACGCCCGCGGCAACCTCCTCCGCGACGCCGCCCAAGTGCAACTCGGCGACGCCGTCTCTATCCAACTCCACCGCGGCCGCCTCAGCACTGAAGTGAAAAAAAAGGAAGGATCATGAAGGTGCTGCCCTGGTGCGGCAGTCTATTGTGGCTGCGGCGCCACTCGTTTTTGTTTGATCTCTTTGATCTTGTCGAGCCATTCATCAGCGACGGCAGTCAGTTCCGCTCGCTCACTTTCGTAGGCAACCGCATCCGCCTTACGACGGTAGAGTAAACTCAGATACGCCATCGCATCGTCATAATCTGCGCGCAACTCTATCGCGTGTTTCAAAGACTCGATGCCCTCAACGATAACAGTGCCATATTCCTGCCTGTACTGTTCACGAAGGCTCGCAGGGAGCGAGTCGGCCGCTCCCAGTTGTTCATCTCCACGAGCGTGCTGGTTGAACCCAGCTCGCAGTTCCCGGTCGGCGAGAAAGGACAACGTCCAATCGATGACACCCACCCAGTAATAGGGCTCGGGATCCTGCGGTCGAAGCGTGATGTGTTCCCGATGGAAGGACTTCGATTCCGCGAATTTGTCCGCATCGAAGGGCTGACCGGCCATTTGGAAGAGAAGCGATCCGATTCCATCGATGGCCGTGACATTGCCCGGCTGAATCCTCAACAGTTCCCGAAACTCTGCGATCGCGGCTTCACCTTTTTTCCGGTTTTCCTCCGAGGGAGCCCCGGGAATGTATTGCGAAGCATAGCTGGTTGCGAGATACAGCCGCGCGTCAATGAGTTTGGGATCCCCTTGCTTGGCGTGGCTGAACTGTTGTATGGCTTCTTCATACTGGCCGTTCTTGAAGGCCTGTACGCCCCCAAGCAACACTTCTCGCGCCTGAATCTGCGCCTGCGTTTGAGGATCTGGATTTTGCCTGGCGAGGTTCCCATGGGGCGGGACAAAAAAAGCAGCAACGACGCAAGTGAGGCAGACAAGCGAATACACACAAACACGCATGATCGACATGAATGGCTCCTGTTGACCCTGCGAAGCTCCATGCTAGTCGTCGTCGGAGGAGGACGCAACTTTAAGCACTGCGAGAAAGGCTTCCTGCGGAATATCCACCTGGCCGACGCGCTTCATACGGCGCTTGCCTTCTTTTTGCTTTTCGAGGAGCTTGCGCTTGCGGGAAATGTCCCCGCCGTAGCACTTGGCGAGCACATTTTTGCGGATGGCCGCCACCGTTTCGCGCGCGATAACCCGGCTGCCAATGGCCGCCTGGATGGGCACTTCAAACATTTGGCGCGGAATCAGCTTACGCAGGCGCGTCACCAATTCGCGGCCGCGTTCCGCCGCGAATTCACGATGGATGATCAGCGCCAGCGCATCCACCGGTTCCCCGGCCACGAGTACATCCAATTTGATCAGATCGGATTCGCTGTACCCGGCAAGATGGTAGTCGAGCGAAGCATAGCCGCGTGAAACGCTCTTCAGGCGGTCGTAAAAGTCGAGCACGATTTCATTGAGCGGCAGCTCGTAGGTGAGCATTACGCGGGTCGGCGACAGGTATTCGAAATTTTTCTGCGTCCCGCGCTTTTCCTGGCAGAGCTGGAGAATTCCGCCGACGGACTCTTCGTTGGTGATGATCATCGCTGTGATGATCGGCTCTTCGATTTTTTCAATGTCGCTGGGATTTGGAAATTTTGCCGGGCTGTCGACTTCGATGACTTCTCCGGTAACGCGCGTGATCCGGTAACGCACGCTGGGAGCCGTGGTAATGAGGTTGATTCCGAACTCGCGTTCCAGCCGTTCCTGCACGATCTCCATGTGCAGCAAGCCGAGAAAGCCGCAGCGAAATCCGAAGCCGAGCGCCACGGAGTTTTCCGGCTCGTAAAAAAATGCGGCGTCGTTCAACTGCAGTTTGCCAAGGGCGTCGCGCAACGGCTCGTAGTCATCCGCGAGGACGGGAAACAGCCCGGCGAAAACCATCGGTTTGATGGCCTCAAATCCGGGAAGCGGCGCAGCGGGCCGATTCGCTTCCGTGACGGTATCGCCCATACGGGCGTCCGCCACGCGCTTGATGTTTGCGACAATGAAGCCCACGTCACCCGCGCCGAGTTCCTCGAGCGCGATGGGTTTTGGAGTGAGCGTGCCGAGCGTTTCGACTTCGTAGACTTCGTTGCTGTAGCAAAGCCGGATTTTCGTGTGCTTGGTGACGCGCCCTTCCATCACCCGTACCAGGACCACGGCTCCGCGGTAAATGTCGAACCACGAATCGAAAATCAGCGCCTGCAGCGGATTTTCCGAGCTGCCTTTCGGCGCAGGAATGCGTTTCACAATCGCTTCGAGAACCTCGTCCACACCGAGTCCGCTCTTCGCGCTGATCAGCAAAGCGTCCCCGGCGGGAATCGCAAGGACGCTTTCAATTTGTTCCCTAACGAAATCGGTCTGCGCGGCAGGCAAATCAATTTTGTTGATCACCGGAACGATCGTCAAATTATTGCCTGCGGCGAGAAAAGTATTCGCGACAGTTTGCGCTTCGACGCCCTGGCTGGCATCGACCACCAGCAAAGCGCCTTCGCACGCAGAGAGCGCCCGCGAAACTTCGTAGGAAAAATCCACATGTCCCGGCGTATCGATCAAATTGAGCTGGTACGTGATTCCGTCTTTCGCGGTGTAATGCAGGCGGATGCTCTTCGCTTTGATGGTGATGCCGCGCTCGCGCTCAAGATCCATCGAGTCGAGCACCTGTTCATGCATTTCGCGTTGCGTGAGCGCGCCGGTCATCTCGAGCAGTCGGTCCGCGAGCGTGGACTTGCCATGATCGATGTGCGCGATGATACAAAAATTGCGTATGAACTTCGGGTCCATTCGGGTCTGCTACCGCCTGTAGTTTTTTGCCAGTTGGGTTATCGACGGCGGGCTACCGCTCCGGGGCAGGGAAGCCACGCGTCGCTCGAAACCATGCCGGGTAATCATTCAGTTTGCCACAAATCACAGCGTGGCGCAGCCCGTTCGCCGGGTTACTCTTTCTGGGCGGCGCGCGCCGCGAGCTGCCCGTTCTCCGAGTCCCTTCGGCGCGTCCGCGGCACATTCTTAGCGCCGTACTCTGCCGTGCTACATACTGCATCATCATATCGCGGGAGTTTTGCCCGCCTTGAGCTGGCGGTATATAGTTGAACGAGGGCGTTCGCACCTCGCCCTGCGCACGACCTGGCACAAGATTTTCTAGTCAGCCGACAGGCAAAGCAAAGGCAACCCGGACGGATGGCCGCAGACGTCAGCAAGCATTTGGACCGCGCCAAGCGATTCCTTGAAAAGAACCGCGTCGAGGACGCCATCGAAGCCTATCTGGCGGTGCTCGATGACGCGCCGCAGCACCAGGAAGCGACGCAGGCGCTGGGAGATCTTTACGCGCGCATGGATCAACCAGAGCGCGCCGCCGTTTATTACGGGCTCCTTTTCGATTTGCTGATCGATCCGCGCGACGAAACCAAAGCCCTGGCTATCTATAATCGTTTTCTGCGCAGCGGGACCACTCCGCAGCCGCCGGAGCGCATCGCCCGCTACGCATTCCTGCAGCAAAAACAGAATCACCCTGAAGAAGCGATCGATCAGTACACCAAGGCCGGGGAATTATTTGCAGGCGTGGGACGCCATGAAGACGCGCTTTTTTGCTGGGAGCGAATCGCGCAGCTGGATCCGGAGAGTCTCATCCGGCAGCTGCGGCTGGCCGAAGCGGCAGAGAGCATCGGAAAGAGCGCACTGGCGGCGCGGACTTTTCTGCGGGCCGGGCAGCTTGCATCGGCGGGGGGCGCCGAGGCGGATGCACTCAAGCTGTTCGGCCGGGCTTACAACCTTGCGCCGCAAGAGCGGAGCGTCGCGCTGCTCTACGCGCAGGCCAAGCTGCGCAGCGATGGAGCCGCGGAAGCCGCCACACTTCTCGAACCGTTCGCAGGAACAGAGAGCGATGCGGTCTTTCTCGAGACGTTCGGCGACGCCCTGATACGCGGCGGGAATCTCGACCGGGCGCGCGAGATTCTCGAAAAGTTGCTGCGTGAAAAAAACGCCGGCGCAGAGCGGCTTTTCGAACTTGCCGATGCCTATGCGTCCTCCGCGCAGACCATGAAAGGCGTGGACGTGCTGCAGGCCCTGAAACGGCGCATGTTCGCGGACAAACGCCAAAATGATTTCGCCACGCAGTTAGACGCTATCGCCGCAAAACACCCGCACTCGCAAGCCATGATGGAGTTCTGGGCCACCGTTTACAACGAGCTGAACCGCGAATCACAGTATTTTGAAATTCTCGTAAAACTGTTCGATGTGTATTTCAATGCCGGCGATTTCCGAAAGGCGTGCGATTCCCTCGAGCGGCTGGTGGATATCGATGCCTACGACTACCGGAATCAAGAGCGGCTGGATAAGCTTCGCGGACACGTTGACGAAGTGTTTTTGAGACGAGTGGGAGGCCGAGTGGCAAAGTCCATGGGCCCGGGCACGGTGCCGCCGCCTGGCGCCGGAGTGGGAGCAAGCGTCTCTCAGGGCCCGCCAAACACGGAAGAAGGGCGGCATGCGCAGGCCCTCGAAGATCTGATCGTACAAACAGAAATCTTCCTGCAGTATTCCTTACAGGCGAAGGCGCTCGAACGGTTGCAAAAGATCGCGATCATGTTTCCCGGAGAAGAAGAGCGCAACGCGCGTTTGCAAAATCTCTATCAGATGGCGAATTGGTGGCCACCTGGCGCGGCGAAACCCAACGAAGAGGTCGCTGCGCCTCCCGCGCCTCCACCGGCGCCCGTCGTCGAGGCGCAGCCGGTGCAAGTGACCACGCGGACGGGGGTGTACAGCGCGGAGACGCTGCGCGATCTGTCCAAGATTTCCGAAATCAACCAAAAGATTTTCCGACAACAGACGCCGCGGGCCATGCTGAACACAGCCGTGAGCGAAGTGGGATCTCACCTGCGCGTTACGCGGTGTATCGCCGTCGTTGGCGCACCCGGCCGGCCTCCAGAGATGTCCGCGGAGTTTTGCAGCCAGACGAGCAAGCCCGCACCGGGAGCGCAGGTGGTTCTGCTGCTCGCGCAGATGGAGAAGGCCGAACCGGATGAGCTGGGCGGTTTGGTGGTCGACGCCACGGAAGGATCGATTCTCAGCGAGCTAGGTCTAGCGACGGCGCTGGGCGTGATGATTACAGATAAAGAAACGCAAGCGCCTGCGGGAATGTTGATTGTAGGACAGGCTGAGCCGCATAAGTGGAAGCCGAACGAGGCCTATTTTTTGCAGGCGATTGGCGATCAGATGCTGATGAGCGTGAGCCACACGCGGCTGCGCTCACTGGTGCGCCGCATGGGTGTTTCCGATGAACGCACGGGCTTGCTCAGCCGCAGCTCATACCAGAGCTGCCTGCTGACGGAAGCGGACCGGGCGCGCAGCCAGGGGACGCCGCTGGCGCTTGCTATTTTGCAAATCGACCGCGGCGCGGAAATACTCCGGCAGCAGGGTGAATCGCCACTGGAGCGTTTTTTGGAGCAGCTGGCGCGTTCACTCCAGCCGATCGTGCGGCAGAACGACGTGGCGGTGAAATACACATCGTGGTCGCTGGCGTTTATTTTGCCGGACACGACACTTGCCGGGGCGCAGAATCTTGCCGATAAATTGCGCCGCGCAGCTTCAGGGTTGCGGCCGCCCTGGGACACGACGCAAATCACGCTGAGCGCGGGGATCGTCGAAGCGGTGGCAAAGCACGAATACGACAGCGAAGATATCGTGACGGATTTGATCAATCGCGCGGAATTCAGCGTGGAAGAAGCCCGCAAAAAAGGCGGGGATACCGTCGTGACGCTGGATACGCCGAAGGTCTGATTCCGCGCCACGCAAAGCGCAATCCGTGGCTCGACTACCTTGGCGGTGTCAGTTAGACGAATCGCGAGTCCGAATAATCGCGCCGATCTAGTTTATGGTTGGATTTGCCACTGGCCATTCGTAGGGGAACATCTTGCCGGCGAGAGATGCGTCGAGTTTGGCGCCGGCCAATTCAGCGGCGTGAGCGAGGACGGGATCTCGCCCGTCGGCGAGATCGGAAGCAGATGGCAGCAGGGTGAGGTCGGGGATCACGCCATGTTTTTCGAGGCTCTTTCCGTCCGTCATGATCAAATCCGCAATCGTGATTTCGACGCCGTAAGGAAGGACCAGGTCTACGCCTTCCTTTAGTGGGTAAAATTGGGCGACCATAACGCTGCCAGCGCTGCGATCGCCAACGACAGTGCCACGGTGTTCGAATTGCACGACCCTGGCGAGTATTTCCGCAGCTGATGCGCTGCGACTATCGATGAGGACCGTCAGTTGGCCCGCGAATGCGTCGTGGCCCCGTGATTTCACCAGCAGTGGCCTTTGCTCCTTGCGCATAACCAGATTTCCGATAGTGAAGTCATGGTCGAAAAGGTTGCTCAGCATGAACAGCATGACATTCTCAAGACCACCGCCGTTTCCTCGTAAGTCCAGTACCAGCGCCTTGTGCTTGCGAGCTTTGGCGAACATGCTGCTGATATCTCCTTCGTCTCCGCTGAACGAAGGCAGTCTCCAGAACAAGACCTCCCCTTCTTCCGCCGAGCGAGATCGCAATAAGTGCCGCCGGTATTCGTTTTCGATCCTGGCATGCGCGATGCTATAGACCGTGGAATCCAAAAGTGAATTGCCTGCCTCAAATTCTGCGGTAACGCTTTCGTGGCGCACGCCGCCAGATACGTCGCGGAGTGTGAAGTCGGTGGTAAGGCGAGGAGGCAGCCGATAAAGATAGTATTCGAGTTGCCACAAGTCTTGCCGATGGAGCGCATAACCATCGAGACTCACAACTTGGTCGCCAGGATGGAGCTTCTGAGCGGCGTCCGTGTCTGGACGAACGTCGGTGATGAAACACCGTTCACCGATCATTTTCAGCCGAAAACCATACCTGACGCGTTTGCTGTTCGGCGGCGGGACAAATATGGTGTGAGAATCGTCCAGCCCGGAAAGGTAGGCTTCGATCACCCGATAGGCGGCCCCGATGGTTTTCGCGTTTCTGAGCTGCTCCCGATAGGTTTTATATCGTTCATCAGGGTCGATGCCGTGAAAGGACGGGTCATAGTATTTCTCTTTGAGAACTCGATGGATATTGGAGAGCATGCCTTCCGCATACTCGCGCTCGCTGGAAGTGATTTGCGGTTGTGCTTGTCCGATCGCGACTAGGGCCCCGGCGATAAGCGCGATGGCTATTGCCGCTGTGGCCCAAAGCAGCCGCGGAGCGCAGGATCGCCGGCGTGTTTTGGAACTAACGGCCATGGAGGAACTGTTCATCCGGCCTGTTTTACTCCGAAATAGCACGCCTGCACAAGCTACATCGGCTGTCCAGCGGCGTTGCGGCATGGCAAAATGAGCTGGTGCGCAAAAAGAACAAGAAAGGGCCGAAGCGCAAGCGGGCGATCAGCGGCGGGCAGTGCCGCAGGGCCAGCTCGAAACGCAGCGACACAGATAGAGAGAAGGAAGAGCTGTTTGCATTCATGGCGGGGAAGGTCGAGACAGTTGGCGATATTGAGTCGCCCATTGAGGATTGGGAGCACTGGAATCCGGCGAAGAACCTGGAGAAATGAGGAGAATATGTTTCCAACGGATGTGGTGATTGTGGCGGGAGCGCGGACGCCGATGGCACGGTATACGGGGGCGTTTTCGGAGGTGAGCGCGATTGATTTGGCGGTGCATGCTTCGAAAGAGGCGATCCGTCGTTCGGGCGTGGACCCGGGAGAGTTCGATCACGCGATTTTCGGCAACGTGATGCAGACGAGCGCGGACGCACTTTATGGCGCGCGGCATGTTGGGTTGAAGGCCGGGCTGAAAACGGAAACGCCTGCCGTGACTGTGAACCGGTTGTGTGGGTCGGGGATTGAGGCGGTGTCGCAGGCGGCGCAGAGGCTTTTGTTGGGCGAAGCGACGATGGTGCTTGCTGGGGGCATGGAGAATATGACGCAGGCGCCGTTTGTGGTTCGCGGAGCGCGGACCGGATTGAAACTTGGCGGCGGGGCGCTGGAGGATTCGCTATTTGTCGGGCTGACGGACAGCTTTTGCGGATTGCCGATGGCCATGACCGCGGAGAAGTTGGCGGAGCAACACCGGATTACGCGTAGGGACGCGGACGCGTATGCGTTGCGCAGCCAGCAAGCGGCGGATGCGGCATACAAGGCGTGCCGGATTCGGGAAGAACTCGCGCCTGTGGAAGTGAAGCAGGGGAAGAAGACGATTGTGTTTAGCGAAGACGATCACCGGCGGCCGGAAACGACGATGGAGACGCTGGAGAAATTGCCGCCATCGTTCAAGAAGGATGGGATTGTTACGGCGGGAAATGCCAGCGGTATTGTGGATGGCGCGGCGGCGGTTGTGGTGACGCGGGAAAAGACGGCGAAAGAGCGCGGGCTGAAGCCAGTGGGAAGAATTGTGTCGTGGGCGACGGCGGGGGTCGATCCTAGCATTATGGGCATTGGGCCGGTGCCTTCTTCGCAAAAAGCGCTGAAGCTGGCGGGACTTGCGCTGGAGCAGATGGATCGCGTCGAACTGAATGAAGCGTTCGCGGCCCAGTATCTTGCTGTGGAGAAGGTCCTGGGATTGAACCGGGACAAGACCAACGTGAACGGAGGAGCGATTGCGCTGGGGCATCCACTGGGGGCGAGCGGGACGCGGCTGTTGATTACGATTTTGAATGAGCTGCGGCGTAACAATTTGCGCTACGGATTGGCGACGGCTTGCATAGGGGGCGGGCAGGGAATCGCGATGATTGTTGAGGCGCTGAACGGAACGAAGTAAAGAAGTAATGATGTAACGAAGTTGCAGCAGAGGCACCAAGCCGCGGGAGATTTGTCTAGAAAAGAAGAGAAAAGATAACGCAGAGGCGCCGAGTGCGCTGAGGAGCGCAAAGAAGAGTCCGGAAGTGGTACTTTCTGCTAGACTTGCGTTTCGCTCCACGCGCGGTTTGTCATAGTCACCTGTCAATTCAGCGAGGATAAAGAATGGCGATTCAAAAAGTGGGAGTTGTGGGGTGTGGGTTGATGGGTTCGGGTATCGCGCAGGTGTGCGCGGCAGCGGGATTTGCAACCGTGGCGCGTGAAGTGAGCCCCGAAATTGTCGAGAAGGGGTTCAAGAGTATCGAGAAAAACTTGGCCCGGTTGGTAGAAAAGGGAACGATCACAGCAGCGGTGCAAGGTGAAATTCGCGGGCGGTTACGCGGGACGACGTTGCTCGAGGACTTGAAAGATTGCGACGTAATTGTCGAAGCAATTATCGAGCAATTGCCCGCGAAACGTGAACTTTTTTCTGCGCTGGATGCGCTGTGCCCTCCATCGACGATTTTTGCTAGCAACACTTCGTCGTTGACGATCACGGAAATCTCCGCAGCCACGAAGCGGCCGCAACGGTTTGTGGGATTGCACTTTTTTAACCCAGTGCCGGTGATGAAGCTGGTGGAGGTGGTGCGCACGATTGCGACAGACGCAGACGTATATGAACAGATGGTCGAATTTGGGACGAAGCTGGGGAAGACAGCGGTGCGAGCGCACGATTCGACGGGATTTATTGTGAACCGGCTGCTGGTGCCGTATTTGCTGGATGCGATTCGGGCGCTGGAAGAAGGCGTGGGCTCGATCGAGGACATCGACAATTCCATGAAACTGGGTTGCGGACATCCGATGGGGCCGCTGACTCTGCTGGATTTCGTGGGATTGGATACGACGTATTACATTTCGCAGATTATGTTTGAGGAGTTCCATGAGCGGCGATTTGCATCGCCGCCGCTTTTGAGGCGGATGGTTTTAGCGGGGTGGAATGGTCGGAAGGCGGGACGGGGGTTTTATGATTATGCGGATCCCGCGAAACCGAAGGCCATGAGATTTTAGGAAAAGAAGGAAAGAATCTTACAGCGAGGACGCGGAGAGCACAGCGGACACGGAGAAGAAAGACCAGGACGCGATGGGCTACGAGAATATTTTGTACGAGAAGAGAGACGGGATTGCATTCATCACCTTCAACCGGCCGAAGGTCTTGAATGCGCTGAACCGCCAGACCATGGAAGAGTTGCAGCAAGTGCTATTGGATGCGAGCGCTGACCAGGCGGTGCGGGTACTAATTCTCACCGGCGCGGGCGGAAAGTCATTCGTTGCGGGAGCGGACATTGGCGAACTTTCGCAGCAGACGCCAGTCGTGGGAAAAGAGTTTTCGCTGTTTGGACAGGGAGTGATCCACTTGCTGGAAACGATCGGCAAGCCCTCCATTTGCGCGATCAATGGTTTTGCGCTGGGGGGCGGGTGTGAGGTTGCGCTAGCCTGCACCATTCGAATTTCGAGCACGACGGCGAAGCTGGGGCAGCCGGAAGTGAAGCTGGGCCTTCTGCCTGGATACGGCGGAACGCAGCGGTTGGTGCGGCTTTGCGGCAAGGGAGTGGCTCACGAACTCTGCCTGGCCGGCGAAATGATTGGCGCCGACGAAGCTTTGCGCGTCGGGCTTGTGAATCATGTATACGAGCCGGCAGAACTTTTGCCTGCCGCCGAGGCATTGGCAAAGAAGATCATTGCCAATGCGCCGGTTGCGGTGCGCTACGCGATGGAAGCGATCGAGCGGGGTGTGGAAATGTCTCAGGAGGAAGGACTGTTCCTGGAAGCCACTCTTTTTGGTTTGGTTTGCGCGACCGAAGACATGCGTGAGGGGACAAAGGCATTTTTGGAGAAGAGAGCGGCGAAATTTGTTGGGAAGTAAAGGACCCAACGGAAATAAGTGAATCCAAAAGAAAAAGAGAGCGGCCGAGACCATAGATGGCGGAAAAATTATATCCTGGACAAATTGACGGCGGATTGACTGCGAGGGGGTTGCGTTTTGGAATTGTTGTGAGCCGCTTCAACAGTTTTATCACCGAGCGGCTCCTGGCGGCGGCGGTGGATGCGCTAGAGCGGGCGGGGGCCGCAAGCCAGGACGTGGACGTCGTGCGAGTACCCGGCTCCTTCGAACTGCCGCTGACGGCGAAGAAACTTGCTATGACGGGACGCTACGATGCGCTAATCGCGATCGGATGCGTGATTCGCGGCGAAACTTCGCACTACGATTACGTTTGCTCGGAGACGGCGCGAGGTTTGCAGCTTGCGCAGATGGACTCGGGCGTCCCCATCATGTTTTGCGTGCTGACTTGCGACACACTGGAACAGGCCATTGACCGCGCGGGGCTGAAGGGCGGCAACAAGGGATTCGAAGCGGGTCTGTCGGCGATTGAGATGGCGAATTTATCGCGCAAATTGCGCGGAGCGCCAGCGAAGCCATTCGCCGACGGAAAGTCGAGGCGCAAATAACGTGTCGCTACGCACAAAATCCCGCGAGTTCGCGATGCAGATGCTGTTCCAGTGGGACATGAGCGAGCAAGAGCCCGCAAAGCTGGAAGCAAAATTCTGGCGAGCGGCGAAGGCCACTGAGTCCACGCGCGCGTTTGCGAACCGGCTGTTTGAAGGGGCCGCGAAAGACACCACGACCATCGACGAATTGATCGTTCGGCAAGCGGAGAATTGGCGTCTTGAGCGGCTCGCGGTAATCGACCGGGCGATTTTGCGTCTGGCGATTTACGAACTGCGAACCACGGACACGCCCCCGAAGGTAATCCTGAACGAAGCGGTAGAGCTGGCCAAGAAATTTTCTTCACAAGAAGCCGGGTCGTTTGTGAACGGGATTCTCGACGCGGTGCATAAGTCTTTGGCAAATGGATAGTTAGGATTGTTTGACGGGCGTGGTCCCCGCCCCATCCCGCGGGGCGGGTTTTTCTGCAAATTTTTCCGAAACTTTCTTCCCTGCCTGGTGTTTCTGACTCTCAAATCCGGACAGGTCCCGGAAGTTTTCTTCAGGAGAGAAAACCATGTGTGTCTATAAATTGATTCGCGGAAGTGTGCTCGGACTGATGGTTGCGGGACTGCTGGCAGGAGGCGCAAATGCCCAGAGCCCGGACTCGTCTTCCCGGCAGCAGGATATCAAGAAGGATAAGCAGGACATTCGGGAAGACAAAAAGGACCTGAGCAAAGATCGTGCCGACCGCAACGCGGATCAGAAGGACATCAACACCGACAACCGCGACATCAAAAACGACAAGAAGGATATTCATCAGGACAATAAGGACATCAACGGCGACAAGCACGACATCCATCAGGACAATAAGGGCATCAATAGCGACAAGACCCATTTGAGCAAGGACCGCACCGACCGGAACGCGGACCAGCGCGATATCAACCACGACCAGGCCGACCTGCGCAAAGATCGCACCGACCGGAACGCTGACCAACGCGACATCAATCACGACAAGCAGGACTTAAAGCAGGACGACCGGAACTACGGAGCGAACAGCCCGGAGGCAAAAGCCGACCGTAGAGACTTGAGCAAAGACCGCGCGGACCGCAACGCGGACCAGCGTGACATCAATCATGACAACGCGGACCTGACCAAGGACCGCACCGACCGGAATGCGGATCAGAAAGACATCAACAGCGACAAAAAGGATCTGACCGCCGACCGGAAGGATGGCCATAACGACGTCAAAGATCTGAAGAGCGATCGTAAAGACCGCAACCAGGACGTCCGAGACCTCGACAACGACCAGAAAGACCTGAAACAGGACCGCAAAGACCGCAACAAAGATCAGAAGGACATCAACAAGGACAAGAAAGATCTTAAGGCGGATCGCAAGGACCTACGGAAGGATCGCGGAGCGGCAGCGGCTCCGCGCAAACACTAACTTCAGTTAAACACAACGTTGAGGGTAGGAGAGGGCCGCTCAGAGAGTCTCGGGCGGCCTTTCTTGCTTCGAACACAGACGGATCCTTGAGCACGGACTGCTGGAGCCGCGCGATGGCACTTCATCCCGGTATCATCGAAATTCCGCCAGGAACGCGATATCCCAAATCCCTGCATGGCGCACTTCGTCCAAGACAACGGTGAGATCCCCGAATCTGCTGCGTTGGTCCACCATGAGAAAAACTTTGTGCTCGGCGCCCCTCCCGAGGTGTTGCCGAATCTGCTCCGCCAAGTCCGCACTCGTGACCTTGGCGTTTCCAAAGTAGATAGTGCCGTCCCGACTGAGCATAACCCTCATGGCATCATCGCGAAGCGCTCGAGGCATGGGTCGTGCATGATGGGAGATGTAGCCATCGAATGCCAGACCGTGATGGGAGGGCGCATACATCATAAAAAGTATCAGCAAAATAAAGACGCAACCGAGCATCGATTGCCCAAAGGCGGACGAATTGACACTCGAGAAAAACGTGTACCGCTGGCGGCCCAATCGACGGTTTCGCACGCGGAGTTGTAAGCGTTGGAGCATCGTCGACCTGCCAGTTGCACTATGGTTGTTAGACACCGGAGACGGTCGAGTCGTGCCCGGCTAGACGCGGATGGTGCCTTCAAAAACTTTTACGGCGGCGCCGCTGACGCGAGGCACCAGCTTTTTGCCGCTTTGCGTGACTTCCACTTCGATGTGGCTCGGACGGCCCATTTCTTCGCCTTGCAAGATGGTCAGGGTGTGCCCCGGTGCAAGCTTTCCATGACGCACTAAATACGCGCCGAGCGAGCCGGCGGCGGAGCCCGTTGCGGGGTCTTCGTAAACCTCCCAAGGGAGCATGCCTCGAGCGAAAACTTTGCCGTTCCCTCCAGATGCGAAACAGTAGGCCATGGTGGCAGCTTTACCGAGCAGCTTGCGAAGCTCGAACATGTTCATGCTGATCTTTCCGAGCCCTGCGCGATTCCTGAGTGGCACCATGAGATTGAAGATGCCCGTCGAAACGCACTCGGGATTGAGATGAGGATCGAAATCTTTCGGGGACAGGCCCAGCGATTTGGCCAGAGCAGTTTTCCTAAACTTGATGGGACGGAATGCGGCTTCCGTCTGGGTCATGGTGACTCGCTGTGGCCGGCCATCCTTGAAACGAATTTCGACGGGAAGGACGCCGGCACCCGTTTCCTGCATCACGTGTACGCCGCCTTCTTGCGCCGGAACGACGCCCAGTTCGGCGAGAAGAAACCACGTGCCAACGACTGGGTGGCCGGCAAGTTTCAACTCTTCGCGTGTGGTGAAGATGCGCAAGCGGGCCAGGGCACGTTCATCGGTCGGTTTTTGAACGAAGACCGTTTCCGCGAGATTCATTTCGCGCGCGATGGCTTGCATCTGATCATTCGAAAGGCTGTCACCGTCAGTGAAGACCGCGAGGGGATTGCCTTGGAATCGCGTGGTGGTGAAAACGTCGAGAGTGTGAAAACGGTGTTCCATTGGATTTTGAGCCGTGGCCGGAGCGGGTTGGGAAATCAGATTTGCTCTAGCTGGACGACCGTCCTTTCGTTGGTGATGTTTCCGGTATTGCGTGTGGACTTTGGTTCAATCAAAACGATATGCACTTCTTCGTCCGCCACAGGGCAGTGCTCTAGGCCGCGCGGGACGATGACCAACTCACCTTCGCGAACGACAGTTTCGCGATCGCGGAACTTCATGCGCAAGGTTCCTTTGACGACGAGGAACAACTCGTCTTCATTGTCGTGATGATGCCAGATAAATTCGCCTTTTAGTTTCACGGTTTTAACCTGGCAGTCATTCACTTCGCCAATGACGCGAGGATTCGCGTAGTCCGAGAAGAGACTGAACTTGTTCTTGAGATTGATCGTTTGCATGTTTGTACCTACAAACTCTGGACCTGTTTGGCCACGGCATCGAGAACGCGCTGCGTCGTTTGTTGATTCGACGTCTCGCAATAAACGCGAAGAAGATGCTCCGTGCCGGAGGCGCGAACCAGCAGCCAGCCAATTTCGCCGAGATAGACTTTGATGCCGTCCATGTCCTCGCGGCGCGGGATGGGCCAGTCCAGAAAGCGAGTTAGCTTGCTGTCGGAGAAGTATGTGACGGCTTTTTGTTTTTGATCCGGCGTAACATCGAGATCCACACGACCGTAATGGAATTCGCCGAACTCGGCGTAAAGCGTGCGGAGCATGTCGCCGAGCGATTTGCCGTGCCAGGCCATCAGTTCGGCGAGAAATAGCGCGCAAACCGTGGCATCGCGCTCGGGCAGGTAGAGGCTCGTGCCGATTCCGCCGCTCTCTTCGCCGCCGATCAAAATGTCTTGTTCTAGCATAAGTTCGCAAATGTATTTGAAGCCTATGGGCACTTCGTGGAGCTTGCGGCCGAATTTGGCGGCAAGTTTGTCGATGAGCTTGGTGACGGAAAATGTTTTTGCGATGTCGCCGGGGAGATTGCGAGTACCTGCGAGGTGCCAGACGAGAAGCGCAAAAATCTGATGCGGGTTGACGAACGAGCCGTCGCGATCAACCGCTCCGATGCGGTCTCCATCGCCATCCGCGCACAGGCCGGCATCATATTTGCCGGCGAGCACGGCCTCCTGGAGAGGCGCGATGTGCGGCGGAATCGGTTCCGGGTGCACGCCGCCGAAGCGCGGGTCGCGTGTGCTCCGAATTTCGTCGCAAGCGATGCCGTTGCGCGCAAACAGCGCTGGCAGCAGACCGCTTGCGGAGCCATGCATGGGGTCGGAGACAAACCGTAGCTTTCGGTCGTGCAACCGCTTCCAGTCGATCAGTTTCTCGACGGTGTCGAGGTACGGAGCGCGCGGCTCAAGCGACTGAATCAATTCTTTCCGGGGAGGGAGGGGGGTTACGGCGTTCTTTTGAACTTCGGCAAGTTCGATCTCGATTTGCGCGACGATGGACGGTAGTGCGCTGCTGCCGTAGCTCGCTTTGTACTTGATGCCGTTCCATTGGTAGGGGTTGTGGCTCGCCGTAATGAGGATGCCGCCTGCGGCCGCGCGCTGGCGAACGAGCAGCGAAATTGCCGGAGTTGGGCAGGGTTTATCCGCCAGCCATACCTGCGTACCAGTCGCGGCGATCACTTCAGCGACGGCCGCTGCCACGCTATCGGAGGCAAAGCGGTGGTCGTAGCCTACCAGCACGCCCTTGCGCGCGTCCTCGTGGCGCACGACATATCGGGCAATGCCCTGGGCCACAATGCGCGCGTTAGCAAAAGTGAAGCCTTCGGCGATAACGTCGCGCCAGCCGTCCGTTCCAAATTTAATCGCAGTCATAGGAGCCAAAGGAAGTATACGCGAAGCCATATAACCGCCAAACAGCCGGATTGGACTGATTGGACTGAGGCCTCCAGAAAACGCTGTTACAAAAGCTTGGAGAGCTTTCTCACTTCGAGAGACTTTACAATTTTGGCGACGTCCTGGGCCCGGTCGCGGGGGACGATGAGAAGGGCGTCGGGAGTTTCGACGACAATCAGGTCGCGGACGCCAAGGGCGGCGACGAATTTCGTAGGGCTATACAGGAAATTGCCGGAGGCGTCGTGAGTGTGCCCGGGGCCAGCCAAGACGTTTTCGCCGGATCGTTTGGCGAGGAGTTCGTAGACGGCGGCCCACGAGCCGATATCGCTCCAGCCAACTTCCGCGGGAATGACGAAGACCCGCGGCGGACCTTCCTGGCGCGTGGCGTTTTCGAGAATGGCGTAGTCGACGGAAATATTTTCGAGTTTGGGATAGATGGCTCGCAGGCGGCGCTCGTAGGTTTTTTTGCCGATAAGCTCGGCGAGAGATTCGAGAGCTTCGTGCGTTTGCGGAAGAAAGCGCTTCAAATTCTCGAGAAATGTGGAAACACGCCAGAAAAACATCCCAGCGTTCCAGTGATAGTCGCCCGAGGCGACATATTGCTTGGCGAGTTCGAGCGACGGTTTTTCCGCAAAGCGGCGAACGGCGAACGCGGGAAAGCCGACGGGTCCGACCGCGTCGCCGTAGCGCTCGACGTAGCCGAAGCCGGTGTCCGGTCGCGTCGGAGGAATGCCCAGAACGATCAAGTGTCCGGGCTCGCGCGCCAGTTTGAGGGCGGCACCCACGATTTTCGAGTATTTGTCCGGTTGCGCGATGAAATGATCAGCAGGCAGCACGGCCATCAGCGCATCGCCCATTGCGGCGTGGCGCACATGAACGGCGGCCAGAGCGATGGCGGCAGCCGTGTTGCGACCGATCGGCTCGGCCAAAACGCGTTTGCGCGCAGGGGCCGGAAGTTGTTTTTTGACGGCAGCGGTTTGCTCGGCATTGGTGACGGTCCAAATGCGGCTGGCCGGCAGAAGCGGGCGCAAGCGCGCGACCGTCTGCCGAAGCATAGTGTCTTTGCCGATGATGTTGAGAAGCTGTTTGGGCGTGCGCATTCGACTGCGCGGCCAAAAGCGCGTCCCGCGCCCTCCAGCCAGGATGACCGCGTGAGTTTGAAGTTTTTCACTGGCCATCGGTATTCTACTTTCCTAACTCATGTTTCGGGTTGCTGGGGGAGGCTACGAGCAAACGCGTTTTCGAATTCGGATAGTAGCCGCGGCTCCCGCATTGCGCCGGGATGAACCAGCACTCTCCCTGCTTGTATGAAAATTGGCCCACGAGGCTTTTTCCGGTCACCTCACACGGAGTGGAAGACCAGCCAATCCCTCCTTCACCCTCTAGAAATACCCACAAACTGAATCGCTCGGAGGGCTTCGGAATCATTCTCATGTGGATTCGCTGGCCAAATTCAAACGTCGATGCAGAGAAGTACGGGCAGTCGACTAAGAATTCGCCAACCTTCTTCTTGCGGATTAGCAGCGGGCGAGGCGCTACCTTTCCGCCAGCATCAGAGTTGAAGTTCATAACATCCAAAGCCTTTCGGACGTGAAGCTCACGTGGTTTACCGTTGCCATCGCAGCGGTCGTAGTCGTAGATGCGATAGGTGAGGTCGGAGTATTCCTGCACTTCGCAAATCACCATTTGGGGGCCAATGGTGTGTGGCATTCCGGCGGGAATGAAGAAAGTATCGCCCGCGTGAGCTCCGTGCGATTGCAAGAGATCTTCCAGCGTGTGATCAGCAAGCGCAGCGAGAAGTTTCTCTTTGCTTGCACCTGGCTTTAGTCCTGCGAGTAATCGCGCACCAGGCTCGGCTGAAACGACGTACCACATCTCAGTCTTCCCGCGACCGCCGGCGGCCGCTTCGTGCGCGGCGGCGTAGGTGTCATCCGGATGAACTTGTATGGAAAGTTTGTCGGCGGGGAAAATGAACTTCAGGAGAAGCGGGAAGTCCGCTACGCCTGCAAATTCTGCGCCACGCCACGCGCTGGTCATCTCTTTCCAGGCCTGGCCGAGCGTCTGTTCCGTGAACGGGCCGTTGGCGATTCGGCAATCAACGCCCGTCAGCCAGGCTTCACCAATCAGCGGATGGAGGTCGCGCATTTCCGGGAAAAGTGGCGCCAGGGAGTGCGAGCCCCACAAGCGCTCGGAAAAGACCGGCTCGATGCGGAAGGGCTCAGGGCTTACCGGAACAGTGTTTACCATCTAGGCCGCAGCTTGGACACGGGTGAAAAAGCGCTCGAGACGGCGCAATCCTTCGTCAATGCGTTCGATGGACGTCGCGTAGGAGAGGCGCAAGTAACCCGGCGCGCCGAAGCCCTCGCCCGCGACCAATGCAACGCGCGCTTGATCGAGCAGCAGCTTGGCGAGTTCCGCAGTATCTTTCGCGATGGCGTGGCCGTTTTCGCGGTTCGAGAGATGCGCCGCGACGTTCGGGAACGCGTAGAACGCGCCGCCCGGCATTTCGCATTTCACACCGGGAATGGCGTTCAAGCCTTCCACGATGCGCTTTCTGCGCCGGTCATATTCCGCGAGCATTACCGGCACCGAGTCCATCGAGCCGCGCATGGCCTCGAGCGCCGCATATTGTGCAATCGAAGTTGCGTTGGACGTCGACTGACTCTGCAATTTGGTCAAAGCCTGAATGAGTTCCGCAGGCGCCAGCGTGTAGCCGATCCGCCAACCGGTCATCGCAAATGTTTTGGAGACCGAGCCGATAATAATGACATGGTTCTTCGATTCCGGCGCGCTGGCGATCGAGAACGGTTTGTGGGGCTCATAAGTAAAATGCGAATAACACTCGTCGCCCATCAACCAGACGTTGTGCTTTTTGCACACGGCAAGGATGCGCGCGTACTCATCAGGAGGGACGACCCCCCCGGTCGGATTGCTGGGCGAATTGAGAATCAAGAGTTTTGTCTTCGGGGTAATGGCCTTTTCAATGGCAGCCGCTTTGACGCTGAAACCGTCTTCCGGTCGCGTCTGGACATAAACCGGCGTGCCTCCCACGTACTTGACGATGTCCGGAAAACTCACCCAATACGGCGCGGGAATAATGACCTCGTCACCGGCCTCGACCAGCACGCTCATCACGTTAAATATCCCGTGCTTCCCGCCGACGGTGACGATCGACTCCTTCGCTGCGTAATCCGAGCCAAGCTCCCTCTTGTGCCATGCGCAAATCGCTTCGCGCAGCGGCATGATTCCGCCCGTAGGCGTGTACTTGGTCTTGTTTCCCTCGATGGCCGCAATCGCTGCCTTCTTGACGTGATCCGGAGTCGGAAAATCCGGCTCGCCCGGTCCGAAATCAGCGATGTCCACGCCCTGCGATTTCAGCCGGTCAGCTTCAGCAATGACCGCCGCTGTCGGCGAGATTTGTATGCGGTTGATGCGTTCGGTGAGTTGCACTGCTTTCTCCTCGTGGGACAGGCACTAGCCTGTCTCTTTCGTTAGCTTGTGTCGCCCGTCTCGTTGCCGCCCATCTGAGCCCACAAGATTGTTTACAAAAGTTTCGCCCGTAACCGCTGCTCTACTTCCGGCGGCACGAGATCTTTCAAGGGCCCGCCAAGCTGCGCAATCTCCCGCACCAGCTTCGAGCTCAAGTAACTATACGATTCGCCAGGAAGCATGAATACCGTCTCCAGCCGCGGTTCAAGTTTCCGGTTCATCAAAGCCATTTGCAGCTCGTATTCGTAATCGGAGATCGCGCGAATCCCGCGCAGAATCACCCCCGCGCCGCGCTTGCGCGCATAATCAACGAGCAACCCGTGGAACACGTCCACTTCCACTCCCGGCCATTTCTGCGTCACTTCGCGCAGCATCTCGACACGCTCCGGCACCGAAAAGAGCGGCTGCTTCTCGGCATTGTTCAACACCGCGACAATCACCAGGTCAAACATCTTCTCCCCGCGCTCGATCAAGTCGAGGTGGCCGTTGGTAACCGGGTCAAAGGACCCGGGGTAGATGGCGATAGATGTCTTCATGGACGCCCGATCAATTTCCTTATTCTAACTCACTCCGGGAAACGGGCGCGCCCGAAAGTTTGCCTCCCCGGCGCGCTGCTCAATTTCGCCCTGCAGATTTTCGCTTCGCGCCAGAGAGTGACTGTGACAGTATCCTCCTTGCCGCACTGCGGGCGAAGCGATCCCGGACTGTTTTTGCTGGCCATTTCAAAAGGAGTCTCGAAAACATGGTTTCTGGCCCCTCGATGCGCGGTCTCTGTTTGTTGGGTGCTTTAATGTCATCTCCACTGGTCAATGCACAGGAGCAGCCTCTCCTCTACCTGATGCCAGTTCCCGCGAGCGTCCAAATTGGCACGGGCCGGCTACTGGTGGACTCCAAATTTTCCGTCGCGTCCACCGGTTATACGGAGCCCCGGCTGGATCGTGCCCTCGAGCGGTTTCTCCTCCGGCTCTCCCGCCAGACGGCAATTCCGCTCTCGCGGAAGACCGGCAATTCCTCGAAAGCCAGCCTGGTCATCCACACCGACCACGCCAGCAAGGAAATTCAGGAACTGGGTGAGGATGAGTCCTACCTCCTCGAAGTAACTGCCACCGGCGCAAAACTCAGCGCTGTCACGCCGCTCGGCACGCTGCACGGCCTCGAGACTTTTCTTCAACTGGTGGAGGTCTCACCCGACGGATTTGCCGCTCCGGCCGTCACCATCAACGACAAACCGCGGTTTCCTTGGCGCGGGCTGATGATCGATTCCGCGCGCCACTTCGTTCCTCTCGATGTGCTCAAAAGAAATATCGACGGCCTCGAAGCCGTCAAAATGAACGTCTTCCACTGGCACCTCTCCGAAAACCAGGGGTTCCGCGTCGAAAGCAAAAAATTTCCCAAGCTCCACGAGGGCGGTTCCGACGGCCTCTACTACACGCAGGAGGAAGTCCATGACCTGATCGAGTACGCGCGCGAACGCGGCATCCGCGTGGTTCCAGAGTTCGACGTGCCCGGCCACAGCACGGCATGGTTTGTCGGCTATCCAGAACTCGCCAGCGGTCCAGGCCCCTACGAAATCGAAAGAAAATGGGGCGTCTTCGATCCCGCCTTCGATCCCACAAACGAACGAACCTACAAATTTCTCGATCAATTTATCGCCGAGATGGCGAAACTCTTCCCCGATCATTTTTTCCACGTGGGCGGCGATGAAGTAAATGGAAAGCAGTGGGACACCAACGCCAAGATTCAGGAATTCATCAAGGCGCACGGCTTGAAGAACAATCAAGGCCTGCAATCGTATTTCAACAAACGGCTGGAACCCATCGTGAGCAAGCACGGCAAAAGCATGGTCGGCTGGGATGAGGTTCTCGATCCGGCTCTGCCAAAAGATATCGTCATCCAGTCATGGCGCGGGCCCGACTCGCTCGCGGCAGCGGCCAAGCAAGGCTTTCGCGGCATTCTCTCCAACGGTTACTACCTCGATCTGGGATGGTCAGCGGCCCGCCACTATGCGGTGGACCCGCTAAGCGGCGCAGCCGCGAATCTCGCTCCCGAAGAAAAAGCGCGAATCCTCGGCGGAGAATCCTGCATGTGGGCAGAATACATCAATCCGGAAAATATCGATTCGCGCATCTGGCCGCGAAACGCTGCGATCGCCGAACGCCTGTGGTCCCCGCCGGAAGTGACGGACCCCGCTTCCATGCACACACGCATGGAGGCACTCGCCGATCGGCTGGAATGGCTCGGCCTCACGCACAAGTCCTATCATCGTCAGATGCTCCAGCGCATCGCCGGCCCGAGCACCCCGGAAGAATTTGTTGCGCTCACCACGCTCGCCAGCCTAGTCGAGCCGGTGAAAGATTACACCCGAGAGGAGACCGCGACCGCCGAGCCCACCAGTGCCACGCCCTTGAACCGTGTCGTAGACGCAGTTCCACTTGAAAGCGCGACCGCCCGCCATTTCGCGGAATTGGTTGGCAAGTTTCTTGCAGCCTCTTGCCATGACCCTGCCGCGGACGCGCGATTGCGGGCCCAGCTTACCGCCTGGCGTGAAAACGACGCCAAGCTCCAGCCGCTTGCCCAACGATCATTCCTGGTGAAAGAAGTCTCCGCCACTTCTCGGGACCTCTCGACGCTGGCAGCGGTGGGTCTGCTAGCTTTGGATTTCGTCACCAAGGGCCAACGACCGCCGGAGGATTGGAAAGCACAACAGCTCGCCGTTCTAGAGCAGATACAAAAACCGAAAGGCCAGCTCTTGCTGATGCCAACTCCGGCCATTCAGAAACTAGTGGAGGCCGCTTCTGCTGGCGGAACCTGTTCTTCATCGAGCTAACAGGCATCGCCGAAACACGCTGTAGGGGCGGGGTTTGCTCCGCCGGCGTGGGCTAGATTGCAGGGACCGCATGGTGAGGACACTCGCCGGAGCCAGAGTCTCTGAATGTCTGGCCCTCTTCCGGAACGAACTCCCACTTGTAACGCCCCGGCGTTAGCGTCAATTTGATAACGCCGTAAGTATCCGTATTCCGCACTTCACTATTAGCAATCGCAAAACCCAATGGATCGTGGCTACGCCCGCCCGTCCCCACCACGATCTCGCGAATCCCATTAGCTGCATCAGCGCGACCATCAGGGTCCTGCGGCGCAAAGCGCTCGTAGGAATGCTCGTGCCCGGCCAAAACCAAAGCGGCATGAGTCGCGTACAGATCCTGCCAAAGCACCTTCAATTCCGGATGGATCGCATGACTCTTAAATACGCCGCTACTGAACAAGGCGTGATGCCCAAAGGCAAGGATGCAAGCGTCGGGATGCTCCGCCAAGTCCTTGCGCAACCACTCCTCCTGAGGAGACCCCTTGCCACAACCGCCCAAATCCTTCGCGCCGCAATTCGTGTTCAAAGCAAGGATGTGCCAGGTCCCGAGATCAAAGCTGTAATAACCTCGGCCCACCGGACCCGCCTGCGCTCCCCAATACTGAAAATAAGCTGAGGCGGTCGGCTCTCCGTACTCATGATTCCCCAGTGCAGGCTTGGTGCGCCCCTTAAACTCTCCCCAGGTGGCCCCATAACAATTCTGAAATTCCGCCGCACTGCCCTGCTCATAAGCAAGATCTCCTGCGGCAAAGACCGTTCCCGGTATCTGTTCGATGAGCTTGGCGGTTGCGCGAGCTCCCCGCAAGTCCTTGCAGCCCGCAATATCGCCCGCGCCCACCAATATGAAGGCTTGTGCATCAGGAGGTGGTCCTGAAGGTGATGGGTCGAGTCGCTGCCGGACCGCTGCAGTTTGCGCCGATTGGGCACGGTCGGTAGGGCCCAGCGGGGCGAATAGCAGAAACAACCAAGCCGTCCGTTGCACCACGAACAGAGTCGAACTGAGACGGCTGCCGGGTCCACTTCCGTTCAAGGTTCTCATGTTCCCTTGGCTAGCCTATCACGAAGTGCAAGGGCCCCAATTATCGTTCGGCTGAGAGAATCGACCGTGCGCTGCGAGATTTCGAACGTTCGCCGAAAATCGATTGCAAGTCCGACTAAATTAGTCTTATTATAAGCCGCACGAAATAAAGGCTTTGGAGGTAACCACGAGTCTGGCGAGTTTGACTTGGAGCGCAAAACAGAGTATTGTCTTATTGCGACCGATTCAGTCGCATATCCTGCCGGGGGGCAGGAATCAGAGCCGGAAATGTTTAAGCTATCCAAAAAAGCCGACTACGGCTTAATTGCCGTCAAGCACCTGGCCATGCACCGCCAAGAACACGCGTGCAGCGCTAACGAAATCGCGGACGAATACGGCATCTCTGTCACGCTGATGGCCAAGGTCCTACAGCGTTTGGCGCGTGAGGGCGTTGTCGTCGCGAAGCACGGTTCGACCGGGGGCTATCAGCTGGCGAAAGACCCCGGACAAGTCAGCGCACTCGATGTCATCTCGGCCATTGATGGCCCGGTGCTAATCACATCCTGCGTCACGAGCCACGGGAACTGCGAAACTACGGAGAGATGCTCAGTCCGCGAACCGCTCCGCAGGGTGAACGAAAGCATTTTGGGAGTTTTGAGTACCGTAACGATTGCGCAGATGAGCGAGGACACCAATGAACGCGCGCTTGTCGCCCTGTCGGGCCCGATGCGTTCGGGGTCGCACATGAGTTCGAGTTAGGAGACGAAGGAAATGTCCGTCAAGCTGCCGATTTACATGGATAATCACGCAACCACGCCCGTTGACCCGCGTGTCCTCGAGGTGATGTTGCCCTATTTCACCGAAAAGTTTGGTAACGCCGCAAGCCGCAACCACAGTTTCGGGTGGGCCGGTGAGGAAGCCGTCGAGACGGCTCGGCAACAGATCGCCTCGCTGATCGGCGCCACGCCGAAGGAAATCATCTTCACCAGCGGCGCCACCGAATCCGACAACCTGATGATCAAGGGCATTGCCGAAATGTTCCGCGAGAAGGGCAATCACATCATCACTCAGGCTATTGAGCACAAAGCCGTTCTGGACACCTGCAAGCGCCTCGAAAAAGAGGGTTTTGAGGTCACCTATTTGCCGGTTCAGAGGGACGGCCGCGTCAACCTGGATGAGCTGAAAGCCGCCATCCGCCCGACCACCATCCTGATCACCATCATGTACGCCAACAATGAAATTGGCGTGATCAACCCCATCGCCGAAATCGGCAAAATCGCCAAGGAACACGGCATTTTCTTCGCCTCGGACGGCGTGCAAGCCGTAGGCAAGATTCCCGTCGACGTTCAGAAGGACAACATCGACCTCCTGGCCATCAGTGGCCACAAGATTTACGGCCCCAAGGGCGTTGGTGCGCTATACGTGCGCCGCCGCAATCCCCGCGTACAGCTCTCTGCCATCATTGATGGCGGCGGGCACGAGCGCGGCATGCGTTCCGGCACGCTCAACGTAACTGGTATCGTTGGTCTAGGCAAGGCCGCTGAGCTCTGTCAGCAGGAGATGCAGCAAGAAGCCCTGCGACTGGGCGCTCTCCGCGACCGCCTGAAGAAGGGTCTCGAAGCCAAGCTCGACGAAGTGTACATAAACGGCTCGCTGGAGCATCGCCTGCCGAACAACCTGAACATGAGCTTCGCCTACGTGGAGGGCGAATCGCTTCTCATGGGCATCAATGACATTGCGGTATCGAGCGGCTCCGCCTGCACTTCGGCCACTCTGGAACCCAGTTACGTCCTAAAAGCGCTGGGGGTCGGAGAAGACCTGGCCCACACCTCGATCCGCTTCGGCCTCGGCCGCTTCAACACGCAGGAGGAAGTCGACTACGTCATCGACAAAATGGTCCAGGTAGTCACCAAACTGCGTGAGCTTTCGCCGCTTTACGAGATGGCCAAGGAAGGCATCGACATCTCCAAGATGAAGTGGCAAACCGCCTAAACCCTGCATCTAACGGTTTGGGCAGCACGAGATCTCAAGAAGAGAAGGACTAGCGATGGCCAACGAAGGAACAATCCGAATTCACCGCTCGATCGGCGGCACAGGAGCCGCATTTCGAGTGACGTTTGTACCTTATGAAGAAGGCGAAGAAGCCCCCGCCGCAGGCGAGCGCTCCTTCCACGAACTGCAGCAGGTTCGCGCCTTTTTGAAAATGCTTGGCGTAGGCGCCGAGTTTATCAAGGACGCGCTCCGCCAGCTCACCGCGGGCCGCTCGGCCTCTGTGCCGAATGTGTCGCTCTCCGAGAAGGCCGTAAAGAGCGCAGGCTTTGGAAATCTCGTCAATTTGGCAAGGAGCAACAGCTAATGGCATACAGCGAAAAGGTCGTCGAACACTACAACAATCCTCGCAACGTCGGAAGCCTCCCGAAGGAAGACCCCAATGTCGGAACGGGCCTTGTCGGCGCTCCCGAGTGCGGCGACGTGATGAAGCTGCAAATGAAAATCAATCCCGATACACAGATCATCGAAGAAGCCAAGTTCAAGACCTTCGGCTGCGGCTCGGCGATTGCCAGCTCCTCACTCGCCACCGAATGGGTCAAAGGCAAAACGGTCCAGGAGGCTCTTTCGATCAAGAACACGGACATCGTGCGCGAGCTGTCTCTCCCGCCGGTAAAGATTCACTGTTCTGTGCTTGCCGAAGACGCCATCAAGGCGGCTATCGGCGACTGGAAAAAGAAGCACGGCATCGAAGCCCCAGTAGCCGAAAAGGCCGCGCACTAATTGCATTTGTCCTTGTGGGCCGGGGCTCGCCCGCCCACGTGACGGTTCGTAGGGGCACGGCACACCTTGCCCCTGCGTAGTTGGGCTCAGCCCGTAAAGACCTGGGAGCATTTGAAAATGGCAACGGAAGTAGCAAATCCCGCAATCACGAAGATCTCCCTAAGCGAGCGCGCCGCGCGAAAAATCCGCGAGCTGCTCGAGAAGGAAGGCGTCTCGCCCGACCAGGGCGGCCTGCGCGTTGGCGTGCAAGGGGGTGGCTGCTCCGGTCTGTCCTACGCCATGCGCCTGGACACGCAAGCCCGCGATCGCGATAAAGTTTTCGAAGAACACGGCGCTCGCCTCTTCGTGGACCCAAAAAGCTTCCTCTATCTGAACGGCACAACGCTCGAATACGAAGAAACGCTGATGCGTCAGGGATTCGTTTTCCAAAATCCCAACGCCGCCAGAAGCTGCGGCTGCGGCAGTTCGTTCACGGCGTAAGCAGGACGGCCTTCCGTTTGACGCTTTTGTTTTTGGCTTTATTCTTGACTGATCCGGCGGGGGAACGCAAAACGCGACTCTGTACAAGTGGTTGGCAGCCGCACCCGCCAGCCACTTTTTTTGTGCCCGTGCGGGAACGCGCCGGATCTTCTTGCGTTTGTTCTGGAACTGCTGTGGGGCTTGGTAATCAAGTTCCTGTTGGGCGAGCTGCTTCAGTGGTTCCAGGAACTTTGGAATGGGATTGCGAGTAAACCCTGATGACGGCGTCAACCACAACCACGAATCCCCCGCTGATTTGCTGGAACTGCCACGAACGCGCCCGAGGAACGCATTTCTGCCCGAGCTGCGGCAAGCTCCAACAGATCACCGGCAGCACGGACTATTTTTCACTGTTCGAGATGCCGCGCAAGCTGTGGATTGAGATGAACGCGCTCGAACAGAAATTTCTGCAACTAAGCTGGAAGCTGCATCCCGATAATTTTGTAAATGCCACCGACACGGAACGCGAACTTTCTCTGAAGCGCAGTTCCGAGCTGAACGATGCCTACCGCGTCCTGCGCGATCCGGTCGCCCGCGTCGAGTATCTCCTGGGCCTCGAGAACATGCGCAAAGAAGGCGAGCACAAGCAACAAGCTCCGCCCGAACTGCTCGAAGAAGTTTTCGAGCTGAACGAATCGCTCGATGAACTACGCGAAGCGAAGTCTTCCGGAGGCGATCTGGGAGCACTCAAGGCGCGTCTCGAATCGGCCGAGAAGAATTTCGGCGAAAAGCTGGGTGAAGTCGACGCCCAGCTTCAAGCAACAGCCCGCGACTGGGACGCCGCCGTTGACGCCACCTCGGACGAAGCTGCGCGCAAGAAAGTTATGGGCCGCCTGAACGAATTGCTCAATCGCCGCTCGTATATCCGCAATTTGGCGGTCAACGTGGCCAAGGAATTGGGAGAGGCATAGAGAATCGGAATGGGACGCATAGTCGGCATCGATTTGGGAACTACAAACAGCCTGGTCGCTTACCTCGATGCGCGGACGAGCCAGCCGAAGTGTATCTCCGGTCCCTACGGCGGCACTTTATGCCCGTCTGTTGTGAGTCTCGATCCAGACGGCAGCATCATTGTTGGAGAAGCTGCGCGTAACCGGCTGCTCACACAGCCCGAGCGCACCATCTATTCCGTAAAGCGCCTGATGGGCCGCGGTCCCGCGGACGTCCAAAGCGAGTTGAAGCTTTTCCCGTTCCGCATCGATCCCGCGAGCAAAAACGTCATCCGCGTCATGCTCGGCGACAAAGTCTTCACTCCGCCGGAAATTTCCGCGTTCATCCTGCGCGAACTGAAAAGTTGGGCCGAAGCCTTCTTCGGCGAAACCGTCGACCGCGCCGTCATCACCGTTCCCGCGTATTTCAACGACGCCCAGCGCCAGGCCACCAAAGACGCCGGCAAAATCGCAGGTCTCGAAGTCCTCCGCCTCGTCAACGAACCAACCGCCGCCGCCCTAGCCTACGGTCTCCACGAAAAGCAGCGCGGTCGCGTAGCGGTTTACGATCTTGGCGGGGGCACGTTCGACATCTCCGTTCTAAGACTCATTTCCACCGCCGAAGGCGACATCTATCAAGTCCTCTCAACCAACGGAGATACGCACCTCGGCGGCGACGACATCGACAACCTGCTTCAGTCCAGCGTCCACAAACAAATTCTAGAAGAGGAGGACATCGATTTTTCTCCCCACGGCGAACTCGCGCAAGAGCTGCGCAAAGCCCTAATCGCCATCAAGCATCAACTCTCGGAATCCGATTCCGCCACGCTGCGTTTCCCGCTGCCGAACGGCGCCTTCTTCGTCCACGAATTCACTCGCGGGGCGCTGGAAGCCCTGATTCGCCCAGTGGTTGACCGCACCGTGGGCCCGGTTAAGCTGGCGCTTGCCGACGCACGGCTGAAACCCACAGAAATCGAAGAAGTAGTCCTGGTTGGTGGCACGACGCGTACACCGCTGATCCGTCGCACCGTCCAGGAATTTTTCGACCGCAAGCCACACACCGAGCTGAATCCCGACGAAGTAGTCGCTCTTGGCGCGGCCGTCCAAGCCAACATTCTCGATCGCGGCGTCACCAACATGCTGCTTCTTGACGTCACCCCGCTTTCACTCGGCATTGAAACCTACGGCGGCGCGGTAGCGAAAATTATCCCGCGTAATTCCACAATCCCGGCAAGCGCACAGGAGCTCTACACAACCGGCGTGGACAACCAAACCGGCATCGACATCCACGTCGTCCAAGGTGAGCGCGAACTAGCGAAAGACTGCCGTTCGCTGGCGCGCTTTACGCTGAAAGTGCCGTCCGCGCCAGCAGGCCTCCCGCGCATCGAAGTAAAATTCCTCATCGACGCCAACGGCATCCTGCAAGTCGCCGCAAAAGATCTTCGCACTGGCGAGCAACGTTCCATCGAAGTTCAGCCCAGCTATGGCATTAGCGACAACGAAATCGAGCGCATGCTCGAAGAGTCCATCGAATACGCCGAACAAGATTTCGCCGAACGCCAGGTCATTGAAGCCCGCACCGAATCCGAGTCGATCCTCGCCGCCACCGCAAAAGCGCTAGCCAATACGCAATCAGCGAATTTACCGGCCGAAGAAGTTGCCGCGATAGAAACCGCGATCGCCGCGCTAAAAGAAGCCGCCGCCGGCCCTGATTATAAGCGAATCCGCAAATGCATCGACGACCTGAATCACGCAACGGAGCACCTGGCGGAACTACTGATGAACAGCGCCGTAACAAGCGCGTTACAAGGCCGCAACCTGGCAGAAGTGTAGGGGCACGGCATGCCGTGCCCGTCTTATCTTTAGTCTGTAAATGTTTTGTGCGCGTCGGCATTTTTGTAGGAGGCGCAAGATTCGGCCCGTCTTGGCAAGACGCAAGATTTATGATCTGCGGTTCTTTCTGGAGAACCGCTCGAACTTTGGGAGATAAACATGGGCGGTAGCAATCCATACATCGAAGAAGTCAAATACACCCCGGCCACGAAGAAATACAAAGTCACATTTCTTCCCAGCGGCAAAACCATCGAAGTAGACCCAACGAAAATTCCCTACGGCCACAACGGCCTCCCCGGCAGCATTCTGGACATCTCCGAAGGCATTAAAGCCGGCTTGGACCACGCCTGCGGAGGGGTCTGCGCATGCTCCACCTGCCACGTTATCGTCAAACAGGGCCTCGAATCCTGCAACGAAGCCACCGACGCTGAACTAGACGAACTGGACATGGCACCCGGCATCACGCCAAAATCGCGCCTGGGCTGCCAAACCGTCCCCGACGGCACCACCGACATCGTTGTCGAGATTCCCGAGTGGAACAAGAACTACGCGAAAGAAGCCGATCACTGAGTTTTGTGTCTCGGGCTTCACCCTGACCTCTTCCCACGTTTTTCTTAGGAGCCAAGCATGCCGCCAACATTCGGTTGGGACCAAATCGAAGACATCGCCATCGCCCTGACCGACAAATTTCCCGACACTGATCCGCTCACCGTGCGCTTCACCGACATGCACAAATGGGTGACCGAGCTCCCGGGATTTTCCGGCGACCCCGCAGCTTCGAACGAAAGCAAACTCGAAGCTATCCAAATGGCCTGGAACGAAGAATTCCAAGACCGCCAGACCTGACGGCCGCGGCCTCATACGATGTAGCCGGTAGACTCGTAATTGCTTCGGATGGCGTTTGGGTCATTGACTGTGGTGTACCCACATATTCAGAACGGGGACTGGCGGCGCTACGGGTGTGGTGTAAATTTTCACGGCAGTCAATTCATTTCCCTTAGATGATTTGAAATGAACGCGTCTCTGACGAATTCGATACGCCGGCAGTGAAACGATCGAAGCCGCGAGGCGCGCTGCAAGTGAGAACGCGAACAGGCGCTTCTCAATTCTACGATCAAAAAACCGATGATGAGGACTCTTCCGCTGGGTAGTATCACATCGCTCGCTCACCTGGAGCAGCGTCGTTTGGTCGTTGAGAGTTGTCCCAGAAACTCAGCCGCGGTCAGCAAATCGGAAGGCTTATCGCCTGGCTGCGGGCCTCTGTCGCCTCCGTAAGATCTACCATGTAGCTTCGAGTCCTCGACCAAGCGTCAATCAGCGGCAACAATAGTTCGCGCACTATGGGCGTCTCCTCCCAGGTATCGCGCACAGTGCGCTCTTCTGTGCTCCAAAGTGTGATCACTACAACGCGACGTTGTTCTTCAAGCGTGGTCAGAACAATCGAGCGGACAAATCCGGTTCGATCCCGAAGGAGTGGGGTCACGGCATTATAGAGGAGCGCACGCAATTCGTTAGTTTTCTCGGGCTTGGCGACGAACTCCACGACCCGCGCATGCAGCCTTATCGCCACTGCATCCTCAAAGGGTATCGTCATGGGCTGCTCTGCAGGCTGCAGGCGGCCGATTGGAACTTCCCGTACGGTACGGCGTGCAATCATAGTCTCCCTCACGGTTTACAGGTTAATGAACTGATAGCGTCGCGCAATCCGGCGAAGATTGGCATTGAGGCTCAGGTCTTCATCTCATGTCTAGCGTGGTCGCGCTCGATAAGAGCGGAACGTACGACTGTCTCCTCTTATCCATTGGCCGTATCCGCCCACTGATGCGGGGACAATATCGACGATGGGTATCGGCAGGGGCCGGGAGGAGTCAACCCCTCAGCCAGGTCCCTGAAAATTGTACGGGCTACTATCGGCAAGTATGTAAAGATTACCATCGGTACAGTGAACACTGTACTTTCCGCCTGTACGTGAACCCCTCGGCTGCGACACGTCAGAAGGTTATTCGGAATAAAGCAGTTAGATTTCCGTCCTTGGCAGGCATCATGCATACGGCTCCAATGGGACCTACTGGACATCTGCGGCGCAAGAATCTGAAGGCCGGTTCCGCTCGATCACGGGCCAAGGAGGGCAACATGTCCGTCAAGATACTCTGGCTGACGACTCAGAGATTGTGCGTCGGGGCATCCGTCAGTTACTGTCGGCGAAGACCGAGATCGAAATTGTCGGTGAGGCTGCTGATTTTGCTCAAACAGTCCAGATGGTGAGCGATGTGAAGCCAGAAGTGATCGTCCTGGATTTGCACATGCCTGGCGAAACCAACTTTTCTCCTCAAGCCGTCAAATCACGTCTGACTCGCGGCTCGCGACTATTGGCCATTTCACTTTCGAATGATGAGGAAGCCAAAGCTTTATCTGAGGGCTTTGGTGCTGTTGTCTTGTTGGATAAAATCGACCTTGCCCGTACTCTTATTCTCGCCATCGTCCAGCTAGGCCATCCGGTCAGGATGCATTAACTTTAAACGCTATGCAGTTTTGCACACCCGCTGAGATACTCCAGAAAACTTTAATGGATGGCGGAATGTTGCTTTTAGAACAGCTTGCATTTTAATTTGCTGAGAAGCTGGTTAACGAAGTGAGCTGCGACACTTGATCAAGACTGTCTAGTGAGACTCAGCGACAACTAAACGAGATTGATAAATAGGGTGGTAAACGAGGGAGGGTGTGGTGGCTAAATCTATAGGGTCAGCTGGGACAGTTAAGGCGACTGGAGGTGCTGCCACTATTGAGAGTGTGGCGGACATTCTCGAACGTGAACTCCACTCTCTGATTACGGATTGGCTTATCCGAGTCGAGCAGGAGCCAGACCTAGGGCGCATCCCGCTAAGCTATGAAGATCGCACCGGCCATCTTCCGAGGCTTCTACATGACGTGATTGCGCGGTTGCGCCTGGATGTAGGGACGAAGGCTACGATTTCGAAGGCTGCGGCCGAACACGGGGAATTGCGGCTTAAACAAGGCTACACGGTAGCGATGGCGGTGCAGGAGTCTCGTCTACTGCAGGTCACCATATTTTCCACGCTGCAGAAAAACGCGAGCAGTTTGGAATTCGGCTTGCTCCTTCCCGATGTTGTGACCATCGCGGACGAGGTCGATGCGCAATTGAAGGAGCAGATGCTGCGGTTCATGGCAGCGGATGCTGCGAAGCCGGCGAAGGGCAAGTAACACACGGGTGCCGAGGGTTGACCGGCCTCTTCCACAAATTATACGAAGAGCGGTAGAATCTCCATCGCAACGCCCTGAGCAGAGTTCTCTTCGAGCGAGATTGTACGGAAGGCTCGCAACACTACAAGTCAACATCTCTGCAGGAATGCGCGGATTGCCAAAAACCTCGTTAAGTAGTTTTAGTGCAGAAGGGAATCAAACCGAATCAACATGCTCCATGTCAAATTCTCGATCAGTTGGTAGCGCTAACGGGAATCGAACCCGTATTTTAGCCTTGAAAGGGCTACGTGCTAACCGTTGCACCATAGCGCCACTACTTTATCTTACCATAGCCTTCTTTCGGTATACTCGCCGCCAGCTTCGCGTAGACGGTCCTTGTTGGTGATGTTGTAGCGCGAGAACATGACCTTCGTTTTCCATCCACCAATCTTCATCACCAAGTCTTCGGACACACCCGCATCAATCAGATTAACCGCGGCTGAGCATCGCAGATCGTGAATCCTGACTCCCTTAAATCGCCTGTTCTTGTGCCTGACCCGGAGTCCTACCTTGTGGCACGCTTTCTGCCACTCAGCCCGATAATTCGCGATACAAAACACACGGTCACCATTTTGCCGAAACATCTTTTTCAATTCTTTGGCTACGGGTTCTAGACCCTTTCCCGCCAACACGACCGTTAGAGGCTTCCGTGCTTTCATCAACGCGGCCGGGATCTTGATCACGCTGGCAACCAGGCTCACCATTGGCCAACTGATCTCTTTGGCTGCTCCGATACGGCAGCCCGTGTGATACAAGAACTTGAAAAAAGGATGAAGCTTGTCGGGCAGATGCGTCAGCAGTGCGGAAAATTGTGACGGTTCGATGTACTGTCCGGCGGCATCGGAATCCTCTGGCATCGAAAAATACGGCACGCTGAATATCTTTTTTCCGGGCAGCCAATCGGAGCATGGCCCGTAAGGCGACAAGCTGACGCCGGATAGTTGGGTCCGCTTGGCCGTCACGGCTTCGCCATTCGGTACATTTGCGGATCTTGTCAGAATCAATCTCGGTCGCCAGCATGTTTTTTACAAATTTATTGCAGTGATCTAAACCTCGGAACGTAACGTTGGGTTGCCGGTTCTTGTCGGCGCGGGAATAAAGCGGGACCCTCTTTCAACTTTAGCGTGCTAATGGAGCTGTCGCAGATGTCTTCGTACCGATAGTGTCGGAGATCTGAAACGGCGGGCTTGTCCTCGGCGGCATCTGTCGCGCCGTTTGATCAGCATGTTGTATGCTTTAGAATAATCGTTGGTTTTTGTATTCTCTCGAACCTGACAGGTACCGGCGCAATAGAGGATGGACCAGAGCTTCGAGTCTCGCCGCTCCCGGAGTTCGGGTCGCGTTGTTTGAGCTGGACAATCGATCCTTCGCCGCGCTTCAGTTTTACGGTTTTGACCATCGGCTTCCCTCGTGGATACGTGCTACTAGCGCACCATGCAAAAATTAATGCCAATTCCTATATGCGTTCAACAAAACATCTGTTTTCAACGCCATACCTCCATAACAGCCCTTTCAAGGCCGAAATACGGGTTCGATTCCCATTAGCGCTACCAAATAATCCGCAGACGATATTTTTCCAGCTTGTGCCATACAGGTCATCCCTCCCAGCTATAATCCAGCAGAATATTCTCCGAAGAGAATCGCACCCCCTGGAGGAGCCGCTATGAGCTACGCCGAAAAACATCTCATCCCCGGTGAAACGGTGCAATATCAAACCAAGCTGCATTGGATCGTCATGCTCGGCCACGCCGGCCTGACGGCGTTTTTCATCCTGGCGGGCGCCGCTCTTCTGGTGTTCTCCTGGAGCACCAGGCACAGCGCCGAATCTCATTCCAATATCTTGATTTGGCTCGCTCTCGCGGCGTTCCTGGTCGCAGCCATTCTTCTAGGAGTTGGCCTCCTCAAGCGCCGCGCCACTGTCATGGTGCTCACCAACAAGCGAGTGATCGTCAAGACTGGCCTCGCAAGCCGCCGCACCATCGAAATCCTGCTCTCAAGAATTGAGAGCATCGCCGTAGAAGAGCCCGCGATGGGCCGAGTTCTTGGCTACGGCACGGTCGTCATTCGCGGAACCGGCGGCACTCCCGAAGTCTTCGAGAAAATCTCCCACCCGCTCGAATTTCGAGAGCAAGTCCAAAGCCAAATCTCTAGCGGTGAAAAACAGGCTTGATAGAACTCTTCCACTAAAGGTCTCGAGGGGCGAGGCTTGCCCCGCGCTCTCGCGCTAAAAGGTCAGCTTCAGCCGAGCCGAAACGCTTCGCGGCGAACCCACCGCAGTCCCCGAAAACAAACTGGCGAAATTAATCACGTTGACGTGATCCGTCAAATTCTCCGCCTGAATCTCAAACGTCGCGCTTCGCTGCTCTTTGTGATACATCTCCACGCCAGCCGCCACATCCAGCGAATCGTTTGGCCGTACGCGGCCTTTGTTAAAATTCACCTGGTTGATGATCGCGGAGCCGTACTGCGACAGAAGAAAATTTAGGTCGATCGGGCCATTATCGATCTCCACCGGCAAGCCGCTCCCGTATTCACCGCCGAGCGCCAGCCAGATGCGCTTCGTGGCCTCATAGCGCACACGCGCGCGCAATGTGGTCCGCTGGTCCTGCGACACCGCGAACTTGCTCGTGTCCGTCAAAGCGCTCGTGGCCTTGTCCCCGAGAAACAACCCGCCGGTGATAGGCCCCTGCCCGATCCCGGACTGGTTCGCGTAACCTAGATATCCCGAGAAAGGTCCCCAATGAGGGACTGCAAGGCGCACTTCTTCTCCAGCGATCCGCGCCTTGATGAAAGCGATCGGAAAACTTACTCCCGTATCCAGCAGCGTGTCGTCGTCGGAATAATTATGAAAATCGCGCCTGAATACGTTCGCGTCTACCCGCAAATTGCCAAAGAAGGACTTCGTGACGCCTACCTCATAGTAATTGGCGCGCGCAGGCTCGACCGGCAAACGCAGCACAACCGAATCGATGGAATTCAGTTGTGGCGAGCTGGCCAAAAGCAAATTCTCCATAGCCGGGGTCTGGAAAACACGGTCGTAGGAAGCATGAATCAGCAAATTCAAGGAAGACACATAGCGCGCAACGCCGACCCGCGGACTCAGGGCGGATTCCTTCACGACAAATCCGTAATGATCGAATCGCAGCCCCGCGCTGACGTTCCAGTTGCCGCGATGCCATTGGTCCTGCACATACTCTGATGGTTCAATGTCCCAGCGTCGGTCGGCGAACTGAAACTGTTGCTGCGTGCCAGGATCGAATTGTGTCGGATCGGTGATGGTGTACTGCAACACCTCATGCACCTCGCTGAAAATCCCGTCCAGGCCCACTTTCCAGTCGTGATGCCCATGATGGCCCGCGAGGTCCCCGCGAACATAGCCTTCGCGATAGCCACGGTTTTGCGAAACGATCACAGGTGTCGACGAAGGATTGGATGTCAGGGTTGCGCTGGCATCGCGCACGCTGCCGGAGAAACTGAGAAACAAATCCGGAGAAATCGTATGCTGGTAAAAAATCTGCCCGGCAGTTTCGTTGTTCGAAATGTCCTGTCGCTGCCCGGCTTGCTGTTGCATCAATTCGTTCGGCACGAGGAAACGCACTGCATTGTGAGCCACGGTGATGCGCAAGCGGTCCCTCTCGGAAAAATCTCTCTCGTAAGAAGCCGAAAAGCCCGCCGTATTTCCGCGATTTGTGAAATTCTCAAGCACCGGCGGATCCAGATAACGGTCGCTATGAAAACCATCCACGCCCGCCGAAACGCGATTCTTGCCCGAGGAATAAGAAAAAGCCGCGGAACCTGTCGCCGTCGAAAAGCTTCCGCCCTCGGCCTCAAATTGTCCATGCACTCCACTCGACACGTCCTTCGTCGTAGTGACTTCCACAATCCCGCCCAGCTTCCGACCGTATTCCGCGGGAAAGCTGGCCGTCAGCACGCGCATCGATTCCACTTCGCTGGCATCAAACGCCGGCGCAAATGCCGGCGAGCGGTTCTGCGTCAGCGGCAACCCATCGAACACGTACTGCACGTCGTACTCCGACCCGCGCGGATGCAGAATTCCATTCGCCTCGACGAGCCAGCCGGGCTGCTCGTTCACCAAATCGGAAAGGTCGCGGCCAGGCTGCACAGAAATCTGTTCGCCGATCGCTTGCCTCCCGATCGAATAGATGGTCCCCGTGCTGCTCGGATCCACAAGAGTTGACGAGTCGTTCACCTGCACTTCGGTCGTCACCGGCGCCACACCCAGGGTTGCCACCACGTGCACCGGCACTTCCGAGCGAATCTCAACTAGTCTCTTCCACGGCGCAAAATTCTCTGCGGCGAGACTCAACCGGTAAATGCCAAAGGGAAGGTCCTGCGCTGTAACGCGGCCGTCTGCCCCCACCTGAAAGCTCCTGCGAAACTGGTTTGCTTCGCTGACCAGTTCAGCCGCAGCCGCCACCGCCGTGCCTTGCGAGTCGTGTACTTCGACATGCAACTCGCCGCGCGCGCGTTGCGCTTCCGCCCATGGCCCCACAGAAAGGATCAGCGCCGCCAGAAGACACAGCTTCACGGTGCTTTTTCCCCTCTCGAAGAGTTGAGTATCTGTTTCTGGCACTTGAAACCCTGGCCCTTGTGAATCGGATCTTTCCTCATCCACATCGGTCATTCGGACTTATTCGCCGCGACTCAGCAAGTCTTTCTACGTTAGCATGAAGTGCCGGAACTCATTCCGGGTTGCCCAGAAAGCCGCTGATAAAAGCACAACTCCCCGCCGGATTCTCCCGCTTGCCGACTTCGCCGCCTTTCGGCAAAATACCTCTGGCCTGCTGCGTGCCCTTTCCATGAAGCCACCGCCGGACTCCAACTCTCCTCTCTTCACCATCGGACATTCGAGTCTCGAACTGGACGGCTTCCTGAAAATTCTCCTGACTCATGAAGTAAAAATCGTCTGCGACGTTCGCAGCCGCCCCGGCAGTTTCCGGTTCCCGCAATTCAACCGCGAGCCTCTCGAAGCCTGCCTTGCGCCGGCGGAAATCCGATACGAATTTCTCGGCGAAACTCTCGGTGGCCGCCCTTCCGATCCCCGCGCCTATCACGAGGACGGCATCGTAAACTACGAAGAACGCCGCAAGGCCGCGGATTTTCGCGCGGGGATTGATCGCGCGCTGATGCTGTCGAGCGCGACGAACATCGTTCTGATGTGCGCAGAGGAAGACCCCTTGCAGTGCCATCGTTTCCTCATGATTTCTCCAGCGCTTCTCGATCGCGGGATCACCCCGGTGCATATCCGCCGCGGCGGCGAGCTGGAATCGCAGCGTGAAGCCGAGGATCGCCTGCTCAAATTGCACGACCTCACCGCCTTTGACAGCGGTTCGCTCTTTATTTCCGAACGTGATGTGGCTCTCCAGGACGCGCTACGCCTCCAAGCCCGGGAGTTTGCTTTCCGCGCATCTCCCGAAGCCACCGAATACCTTTGATTTTATGGAAATCCTCCTTTGCACCATCGGTTTCGCAGGGAAGACGGCCGAAGAGTTTTTCCACCTTCTTGAGGAAGCGCAGGTAGAAAAGCTTATCGATGTCCGCCTCAATCGCGGAGGCCAGCTCTCCGGCTTCGCCAAGGAACGCGACCTTGAGTATTTCTTGAAAAAAGTTGCCAGCATCGGCTATTCGTATGAGCCGCAGCTCGGGCCAACTTCGGAGTTGCTCGACACCTATCGCGACAGCAAAGATTGGGCCGCTTACGAGACTGGTTTCCTGGCCCTGATGCAAGAGCGTGGAATTCCGCAAGCGTTCGACGCCAGCAGATGGCCTCCGCGAGCCACCCTGCTCTGTTCCGAGCCGGGTCCGGAGAAGTGTCACCGCCGTCTGGTCGCCGATCTGCTGGCGGCGCACTGGCGGACACAAGGCCACACGGTCGAGATTCGCCACCTCATCGTGGCCCGCTCGAAATCTTCGAAAATCCGCCGCGCAAAGCTGAAGTCCTTGCCATGACCAGGCTGCTCATCACGGAAATCACCCGCAGGGGGCCGGCCTTTTGCGTCATCGGCCTCGAGCGGGAGAAAAACAGAATTCGCTCTGTTCGTCCTGTAACCGCGACCGCCAACAGTTGGATGCATTTCCCGTATCTTCGCGGCGATGTGCTCCAATGCGATCTTGCTCCTTTTTCCGGCTCCAAACCTCACGTCGAAGATCGCGTCTCGACGCGCGGCTTTCGAAAGGAGTCCGCCGTTCCTGAACCGGGAGTCGTGACCTACCTTCGCAAGGCGGAAATCGGGACCACTCTCGAGGACTTATTCGGCTGCGTTCTCCATGAAAACAAGACTGGTAGTGGATTGTTCGCAAAGCCCCGCGAAGCAAAACGCTCCGTTTGTGGAACGGTAACGCAAAATCTCCGCCTCGAGCTTTGCGCCAACGAACTCCGCGCCACGCTGGCTCTCCCTTCGGGTGAGGTCTTGCGCGATCTTCCGGTCGTCGATCGCGATTGGCGTGATTTCATCGAAGCAGCGCTGGCCACCTCGAGAGGTGCGAATCGCCTCGCGCGCCTCAAGCACTTCTTAAACTCACAATTTCAGTCGAAAGTTTTGTCTTGCCCTCATCACTTCATTCGGCTCGGCCTTACACGGCCATATCATGATCTCTGCTGGCTCATGCTCGACACGCTGATTCCACTTCCAAAACATGATTGGCTCGGGGAGTTTTGATGGCTTCGATCAAGGATGAAACTCATTGGCGACGCCTGATCGAGGAATGTTTCAGGCGCGAAGCCGGTGCCGAAGCGCCCATCTCCGATCCCGCGCAAGACCTCATCGAAACAGGCGTGCTGGACTCCATGGGCTGGGTGAGTTTTCTTCGCGCCTTGGAATCCGCAAGCGGCCTGAGCGAATTGGGCGCGCTGCTCACAGAGCGCACTCCATCTTTCGAGAGTATTTTCCAAGTTTTCAGCGAAGCTAAAGCTGATATCCCCGCTGCGGGGGCTAGGTTCTCAGAGACGAGACACGCCGCGACACGGGCCTGCGTAATGCTTCGAAGTTCGTGTGCGGTCGTCGGCTCGCGCACGATTCCCTCGCATGAAATCGACCGGGCCTTCGGAATGCCGGACGGCAAACTACGTCTTCGTGCCGGAATCGAATCACTTGCTTATGCCACCGAAAGCGAAAATGAACTCATACTGGGCGTGCGCGCCGCGCAGCAGGCGCTCCACGCTGCGGCTTGCGGCCCTCAGGAACTCGACTGGATCATCGCCACCAGCGAAACGCATCGCAACTATCCATCTCTATCCGCGCAGCTGCACTCCCAACTACTCGCTCGCGAAACCTGCGGCGCGCTGGATGTCGGCGGCGCCTGCCTCGGTCTGCTGAACGGGCTCGCTGTCGCCCAAGGGTTCATCGCCTCTGGACAAGCCCGCACCATAGCCGTCATCACCAGCGATGTTCACAGCCGCATCTTCAAGCCAGGCCGCGTCGCAGGAGAATTCGGCGGCCTGTTCGGTGACGGCGCGAGCGCCTTTCTCTTGCGCGCGAAGAACGATTCCACGCCGCAAGACGGCTACGTCCTCGGAGAATTTTTCTTCGGCTGTGCCGGGCAGTATGCCGGAGCGATTCGCGTGTCTAACGCCCCGGACGGGACTCTCGATGTGCACTTTGATGGAGAAGCTCTGTCCCGTGCGGCTATCACCCGGATGGAGAAAGTCATCCTGGACGTGGAGCTCCGCAGCGGCCTCCGCCGTTCCTCCGCCCAAGGACTGGCAACTCACCAACCCAATCCCCGTCTAGTCACCCTGCTTGCGAAGCAATTAGGTCTCGCACCCGACAAATTTCCTTCCGTGGCTCGAATCTTCGGCAATCTCGGTTCTTCCACCTGTGGGGTGGCCCTCGACGCGATTCTGCAATCCGCGCGGACTCCCTATGCCGGCCGTAGTGGCCCTATCTTTCTGGCATCACTAGGTCCGGGCCTGCTCTTCGGCGGTGCATGGCTCATTCCCGCCTGACCATCCCCAGACTCAATCATGTTTTAGAGGTGGCGGCCTGTAACGTTTTGTTACATCTGTAAGAATGGCCCTTCTCCCTTCGAATACAGAATCCTCATAAGATACTAAAAACAAGGTACTTACAGAACAGCTAGATCTGGCGCAACACGTGCACTCTCTTCAGCACCCGGGCACGTGACCGGATGAAATCCGAGGAGTTCCGGAATGAGCAAGCGCACCAGAACAGCCGAACAAGGATTTTCGCTAATCGAGATGGTAATGGTGGTGGCGATAGCGTTCACCGTCATGGCCTTCGCGGTCATGAACACCCTGGGCAGCTCGCAAAACGCCCGAGCCAACGCGGCGATGGATGCGGTCATCTCGCAACTTCGTCAGGCGCGCGAGATAGCTATCGTCAAACGCCGGAACGTTCAAGTGCAATTCACCGCGCCCAACCAAATACAGCTGACCATACTGGGTCTGCCAGGAGAGGCGGTCCCCGTTGTTGCTCCCACCTTTCTAAACGACAACGTTCCGGGCGGAGCGATTTTCTATGTCTTCCCAGCCCCTGTTACTGACACGCCGATGCTCTTCGGCAACTCGACGGCCATCGGTTTGCAACAGCCAACCGGCGGCGGAGCGTGGACGGTGATGTTTACAACCTCCGGCGCATTTTGCGGCACTGCGCAATCCGCAGCGTCTCTTTATCAAGCGACAAATAACAATCCCGTGAACGCCTCGATCTTTCTGGGTGTCGTGGGAAAGCCAAACACCGCGCGCGCAGTAACGGTTTTTGGCGCGACAGGCCGAGTCCGTTCCTACTACTGGACCGGCTCATCCTGGCAGGAATAGGGAGACAAGCCCAATGAAACGACAACGCAAAATGTCTCGCCAGCTAGCTGGCTTCACCCTGATCGAGGCGATGATTTCCATCGTCATTCTTTCCTTCGGTGTGCTTTCTCTGGCTGCCGTCTACGCACAAGGCATCATGTTTGCCAGCCTTACGCAGTACGACTATATCGCCGAAAAGAAGGCGGAAGAAGCCATCGAAACGATCTTCACGGCGCGCGATACCAAGATTTTGACCTGGGCGCAGATTCAGAATGTGTCTACGGGTGGCGTGTTTATCGACGGCGCCCAGCCTCTGCTGGACCCCGGCCCCGATGGACTGGTCGGCACTGCAGATGACAACACTGCTCTTCCTGATTCCATCATCATCGGTCCCGGAGTGGACGGAAAATTGGGCACTGCCGACGACGTCGTCGTCAATCTGAATCCGTGGATGACCCGCACGATTGCCATGACGCCGGTAACGGGAGAAACGAATCTGCGGCAGATCACCATCACCATCAACTACCGGGTCGGCCGTATTACACGCACCTATACGCTCATCAGCTACATCTCGACGTTTGCGTGAGGATGGCCGGAGAAAACTTATGATGAAGAGACAAACTGGATTTACGCTTATCGAACTCATGGTCGCCATGGGCATAACGCTCGTCGCTCTGGCTGCCACCATGATCGCGTTTAAAGACGCCACGAATACGAACCAGAGCGTCACGCTCAAGTCTGATATTTCGGACAATCTTCGTGCCGGAGTCAACCTCATCGAGCAGGACCTCATTCAGGCCGGCACAGGAATTCCGACGGGAGGAATTCCTGTTCCCTACACACCGGGGCCTGCCGCTTGCTTGGGAAGCGGCGGCGCACCGATCAACCGCCCCAATCTGACAGGCGCGCTGACCTTTCCTACATGCAACGTCAGCCTGAATGCCGTCGAACCCGGCTGGCAACTCGGCCCGCCAATCACTAGCCCAGATTCGACACCTGGCGCAAACACCGATCTTATCACCGTGCTCTATGCGGATAACACTTTGGCGCTCAACTCCAGGATGATCAATGAGCCTGCCATAGGTGCCAGCCCGGGTTGCCCGCTCGGAAAAATCCTACTTGACGGACAAACGGTGACGTTCGACTCCACCTGCATCACATTTTCGCCCACCGGAGTGCAGATCAATGCCGGCGACCTGATCATGTTTACCAATGCGCAGGGCAATGCCATTCAGGAAGTGACCAGCGTATCCGGCCAGACTCTCAGCTTCATCGCCGGCGACGGCTTGAATCTGAATGCCCGCACCGACCCGCAGGGCACGATGTTCCAGCTCGAAAACACAACCCTGGTGGCCGGCGCCAAAGTTCCCAACCACACCTTTCCGCCCACGACAGCCACGCGTATCTGGATGATCAGCTACTATCTCGACGATGTGGCCGACCCGCTGCACGTTCGCCTGATTCGCCGCATCAATTGGTTGAATCAAGCGTCGATTCTAGGCCAGCCCGTCGGCGAAACGATCGAGAACCTCCAGTTCAAGTACAACTTCGTCGATGGCGTCACCAATCCTTCTGGCCAGTCCAGCATCCCCGTCGGCCAGTCGGAAAGCCTGATCCGTTCGGTCGATGTCATCCTGGGTGCGCGTTCGACCAACGCCTGGACCCAGACCCATAAGTATCTCCGTAGCAATTTCATGACGCAGGTCAGCCTACGCAGCATGGCCTACGTGAACCGGTACAAATAATGAGGACTCCAACCATGAACGCCGTAAAAAAGCTGATGCGACGCGATTCGGGCATCGCCCTTCTCACAACCTTGCTGCTCATGCTGCTGATGTCCAGCTTGCTGGTCGGCTTCATACTGCTGATCACGTCTGGGCAGAAACTCAGCGGAATCAACAACGACTACAGCCGGGCGTTCTACGCTTCGGAAGCCGGCATGGAGAAAATCACCGCAGACTTGGGCACCCTGTTTGATACCAATTATGCACCGTCGGCGGCCCAGATCACTGCCATTTCCGCGGCGCCACCGGTTATTCCCGGGATCCAATACTTGAAGTGGGACATGGTCTCATCGGCATGGAAGCCGGGTTACGAGATCCAGTACAATACCGATTCGAGCGGGAATCCTTTGGCCACGGTTACCTCCGTCCAATCCGGCTCTTTTCAAGGCATGACGGCTTTGGCCACGCAATACACGCTGCTGGTGACTGCTCGTACGGTCAGTAACAACGAAGTGAAGCTGCAGCGCACCACGCAAACAGTCGGCATTCCAATGTTCCAGTTCGGCGTTTTCTCGGATACCGATCTCAGCTTCTTCCCAGGTCCGGACTTCAATTTTGGCGGCCGTACTCATACTAACGGCAACCTGTTTTTGGCCTCAGGCGGAACACTCACTCTTGCCGACCGAGTGACAGCTTTTAAAGACGTCATTCGCACAAACCTTTCGAACGGTTTCCCAACAACGACGGGATCCTATGGCGGTACCGTGAACATCACCACTTCGCCCGGCACTGCTTCCTATCGCGCGCTGGCCTACACGGAAGGCAGTTTGGTAGGCACCCTGGGCTCAGCAGTAGACCCCAACTGGTTAAACATTTCCCTCGGTGCGACCTACTATGCGGGCAACTTGCGCAACAAGGCCACCGGTGCGAACGCTCTGAATCTGGGCATTGTGCTGCTTGGGAATGGCACGACGCAGCCAGTGGATATGATCCGCCGGCCATTGCCGACAGCGCTCGAGAGCCCGGCAGTCCTCAACCTGCGTTATTATGCCCAGGCCAGCCTCAGGATTCTGCTCTCGGATGACCCGACCGATATCACGTCACTTCCGTGCATCGACGGAGCCACGGCGCCTTTCGACTTGTCCCTGATGGCTATGCCCGTCGCTAGTTGGGCTGGAACGGCGGCCACTCTGAAGACAAAAATGAACACCAATAACGCCCTTGGATACAACACCCCGCCGGTTCCGCTGGCGGCCTCTGGAGCCGTAAAAGGTGCTGCGGCTTACGCGCCTGCCGACGGGTACTGGCTGCCAACCCCTAATGTGCCCGCATACTCTACGGCCTCGGGCCTGCCTATCATTAAGGGCTTTATCAAGATCGAAGTGCAGACAGCTTATGGCAATCCTTGCGGTACGTGGAAAGACGTGACCGTCGAGGTCCTGGGTTATGGCTATGCTGGCCGCAACATCTATCCTCAGAGTGGCCTGACAGCAGCCCAGTATGGAACCGCCGAGCCGCTACTCGTCCTGCCGGCAGGCTCGATAGCACCCTCGACTTGCCAGGACGTCCATCCCAACGCGCTCATTCGTCTGGAGCGCGTTCGTGATAACCCTGCGAATTGGGCCAACACCAACGCAAACACTCGTTGCGGCGTGATAAACAACATCCTACCGGTCAGCCAAACGTATCCGACCAACCCGGCTGATTACTGGCCGAACGCGCTCTTCGACGTTCGCGAGGGCACTCTCCGTGATATCAGCCCCACAGGGACCTTAGGCGCTGTCAATTATTCGTCGATGGTGACCCTTGGTGGCGTAATGAACTACATCGAAGTCGATGCCAAGAACGTCGCCCGTTATCTGGGCGGCGCATTGCCTGGGTCCGGCCATTCGACCTACGATCCCATCAACGCACCCAATGACTTCTCCGTCTACATTTCCGACCGCCGCGGCAACTATACAGCCGCGGCCCTAACGAACCCTTGGCCACCGCTCTCCTTCAGCACTCACGAAACCGGCGAATATGGCTGGGATGATTTTGTGAATCCCGCCAGCGCGGCCGGCTGCCCTAATAATGCGCAGGATACGGGCGAAGATACGGACGTCCTGGGCAGCACAGGGTTCTTTAACTATGGGCAAGACCCCACGTACATCATGGGGGCAGGTATAGCGTACACAGCCCTAGGTCTCGGCCAGTACGGAATGTACAGTGTGGCTGGCACCACCAACCTTTACGGCAGCACCATCGGCATCAACGCACTCACGCCCAATCCAAGCTGCCCTGTGACCGTGCCCTCGAAGATTTGGCCGATGACCTATGTCATCGACGTGAACGAACCGCGAGAGAACCCCAATCCCTTCTTTCGGCGAGCCATCAAAATCGTCGACGGCAATCTCTTGACCGCTCTCGGCACCTGCCCTGGTAGCGTGCCGTGCGGCTTGGCGTTTGCCACGGAGAATCCGGCCTACATCTTCGGCGACTTCAACGCCAATTCCGCAGGCAACGGCTTCAATGACCCGAACGTAGCCGTCTCCGTGAACGCGGATGCGGTGACGCTGTTGTCCAACAGCTTTAACGACGTAAATACCTTTCAAGCCCCCTACTCGAATAACGATCTCGGGGTCACCACCTGGTACCGCACCGCGGTCATGGCTGGGAAGGGGGTTTCCTTCCCGCAGCCGGCTGGCGGCGTGCCGCAGGACTTCGGTACCGACGGTGGAGTGCACAACTTCCTCCGCTATATCGAAAACTGGAGTGGCCAAACTTTGAACTACAGTGGTTCGATCATCAGTATGTATTACAACCGTCAGGCCACCGGAACTTTCAAATGCTGCACCACGGTCTATCAACCGCCATCCCGCGGGTACAACTTTGATACGGACTTCCTGACTCCATCACTGTTGCCTCCGCGCACGCCGCTGTTCCGCGACGTGAACACGACGGGCTTTACACAGCTTCTTCTGCCAACTCAGTAGAACGCAGCGAACTGCTCCACCCTCGACCGGCCCCGGAACCCTCGGGGCCGGTTACTTTTTGCGCTGTGTTTTTCGCCAAAAAAAGGAAGACCGAAGACGAGCATTGATTGCTGCGGCCACGGACCTACCCATGCGCGTACGCCACTGCAGGCGCTACGCAGGCTTCGAAGGGTAGGATTCGGAGGATTACCAAAAGTGCGACGATGGTTTTATGAGCCATGGCAGAAATGCGGCCACTTGTGTCTGTTTTGATTGGCGAGAGAGGAGGCCACATGCGGGGCGGATTCCAGGCGTAGGGCCAGCGAAATGTGGAGCGGGCTCTGGCGTGCCGGTCGGAGATAAGCCCGTCCTTAGCTTCGCAGCTATATGAAAAATAAGATGGTTAATGTTCCATAAGCTTGCAGCGCCGCCTTTTTCCGGCAGCTCTCCAGATCTTCTGCGTTTCGAGCCGCTGGTCCAGAATGGGAGAGTTGGATGGCAGAATGGATGCAGTTGGCAGGAAGCTTTTATTTAACTTGTTGGTTAAATACGAGGCCGTGCTAAAAATGTTGCCATGAACCAAATGGCTAGGCGTGGCGTCTAGCAGGTGTACGGGGAGGGCGAGCGCTTTCGGCTCGCGGATGAGACCCAATGCAGGAGCTGGTTCTGATTCAGCCAGTGCGTGCCGCCGAGAAGGACTTCGCGCAGGAAGCTGCCCGGGCGGCTTTACGCCGGGAATTTGAGGAGCGGCTCGCGGAATGCGGGCCGCTGGCCTATCGCGTCGCGCGCGGCGTGCTGCGTAACACCGCAGATGCCGAAGACGTGGCCCAGGAAGCGTTTCTGCGGGCTTATCGTCGCTTTGAACGCTTGCGCGATCGGGGACGATTTCGCGCCTGGCTTGTACGCATAGCGTTTCGTCTTGCGATTGACCGGCTCCGCTCATCGAAGCGCCGCGAAGTTCGCGAAACGCTTTGGTCCGAGACGTCTCCTCGGCCTTCAACAGAAGATCTGGCTGCTACGAGCGAATTTCAGGCGCATCTCGACCGTGCTCTGGAAGAGCTTCCGGAGAAACACCGGCTTGTGCTTCTGCTCGGGGCGATCGAAGGGCACTCGCTCGAAGAAGTTGCGGAGATCCTCAGCCTGCCGGTTGGAACGGTGAAATCGAGATTGTTTTTTGCCAGAAAGCAGTTAGCGGAGAAACTGCGATGCCATGTGAAAACTATCGAGAAGCGTTGATCGAGGCCGCTGCCGTGGACGCTCGGCTGTCACCAGCATTGCGTTCGCACTTGGACGCTTGCGCGCCTTGCCGCGCCGCCTTTGTCGAGGAGACGCGACTCTTTGCCGCCATCGACACCGGGTTGCGAACTGCCGCCAACGCCGAAGTGCCGCCTTCTTTTTTTCCTGGCGTCCGCGCCAGTTTTCCAGACGATACGGCCTCTCAGCGGGGCTGGAGGCCTTTTCTGATTTTTGCGGCCGCTGCTGTGGTCATGGTGCTGACGGTTCTTGTCACTGCACGCCTCCCTCACACCATAAACGATAACCGGGCCGAGCAGCTTTTTTCAGCGCCACCTCGCGAAAAGCCCGAAGCCAGCACTCGTGGTGAAGCGCGTGGGACACCAGCGATCGTGGCTTCCTCCCGTTCCTACCGCATACAGCACCAGAGAAGTACTGCTCCAGCGAGTTCCCCTTCGTCGAATGCCATGGAGGTGCTGGTGCCCCCGGAGGAGCGCGAAGCATTCGCCCGGTTTATCGGCTCGCAGCCAGGGCCAAGCGGCGTGGTCATCGCTGTCGTGGCTGCGGCTACAGATAACAAAGACCAGCGACTGAGCGTGGAGCCGCTGGAGATCGCCGAGCTGGAGGTCAAGCCAATCGAAGCACTTAGAAGCGAACTAGCGGATGGAACGTATGAAGAGCAGTAGCGAACGGTCGATCAAAATCATGTCTACATGGAGGATGGAATGAGAACTGGTTCGGTTCCAATAGCGTCGCTTCTACTGCTCGGTATTCTTTCGCCAACAGTTCTGGCGCAGGACAAACCGAAGACTGACGACAAGACAAAAGTCGAAGTACAAACGACTCCCATAAAAGTGCAGATCGTTTTCACGGAATTTGAGGCCGATAAGAAGATCAAGAGTCTTCCGTATGTGATGTACATGAACGCGCCCAACTCGAGCGAACTTAGGGCCGGCTGGGTAAAGTTTCGCATCGGTAGTCGCCTGCCTGTTTATGTGGGCAAGAATGAAATGCAGTACATGGATGTGGGCACGAACGTCGACGCTCGCTCCGCTTACACGGGCGATGGCCACGTATTGCTTCAAATGACTCTTGAGCGTTCCTGGGTGGAAGGTGAGGTTTCTGTTCCCATGATGAGATCGGATAGCTCTCCATCGGACCCTTCGGGCGGTCATTTTCAAGAGCCGATCGTGCGTGGTTTCAAATCGGAGCTGGACTTGAAATTGCGCGAGGGCCAGCCCGTCGAAAGCAATATGGCGACAGATCCCATCAGCGGCAAGGTACTGAAAGTTGAAATCAGTTTTGCCGTCGTGAAATAGTTCTTTACGGTTCTGAGTTTTGTTTCAGGATATTATTCAGCGCGGCGGCCAGGTCTGGGTATTGGAACTGGTAGCCGAGCTTTTCCAATCCTCGTGGCAAGACGCGCTGACTGGACAGAAGCAGCGCGTCAGCCATTTCGCCGAGTGCTAGGCGCAGCGCGAACGCTGGGGCAGGGAACAGGGCGGGGCGGTGCATGGCGCTCGCTAGAGTTTTTGTGAACTCCGCGTTCTGCAACGGTTGGGGAGAGATCACGTTGAGGGGGCCCCTGACCTGTCCAGTCTCCACGGCCAGACGCAACACCGCAATTACGTCGTCGAGCGAAATCCAGGACATCCATTGTTGGCCCGAAGCGATTTTTCCACCCGCGAAAAACCGGAAGGGAAGCATCATTTGCGGCAGGGCGCCTCCATGGCGGGCTAGAATAATTCCGAATCGCGCGAGCACGACGCGAATTCCCATGGCTTCGGCTTTCCGTGCTTCTGCTTCCCAGTCTTGGGCCAGGCCGGAGAGGAAATCACTACCCGCCTGGCTTTCTTCGGTCAGCAGTTCATCACCACGATTCCCGTAAAAGCCCGTTGCGGACGCGGACACTAGCACTCCCGGGCGCGCGTTCATCTTGGCGAGCGCGGTGATCAGCGCGCGTGTCGTATCGATACGGCTGGCGTGCAACTCCGCCTTGCGCTTGTCGCTCCACCGGCCCTCGGCGATCGACGCTCCAGCCAGGTTCACTACGGCGTCTGCGCCAACCGCCGCGCCTCCCAATTCTCCCGTCGCCGGGTTCCAGGCAACTTGAAATCCGTCATGCGCTTCATTGTTCGGAAGGCTTCCTGGTCTCACTAGCCGGCAGACCGTATGCCCAGCCTTTACCAGAGCGGGTACCAGCGCGCTTCCAACCAAGCCACTCGATCCGGTTACAAGAATCTTCATCGCGATTCCGCTCGATTCTTTTGGAAAAAGGCCGCCATGCGCTATCTCGAAACGCTACTCAAACAGGGCTCATGGGTCAAGCCATAGAAAGCTTCAGAATGGTTTTAGGTTATGAAATTCTCGAACTCCTCATGATTCGGCAGCCTGTTGGCGCTAACCGCGCAGGCTATGGCTCGTTACACCTCGGCGCGTTACAATTCTCCGGTGAGCCTCTCATCACAAACCGCGCGCGTAAAGGTCCTTTTCTTTGGTCGCCTCAAGGAAATCGTGGGCCACGCGGAAGACTCCGTCGACCTGCCCGACGGCGCGCCGATTGAAGCGCTTTTCTCGCACTATGGTGTTAGCCATCCCGAACTCGCGCGCTTCCGCGCCTCGCTGGTCGCTTCGCGCAATCAGGAATTCGCCGCGTGGAGCACGCCGCTCCATTCCGGCGATGAGGTTGCCTTTCTTCCGCCCGTCAGCGGGGGCTAGCGCTGATCTCCATGACCAATTCGATTCAACCCGATCTTCTTGCTCTGGTGCGCGATCCCATCGACCGGGATGCCCTGATCCGGCACGTTCGCGCCGCAGAAGACGGCGCCGTTGTAACTTTCGACGGTTGCGTGCGCAATCATTCACGGGGCCGGCGGACACTTTATCTTGACTACGAAGCTTACGAATCCATGGCGCTCGGAAAAATCCGCGAAATCGCCTCGCAAGTCCACGAAAGATTTCCTGTTCACCTCCTCGCCATTGCGCATCGACTGGGGCGCCTCGAAATCGGGGAAACCAGTGTGTTCATCGCCGTCAGTTCTGCCCATCGGCCAGCTGCTTTCGATGCTTGCCGGTTCGCTATCGACACTCTCAAGGGCACGGTCCCGATCTGGAAGAAGGAGTATTTCGAGGACGGCGCCGTGTGGGCGGACGGCGAAATACCTCCCGCTCCGCTGGAGACACGGGCGGCAAAACCTGCATCTTAGTAGTTCAATGACCTCGTAAATCAATGATCTCGACACCTCCTCGCGCCCTGGCCGCAGCCGTCGCTTTTCTTGCCACACTTTTTGTGGCGGGCGTCGCTTTGTCTCAAGACAAGCCTGACCGCCCGCCTTGGGCCCAGCCGAAGCCCAAGCCCAAGCTGCCTGCCAATTCCTCTTCCGCCGATGCGACGGCTCCATTACCGCCGTCTCTGCCTTCGCCTCCGCCGCCCGGCAGCATTGTACCAACCCCGGAGCAGCCACTTAGGCCGCCGGAAGACGCCGATGCTCAGCGCGGCAAAATAAAAGTGAAAGTGGATCTGGTAAGTATCTTGGCCAGCGTTCTGGACGAGCGCAACCGCCCGTCGCCGGATCTGCCGGTCGAGGCTTTTCAAGTCTATGAGGAAGGCGTGCTGCAGAAAATCGAGGTGTTTGAATCCGAAACGCAACTGCCTCTAGACCTCGCGCTGATGATCGATTCAAGCCTTAGCGCAAACAAGGAAATAGGCTTCGAAAAAGAAGCCGCCGCACACTTCATTCGCCAGGTGTTGCGGCCCGGAGACCGCCTATCGGTCTTTGGCTTTGACGAAAATGTTACGCAGATTGCTGCATTTTCGGACAATGTCGCGATGCTGCAGGCTGCGGTGCGAAAGATTCCGCCCGGCGCGGGTACTTCGATCTACGACGCTGTGCTTCTTGGAGCGAAGGCCCTGGAACGCCGCGGAGAAGACCGCCGGCGGGTCATCATTTTGGTTACCGACGCCGGCGAAACTACCAGCACCGCCGACTTTGATGCCGCGCGCAAAGAAGCCGTCCGCTCGGACGTGCTGCTCTATACCATCGTGATTCGTCCGGTGAAAAATGAGAGTGGGCGTAACACCGCTGGAGAGCACGCGCTCACCACCATCACGGAAACTACCGGCGGCGACATGTTTTTTCCAGATACGCCGCAGGAGCTTGATGTGATCTTCGATCTCATCGACCGCGAGTTGCGCACGCAATACCGGCTCGCTTACTATCCCACGCCGCGCGGTCCTGCCAATACATATCGCAAGGTCGAAGTCAGAGTCCTAAACGGAGATTACCACGTGAGGTCGCGCACGACTTACCTCACCGGCGCGCAGTGAAACTCGATAGCTTCCAATCGAAAAGATCCGCCGATCTCCAGGTTGCCTCCAGGCGTGTGCAATTTTCTGGGCGGATTAGCTATTGCGGTTTCCTGATTTCCGTATCGGCCTGTTCGATGCTGCCTTTGACCAGTTCGGTTTTCATTTCGGACTTTTGTCCAACCAGCACGTCCACGTCGGTTTCAAAGGTCCGATACCCGGGCAGCTCGACCTTAATCCGGTGCTTGCCAGGGCTGACCTCCAGGGAATGAAACTTTCCGCCCAACTCGCTGGCATGGCCGACATAGTTGCCATCGAGAAAGACAGCCGCGCGTTTTGGGTGAATTGTAAGCTTCAGTTCAGAAGTAACATCCGGAGTCTTCGCACCAGGGAGCAGTTTCATGGCCACTTGCACTTCCTGTACTTGGCCGGGCTCGACAACCAACTCTCGCGTGAACTCGCTGTACCCCGCTTGTCGGACGGCGATCTGGTGCTTCCCAGGCAACAAGAGAACCTTCTTCTTGCCTTTGAGCTCCTTCACATACCCAACATAATTGCCGTCGATCCACACGCCAGAATCTCTGTCCAACTGCGTGTCGCCCTCAAGCCGCACTTCCCCCATGACTTCGCTGCTCTGTGCGGACACTTTCGCCGTGCCGAGCGCAAGCGAAAACAGCGCAAGCAGGCTGGCCGCGAACTGCAGCTTACCTATTCTGAACATGATGTCGCCTCGCATTCAGGGGCGGGCATTCATTTTAACTCGGATGGACTGGGAATGGCTGTAAAAAACAGCGGCTTCAGGGGAGCGGCCTGGTAGTGACACCACTTTTGCTCCAGCCTGGTGGTAGAGTGGAGAGCGCGCCGGGGTGCGGAGTCTCACACTGAGCAGGCGCTCCGTTGCGTAATTTTTCCATGAAAAAGGATTATCTCGAAGCCGCTATAGAAACCGCCCAGGAAGCCGGCAAAATTCTGTGCGAAGAGTTCGATCACCCAGCGCAAATTACGTACAAGGGCGACGTTGATTTGGTCACGCAAGCGGACAAGCGCTCCGAGCAAGCCATTGTCGCGCGGCTGACGAAATATTTTCCGGAGCACTCCATCGCCGCGGAAGAAGGAACCGGCCATGAAAGCGACTCGGAATTTCGCTGGCACGTGGATCCGCTGGACGGCACCACCAATTTCGCGCACGGCTATCCTTGTTTTTCCGTATCGATCGCGCTTGCACAGCGCGGCGCTCTTCTCGCTGGTGTGGTCTACAATCCGTTCTATGACGAGCTGTTTGCCGCCGCCCGCGGCGCAGGGGCCACGCTGAACGGCAAGAGAATTTTCGTTTCGAAAGTGGACACGCTCGCGACCAGTCTTCTCTGCACGGGTTTCCCGGTGCACAAACGCCAGGCGAATCCGAACATTCACTACTACTGGGATTTTACTTTGCGCTCGCACGGCGTGCGCCGCGATGGTTCGGCTGCCTTGGATCTTGCCAGCGTTGCCGCGGGCCGCTTCGATGGCTTTTGGGAATTCGGGCTTAAGCCCTGGGATACTGCCGCCGGGGTATTGCTGATCGAGGAAGCTGGCGGCAGGGTCGGCGACTTCTCGGGACAACCCTACCAGCTGGGTGGCCCTGTCATCCTCGCTACAAACGGCTTGATCCACGAGGAGGTACGCGGCGTGGCTCTTGAAATTTCCCAGCGCGATCCCGCCGCCCCCCTCCGCCGCTAGGTGGTTTCCTAACTGGCAATTACTTCTTAGCGCTCGGGCGGTAAAGCCCCGGACCTTTAGGCCGGGGATAGTAGGCCGGTTACAGCGGGGTCTTTTCTTGCTCGACGTATTGCTGAATAATGCCCGGCGGTGCCCCGCCACAACTGGCGGCCAAGTAGGAAGGGGACCACAGGACATTATTCCAATAGCGTTTCTCCATATCCGGGCGTTCGATGCGGAGTAGGCGACTGGAAACACCTTTGAGGCTGTTGACCAGGCTCGACACGGAGTGCTTTGGCGGGTAGTGGATGAGCAAGTGTACGTGTTCGGCTTCGCCGTTCATTTCGACCAGTTGCGCCTGGAAGTCGCGGCAGACGTTCTCGAAAATGGCTTGGAGCCGCTGGAGGGCGTCTCCGTCAAACACCTTTCTTCGATATTTCGTGACAAAGACCAAGTGGACATGTAAGGCGGACACGCAATGTCTGCCGTGACGGATATCATTTGACAGTTGCATAGACCAAGAGAATACTCAAGTTATGTTGCGATGACAAGGCTTCCCATTCGAGTTGCTGCCGAAGGGCCAGCAAACCCGCCATCTGCGGCCGTTCGCTGGGCCGTGGCGCTTCGTCTACAACAAAGCACTGGCGATCAACACCCGACGCAGAAGGAAAAACGTTTAGGCTACGCCGAGTTGTGCGCCGTGCTGCCAGGCTGGAAGTGGGAACACCCGTTCTGGTCCGACGCACCAGCGCAAGCATGGCAGCAAGCGTTGAAGAATCTCGAACGGGCGTACAGGGCCCTTTAAGGGAGGGAAGAGTGTCAAATCACATGCGTGGCGATCGTGCTCTGGAAAACTACCGCATCGGTATAGCGTATAAAGATTGAACGCGGCGTAACCTTGCGACGCTGCCGAGGAGGTTTGTCCAAATGAACAAGTTCGCAACTCTGCTCACGTTGTGCTTGGCGCTGGCTCCCTCGTGGAGCCCCCAGAATGACTGTCTAGGAGAGTGCTACAAGCGCTGCCAGGAGCCGTCGACAGACCCGGATACGGAGCGGCAGGAGATTTTCAACCTGGAACGAGAGGCGGCACACGCCATTCAGTTGAGCGATGGGACGTTTTTCCGGCACGTCTATAGCGACGACTTTGCGGGCACGCTTTCCCGCGGCGAATCGGTGAGCAAGACGGGCTTTATCAACGCGGTGCAGTCGACCGCAATTAGATACCTAGCCTTCAACGCCTCGGACATCAAGATTCACATTTTCCGCGACACGGCTGTCGCCACGTGCCTGTGGTCCTCCCGTGGCGTCGTGAAAGGGCAGAACATCAATTTCCAGATGCGCGTGATGCACATTTATGTGAACGGCGGAAACGGTTGGAAGGTGGTCGCCGGCCAGACTAGTCCCATGCCGCCCTATGTCCAACAGCCGCTGTAGTTCTTAGTTCGAAGGCCACAGGCTCAGAACGAGCGACCTCCAAAGTGTGGGATGAGTTCAAGAAGGAAGAGCCGCGCGCTCGGCGTTTACGGCCGCTCCGATAACTCCCAACTCATCGTTCGAGGGAATGACTTCAAAGCGGCTGCCTTGCAGCGGGCTCATCTTGACCATTTCATGGACGATTCTGTCGAGCAATCCCACGTCGATGAATTTCGCGTTTGGTCCCGTCACGTAGAACTGGCCCGGACCTTCCATGTGGATGCTCGTCGCTGTCGCTGCGGCCAGCGCACGATGGCACAGCGTCACAAACTCCGCGCACCGCGTGTCGCCCGTTTTGGCGGAAGCAAACACTTCTTCCGGCTCCATGTCTAGAAAACGGAGTCGCATCGAACGGTAGCCCAAAATGCCTTCCAAGTGTCCGCGCCCGCCACAGCCGCAAAAATTTTCCTTGGCGTCCAGCGTCACTACCGAGTGTCCGCCTTCCCAAACGCCTTCGCTCCAAGGATAGCGGCCAAACCCAATGCCATTTCCCAGCGTCCAAACGCGATTCAGTTTGTGAAGTTTACCGCGCGTCGCGGCGATTCCTGCGGCCATGGCGTCGGCATCATTGAAAACACGGACGGGAACCTCTTTGCCATCCAATCGCAGCGCGCCACCGAGCGCACCTTGCAGGTTGAATCCTTTCACCTGCTGCAGATTCGGAGAATCCTCGACGATGCCATCCCGGATCACGCCCGGGAATCCCAGCCCGATGGCGTGAATCTTTTCGCCTGTAGCGAGGGACGCGAGCTGCTGCCGGATGCACTCCGCAATTCCGTCTGCCGGCATGGATTGGAGCGCATCCACGGAGTCCGCTTTTTCCGGATACACGCGAAGCGGACCGATGACCTTGTGGCCTTCCACCAGGCCCACCGCAATGTGTTCCATCACCAATACACCGGCTGTCCTGCGCATTGTCTACCTGCCTGTCTCTACGTGGCGATCATCAGCGGCTTTGCGTCTTGCTGTCCGAGCTTCCCGTTCGGCCATACTAAGTTTTGCTTAATTTGTTCAGACCGTTGAACGCCGCTGTTTTGTAACATTCCGCAAGAGTCGGATAATTAAATACGCTATCGACAAAATATTCGATGGTTCCCTTCAACGCAAAGACCGCTTGCCCGATGTGGAGCAATTCCGAAGCCCCTTCTCCGATGATATGCACGCCCAGCAGGGCTTTCGAATCGGGATCGAAGATCAGTTTCAGCCGCCCCGTGGTGTCGCCGCGAATCTGGCCGCGCGGAATCTCCCGGAAATACGCGATCCCTACTTCGTACGGCACGCCCTCGTCGGTAAGTTGCTCCTCCGTTTTGCCGATAAACGAAATTTCAGGAATGGTGTAGATTCCGTAAGGGTACAGCGCTTTATTCGATTTGATCGGCATGCCGAAAGCGTTTGCCGCTGCGATGCGGCCCTGCTCCATGGAAACGCTGCCGAGACTCGGAAAACCGATCACGTCGCCCACTGCAAAAATATGAGGTTGCTTGGTGCGGTAATCCGCATCCACGAGAATGCGTCCGCGCGAATCAGCTTCCAATCCGGCAGCGGCGAGGTTTAGCTCGTCGACATTTCCTTGTCTTCCGATGGCGTATAGCAATGCTTCGCCCGAAACTTTCTTTTTGCTTTTGAGGTTCGCGACCACACCCGCTTCGGGTGTGTCTTCCACGCTTTCCACTTCCTCATTCAGCCGCAGCGTGACCCGCCGGTCCCGCAGATGATAACAAAGCGCTTCGACCATTTCGGAGTCCGCGAACTCGAGCAGGCGTGGCCGCTTTTCAATCAGCGTCACGCGCACACCCAGCGTGGCAAACATGCAGGTGTACTCGACACCGATCACTCCGCCGCCCACTACGATCATCGTTTTGGGAATCACCGGCATCTGCAGAATTTGATCGCTGTTGATGATCGTGCGGTTGTTGAAAGGCACAAGAGAGGTTGAGGCCGGTTTGGTTCCCGTGGCGATGATGATGTTTGCCGCTTCGTAGTCGGCTTGCCCGCGCGAGCCGACCACGCGAATGTGATGTGGATCGACAAAGCTGCCCATGCCGGTAAATACTTCGATCCCATTCCGCGAAAGTTGCGCACGGATCACGTCGATCTCGGTCTTGATCACGTGCTGCGCGCGGAACGCCAGGTCCGCCATAGTAATCTGTTCCTTGACCCGGTAATTCACGCCGTAAATTCCCTGGTAGTGAAAGCCGGATAGATGCAGGACGGCTTCGCGGATGGTTTTGCTGGGAATTGTTCCGGTGTTGATGGCCGTCCCGCCAATCACTTCGAGTTTTTCGACTAGAGCGGCACGCTTGCCGAATTTCACCGCTTGAATCGCCGCGCGTTGTCCCGCGGGACCGGAGCCGAGGACGATAAGATCGTAACTCTCCATGGTGGCTGTGCTGCGAGGCCTCGAAAAACTGCCGCGCAAGTATACCACCGTCAAATTTATTGTCTTCCGCTCGTCGTTATTGGGGCGAGCCCCGAGGGATCATTCATAGCGCAGAGCGACCATGGGGTCGACACGCATGGCCCGCCGCGCGGGAACATAGCAAGCGAGCAGCGCAACGCCCACAAGCAGCAGTGCCACGCCGCCAAATGTCAAAGGGTCCGTGGGTTTCACGCCATACAGCAGGCTGGAAATCAATTTCGTCAGTGCAAACGCGCCAACGATTCCAAACGCAACCCCGGCCAATGCAAGTTGCGCTCCGCGGCCAATCACCAGACGCCGGATGTCGCCCGGTTTCGCGCCCAGGGCCATGCGGATGCCGATTTCGTTCGTCCGCAAGCTCACGACGTAACTCATCACACCGTAGATTCCCATAGCGGCGAGCAGAAGCGCCAAGCCGGCGAATATCCCGAGAAGGAAGGTCGAGAAGCGTCGGGGCGAAACCGAATCTGAGAACAAATTGTCCAGCGTAATCGCGTGCGTCACCGGCAGATTCGGATCGAATTTGTGAACTTCGGCGATCGCCGCCTGGGCCAGTGCATTCGGATCGGATGCCGTCCGAATCACCGTGTACCGCGTCCAGCCCCCGGTGTAATAGACGTCCAGAGTCGGCGCCGCTTCGAGCCCATACTGGTGAACGTTTCCCACTACGCCAACGATGGTGAACCAGCACGGATGGGGATCAAGCGAGCATAAATTGATGCGCTTCCCGAGGGGGTCTGCTCCAGGCCAAAATCTCTGAACGATGGCTTCATTCACGGCAATGTTATAGCCGCCATAGTCGTGCGCGTCCAGCGGCCGGCCCATGCGTAGAGGAATCTCCATGGCCGCAAAATAACCTGAGCTCACGCCGCGCGTCTCCGCAACGGGTCGCGCTCCATTCGCGGGAAGCGGTTGCCCTTCCACTACAAATCTCGACGCGGACCGCATCGCCGAGCCTAGAGGCAGCACGCTAATCCCCCCGACAGCTTTCGTTCCCGGCAAGGCTTGAAGCCGCTGGACCAGCTCGTCGAACTCGAGCGCCTGTTTGCGAGACAGCTGCAGCTGCTGCTCATTTGTCAATTTATTCTGTTCCGCGGGTGGCAATTCGGGCTGGTCTACTTCCATCGCCAGAATGTGGTCGCGTTGAAAACCCGGATCGACTTCGACAAGCCGATGAAAGCTGCGAATCAGCAGGCCCGCGCCAACAAGCGGAATGAGCGCCAGCGCAATCTCGGAGACAACCAAGAGACTCCTAATTCTTTGCCCGCCTGCCGCGCCCGCTGTTCTCGTTCCCTCTTTCAAAATGCCCTGCAAATCTTGTCGCAGAGTTTCCAGGGCCGGAATGAGTCCGCAGACGATTCCCGCGAGAGAACTCACGGCCAGCGTGAAGCCTAGAACCGAAGCGTTGAGTCCCGTCCCTTTCATGCCCGCGAGATCAGCCGGAACGAATGCACCGAGCACGCGAAGGCCGACGCCGGCGAGAAGAACTCCCAACCCGCCGCCAAGCAGCGAAAGCAGAATGCTTTCTGTCAGAAGCTGTGCCAACAGCCGCGAGCGGCTCGCGCCCAGTGCCAGGCGAAGCGCGATTTCCTTTTGCCGAACGGCGTTGCGCGCCAACAGCAGATTCACGATATTCGCGCAAGCCACGAGCAGCACCAGTCCTACGGCTCCAAAAAGCACCAGCAAGGCTAAGCGCATCTTCACCGCCGAGGGGTCCTCCATGGGCGTCACCAGCACACCCCAATTCTTATGCGTGTCCGGAAAGGCTTGCTCCTCCTGGCGATTCAGTGTGGTCAGTTCCGCTTGCGCTTGCGAAGTGCCAAGGCCGGGCTTCAGTCGCGCGAAAACGGTGAAGTCATGATGCAGGTGGCTGGCGAGGTCATCGCCGTATTCACTGACCGGCATCCAGAGATCGGTCGTAGGGGCCAAACGAAATTCAGCGGGGAGCACACCTACCAGGGTGAAGCCTCTCCCATCCAGGGTGAGCCTACGTCCGACCACGGATGGGTCTCGGCCAAAATGGCTCTGCCACAAGCGGTGGCTGATCAAAACCACCGGCGCACTTCCGGGTTTGTCTTCTTCGGGAGTAAATGTGCGTCCAGCAACCGGACGGACACCCAGCAGCGGAAACAGCCCGGACGTCGCCAGACTCGCCTCTAGGCGCTCGGCTTGACCGTCACCCGTCAAGTTAAATCCGGTTGGAGGATCCACATAGGCCGCCATCTGAGAAAAACTGCCTGCCTCGCGCTGAAAATCTTGAAGATCGCCGGACGACATCGGAGTCTTAGGAAAGGCGGGGAGGTAGGTGTTCCAGACCTGCACGAGCGCTCCCGGATCACGATAAGGAAGCGGCCGCAGCAAGACGTTTTCTACCACACTGAAAATCGCCGTGTTTGCGCCGATGCCTAGGCCGAGTGTTAAGACCGCGACGGCGGTGAATCCGGGACTCGTCCGCAGCGCCCGGAAGGCATGCCGCAAATCTTGCCAAACGCTTTCCATCGCTTCCCCCTATTCTCAGCGCGGTTAGACGTATGCCCGACGCCCGCGTTTCATGCGCACGAGTTCCGGAGGCGACGGTTTGGGAGCATCCAAAAAACTGCATCCCTCGAGGATGCCCAGCACCCAACAGCCTAAAGGGCCGGTCCAGATCCGATCGCACAGATCCGATCGCGCGTTGACTTGCCTTGCGGCGCACCCTAAGATGGCCGCCAAGGCGGGTCCCACCCCATGATAGGCCAAACTCTCGGCCACTACCGCATCCTAGAAAAGGTCGCCGCCGGAGGGATGGGGGTGGTCTATCGTGCTCATGATGAGCAACTTGAGCGAGATGTTGCGCTGAAGGTCTTACCCTCTGGCACTCTCAGTAACGATGCCTCCCGCCGTCAGTTCCGCAAAGAGGCTCTGGCCCTCGCAAAACTAAGTCATCCCAACATTGAAACGGTCTACGAGTTCGATACACAAGATGGTATCGACTTCCTCGTGATGGAATATGTCCTGGGGAACACGCTTGCTGAACGGCTCGCTGCTGGAGTCCTGCCGGAGAAAGAAGTGGTTGCATTGGGGATGCAAATCGCTGCGGCCATGGAAGAGGCCCACAGTCGTGGGATCGTTCACCGCGATTTGAAACCTCGGAATATCGCCATTACAGCGCGCGGCCAAGCGAAGGTCTTGGACTTTGGTCTGGCGAAGCTTCTGCCCCAGGTGAACGATGTGACGTCCGATACGTTGACAGACACGCAAGCTGGCGCGGGCACACTGCCCTATATGCCGCCCGAACAATTGCAGGGCGAGTCCGTCGATGCCCGCGCGGACCTCTACACCATCGGTGCAGTGCTTTACGAAATGGCCACCGACCGCAGAGCGTTCCCGCAAGAACTGCCGTCGCGCGTCATTGATGCCATTCTCCACCACCCCCCGGTTCCTCCGCGCGCGCTAAATTCCCGCATTTCGCCGGACCTGGAACGCATCATCCTCAAGTGCCTCGAGAAAGACTCTGGGCGGCGCTTTCAGTCGGCCAAAGAACTGCTAGTGGATCTGCGGCGGTTGGGCACAATCTCAACGGCACATACAACTCTACATCCGCCTTCACCTCCGGTCTGGAAGAGAGCCGCGAGGCTCGCGGCCTATGCCGTGGCCGGACTGCTCGCACTTGCAGCCTTGATGACTAGCCTGAACGTGGGCGGTTGGCGCGATCGACTCACGGGCCACCCCTTACCAGCGCAAATTAGATCTCTAGCGGTCCTGCCCTTTGCGAACCTTTCTGGCGATCCCGAGCAGGACTACGTTGCGGATGGCATGACCGACGCGCTCATCACCGATCTAAGTCAAATTCATACGCTTCGCGTAATTTCGCGGACTTCCGTCCTTCGATATCAAGCCTCGCGAAAGCCGCTTGTTGAGATCGCTCGCGAACTAAAAGTGGATGGTATTGTGGAAGGTTCTGTATCGCGCTCCGGAAACCTTGCTCAAGTTACAGCGCGGCTGATCTATGGGCCTACTGAAACTCCGGTGTGGTCCAAGACTTACCAGCGCGACGAACAAAATGTGCTCCTACTGCAAGCGGAAGTGGCGCGCGCGATCGTTCTCGAAATCGATGTCACTTTGACCCCGCAGGAACGTGCACGCTTGACAAGCAATCGGCAAGTGAACGCGGCCGCTCAAGAGGCATATCTGAAAGGAAACTACTTGAGGTGGGGAACAGAAGGGCAGAGACAGAGATCCAAGGAATACTTTGAAGATGCTATCCGAATCGATTCAAACTACGCGCCGGCTTATGCAGGCCTGGCTAATTACTACCGTTTAAACTCGGAGCTGTCCCCCATTATCACCATGCCTCAAGCCAGGCAGTTCGCGCTGCGAGCAGTCGAACTTGATCCCTCATTGGCTGATGCGCACCTGGCGCTCGGAGGAATATATTTTTTCGGCGATTGGGATTGGGTGAAAGCCGATCGTGAGTTCAAGAGCGCTTTGGAGTTGGACCCTGGCAACTCGGAAGCTCACCGAAGCTATGCATACTATTTGACCGCGTTGGGCCGCAGGCAGGAAGCTATGTCGGAGATTCAACGCGCACTAGAAGTGGATCCGCTTTACATAGCCACGCAGATCACTGCTGGCTGGGTCTTCTATTTTTCCCGTCAGTACGACCAGGCCATCACACAGTGCCAGCAGTCGTTAGAACTGGATCCTAATTCCGCCGGAGCTTACGACTGTTTGGGGTCAAGCTACTTGGCCGAAGGCGATCACGAGAAGGCCATTGCGGCAAGCCAACGAGCGTACACGCTATCGGGAAACGCCGCGACGAGGGCTGTGGGGCTTGGTGAAGCTTACGCGCTCGGGGGCAGAAAATCCGATGCCCAAACAGTGCTCCAGCAGTTGCGTCAGCAATCCGCGAATAGGTTCGTGCCTCCTCTCTTTATTTCGAGGATTGACCTGGCTTTGGGCGAGCACGAGCAGGCCCTGGCTCATCTTGAAGAGGCTTACCAGAAGCGCGACCCGTACCTTGTATGGCTGAAGGCAGAAAGGGCGTTTGATCTGTTAAGATCCGATCCGCGCTTCAAGGACTTGTTACGCCGAGTCGGCTTCTCCGACTGACCAAGGCGCACAGCTGTTTCATTTTGCAAAGCGAGCTGGGTCAGAATTGGGGCAGTCTTAGGGTTTCAAAGGTTTCACGTTTGACGAAGAAAAAACCGAGCTCGTAGTCTCCATCTCGTGTTTGAGCACAACCATGTAAGTTGTGTTCGCGAGTGCACCTTTTTTCACAGGAGCCATGTCGAACTTGTAGACCTTGTGAGTGGATGAGCGGCCCAACACCTTGAGGTCGTTGACGTAGTCTCGAGGATTCTTAAGAAATTTTTCATACTCCCCCTTCGACAGCTGCAGCAGCACAACCTGGGGCCATGCGGGCCCGATGGTGTTCCACAGACTCAGAGTCTTTACGCCCTTGCCGAGCGGTTTCCATTTAGCAGCTGGCATGGTTCGCCGCCTGAGGTGTCGTCGTTTGTTCGCCGATTTGCAGATATAAAAAGTGAGGAATTCTCACGGCCGGGGATATGATTCGCAGCATGTTCTTTTCCCTTCAAGCAACACACAACTCGGAAGCACCTTCCGCGAACTTTTACAACAGCATCTCTTCGAAGTCAATCAGGTAATTTCTTGGATTGGCAGACTTTGGCCCGCCGCTGGTCTGACCGCCAATGAGGTCAATTCGGATGAATAGCAGTCGGCGCAAAGACGTGGAAATGAAACTCCAGCAATGCCGGCAAGTGCTCGGCGAAATAGTTCCAATTATGGCCACCAGGGTACAAGTGAGATTCGAGCAGGTCCGCCGGTCAGTGAGGCAAATTGGGATGGACCGGAGCGGTTTCAAAAACGTGGAAATGGAATTTAAGCAAAGCTGGCAAGTGCTCCGCGAAATAGCTCCAGTTATGGCCGCCGGGATACAAGTGAAACTCATGCGGGATGCGCCGCGAGGTTAGCAGCTTGTCCAAAGCCGCGGCGCCGGCGTCGAAGCCGTAGTCATCTTCTGACCCGCAATCTAAATAAATTTTCAACCCAGCAAGGTTTGCCGTTCGCGCGATGGCCTCTGGATCGTTTTGATTCCAGAACGCGGGATCGAATGGGGATCCAAAGGCATCACCGAGAACGCGTAGGCGGCCGATCTGCCGAGAGTTTTCCGCGCTGATATTGGGCATCTTCTCCATCAGTGCCGCGCTGTGAGCGCCTACAGCTGCGAAAAGCTGCGGGTGGCGGAACGCCATGTGCAGCGCGCCGTATCCCCCCATCGAAATCCCCGCGATTCCCCGCGAGCCGCGCCCCGCTTGCGCGCGGTAACGCTTCTCTATCCCGGGCATAAACTCCTGCAGGAAAAAATCTTCATAGCGCCGCTTTCCATCGCGCGAGTTGATGTAAAAACTTGCGCCTCCAGCCGGCGTCACAATCAGGAATTCGCCCAACTCACGCTGCTCCCACAAGTCTTCGACGAGGTTCATGCCGCCCGAATGCACGAGCATCTCCTCGTTGTCGCCCAGGCCGTGCAGCAAATAGAGGATAGGATAACGACGCGTCTTCTCCGCGTCGTAGCTGGGCGGCAGCAACACGCAGTACGGGACAGTTCGCGCAAGAATCTTGCTTGGCAGGGAAACGCATTCAGCACGTCCCGTTGCCAGAGCCGCAGATGACCATAGAAGACTTCCCGCACAAGCCACCAGCAGCGCCGCAAATCCGGAGCGCCACATTCTATTCATACCGGAGGGCCTCAACCGGATTGAGCCGCGCCGCCCGCGTCGCGGGATAAAGCCCAGCGGCCAGGCTCACGCCCACAGCAAACACGATGGCACCCAGCACCAGCCACCAGGGGACGGAAAAAACATGCGCGGATGGCAAGTTTTGCCGATGCAAATAAATATTCGTACCCCAGGTCAGTGCTCGACCAATAAACCAGCCGAAGCCCACGCCGAGCACTCCGCCGAACAGCCCCATCACGCCGGCTTCGACGAAAAACAGTTGCTTCACGTCGCGGTCTGCTGCGCCCAGCGCCTTCAAAATGCCAATCTCGCGCCGTCGCTCCAAAATGGCCATCACCAACGTGTTGATGATGCCCAGGGTTGCTACCGCCAGTGCGAGGCTTCCGAAAATCGCCAGCAGAAGGTCGAATATCGTGAAAAACAAGCGCAGGTTGCGCGTCGCATCCAGCAACGAAAAAGTACCGAACCCCATGCTCTTAATGGCGGTCTCGATGGCTTCCACTTGTGCGGGGCTCTTTGCGCGCACCGTCAAACTCGCATACGCGGGTTTTCCGGTGGTCGCGCGGACGGCCTCGCGCAGATCGTTCACTTGCGCCGCTCGCAGCGTGGAGGCTACCTCCAGCGGAATCAGTAAACGTCCGCTTCCGAATCCGCCGAATCCCGCCGCAGGCTCGGTCTCGACAATCCCCACGATGCGCAGTTTTTTCTCGCGCGGAACTATGGAAAATCCTCCTGCGCCATCCGAGGCATTGGCGCCACTGCCATTTCCCACCCCATTCTCGGGCGCGAGAGCCTGGCGCTCCGCGTAGCGCACCACCAATTCTTTTCCGATCAGCGTAGCCGTCTGCTCGGATAAGTCTTTCGCAAACTCAATTTGCAGAATCGCTTCCTCCGCATTTGGTCCTGAAAAAAAACTTCCCTGGATTCCATCATACGAACCATTTCCGCGGGCGGAATCCGGGACTCCCGCCACAATCGTCGAATAAGGGTTTCCGTTGTAGCGCACTTCCGTTGGAAAGCGCATCTGCGGGTAGACTTCCAGCACGTTTGGCAAGCGCGCGAACTCGCTTCGCGCATCCTCATCGAGCGCGCGCTCCGGTTTCGCCGGCACGGGGTTCGCCGCTGGCCGCCGCATCCCTTGCATATTCCTTCGCGCCGTCACGATGACGGTATCAAACAGCCCGGAATTCGAAAGCCGCCTGGTCGCTAACTCTTGTAAGCCCACTCCGAGCGAAAGCATGGCCACTAGCGACGCAACTCCCACCGCGACGCCGAGTGTTGTCAGGGAATTTCGCAGCACCGCTTCGCGCAGGTTCCGCAGCGCCAGCTCGCCGAGATCCCCCGCCTTCATGATTTCACCCCGTCGGTTAACAGTTTCCCATCTGCAAGCGCGGCGATACGGTCTGCGAAGCGTTCCGCCAGCGGACGTTCGTGCGTCACCATCACAATCGTCATGCCCAGCTTTTGCTGAATCTCTTTCAGCAGCAGCATGATCGATTCTCCGGTCGCGCTGTCCAAGTTTCCCGTCGGCTCATCTGCAAACAAAATCGTCGGCCGGTTCACCAAGGCCCGCGCCAATGCCGCGCGTTGCTGCTCTCCTCCCGACAATTCGCTCGGCCGGTGGGTCAGCCGTTTTTCCAGTCGCACGCGCTCCAGCGCTTCCTGCACTCGCGCACCGCGCTCTCCTCGGTCCACCTCCGCCAGCCGCAGTGGCAGCTCCACATTTTCTTCCAGCGTCATGCGCGGCAGCAGATTGAAGGATTGAAACACCATCCCAACCGTCCGGCTGCGATAGCGGGCCAGTTCCAGCGAACTCAATCCCGAGAGATTCCTGCCATTTGCAAAAATCGCGCCTCCGGTTGGACGGTCCAGCCCGGCCATCAAATTCAGCAACGTCGATTTCCCCGATCCAGAACTTCCCAGCAATGCCACAAATTCTCCCGCGCGAATCTCGAGCGTCACCTCATCCACCGCTCGAATCACCGCGGCCCCCATCTCATAGTGCCGCGAAACCTGCTCTGCGCGCACTGCCACACCATCACCGGTCGTCATCATCGTCCCTCGATGTTACTACGCATCCCGCGCGCCTTGAGTTACCAACTATATCTGTGCCGCGGTGCACGCTGCGGAAACGGCCGGTGAAACATTTAGAAGAATGCTCTTGACGCCAAAATGTCTTCCTGCTAGTTTCCTAGCATACGTGCTAGAAAAATAGCATATGACGCGAAAACCCAAAGCAAAGAGCCTCTCCCGCCGCGAACGCGAGATTATGGACATTCTCTACAAGCTCGAACGCGCCTCGGTCGGCCAAGTCCTCAGAAAGCTCGCCGACAAGCCCAGTTATTCCACCGTCCGCGCGCAGCTCCGCGTCCTCGAGGAAAAAGGGCACGTGCGCCACGAAGAGCACGGCCTCCGCTACGTCTACGCCCCGGCTGTCCCGCGCGACGTCGCCAGCCGTTCCGCGCTGCGCCATCTCGTTGAAACCTTTTTCGATGGATCAACGGAAAAGGTCGTGGCTGCGCTGCTCGGCGGCGAAGTTGCCCGGATCTCTCCCGAAGAACTCGATCGCCTCGCCGGCCTCATTGCGAAAGGCCGAAAGGACGGTTCTTCATGAACGCTCTCGCCAACTCCGACCTTGCGCTGCCATTCCTGATTTCGTGCTGGGCCAAGGCCACCCTGCTTCTCGCGGGCGCATGGCTCATGGTGTTCGCCCTGCGCCAGCGTTCTTCCGCAGCCCAGCGCCATCACCTCTGGGCAGCCGCCATGCTTGCTTCGCTGGCGCTTCCTTTCTTATCGCTGCTCCTTCCTGCCTGGCATTCCGCCACTCTCGGCAGCGCCGCCGCTCTCTGGGTTCCCGCGCGCGCGAACGCGACGAGCTCCGGCTCTCCGGCAATTCCCTCCGTCATCATTACTGCCGCGTCGGCCTCCGCTATCTTCAGTAAACTTACCGTCGCCGCGGTTTTCGCGTGGGCCCTGGGGTTCTCGTTCGTCCTGCTGAGACTTCTCGCAGGTCTTGCGCGCCTGGCCTGGGTGTCCGCGCATTCGAAGCCGCTTTTTGACGATTCTTGGATGAGCACCGTCTTAGAAATCTCCAAGTTCCACAAAATCGATCGCTCTGTGCGTCTTCTCGAAAGCAGCAGTGCGCTGGCCATGCCGCTCACGTGGGGGATCTTCCGCCCGGTCATGGTGTTGCCATCGAGCGCAGAGCGTTGGACAGAAGACCGCCGCCGCATTGTGCTCTCTCATGAACTTGCACACATCGCCCGCCACGACTGGTTCTTGCAGATTTGCGCCGAACTCGTCCGCGCCACCTACTGGCTCCATCCCCTCGCCTGGCTGGCTGCTCGACGCCTGCGCCAGGAAAGCGAACGCGCCTGCGATGACGCGGTCATACTCTCCGGAATCGCCCCATCCCACTACGCCAGCCAACTACTCGCTCTCGCCAGGGCCCTTGAAAGCTCCGGCCGTGCCTGGTCGACCGCTCTCGCCTTCACGCGCCCAACAAATCTTGAAAGGAGATTTGCCGCCATGCTGAATCCGTCTGTCAATCGTCGTCGTTTATCGTTGAAAGCGAAATTCCTCATTCCACTGTTCGCCGCTAGTATGCTCGTTCCGCTCGCGACCCTACGCCTCCCCGCACAAAGTCTCTCCGGCAACACCTCCGGCACCATCCACGATCCGAGCGGAACCGGCGTTGCTAACGCCACCATCATCATGTCCAACCACGAAGCTAAAACCATCGACATGACTAGCACCGACCGCGAAGGCAATTTCACCTTCAAACCGTTGCCGGCCGGAAATTACGAGCTGCAGGTCTTGAAGCCCGGCTTCGAAACGTATCGCCTACCGCAGGTCTCGCTCGACGCCGGTCGGGACTTCTCGCGAACCTTCACCCTCGAAGTGGGAGCGATCACCGAACACGTGATGGTTGTTCCCGAAAACTCCGCAAAGCCTGTCCCCGTTGAGAGCACCTCGGGCAGGCCATCCCGCCTCGGCATCGGCGGCAATATCCAGGCTGCCAAAATCATAACGAAAGTCCAGCCGGTCTATCCCGATTCCGCCAAGTCGGCTGGCGTCAGCGGCACCGTCATCCTCCACGCTGTCGTTGGCATGAACGGAAAGCCGCTCTCCCTCCGCGTTATGAACAGCCAAGTCGATCCTGACCTCGCGCGCTCTGCCGTCGAAGCCGTCAGCCAGTGGCGCTACAGCCCTACGCTCCTCAACGGAGAGGCCATCGAAGTCGACACCACCGTCGTGGTGAATTTCAGCCTAGAGCCCTGATGGAATTCTGCGATGCCTGAAGCCAGCGATTTCCGCATCGGGCATGGCCACCAATCCGTTTTTTCCCGACTCCGCACGCGTCGACTGCCAATCACAATCGTCGTTCCCGCACCAATTTCCTCAACGAATTCCGAACGAATATGCTATAAGCGCACCTAACGGTTTATCGTTTGCGCGCCGGGCCGACTGCGAAATTTCGTCAAGCCGCCACGCAATCCGGATCGCCGTACGCGCCGTCGCACTGGCATTTCGTTTGGAGGAACTCTATGGCCACGATTCCCCCCGGCGCGGTGACGCCAGTTCCAGCCGCTCCGCAGCTCGCGAATACAACTCCACCCTTTCAGCCGGGTCCACCCGAACCGGCCTCCAAAGTGTGGATCAACTGCTTTGGGTTCTACCTCATACTGCTGAACATCATCTTGTTCTACTTGCTCTTCAGGCTCTGGCCCGGAACCGTTCCCGTTCCCGACGGTGTTCCGGGTCAGGTGACCATCATTCCCTTTTACCTCCACCGGCAGCTCTGGCCGGAAACTCGCTATATGTGTTTGGTTGCCATTGCTGGAGCGCTCGGGGGTTATATCCATTTATCTACGTCTTTTGTGGATTATCTCGGCAACCGTCGCTTTTACTCAAGCTGGAAGTGGTGGTACGGCTTGCGGCCGTTCATCGGCTCTTCCCTCGCCATCCTCGTTTATTTCGCCGCCCGCGGCGGTCTCGTCGCTGGAGCGAATGGAGCCGCAACGCTGAGCCCTTATGGCATCGCCGCCATGGCCGGTTTGGCAGGTTTGTTCTCCAAACAAGCCACCGATAAGCTGCGAGAAGTGTTCGATACCCTCTTTAAGCCAACCGATCCCACCAAGCGCGCCGAACCGCTCGACCCTACCAAACAACATCCCTAGATCGGGAATTCGCTGCGCGATCGGTTGCGGCGCTCTCGATTCTTCTTGGTCTAGGTCGCCTATCTTGTTCCGCCCTCGCGTTGACGCCACATTCCTGCAATGTTACGCTCGCGCGGCAGTTTCCAATGACGCATGCGCGCCGTCGACCTGATCCGCAAAAAACGCGATTCCGGTGAACACTCCCGCGAGGAGATTGATTTCCTCGTCTCTGGCTACACGCACGGCGAAATTCCCGATTACCAGATGGCCGCTTGGCTCATGGCCGTGTGGATTCGCGGCATCAATCGTTCGGAGCTGGCTTCGCTCACCGAGGCCATGCTTTGCTCTGGCCAAGTCCTCAATCTCGCCCGCATTCCCGGCAGAAAAGTTGACAAGCATTCCACCGGCGGCGTTGGCGATAAGACTTCCCTCATCCTCGCTCCCATTGTCGCGGCAGGCGGACTCACCGTTCCCATGATCAGCGGACGCGGCCTTGGCCACACCGGCGGCACGCTCGATAAACTCGAATCCATTCCTGGCTTTAACGTGAATCTCTCCCTCGAAGAATTCTTCCGCGTTCTCCACGAATGCGGTATGGGCCTCATTGGCCAAACTGCGGAAATTGCTCCTGCCGACAAGAAGATCTACGCGCTGCGCGATGCCACTTCTACGGTCGAAAATATCGGCCTCATCTGCGCCTCCATTATGAGCAAAAAACTCGCCGAAGGCATCGACGCTCTCGTTCTCGATGTCAAAACTGGTTCCGGCGCCTTTATGAAGCGCGAAGAAGATTCCGTGCTGCTGGCGGAACTCATGGTGGAGACCGGCGTGCGCATGGGCAAAAAAGTGGTCGCGCTCATTACCGACATGAACCAGCCTCTCGGCCGCATGGCCGGCCATTCGAATGAAATCGCCGAGTGCATCGACGTTCTCGGGGGCGGCGGCCCAGCCGATCTCGTCGAATTGAGCCTCGAACTATCCGCCTGGATGTTTTTTCTTGGCGACCGCACAAAATCCCTCGACGACGGCCGTCTTCTCGCCGAAGCCATGATCTCCACGGGCCAGGCCAGGGAAAAATTCAAGCATGCCATAAGCCTCCAAGGGGGCAACGAAGGAATTGTCGACAACCCGCAACTTCTTCCGCAAGCGCGGTCCCACGTCGATGTCCCCAGCCCTTCCGCGGGTTTTATCACCGCAACGAATTGCGAACAATTGGGCACCGCTCTCGCTACGCTCGGTGGCGGCCGCGAGAAAAAGGAAGACAGCATCGATCACGCTGTCGGGTTAGAATTTCACAAACGCATCGGCGACCGCGTAGAAAAAGGCGAGCCTCTGGCCACAATTCATTACAATAGCGGCGCCAAGTTGGCTGAGGCACAGAGGCTCATCGCTGCCAGCTACGAAATCGGCGAAGTCGCGTCGGGCGAAAGACTCCCACTCATTCGGCGCATTATCGGGGCTTAGCGCTGGCGGCAGCGATTTCTTTCGAACGCGTTCGGCGTAGTCTGTTCGGCAGAAAGCAGAAAGAGGTCCACGCATGGGACGTTTCACCGGGGTGCTCGGCCTGCTCACGATGCTCGGCCTTGCGTATCTCTTCTCAACCGATCGCCGGGCCATCAAGCTCAAAACCGTGCTCTGGGGTCTCGGATTGCAACTCTCCTTTGCCGTGTTTGTGCTGCGTTTCCCCATTGGACGTTACCTTTTTGAAAAGGCGGGCTATTACGTTAATCTGCTCCTCAGCTACGCCTTTTACGGCTCGCAATTTGTCTTCGGCGAGCTCGGCTTGCCCGCGGCTCCCACTCCCGGTTTCGCTGCTTCCCCTGAACACTTTCTTTTTGCCTTTCAGGTGTTGCCCACAATTATTTTCATCGCCGCTTTTTTTGCGCTCCTTTATCACCTCGGCGTCATGCAGCTGGTCATTCGCATCGCCGCCTGGCTCATGACCCGCGTCATGGGCGCCAGCGGCGCGGAATCTCTCAACGTCGCCGCCAGCATCTTCATGGGCCAAACCGAGGCCCCCCTCACCATCCGTCCCTTTTTGAATAAGCTCACAAAATCCGAACTCATGGTAGTGATGACCAGCGGCATGGCCCACGTTTCCGGCGGCATCATGGCCGCCTACATCGCCTTCGGCATAAAAGCCGAGCATCTGCTCACCGCTGTGATTATGACTGCCCCAGGCACGCTGCTCATGGCCAAAATGCTTGTGCCGGAAACCGAGCAACCTCTCACCGCAGGACGCGTCGAAATGCCCGAAATGGAAAAAGAAACCAATTTTCTTGGCGCCATTTCGCGCGGCACAGTCGACGGCCTTCATCTGGCCTTAAATGTCGCCGCCATGCTGATCTCTTTCATCGCGCTGCTCTATCTCGTCAACGGTGTCATGGGCGGAATTCACAACTGGTTCGGCGGGCATCCCCGTCTGCACATGGGCTGGTTTCCCTCGAGCCTTTCGCAGGTTTTTGGCTGGATCTTCGCTCCTGTAGCGTGGCTCATCGGTATTCCCTGGAGGGATTGCTTAGAGATGGGCAATCTTCTCGGCACGCGCATGGTCATCAACGAGGTTGTCGCGTTCCAACACCTCGGCGAAATACAAGCGAGACTCGACCCGCGCACCTTCACCATCGCCACATTCGCTCTCTGCGGCTTTGCAAATTTCAGTTCCATCGGCATTCAAATTGGTGGCATCGGTGCGCTGGCGCCAGAACAACGTGGCCAACTCGCCAGATTCGGCATCCGCGCCATGCTAGCCGGCACGATGGCCAACCTAATGTCTGCCTCCATCGTCGGTATCCTTTCATGAGCTTGCTAGCGACACGGGATGCCGTGCCCGCTCTCCTGGACACGCGCCATGCATTCAGGAGAGTGGCGGAGCCGATCTGGCTTGTGCTTTGTGGTTGGTCCTTTAGCCTCAACTCACGGTAAAATCCCAACGACCGCATGAGCTCGTCACAAAAATCTGCAAAGAAACTAAAGGCCGAATCCGAATTCGACCGCGCAGAATCCGCCGCAAGTTTTATTTTCTCCAAAACCAAGCTCCGCCCACAAATCGCCCTAGTGCTAGGCTCCGGCCTGGGCGCGTTCGCTGACGAATTCCGAACCCCCGTCAAAATTCCCTACGCCGAGATCCCGCACTTCCCCCGCTCGACCGCCATCGGCCACGCCGGCCAGCTGGTCGCCGGCAAAGTCGGCGAAATCCCCGTCGTCGGCATGCAAGGCCGCGTCCATCTCTACGAAGGCTATTCCGCCAAAGACGTGGCCTTCCCTATCCGCGTCTTCGCGCGCATGGGCACCAAAATCGTAATCCTCACCAACGCCGCCGGTGGTATCAAACCAGAATTTGTCGCTGGTCAGCTCGTGGTGATCAAAGATCACATCAATCTCCAAGGCGTAAGTCCTCTCACCGGTCCCAACGACGAGCGCTTCGGCCCGCGCTTTCCGGACATGACCGCGGCCTACGACCGAAGATTTCGCGAGATGGCTGTCGGCCAGGGAAATCGCCACCACAGCGGCCTCCCTGAAGGCGTCTATGCCGCACTGCCAGGTCCGAGCTACGAAACTCCGGCGGAGATACGATATTTACGCTCCATCGGCGCCGATTTGGTCGGCATGTCCACCGTCCCGGAAGTAATTGCCGCGCGCCACTGCGGCATGCGCGTGCTTGGAATATCTTGCGTGACCAACGCGGCCGCGGGCATCCTCGATCAGCCGCTCGATCACAAAGAAGTTCTCGAGATCGCCGAACGCGTCAAAGGCCAGTTCATCGCGCTGCTGAAAACTGTGATTCCCCGGATCGCGGCGGAGCTTGACTGATAGGGGAGATTTTTTGGAGGGCCGCAGCGTGATAGAACATGAAGCACTTGTCGAAGCGGCGCGGCAAGCGCGCGAAAATGCGCACGCGCCGTACTCGAATTTTCGCGTTGGCGCTGCGTTGCGTGCCACTTCCGGGAGAATCTTTGGCGGCTCGAACGTCGAAAACGCCACGTACGGTCTGACTGTGTGCGCCGAGCGCGTCGCGATTTTCAAGGCCATGAGCGAAGGCGAGCGGGGCTTTGACGCCATCGCCGTGGTCACGGATACAGACGCGCTCACGCCTCCTTGCGGTGCTTGCCGGCAGTTGATCTGGGAATTTTGTGGGGATGTCCCCGTGATTCTGGCAAATCTAAAAGGCAAGACCGAAATGCTCCAGATGCGCGAACTGTTTCCGAAACCGTTCGATTCTCGCAACTTGTGACACCAGGGAAAGAAAATGAATCCAGAGCGAACTGCCAAAAGGAAAGTGGCCGTTGTTTTTGTCTGTGCGGCGCTCGTTTTTGTCGGCGCGCTGAAAATTGCTGGGCAGGAGCCGCCATCAGCCAAGCCAGCTAATTTTGTCGATCTCCTCATCACCGGCGGCACGGTTGTCACCATGGACGCGGATCGCCGCATCCTCGAGAACGGATACGTAGTCATCAAGGGCGATACCATCATCGCAGTCGGTGAGGGTCTCGCTCGAATGCCAAATGGTCCGATCTTCACCAAGCAATCCATCGAAGCCAAAGGCGCGCTGGTTCTGCCGGGTTTCATCAACGGCCACACCCACGTTCCCATGACGCTTCTCCGCGGCCTCCACGACGACGTCACGCTCGACGACTGGCTGCGAAAATACATTTTTCCTGCGGAGGCGAAAAACGTGACGGAAGATTTCGTGCGCTGGGGCACGCGCCTCGCCGCCGCCGAACAAATCCGCTCCGGCGTAACCACCTTCGCGGACATGTATTACTTCGAAGACGCCGTCGCCGAAGAGACTAAAGCCGCTGGAATGCGCGGCGTCCTCGGCGAAACGCTTCTCGACTTTCCCGCGCCCGACAATAAAACCAACGCTGCCATGCTCCTATACACCGAGAAATTTCTGAAGCGCTGGCAAAACGATCCGCTGATCCACGCTGCCGCGGCTCCGCATTCCATCTATACGTGCTCGCAAAAAACGCTTCAGGATTCGGCCGCTCTCGCACGGAAATACCGCGCGCCAATTCTCATGCACGTCGCGGAAATGAAGAAAGAATTGGACGACAGCCTGAAGCAGAATGGGCTGACGCCCGTCCAGTATCTCGAGAAGCTCGGCATTCTCGGTCCCGACGTTCTCGCGGCACATTGTATTTTCGTCGACGAAAAAGACCGCAAGATTCTTGCGGATCGCCAGGTCGGCTGCGTCCACAATCCTTCGAGCAACATGATGCTCGCAAGCGGCGTCGCTCCGGTGATCGAGGAGCGCGCCGCAGGCATCGCGGTCGGCCTCGGGACAGACGGCCCGGCCGGCAGCAACAACGACCTCGACTTGATGGAAGAGATGGACCTCGCCGCCAAGCTCCAAAAAATCACCAAAATGGACCCGCGAGCCCTCGGCGCAAAATCCGTCGTCGAAATGGCTACCATCGAGGGCGCCAAGGCGCTGCACATGGAAAAGCAAATCGGTTCGCTGGAAACTGGAAAAAAGGCTGACATCATCTTGATTTCGCTCGACGAACCCAACGCTGTTCCCATATTCGACATTTACGCGCAGCTGGCCTACGCGTTGAAAGGCAGCGACGTCGAAACCGTCGTGATCGGGGGCCGTGTGGTCATGCGCGACAAGAAACTCCTGACGCTGAACGAGCCGGAAATTCTTGCTAAAGCCCGGGAATACGGCAAAAAAGTTGAAGCGTCTTTGAAGTAAGGCGGCGATGAACACTTCGTACAACCAGATTGCCGGCCAGAGCGTGGAGCGGCTCGCCGCCTTGAGCGACGGCATCTTCGGCGTGGCCATGACGTTGCTCTTGCTGGAGCTTCATGTGCCCGCGAAGGAGCTGATTCACAGCGAAGGCGATTTGCGGCACGCTCTGGCCGCGCTGGCGCCGCAACTTCTCGTCTATTTGACGAGCTTTTTGACGCTCGGTATTTTTTGGGTGGGCCAGCAGACGCAACTCAACCACCTCGAGCGTTCCGAGCGTCACTTCACGTGGATTCACCTGGCGTTTCTTTTTTCCGTGACCATCATGCCGTTCTCCACAAGGCTCTTGAACGAATTCGTCACTTACCGCACTGCGCTGGTCGCTTACTGGGGCAACATCTTGCTTCTCGGTGCGCTGTTGTATCTCAGCTGGGGCCGGGCGACGCACGCTTCGCTCATCAAGAGCGATACACCGCCGGAAGTTCCAGCCGCGATTTGCCGCCGCATTGTGATTGCTCAATTGCTTTATGCCTTCGGCGCGCTGCTCTCGATCCTGAATACCTATTGGAGCATCGGGTTCATCGTTCTCGTGCAACTTCACTATGCTATCGCGCCGCGATATGGGCGAGGCCTACGCAGCGAGGATGCCTAGATGGACCGGGTGAACTGTTTGTCGATGCTCGAAGCGGCGATGGAGGAAGCGCGGCGCGGACTCGCAGAGGGTGGAATCCCCATCGGTGCGGCGCTCTTTGATAGTGCGGGAAAATTGCTGGCGAGCGGACACAACCGCAGGGTGCAGGACGGCGATCCCTCGGCGCACGGCGAGACCGATGCGTTTCGCAAAGCGGGACGGCAGATAAGTTACCGCGACAAAATAATGGTGACCACGCTTGCGCCGTGCTGGTATTGCAGCGGGCTGATTCGGCAATTCAATATCGGAGTCGTGGTGGTCGGGGAATCCGCAAATTTTCGCGGCGGAATTGACTGGCTGCAAGAAAACGGAATCAAAGTGATCGATCTTGCGTCTAAAGAATGTGAACAGATGCTCGCGAAATTCATCGCGGAAAATCCCGCGCTCTGGCACGAGGATATCGGCGAAGACTGAAGCGCGGTGGCGCGAACTGCGGCGAGCGATAGAGTGAATTGTCCATGAACCGAAAAACCAAAACGAACAGATGGTTTCTGTTTGCGTTGAGCTGCGCGGCGGCGGTGACTCTGGCATTCGCGTTGCATGCGAAGGCTTCTGCCGCTGATGAAATTCCAAAGCTTGCCGCGCTCATGGAATGGAAACCGGGGACGGTCGTGGCGGACATCGGAGCAGGAGACGGAAGCTATGCGTTCGCTGCCGTGGAGCAGGTTGGTGCCGTGGGAAGAGTGTTTGCGACGGAGATCGATGCCGAGAAACTGAAGACGCTGAGAGCGGAAGTTAAAAACCGGGACTTGCAAAACGTGGCCGTGGTCGAGAGTGGAGAGACGGAAACGAATTTGCCCCCGTTGTGTTGCGATGCGATCTTCTTGCGGCGCGTATACCATCATTTGACGAAGCCTTTGGAGTTCGATGCCAGTTTGGTTCGTTCGCTGAAGCCGGGAGGGAAATTGGCGGTCATTGATTTTCCACCTCATCCGGAATACGGCAAGGTGAAAGGCGTTCCGAAAGATCGCGAAGACCACGGTATCCAGCAGAAAACTCTGATCGATGAATTGACCACCGCGGGTTTGCAGATGGAAAAGATAGTGGATGACTGGCCGGCGAATAATTATTGTGTTGTGTTCGTAAAAAAGTGATGGAGCGCGGCATATGGGAATCGTGCGCGCAGGGAAAAAGTGCGGGTCTAGAGACGCGCCACGACAAGATCGAACAGAGTCCTGGTCCAAAGCGCTGCCGGTGCGCGCGACCCGCTCGCGTAACAGAACCGAAACTTAACTAGCCCCATTGTAGGTGTCGTATCTGACGGCGATGTCGCGGACTTCCTGAAGCGTCATGTCGCGGAGGACTTTGCCGTCTTCGAGGATGGTTTCTAGTGCGTTGGTGCCGAGCGCGGAACTGTCGGGGTTGGGGGAATCGTTTAGGACTTCGACGGTGGCGAATTCTTTGCCATTGTGGATTAGGTTAAAGCGGCCGCCTTTGCTGGCTTTCGATGGATCAGTCTTGGGATTTTTGTAGACATTATGCCACTTCCCGCCGCGGTCGATGGCCGAACATTTTAAAGCAAATTTCAGTGTGTCGCGATTCACTTGTTGGAGCAGCGCACCGCCCATGCCGTAGCTCCAGATATCCTGGGACCAGCCCTTGCGCGTGAGCTGTGCGGTGATGTTTTGAATGGTGTAGAAATTTACGCCGTCGCCCTGGATGAAACGGACATTGGGGACGGTGGTCTTCCAGCCTTTCTTATTAACCTCGTAGCCGAAGACTTCCGCGACGATTTTGAAGAGTTCTTCGAGGACAGCTACGGCATCGCCGGAGTCCGGGCGAATGACCAGGGTGCCCTTGCGCTGAAGAATTTTGTCGCGAAGCGCGCCGCCCCAGAGATGGCGGACAGCGTTGTAAACGTCATACGAGTCGCTGACGCACGCGACGACACCTTCGGGGCAGTTTTCCAATATGTTCGCGTAGGCCTCGTTCTCGTGGGCTTCGCCCCAAGCGGTGATCGTGGAGTGTTCCGAGGCGGGGATGCTGTAGCCGGCGCAGTTGAGCGGATCTTTGGCTGTCTGGTCGGCGGAATAAAATTGATTGAGGAGCTGGATGGCGGACAGCGTATCCGTGCCGAAGAAGTTCAAAAGATGGGCCGCGCCGCCGATGGCCGAAGATTCTTTGGAGGAAACGCCGCGGAAGCCGAAGTCATGGAGCTTGAACGGAAGAAGCGAGGGATCGCCGGTGCGGACCAGAGCTCGGCCGATCACTTGTTTGATGGCCCGGGAGAGCGTTGCAACCGTGATGGGGTACCAGACTTGCAGGAGAACGGTTTCTGCCCAGTTGGTGAGCCAGTAAAACTCCGGGTCGGTATTCTCGATGGTGATGAGAGCGTTGAGACTTTTAACGACGGTGCCTTCCTTGACGGCGCGGATGCGCAGGGGAAGACGGCCACGGTGTTTCGCGTACAGCGATTTGAAACCTTCGTAATTGAAGGACTTGGGGTGGCCGCCAAAGTGGGCGTGAGCGATACGGCGGGCTTCCTCGATGTCATCTGGTGTGAAAACCTGGCCGGCGAAATTGGATTTGACGATGTACTGGAGCATGGCCAGCATGGTTTCGTCGAACATGCCGCCGCGGGATTCCACGTAGGAATAGATGTGGCGCGTATCCGGCGGGTATTGCCACCAGTGGGTGAGCTTGTAGGAGTCAGTGTTGAGAATCGGATTCAGCCGCAGCGACTGCATGGGGCTCCTTTGGATCGGGGAGGGGTATGGGATGGGTGGTTGTCCAGGGAATAAGGATAGCAGAACAACAAAAGTGAGTAGTGGGTGGCGAGCAGGGAATCGTCTCGAAGGCCTAGGCGCGAAAGGTTTGGCTGCGGGGGGTAGACCCCCGACGTTTTTCGAAAGAGCTGGGAACCTTATGATTTGATAGGGTTTGCCGGAGCAGTCTTTTTTGAAAAGGGCGCCAGAGCCCGTGACGCGTCCAAGACGCAGGTGGGGCTAATTGAAAGGAGTTGGGCTAGCGCTGGCGGGCCATTCCTCGGAATCAATGTTAATCGTGCGTTTAGGAGGGAGTTGGTATTTTCCGCGGTGGATCCGCATGGCGGTTTAGAGGAGTTCTCGTGCGGCGCGACGGTGCGCCGCGCTCAAGGTGCGCCATAGACATGTCGATTGGGACTCTGTACGTCCAGGAACTCAGAGCCACGATGCGGGGCCGCTTCGCGTTGCTCGGTGCCGGCTTCCTCTTGCTGGCCGTCGGTTGCGTGGCCACGGTGGGCACCCAGGACACCTGGCTCGACGGGTATGGCATCATCGCGTACTTCCTCGTGCCTCTGGCGTTTGTCCCGCTCGCGGCTGCATTCCTAGCGAGCCCGCGCGCGAATCGCTTCGTGGAGAGCGTCTTCACGGCTCCGGTCGAACGCCGCGATTGGTTGACGGCCAAGATCTTGGTGCTGGTCACCATTGCTACTGCGTACTACGTGGCACTGGTTCCCATGGTGCTGGTCTATACATATCACGTCGGCGTGCCGCTGCTCCTCGAGAAGTTGCTGATCTGGGCTCCCTGCTTGCTCATGGCGAGCATCGCGATGGGTACGCTGATCGGCGTGCTGTTTATAGGCGAGAGCATCGCCGCTCCAACTGCTACGGGCATGGGCGTCCTGCTTGCGTATGCGGGATTCGTGCCACTTCAGGAACTCTTGGTGGCGCAGGGTAATGGCGCGACGCGCACTGGCCACCTGACCCTGGCAAGTCCCGCCGTACTGCTCAAGAACGCCTTTGGGTTCACGCTGGCCGTGGGAAGTATTCCCGCCACCACGACGCGGACGTGGATCAGTCTGCTGGCCGTTATCGTCGCTGCATTCGCGCTCGCCGTGTGGGTTTTTCTGCGCGCGCAGGGCGTGGAAACGTGGGAGGCCAGCCGCAGCCAATGCTGGATCATTGCGCTCGTGATCGTTGCGATCATCGTACTGCCAGTGATGTTGGCCGACTCTGACTATGATAAGCCGGCCCCTCACGCAACCAACGCCCCAGCGATCCAGAGGCTCTTCTCTCGGGCCGGTAGTAGTCTCGCCTTGACATGGCCCGGTGGCCAACCACCGCCACGGTGCTGCAGCACGATCCTTAACAGAGATGAGTGGCCCCCGTTAGGCACAGACGAGCCTGCGCGGCGGGATCTGCTGGTCTTGCTGCCGGTGGATACCACACAACGCGTTACGGACGTGCATCTCCAGGTCGTGGGGGAAAATGGCCTGGAAGCGACCGCTGCTCCAGAAGGGCTTGCCCCCGCGCCGGAAGCTCTTGAGACGCGCACTTACACCAATGACTTGGGCCCGGCGGCGGCTGATGGGCACCACGTTGTCACGGGCTGGATAGTACGAATCCCTGTGACATTGACTCCGACCAGGCCATGGGATATCGGCGGTGTTCGCTATCCGTTGCGCGTTACAGGTACGTATCGCGTCGCGGGGGAAAACGGGATGAGGATGTTCAGCGCGCGGGCGGCCATTGATGCGCAAGTGTCGAGCGCGATCTATGAAATGGGTATCGCCTCGGCGATGGTGCCGCTGGTGTGTTTTGGAGCGGCTTTCCGACGTTGGAGCCGGACGCGGTGAGCGGGGCCGCGGACTACGCTATCGAGACGGACGGCCTCACGCGCCGTTTTGGCGATTTCGTGGCGGTCGACGACGTTACGTTAAAGATCCGGAAGGGGCAGCTCTACGGATTCCTGGGCCTGAACGGTGCAGGAAAGACGACGACCATTCGGATGCTCACCACGCTGCTCCCGCCCAGCGCGGGCAGCGCGAAGCTGTGGGGACACGACGTGGTCAAGGAACCTCTTGCCGTGCGGAAGCTCGTTGGGTTGGTGAGCGACGAGACCAGTGAGAGTCAGTCGACCTGGACGGCACGCGAGTACCTTACATACTTTGCTCGTATCCGTCATATGCCGAGCCCTGACGAGGAAGTCGAGCGCATCCTGGACGACGTCGGCCTTGACCGCAACTTTCGAGGCAAGCTGATCTGCACCTATAGCACAGGCATGAAACGCAGGGTAGAGATCGCACGGGCGCTCATGGGCCGTCCGAAAGTACTGTTCCTCGACGAACCGACGCGGGGTCTGGACTTGCCGGCCAAACGCGATATGTGGAGCCTTCTGCGCCGACTCGCGGCCACCGAGAGCGTCACTACGTTTCTCAGTAGCCATGACGCCCAAGAGATTCGCAGCCTGTGCAGTGAAATCAGTGTGATCGCCAGGGGCCGGCTGGTTCACACGGGTCGAACGCTGGAGATGGGCGGCGACATCGATGCTTTTGAGGAACGTCTCATCGGGATGCTGACGCAGTCAGAACGCATCGAGCCTCCAGGATCGCACTTTCGAGCCGGGTGAAAAGTGCTGTTAGGCCGAACATTCGGCGCCGACTCGACGAATATGCTGATGCTTCGTCACGCGCGCCGATCGGGCTTCATCTCTAAAATGCCTGATAGAGACGCGCCTACCGAACGTATCACCTTAATTAAAGGACCCGGAACTGGGCTGGCGGGGCGACGGTTGGAAGTAGCGCGCCAGTGGATTGAAAAGCCCTAGTCTTAAAAGAGCGACTAGAGAAGCTTAGGAAACCGGCCTGAGCTGGCTAACGATCTCAATTAACCAGCCTTCGAGGAGTGACCGTTGGTCAGGGGGCATTTCTGTGAAGGCAAGGCCCATCCCAAAGCTCGGGTCGCAGTAGACTACCCTGGCCTTGGTTTCGAAGACGCCCTGATCCCTGAGAATCCTTAACCCGACCAACGTCCCCTCGGGGAACGGATTTAGCGAGTCGACATAGCAGCCCCCAATAGCCAGTTCCGATGTACGCGCTGAAAGTAGCGTTCCGGAACCCAGCTCCGTCACCTCCGCAGAAGCGACGAGCGGGCAGCGCCGGACGGAACGCCGTTTGGCCTGATGCAAGGGCTTGTTTCTTCGGGTCATCGAGTGTCACTTACGTAGTGCACTAGACAATTCCAGAGTCGTTCTCAAGGTGCGTATATCGGCAAGATTCCTCAAATGCCGTCGCAGAAAGACCGCAAGAGCGGGTCTTTCCTCCGGAGTCATGTCAATCAGTAACTTTCAATGTCTCTGAGTCTAACAAAGAAGAGGCTGAATCCAATCGAACTATCCCCGCTCAGGTGAACCACTAGATAACTTTTGAAGCAGAGATTCCCGCTAATTAATGGATGCAACTGCCGGCAAACGTGCCAACTAACGGGACATGCGGCCGCCAGAAATTCGGCAGGCCAAGGCCTGGTCATTCTAGTCGTCTGCGGTTAGTTAAGCGCCCGGTGACGGAAACCGTTTTTGCCACCACTACAGACTTCGGGCGAGAGAATTGAGATAGATTTTTGCGGACGTAACGTTTGTGGAGCCGACGAGTTAGAGGGTCAGATAGATGACCTGGATAAAGAGGTCGCTGCTGAGCATGCCTTTGGCCCAGGTGGCGTCGAGATCGGCTAGGGGCTTGGTTGCGGCGGCTTCTTGAGCCGATTTTCCCTCGGACTTCAGCTTTTGGACGCGGTCGCGGGCGGTTAGAAGCATGTCGCGGGATTTGGTGAGGTCGGCTTTGTTGCCGAGCGCGCCGTGGCCGGGGACGATTTTGCTGTTGTTGTCGGCGAGCAGGAGAGCTTTGTCGGCAGCCGCGATCATGCCGCTGATTTTGCCGCCCGTGCCAGGGTCGATGAAGGGATACATGCCGTTGAAAAAAGTATCGCCCATGTGGATGACGTTGGCTTTTTCGAAATGAACGTAGATGTCCGAGTCGGTGTGGGCGGGCGAAAAGTACTGAAGCGCGAGGGCTTCGCCATTGGCTTCAAGCTTGTAGCTTGAGGCAAAGGTTTGCTGCGGCAGAGCATCGGCGGGTGAGGGCGGGAAGTGCAAGCCGAGAATAGGAACGTCTTGCGTAGCAGTCATACGCTTCTTGGTGTTTTCGTGGGCGAGGACCGTGGCGCCGGCGGCGTGAAGGGGAGCGTTGTTGTCGGTGTGGTCGAAGTGCCAGTGGGTGTCGATGACGTATTTCAGGGGCGCATTGCCGAGGCCATCGAGAGTCTCTTTGAGCTTGGGCCATGCGGGCGAAACGAAAGTATCCACGACGAATTTACCGTCAGGGCCGTTGAGGACAATAACGTTTCCGCCGGGACCAGAGAGCAGAGTGAGGTTTTCGGCGAGATGCTGGACTTGCATGGGAACGGCGCCCATGCGGGCACGGGCCGCCGCGGCCGGGTCGGCGGCCGGGGCCGGCGTTTGTAGCGCGTAACCCGGGACCGTTGCGCGGAGAAGGCTGCCGGGGAAGAGTTGAGCCAAGAAGGCGCTGCCGGCAAGCGTGGCTGAACGGCGCAACATCTCGCGGCGGGTGGTGCGCTTCTCGAAGAGATCCGAATTCATGATCTTGCTCGCTTTCGTTTTCAGCGCTACCTGCGCGTCGCAGGTGATGTTCGACAGATCCGAATTAGAGTAGGGCTTTCGCGGCCCGGTTACAACAGCGTTTCGATTTATTCGCCGCAGAAGACTTGCATGGAGTCTTTGGGAGGCGTGGACGGCAGGGTCGGGGGAAGCGGTTGCGGCTACGAACCAACACGGGGAGCGAGGCGGTGATCTCAACCGCCGCTGATGGCGGGGACAATCGAGACTTCTGCTCCGACCGGAACAGGCGTAGTCAGTCCACCCGTGTAACGCACATTCTCGTTTTCCACAAAAATATTCACGTGATGGCGAAGGTCGCCGGATTCGGTCAGAATCCGGTCGCGTAGTCCTGGGTAGGCTCGAAACAGATCCAGCAAGGCCTTGAGCAAATCTGAGCCTTCTTTGAGTTCAAGCTGAACGACGCTGCGATTTGCCGTGAACCCGCGTAGCGGACCAGGGATATTGAATGAGACTTGCATCACCGTGGCCTTTGACGCTTGACGCTTTTTGCGAAAAGAGTCTTCCGGATGGCCGCGGGTTTCGCCTTTGAGTGCGGCCTTGCTTTTGGCGCTTCATCCATCTGGATGACGGCAGCCTTAACGCACACGATCTGCGGCAGTCCTTCGACTATTTTCTTCCAACTCTTTCCCTCGTCTCTCGATGCGTAGAGCTTTCCGCTGCGCGTTCCAAAATAGATTCCCGCCTGATCCAGTGAGTCCGACGACATGGCATCTCGCAAGACCGTTTCGTATGCGCCTTTCTGAGGTAGGCCGCGCTCCAGAGAATCCCACGAACCGCCGGCATTTCGTGTGCGGTAGACACGCAAGTGACCTTCCGGCGTGCAGCGAAACTCATCGGATTCCACGGGAAGGACGTACACACAGTCGGGATCGTGCGGATGCATCATCATTGCGAAACCAAAGTCTGATGGTACGCCGCGCGCGATGTCCTGCCACGAATCGCCCCGGTTATCTGAGCGATAGAGCCCCCAGTGATTTTGCAGGAACAATCGCTCCGGGCGAGATTCATGAAGCACAATTTTATGAACGCATTGGCCGAACTCGGGATACTTTTCCGGCATGAACACCACGCGAATTCCGGTGTTGCGCGCCTGCCACGTTTTTCCGCTGTCTTCGGTACGGTAAACACCTCCCGCGGACACTGCTACGTACATCCGCCCTTTGGCGCCGGGATCCGGGACAATGGTGTGCAGAAAGAGACCGCCGTTGCTCGGCATCCAGCGCGGGCGGTGGGGATGACCGTACAACGCGCGGGCCAGCGACCACGATTCGCCGCCATCCCGCGATTCAAAGAGCGCCGCAGGCTCGACGCCGCAGTAGAGTGTCTCCGGCTCGTCGTTTCGCCCGAGGCAAATCTGCCAAATGTTCCGCAGGGAAGCGCCGGACTCGGCAGGAAACCGGATGCTGGCCTCCAGCGGATTTGTCCAACTTCTGCCGTAGTCGTCACTGGAACGCAGAAACGTTCCCCACATCAAGCTGTTTGTCGAAACCCACAAGCGGTGCCGGCCGTTGCGCCCGTCATAAGCCATCGCGTAGATGCCCTGGCCGTGAAAATACGGACCTGCGACGTCCCAGCGCGTGCGGTCCCGGGACGACTTCAGCAGGAAAGCGCCTTTGTTCGTGCCGACCAGCAACAGCACGTCCCCGTTTTTCACAGTGAGGTGTTGCATGCCTCGCAGCACCAGCGTTCGCGGGCCACGCGTTTCTTCAGAAGGTTGACGGCTCTCGAGAACCGCGCCTTGCAGCATCTCCAGGGCCGCGCGGACTTCGTTTGCCTGCTGATAACGCTCGACTCGCTCCTTCATCAAGCACCGCTGGATCACTGCTGCCAGACCGTACGGAACGGCAGCCGGAAGTGGCGGAAGTGGTTCGCGTAAGATTGCCGAGCTTACCTCAAATCCAGTGTTCCCCCGAAACGGCAGCTTTCCCGCAGCTGCTTCATAGAGAAGCACGCCCAGGGCCCACAGATCGCTGAGGTGATCGCCCTTTTGTCCGCGCAAAACTTCCGGTGCCATGTACGGCAGAGTGCCCACGAGCTTGCTCTCGAGCGAGTCGTAGGAAAGGGTGAGCTCGCTGATTTCCTCCCGCTCCAGCCGCGTCGCCAGTCCGAAATCCAGGACCTTCACGCGCCCCTCAGCCGTCACCATCACATTCGAGCCCTTCAGGTCGCGATGCACGACTCCACGCCCATGGGCGTGCGCCAACGCATCCGCGATTTGCGTGCCGTAGCGCGAGACGGTTTCCATCGAAGGGCCGGTGGCCGTGAGCAAGTCTGTAAGCGTACGCCCCTCAATAAGTTCCATGACCACGTAGAAGTCGTCGCCGGTCTGTCCCACTTGATGAATCGTACAAATATTTGGATGGCTCAGAGATGAGGCCGTCTGCGCTTCGCGAAGCAGATGGCCGCGTCCCACCCTGTCGATGGTTCCGGGGGCCAAAAGCTTTAGAGCGACATCGCGGTTCAACACTTCATCCCGCGCGCGATAAACGACACCCATGCCGCCTTCGCCGAGCTGCGAGACAATTCTGTAGTGATCCAGCGTTTGTCCGATCATGGTGCGGCCAGGCGGCCATCCTATCACGGCCCCAGCATCAGGCAGGCTGCTGGCAACCAAGAAGCGGTTGGTTTCGGGAGAGCTATTCGTCGCGGAGGACTTGCACGGGGTCGACGCGGGAGGCCCGGACGGCGGGAAGCAAGCAAGCGACGGCGGCGACGATTAGCACCAGGAGAACTACCGCGGATAGAGTGGGGACGTCGGAGGGGGAGACTCCGTAGAGGACCCCGGAGAGCAGGCGAGCGAAGACGGCGGCAAGACCCGAGCCAGCTATGCAGCCGAGGAAACAGACAGTGAGGCCTTGCACCAGGAATTGCTTGAGGATTTGTCGGCGCAGGGCGCCTAGAGCCAGGCGCAAGCCTACTTCGCGCTGGCGGACATTTACGGAATAGCTGAGAGTTCCGTACAGGCCGACGCAGGCAAGAGACAGAGCGGTGGCGGCAAAGAAGGAGAGTAGGACGGTGCGAAGGCGGTTTTCGGAGAAGGCTTCGCTGAGATGGCCTTCGAGAGGGCTGATAGCGAAGACAGACCGTGCCGGCTCGATTTCGTGAATTCTTTGACGGATGATTTCGGCCATGGCCGTGGGCTCCGTGTGGGTTCGGACAAGATAAAAGGGGTCAGGGTCAGCAGCGGCCGTGCACCAGTAAACTGTCGGGCCAGGTTCGCGGTTCAGGCCTTCTTCTCGGGCGTCTCCAACAATTCCTCGAATCTCGCCAGGCGGCAAGAACGCATTGTTGGGAACCTCCTGAAGATGACGCCCCAAGGCCGTTGATTCCGCGAGATATGTATTCGCAAAACTACGATTCACGAGAACGTTGATGGACTTGAGGGAATCCGGTGATTCACGGCAGAGTTCGCCGGAAAGAAGCGGAATTTGCATGGTGGCGAAATACCCTGGAGAGACGAAGCGGCTCTCGGCGACAATCTTGAGTTCCGGATCTACTTGTCCCTCGGCGAATTTCATCTCCATTTGATACTGCGAAGGCACCCCAGGCAGTGCCATGGCAGTCGCTGCTGTTTCGACGCCAGGCATGTTGCTCAACGAATCGATGGTGCGGTCGATGCGCTGCGTGAGTCCCTTCCAATCGGCGGTTTCACCATAGGATGCGCTGATGTGAAAGGTTAGGACATGATTGGGATCGAACCCCGGCGAGACTCGGCCCAGGGCCTGAAAGCTACGCAGCAGCAATCCGGCGCCGGCCAGCAGGGTGACAGCAAGCGCCACTTGCACACCTACGAGCAACCATTGCAGCGGATTGCGCGCCGATACTTGAGTCCGGCTCGTCTGCGCGAGTGCGCTGGAGGTGTTGCTTCGCGTACCGCGAATGGCTGGAAACAATCCGCAGAGAAGAGTGACAACTACAGAACACACCAGCGAATAGAGCACGATTCGAGAGTCGAGATGAATCTCTTCGACTCGCGGCAAGTTCCGGGCAAGGGTGCGAAACACATTCGACGCTCCGCCGGCAACAAGAAGGCCGAGGACGCCGCCCGTGAGCGCCAAGACAAAAGTTTCCGTCAAGAGCTGGGTCACGATCGCCGCGCGGGGAGCGCCCAGCGAAAAGCGCACCGCGATTTCATGTTGATGCTGCGCAGCCCGTGCTAGGAGCAACGCCACAATGTTTGTGCAGGCGATCAGAAGCAGCAACGAAACAGAACCGAACAGGATCCATAAGGATCTTTGCACTCCCCCCACGGTAGTCTGTTTGAGAGGCTCGACGCCCACAAGCAGGTCCGCGTCGGTTCTTGGAAACGCCCTGCCAAGTTGCGCCTGGACCGTCGTCAGGTTTGCCCGAGCTTCTGTGACGGTGACTTTCGGCTTGAGGCGTCCGATGCCGATGTACCACGTCCACTCTCTGCTTTGGGCGATCGGCGCGTCGGTGGGAACAGGAGACCAAACGTCCACGTCACGGTCAGGGAACCAGAAGGACGCAGGCATAATCCCGATGATTGAGGACGAGTGCCCGCTAATCCGCAGTTTTTTTCCGACAGCCGTTGGATCGGCGTCGAAGCGCCGCCTCCAGAAGCGATCACTTATAAGAACGGCGTCGGGCCCGCCAAAGCGCTCCTCTTCAGGACTGAAATCGCGGCCGAGGGCGGGCGAAATCCCCCATACCTGCAATAAGCGAGGAGCCACGAAGGCTTGCGTCACTTTCTCGGGGAGAGTGCCGGAACTTTCGGAGTCGTCTTCCGTGTAGTATCCGGTGATCGCTTGGAAAGTGGAATTCATGCGGTTCCAGTCCTCGATCCGGATAGGGGCCAAGCGGGTCTGAGGACTCTTCATCTTGGGGTTGTACTGGCGAAGCTCCATCAGCTGATCGCCGTCGGGGAAAGGCAGGGGGCGGAGAAGAATGGCGTCGATAGCGGAGAAGACGGCGCTGTTTGCGCCGATGGCCAGAGCCAGGGTGAGGATAACTGTGATGGAAAACGTCGGGGATTTGCGGATGAAACGGAAGGCGGATTTGAGATTTCGAAGGGTGCTTTCAATGTAGCGGACGCGGTAGACATCGCGCAGTTCTTCTTTGAGCTGTTCCTGGCCGCCAAATTCGAGGATGGCGCGACGGTGGGCTTGTTCAGGACTCATGCCTGCGGAGATATTGGCTTCCGTTAGCTCGTCGATGTGGAAGCGAAGTTCGGAGTTCATCTGCGCGTCGGAAGCGCCTTTGGGAAACAGGGATTTCCACCAGGACATGACAGACTCCTATTGCGCGGTTTGCATGATGTTGGCGACCGCACCGGCCAGACGATTCCAGTTCGACTCTTCGCTTTCTAACTGCTTGCGGCCTTTTGCCGACAATTTGTAGAACTTGGCTTGGCGGCCTTTTTCGGACTCGCCCCATTCGGCTTCAAGCCAGCGGCGTTTTTCCAGGCGATGCAAGGCGGGGTAGAGGGAGCCCTGCTGAACCTGCAGGACTTCTTTGGAGATTTGGCGGATTCGCAGGGAGATGCCGTAGCCATGGACGGGGCCGAGGGCCACAATTTTCAGAATGAGCATGTCGAGAGTGCCTTGGAGCAAATCCGATTTCTCAATGGGCATTCCTTCTCCTAACTTCGATTTCGTATACTGCTTCACCTGAGGCATTCAGCGCAGCGGACGTTGGTCAACAACGCTTTTAACTTTTCCCACCTTGCTTTGCCTTTGCCGCTTGGATTTGTGGCACCAAAATGTCGCGGACGTAGTGCCAATAAGGGACCCGCGCCAAAGCGGATCGCGCATTTTGCTCCGCGGCGTCCAGGTCTGGCGTGGTGCGGTTCAGATTGGACCAAGCAAGGCTCATCAACAATTCCGGCTCGCCCCAGGAGGGATCCAGGGGATCACTTGTCGCGTTTTTGTGGATCCGGATTGTTTCCAGGCCTTTTTCGTAAACTTCCATGGCCCGGGCTTGGCCACCACCTCGGTCTGGAGGAGTATTCCAGTACACGGGACCGAGGACCCAGAGGAGACGTGGATTGTCGGGCGCCGCTGCCTTCGCGTCGCTTATGGCTTGCCTGGACTTGGCTATGAGGGCCTGCTGCTCTGCGGCATCTTTCTTGCCCACGGCATAGGCGAGGAGACCAAAGCAGGAACCCAGGGCAATTTTGGAATCTACAAACGCAGGATCTACTGAGGCCGATTTTTCGAACTCTTCCGCGGCTTGATGGAGATCGTGTTCCAGGTCTCGCTTATCGACGTTCTCGTTGAAGCCGTTGAGCGCTTTGCGCCAGAGAGCAAATCCCCGCCAGTAGAACACGCGGGCTGCGAATTCCTTGTTCCCCGTGAAGGGAGTCAGCTCTCCGTAGAGGCGTTCGAGAGCGGAGCGGTCGCCTTCGTAGTCAGCCTTCTGAACTTGCGTCACAATTCTGACTACGGCTTCTCCTGCGGTGCTCAGCGGGCGCGCGAAGGCCGATGCGCTAGTGATGACCAGAATGCAGGCGGCGACTAAGAGGGCTACGCCGGATTTGTTCTTCCTAGACATTCTACATATATATGCCGCGGATAGGTAGAATGTCAAGGAGAGAGCAAACGAGGGAGCGGCTAGCCTGAGCCGACCGCTGTGGCGGGAGCCGGGAGATACTTTGCGCTTTGCAACGCAGAGCGAACCGAGGTGTCTTGTGCTTTTGAGACCGACTTTCGATGCCGGTTCGTGCAGCGATTCGTCTCAGGAAGAGGAATCGGGGAGAGCCGGCTGCAAACGGATTGTGGGGCGCAATCTAGGAGTTCCAGGGAACGCGGGAAAGCTGCTTCTTCCGGGACTCCCATTCGCTGCCGGAGAGGATGCGCGGGGCGACGTCGATCAAGCGGGGAATGAGGCGGAAGACGGCGGCGGAGGTCCAGGGGCGGCCGTCGCGCGTGCGGTAATCGCGGACGTTTAGAGCGTCGGCCATGCTGGTGAAGGAGACATCCTGGACAATCAGTTCGGCGAGGAATTTGAGGGTTTGCGTCTCGAGAGGATCGTCTTCGAGGTGATGGCAGTCTGCGGCGATGCGCAGGCCGAAGGGGATCTCTTCGGAGACGGGAACTTCTTCGGGTGGCTCCGGGGTGGCGGAAGTTTCGATTTCGCGTTCCCACTCGAGGGCGACGAGAGTCCAACCGGCGTCGTGCATCTTCGAGAGATACATGGAAGTCGGGAGGATGGTGACTTTTTCTCGGATCCGTTCGTGTTTTTTCATGACCGCCTCCTTCACTAAGAGCGAGGTACGAGAGTGAGAAGCAAACCTTGAAACAAGGGCAATCGAATAACCGATTTTTAGCTTTGTGCAACTATAAGAAAAATACAGACTTACACTTTTGTAGGAAGGTAGGTAGGGCTGTCAGACGTTCGGTCGTGGGATCAGGCTGTCGCGTTGCCGGACAGTTAGATCTGTGGATGTGGAATTAAACTTCTTGACCGAGGTGGGGGTTAGAAGCGTGGCCGACCTCAACGTTCAACCGCACAACCCGGTCCAGAAAGCAGCGCGGTGCCGCCTGGAAAGCGAGGCGCGCCGATTGGAAGATCGTACGCCGGAGTGTTGGCGTCTCAACTTGCGGAACGGGTTTCCTGCGATCAAGACCGATGCGTCACTCCGGGAGTGTTCCACCCGGTAAAACAAGCTGGTTACACGCGACGCGAAAGGCTTCATACCAGGTTCGCGTGAAGCTGGCGATCAGCTCTTCAACACTACGCCCGCCAATAGTAATGCCAGAGTGAATGACCTCTCCCCAGGTGTGGATGCGGGTGCCTTCCTGCCGTTCTTCAAAAGTGACCCATTGCGCCAAGGCGACGCCGATGGCGTAGTCGATCCAGCCGACTTTCTTTGCGGGGACGCACGTGGTAATGATGTGTTCGATGACGGCATTCACGGGCCGCAAGAGTTCAATCTGGAGACAGCTGCCTGGCTCCCAGGCATTGCCGTCGCGCCAGCGCAATTCGCCATAGACGTTGGCGAACGTGTTCCAGCGATGCAAATCGGAAAAGACCAGCCAGGCGAGTGCGGGGCTGGCCTTGGTGATAACGGAATACTCAAATCTTGCCATAACTTGTTGCTAACTTTCCCTTGCGAGGTTTATTGGGACTAGCCAACCGCGAGAGCGGGGCAACATAAACTTATACGTTGTTTGTTTAACGCTGTCAAGTTTATAATTTGGGTACAATCTGGGTTAGGCAAGGCCGGGAGGGCTGGAGAATGCCGCGGATGGCCGACAAACAGCTGGAGGGTCGAATCCTTGATGCCGCTTATCAACTGTGGAGTAGAGGAGGAGAGCACGCACTGACAATGCGGGCTGTAGCGCTTGCGGCCGAGACGACTACGCCGACGTTGTATGAGAGGTTTCGAGATAAGCACGATTTGATTGTGTTTCTGAGGGCGCGTGCCAGAGAAAGGATGTTTAATGCTCTCCGAGAGGCGCGGTCCACAGCCGAGGCCTGCCGGCTGGGCCTAGAGTTTGCGTTGGCCAACCGGAACGAATACTTGCTGCTGACGTCGGATTGGGCGGAGCGTTTTGCGCGCAAGGAGGCGATGCCCTCGTACGAATATCTGAAGGAAAAGCTGGCCGAGGATCACGGGGGGGCGCCGTCGGACTACGCGCAGTTAGGGCTGGCGATTGTTGCGCAGGTTCACGGAACTGCCATGCTGATGTTGGGAGAAGGCGTTGAGGCGCAGATCGCAAAGGAGTTCAAGGATGCGTGCCTGGGGGCGTGCAAGGCGCTGATCGAGAGCGCACCTAAAAGCGCCGGTGGCACAGTGAAGGGCTGAGTCGAACAGTTCGGCTAAGGCTTGTCGCCGACTATTACATGGACTACACCGCCGCGGCGTTTTGCTTTGACTAAGACGTCGACGGAGTCGGGGCGGCCATTCCAAAAATCGAGGCGGATGCGGGCGTCGGGAAGTTGCGTGACGGTCGCGGGGATGGCGCTGGTTGTGAGATACCAGCCTGCGGGGAGAACTACCGCGTTACGAGGTCTGCCTAAAGTGCGATCGAAGACTAATTCGTCGCCGTCGAGACGGTAGCTGGATGGGGCGATGTAGGTTTCGGAAATGCGCAGGCGGATGGATTGGCCTTTTTTCACTGGCGTGAAGGGAATGAGGACAACTTGCGTCGTGGGATTGACGGGTTCGCCGGCGTCAATTTTTGCGGCGGCGAGATCAGCGCCGTTCATCAACTTAGTGGGGAGCTTTTCGCCGGTATCCAAGACGTACGCGGACGGATCGGAGACGCTGCTGCCTTGGCGGACGACGTTCAGGTATTTGTCGGCGCCTTCGTGGGATTCAGTGTAGTCGTGGTAGAGGCTGAAGGCGTGGGTTTCTGGCTGCTGCAGGAAATAGACGATATCGCGGTCCTGGTGGGCGCGTTCGGAAAGGCGTGCTCGCTCGGATTCTCCTTGGAAGGGGGATTCCCAACTGTGCGCTTCTGTAGCGGGGTGTGGCGTGGCGGACGGGCCGGTTTCGGCGCCGAGCTTGGCGCGCAGGATTAGCGGAATTTCGCCGGAACCGGGGTTCAGGAAGCTGACGGCGATGCGGCCATCCGGTTCAGGCAGGACTTGGGACGGGACATTGCATCCAACCAGTTCGTAGCCTGCGGGCAGGACGACTTTGTTTCTCTTGATGCCTAGCGGGCGATTGAAGACTATGGCGTCGGCCTCGCGGTAATAGCTCTTCGCGTCTCTATAGGTTTTGAGGATCAGGATACGACCCTGGCCCTCGGGCGGTACCGGCCGCGCCAAAGAGATTTTGATGAAGTTTGTATCGGCATCCGCTTCTGACATGAGTGAGTCTTTCCGCGCTTCCGAGCCGCTGACCACTTCGAAGTGAAGCGAATCGCCGGTCATGGAATCGAAGACCGCTTCGTCGGTTGCTGCGCTACCCTTGCGAATGGGATTGTAGAAAAATTTGGCGCCGGGCTTTGTGGCGGTGACTTCGTAAGAGATTTTGAAGCTGGCGGTTTCTGGCGCTAGAAGTTCGTAACGGGTGTATTCATCGGTTTCGGTTTGCTTTGCCGCGGCGGGACTGGCCGCGGGTGGCGCAGAGGTTTGTTGGGCGCGGAGCGAGGCGCAACTAAACAGTGCGAGGACCGCGACCGCGGCTCGGATGACGAGTTCTCTGCGCATTTTGATTCTCCTCATTTGCGGCACAGACACGACCTTCGAGCGTGCATCATCCGCGACATTGCGGTCAGAGTAAAGAGCGAGAGTATGGCGCCCGAGGAAGAGAGCGAAGCGCTTATGGTTCGCGGCCTCGAAGAGCCCGCTCTTACACTGTCGAACACAATTGAAAAACCGGGAACAAAAACGCTGAACCAGAAGGTAGAATCAGCAACCGGAAGGATTCGGGAGAAACCACGATGGCGAAGAAACCGACAGTCGATGATGCACGCTTGATTCTCGAGCTTTATGCCTTGAGGCGCGAACCCGAGATGCGCAAAGCGCGGCAATGGTGGTTGACGACGTTTTGGCCGAAGGATGCGGATGAGTACATGAAAGTTGCAACGACGATGGGGACGGACGAGAACAACTGGCTAAGGCAGGTAATCAGTTATTGGGGAATAGCTGCTTCGTTTGTGGAGAACGGCGTGCTTAACGAGAATTTGTTCTTTACGACAGCGTTCTGCGGAGAATTATTTTTCATTTTCGCGAAGGTTCGGCCGTTTTTGGTAGAGCTTAGAGAAAAGACCAAGAATCCCGAGATGCTGCTTGCTGTGGAAACACTGATCATGGGTTCGAAGCTGGGGCGGGAGAGATTCCGAAAGGTAGAGCCGCGAGTCCAAGCGATGCGGCCGAAATGATGGGCTGTCGAGACAGAATACCGGGAAGGTGTAGCTTTAGGCTTGGAGCACCGATTGGACTGGCCGGGAGCTTGTTGTTCGCCGCAACACTGCGGGCTGAGGATTGCGGAAACGGGGTGGCGCTGAGGTTGAGCGCTCCAGATGCAGTTCAAGGCACGCTGCTGCTGGCGCACATACGAAGCGAGAAACCGTGGAGTGAAGTCAGCGGAAGATGGAACGATCGGGATGTGCCCTTTTGGGGGGAATCCGAGAAGGAGCATGGTCCTTCGCGAGCCTACACGAGGCAGGCGTTACTCGGCGTCGATTTGGAAAGGGCGCCAGGGAAGTACGAGTTCACAGTTTCGGGTCAGCTTCAAGGCGGCCAGTCAGTAAATTGCCGGACGATGGTCGAAGTGAAAGAAGGACATTTCGCGACGGAAAACCTAACGGTGAAGAAGCAGTTTGTGGAGCCGAACCCGGAGCAGCAGGCGCGTGCGGTCGCGGAAACGAAACGGTTGCGAGAGATTTATGATCGCGTGACGCCGGAGCGTTTATGGGATGGGCCATTTCGTGCGCCGCTAGACGGGGAGTTTAAGGGAAGTAACTTTGGGAAGCGGCGAGTTTTGAATGGGCATCCCGGTACGCCGCACGGCGGCGTGGATTTTCCGGCGCCGGCGGGGACGCCGGTGCATGCGGCGCAAAAGGGGCGCGTGGTCCTGGCAGAGGAACTGTTTTTTTCCGGGAACAGCGTCATTGTCGACCACGGTCTGGGGATTTACACTTTTTATTGCCACTTTTCGGAAATCGACGCGAAAGTTGGCGATGAGGTAGTGGCAGGGACGGTTTTGGGCAAAGTCGGAGCGACCGGCCGCGTGACGGGTCCCCATTTGCACTGGGGTTTGACGGTCGAACGTGCCCGCGTGAATGCGTTGGATGGTCTGAGGGTCCTTGGAGTTAGTTGACATCCTCCTCTCCCTGAAGGGTCCCTGAAGGGTCCCTGAAGGGAGAGGATTCCTTCGGCCTCCTCCCGCTGGTTCTGCAGGATGGCTTGGTGGGTTCCTCCCACAGCGCCTGTACATCAGGCAAGGGCAACGAAGAGGCTCACTTTTTGGGCTGCCCGCCACTCCGACGCTTTACGGCTCGAAGGGTAAAGGCCGGCGAGTCCTGGAACCTTTGGTGGGCCAGGTTGCCGTTCCTGTTCGCCGTGGAAAAATTTGGGCAAAAAAACCACAATCCTGGGTCTAATTTCGGATACGCATGGATTGCTTCGAGAAGACGCCGTGCGTGCGCTGCGTGGGTCGGATGTGATCCTCCACGCCGGGGATGTGGGCGCGCCGGAAATCCTGGAAGGTTTGAAAACCATCGCTCCGGTGGTCGCGGTGCGTGGAAATGTGGACACCGGAGAATGGGCGCAAGCTCTGCCGTTGACCGAAGTCATCCCTATGGGCTTGGTGAGGATCTATATGTTGCATATCTTGCAGGACTTGGACCTTGACCCTGCGGTGGCGGGGTTTCCTATCGTGGTAAGTGGACATTCCCATAAACCCGGGCAGACTGAGAAGGACGGCGTTCTTTACATTAACCCGGGGAGTGCCGGTCCGTGTCGTTTTTACCTACCAGTTACTGTGGCTCGCTTGGACTTGGGTGTCAGGCCCTGGAAGGTCGAGTTCATCCAGCTCGCCGTTCGAAAGTAGGCCTGGTCAGAAGCTTATGGTCTAAACTGCAAAATACAATGGAGTTAGTGACAGATTCCGCAAAGCGTCAGGGAACCGCCGCGGCCGAAAATGTGTCTGTGGGTTTCCGAATAGGTAACATTTTGGGAGGGGCGCGAAACGCTTGGGCCTTCGCGTGCACTACATGAGGGTGGTGTCTTCCCCAGAATCAGGTTGAACTGGAACGAGTAAAGTACTATAGTACCGAAACAAAGGGGTCAATTTGGTACCGTCCCGCTATTGCCGGGCCGGGCGCCCAAGCCCATAATACGAACAATGTGGACGACCTTTGAACTGGTTTCCTCGCTCATGTCAACCGTTCACTTCAGCGTAGTATTCACGAAAGTGATGACGTTGAAGCCCGTCCCGTATGGACAGGCTTAGGTCCCCGAGTCGGCAAGTTCAATCGAGAGGTTAGTGTCTCTCATGGCCATACTTCATTTTCGCTGTAAAGAGCGCCGCCGCACGTTGCGGGTAAGTATCACCGTCCCGATAACTGTACACGGACAGGACGAGAGCGGCGACAAGTTCCGTGTAAAAGCGAGGTCGCACTCCGTGAACCGCCATGGGGCCCTGCTGCAAATCGATCAAACCGTCGTGGTGGGCCAAATGCTCATCCTGGTCAATGAGAATAGTGAGCGGACGGTGGAATCCAGAGTAGTTTCCGTCAGGCGCGACCGCGATAGCAAGACATTCGTAGGCGTGGAGTTTACTTCCCCGGATTCAAATTTTTGGCACATGAGTTTCCCGCTGCCAGGAGCGCGGCCGCTGCGTCGCACGTTCGATTCCAAGGCAACCGCCTAATTTCTAAGAATTAAAGTTTAAAGACTGAAAGAACCTAAGAGCCCTTTCTTGACCGAGAGGGCTTTTTGCCTTTCTGGCGAGGCGTTCTAAGACTCTTCCTTGGTGCGGGCTTGGTGGCGGATTTCCGTCGCGTCCGGGACTTGCCGTGTGCGAGGGCTTCGCGCCTTTTCCTAGGGAGTTTGCCAACCACCATGTCGTAGGAATCGCGCAACAGGATTCTAAGCTCGTCGGGCGACAGCGCGTCCTTGGTTTCAAGCGCGACCCACTTCGCGCGGGCCAGGTAGGGCGCGGGAATGATACCGGGGCGCTCTGTTAACTCGGAGAATTTTTCAGGAGAAGCTTTGAAACACAGCCAAGTCTTGGCAGGCCTGAGTACCGTAATGGCGTGAATCTTTCCCGCGACTTTGAAAACGAGATCGTCGCCCCATTGAATCTGTTCGGTCGTGTGGGGAAACGAAAGACAGAGATCGCGGATCCAGTCGACGTTCACGGGCGAGCCATCCGGGTGATCCGTGCAAGATTGCCTAGGTTCATTTTCTTTTAGAAATCATGGAATGGCTGGTGCCCAGGCGAGGCCGTCCACGCCTTGGGTGAGCTTGATCGGTTGCAGGAGTTTGTCGCCGGGTATGTCCAACACTTCGATTGTTCCCGCTTGTGGACAGCTTACGAATGCAGACTTGCCGTCTGGCGTGATGAGCAGTTCGCCGAGTGCTGCGGGAATGTCGAAGGATTGTTCAAGCCTTCCAGTGGCTAAATCAATGACGAAGAGTTTGCCGGATGGAGAAGCGGCTAGCAGTTTGCGGCCGTCAGGCGTCGCAGATGAGGAATACACGGTTGCCGGAAGAGAGATCCAACTGGCGACCTTATTTGTAGATGTGTCGATGATCGCGATGCGCGCCGTGTCTTGATCGTGAGTGAAGACGCGCTTGCCGTCGGCGGAAATCGAAATGCGTTGGACGGTTTTTGCGACGGGGATGACGGTGACCAGAGCGCGCTGCTCGAGGTCCAGCACGCTCACGCTGCCAGCGGCGACGTTGGCGGTGTAAGCGCGGCGGCCATCGGGGGAGATTACGATCATGTGGGATTCGATGGCGCCTGTGGGGATCTCTCTGATGACTTTGCGCGTGGCCGGATCGATGACGTCGACGGCTTTGGCGAGCTCCGCCGTGACGTAAAGCAGGCCGTCGCGGCCAAATTCGGCGCGGTGAGGACGAAGCGGTTTGCCGAGGTCAATAGTGGCGGCCAGTTTGCGTTCGTGCAAATCGACGATATCAATGGTCGCGCCGTCCGTGCCGGGCTTGCCGACGCCGGAATTGCCGTAGATGGGAACGTAGGCGAAGCGGGAGTCGGGCGAGACAGCGACTTCGTGGCCGTTGACTCCGACGGTGACCTTCGCCAGCTCCTGGCGCGTCTCCGGATCGATCAGCAGGGCAGTGTGCTCGCGCTGGTTGGCCACGACGAGCATCCCGTGCGCTGGTGGCGGAGCAGGGACGCGCCTGCCTCCGGCTGCCAGAGCCAGGAACATCAAGGAAGCGAGCAGCCATGAAATTGGTGTGGACATAATTACCTCGATTGCTTGGTTTGCCCAACAAATTCGACTAAAACCTACCAGATTATAGCAGCCTTGTATGATATCACCCGGGTTGTTTGCGCTTGACATACCGCAATCGCTGGACCGGCTGGACCGGTTCGGGCCTTCACCTCCACTGACTGGCCTTGGCGTGGAGAGAGGCCTGAACGAGCAAACTGGCTTCAATAGATTTGAGTTTCCGCCGCGATTCACCCTTTTTTCCGGATATATTGTGCCGCGGCCATTGCGTGATACCCTGACGCGCATCGTGAGTGCGAGTATGAAGCTAATCGATAACAAGGCAGCCATCCTTTTCGGCGCGTTGTTGGTTTCGAGCGCGTTCCTTGTCTTAAAGCAGACCCTTCTTGCAGATGCCTCCCAGAACTCACCTAACGCGAGCGACGAAAAGCGCGATTGGCCTGCCTATGGTGGCGCGGCGGAAAATATGCACTACTCCGGCCTCGCGCAAATCAATCGCACCAATGTGAAAGAGCTGGCGGTGGCTTGGAGTTTCGACACCGGGGAACAGGGCGGGTTAGAAACGAGCCCCATCATTGTCGACGGAACTCTTTATGGAATCACGCCGGCACAGAAGGTGTTCGCGTTGGATGCCGCCACGGGCAAACTCTTGTGGAAATTTGATTCTGGGACTAAGGGGACGCAACCGGATCGCGGGCTGGCCTACTGGTCGAGCGAGAAGGACAAGCGCATTCTGGTTGGCGTGATGAATTTTCTATATGCGCTGGATGCCGCTACTGGCGAGCCCATCGAAGCGTTTGGGAAAGCGGGTCGGATAGATCTTCGCCTCGATCTTGGGCGCACTCCAGAGCGGCAATCCGTCGCGCTAACGAGTCCGGGCATTGTTTACAAGGACGTGATTATTGTGGGCGGGCGGAATCCGGAAACTTTGCCTGCGGCGCCGGGTGATGTGCGAGCGTACGATGTGCGATCGGGGAAGTTGCGCTGGTCGTTTCACACCATCCCGCATCCCGGCGAATTTGGCTATGAGACTTGGCCTAAGGATGCATGGAAATACAGCGGAGCGGCGAACAACTGGGCAGGCATGGCTGTCGATGCCAAGCGCGGAATTGTTTATGTGCCTACAGGATCCGCGGCGTTTGATTTTTACGGTGCCAACCGTGTGGGCGACGATCTGTTTGCCAACTGTCTGATAGCTTTGAATGCGGAAACGGGCGAGAGGATTTGGCATTTTCAAGGGGTGAAGCACGATTTGTGGGACCGCGATTTTCCGTCGCCACCAACGCTTGCGACGGTAAATCGCGACGGCCAGGAGATTGACGCCGTAGCGCAGACGACCAAGCAGGGATTCGTTTATTTGTTCGATCGCATGAACGGAAAGCCGCTCTTCCCGATTGAATATCGGAAATATCCACCGAGTGATGTGCCGGGCGAAGTCGCTGTGCCCGAGCAGCCCCTGCCGTCCAAGCCCGCGCCGTTTGCGCGGCAATTTCTCAGCGAAGCGATGCTGACAAATCGCACCCCCGAGGCGCACGCCTGGGCGCTTGAGAGATTTCAAAAGTTGCGCAGCGAAGGACAATTCGTTCCGTTCAGCGTTGGAAAGGACACCGTGATCTTTCCCGGATTCGATGGTGGCGCGGAGTGGGGGGGCTCAGCCGCTGATCCGCAGACTGCAATTCTCTATGTGAACGCAAACGAAATGGCTTGGACGGGGGCGCTGGCCCCGGACTCTGGCGAAAACAGCCCAAAGGCTCTTTACTTGAGCCAGTGCAGCGTGTGCCACGGCGAGAAGATGACGGGATCGCCGCCTGCGATGCCTTCGCTGGTCGGCCTAGCAGACCGACTGTCGCCCGAGCAGATTGCGGCCACGATCAAAAATGGCAAGGGACGGATGACGGCGTTCGCCAATTTTGACGACGGCCAGCTTTACGCGCTCGTGGATTTTCTGGTGAGCGGAAAGTCCAAAGAGTTGCCGAGCTCGGAGCCTCCGTCGCCGGGCATGAAGTATCGATTCACGGGCTACCACAAGTTTCTGGACCCAGAGGGCTATCCTGCGATTGCTCCACCATGGGGCACTTTGAATGCGATCAATCTAAACACCGGGGAATACCTTTGGAAGATAAATCTGGGGGAGTATCCGGAACTTGCAGCCAAGGGCCTGAAGAACACCGGTACGGAAAACTATGGCGGCCCGGTGGTAACGGCGGGAGGGCTGGTATTTATCGGGGCCAGCGACTTTGACAAGAAATTCCGTGCGTTTGACAAAGCTACTGGCGAATTGCTGTGGGAAACTACGCTTCCTTTTTCCGGCAATGCCACTCCAGCAACTTACGCCGTGAACGGGCGCCAATATGTCGTGATCGCCGCGGGTGGAGGGAAGGATCTGAAGTCGCCCTCCGGCGGAGTATACGTTGCGTTCGCGCTTCCGAAATAAACATTAGGCCGCGCTGCTTGGAGTGCGACGTTCCCAGTGCTGGGAGATCAGTCGAACGCGGCGGTCACCGAATAGATCGGTGGTAGATGTGCTGAGAGAACATGCCAGGAATCACCGGCATCGCGTGTATGAAACAGCGTTCCGCCGCTGGTGCCGAAGTAGACGCCCGCGGGGTCGCGCTCGTCGGAGGTCATCGCTTCGCGCAGAATGAGGTCGTAGGCATCGGACTGCGGGAGGCCCTTGGTCAGAAACTTCCACGTCTTGCCGCCATTGCGGCTGCGCGCCACGCGGAGTTTGCCTTGGGGGACATAGCGCTCTTCAGGCGAAACGATGGGAATCGTGAAGAGCGTGTCTTTTTCAGCGGCGGGTACCGCCAAGCCGAAACCGAACCGCGAAGGAAGGCCTTTCGAAATGTCAATCCATTTCTCCCCCGCAAAATCGCCGCGGTAGACACCACAATGGTTTTGCTGGTAGAGCGCATCCGAATTGCGGGGATGCGCTTTCAGTTTGTGGACGCATTGGCCGACTTCGGGAAATTTTTCAGGGCCAAAATCGACAAGAACGTTTCCGTTGAACGCTGACCAGGTTTTTCCAGCGTCGCTCGAGCGAAACGCTCCTGCGGCGGAAATCCCAACGATGAGGCGGCCTTTGCCAAGGCATTGGATCGAGTGCACCATCATGCCTCCGGCTCCGGGATTCCACTGCTCGCGCGTGGGATGATTACACAGGCCCGCTACCATCTCCCAATTTGCACCATGGTCGCTACTGCGGAAAAGCACGCCGGGATCCGCGCCTAGATAAACGGCACCGGGTTCGTCCGCTGCGCCCGGAGCGATATGCCAGATACGCTTGAGTGTGGCATCCGGAAGGTCCTTGAGTTCCATTCCTTTTTCGCTCACTTGCCATGTTTTGCCGGTGATGCCTTTGACCTCGAGTCCCTTTTCGGAGATTTGCCACGTTTTGCCGTTGTCCGTGCTGGCATGCAGATGGGGACCAAACCAGGCGTTGCCGACCGCCGCGTAGTGCCGCTTCGGCTCGCGAGGGTCCTGCGTGACATGATGTACTTCCTGTCCGGCGAAAAACGGGCCAGCGCAGTCCCATTTCTTGCGATCTCTTGAGGTGAAGGCAAACGCGCCTTTGCGAGTGCCGACCCAGATCCTTATAGCGGGTTGACGCGCCATGGAGTTCCTCCGGCAAGAGAAGTGACTAGGCTCTTAAGAACTACGGTAATGCGCATTTTATCGCACAACGTCAAGCGCGCAGAAGGAATTTGGCAACTTTCCAGCCTTTCGCGTTCATGTTCCTCGGACGCATTACCGCCTTAACGAAATGGGGGGAGTTCCAAGTGGGGAGGTGTGGTTGTCTAACGGGGTATTCTCTGATTGTATGCTCGTAAGAAAAATTCTCCTGTTCATGTTCAAAAAGATGACCTATGAAGGAGGTAGTGTGACGGCTCGCGTGAGCCGAACATGCCTCTTTAGCGCGTTGCCGAGATCAGGTGGCCCGTTCATCACGGCAAAAGTGCAGACGGTGGATTGAGGAACTTACGGCTGTCCGAGCCGTAAATCGGACGAGGAGGAGTGGTTCATGAAAACGAGAATCCTGATTGTATTTGTTGTGGCGGCGCTGGTCATTGCATTTGCCTATACGGCGTCGACTCCGGCCGCTCCGAATAAGGTCAACGCGAGCGCCGGGCCCACGGCGGCCCCACAACCGAGCACGGCGACAACAACCGCGGCGGAACCGCATCCTGAAATCCGCGAAGCGATTGCGGCACTGCGTCGCGCCAAGGAACACATGGAGCACGCTGCGCACGATTTCGGCGGGCACAAGGTGGAAGCTATCCGGGCGACCGATGTGGCCATTCACCAGCTTGAGGATTGCCTCAAGTTCGACAGAGACTAAGGCTCAACCGCCATCGTTGGCAGCAATATCCAGCAGCGCCCGGGGGAGTTCTCCTCCGGACGCTGCTTTTTTTTGGGTCAGTCTCCGATCGCCAATAGCGAGATGGCCGCGAAGGGAACAATCGAAGGCCCTACCTGTATTACAATCGCGCGCTTGCGGTGCGCCAAGGAGGGAAGCCGATGCTGGATCGCAGACGATTCTTGAATGCTTGTTCGGGACTGGGGCTGGGAGGGACGCTGTTTCCGGGAGTACTTTGGTCGCAGGTGCAGTCGCAAGGGGCGGCAAAGATCACCAAAGAGATGATCGACAATGCGGCGGCCATCGCGGATGTGCCCATCCCTGAAGAAGCCAAAGAGATGATGCTGGACAACCTGAACCAGCAAGCCAAGGGTTACGAAGCGATTTATGCCTTGCACATTCCGAATTCCGTTGCGCCCTGTTTGATTTTTGATCCGGTGCTTCCGGGGATGAAATTTGAGACGGAGCGGCGGCCGTCGCGAATGTCGAAGCCGTCGGCGATCGTCGCTCCGAGTACGCCGAAGAATATACAAGATGTGGCGTTTCGCAGCGTGCGCGAACTGGCCGAACTGGTGCGAACTAAAAAAGTGTCCTCGGTCGCGCTAACGGACATGTACCTGGAGCGGTTGAAGCGCTACGACCCTACGCTGAAATTCGTGGTGACGCTGACCGAAGACCGGGCGCGGGCGCAGGCCAAAGAAGCAGACCGGGAAACCGCCGCTGGGAAATATCGAGGGCCGCTGCACGGCTTGCCCTGGGGCGCAAAAGATTTGCTGGCTATGAAGGGTTATCGGACCACATGGGGCGCTGGCGGCTTCGAGAACCAGATGATCGACGAAGACGCTACGGTGGTGAAGCGGTTGGATGAGGCCGGCGCGGTGCTGGTGGCCAAGCTGACGCTCGGTGCTTTGGCGCTGGGCGACAACTGGTTTGGCGGCGTAACTCGGAATCCCTGGCATCCGGGTCAAGGGTCGAGCGGATCTTCGGCAGGTCCTGCCTCTGCGACGGCTGCCGGATGCGTGGCCTTCAGCATCGGGTCGGAAACGCTCGGGTCGATTTCGTCGCCTTCGACGCGGTGCGGCTGTACGGGCCTGCGACCGTCGTTCGGCCTCGTGCCCCGGACTGGGGCCATGGCGCTCTCCTGGAGCATGGACAAACTCGGGCCTATTTGCCGTGCGGCGGAGGATTGCGCGCTCGTTCTCGAGGCCATTTATGGGCCAGACGACAAAGACCCGAGCGTGAAGAATGCGGCATTCCATTGGGATGCGGGGCTGGATTGGCGGAAGCTGCGAGTGGGTTATCTGAAGGCGGATTTCGAGCCTAGGCCGCAAGAACAGCCGCAAACAGCAACAGAAGAACCAGCAGGGAGTCCGGAAGAGCAAAAAAAGCGAGACGAACAGAAGCGGCGCAGGGAAGCTGCCCGGGCGCGCGCGGAGTACGACAGAAAATACAACGACGCGGCGCTCGCGAAGTTGAAAGAGATGGGCGTCAATCTCATTCCGGTAGAAATGCCGAAGTTTCCGTACCAATCCATGGTGCCTATGTTGTCGGCCGAAGCGGCCGCGGCGTTTGATGAGTTGACACGGACCGGCAAAGATAAATTGCTCACTTCACAGAAGCCGTTTGACTGGCCAAATTCGTTCCGTTCGGCGCGCTTCGTCCCGGCGGTCGAGTACCTCCAGGCAAGCCGGGCTCGGCGGATGGCTATGGAGGCGGTTCGAAAAGTATTCGAGGGGGTTGACGTAATGGTGGCTCCGACGAACGGAGGCGAACAGCTCGTGATCACGAATTTGACTGGCTATCCGGCGGTGATATTGCCCAACGGCTTTCGCGGCGATGATGCTCCGAAGCCGCCGACAGACGATCCGAGCGATTTTCAAAATGCGGGTGGGCCTGGAACGCCGGTAAGCCTCACATTCCTTGCGAATCTGTACGGGGAAGCGAAGCTGCTTGCATTTGCTCGCGCCTACCAAGATGCCACTGGATTTCACCTCAGGCATCCGAACTTATAAGGGCTCGACGGACCCAGCAATCTTATTGATATTGACTCGTCATTAGTGCCTGAGGTGACCTATGGTTTCCTGGCAACTTCAAGACGCCAAAGCCAGCTTCCGTGAGTTTCTCTATGTGGCCCTGGAGAGGACCGCAAATCGTGACGCGGCGCGGCGTGGAAACGGTGGTTCTCGCTCCCATCGTCGATTGGCGCTGGCTCCAACATGCGGCACATCCCGGATTGAAAGAGATCCTTCACGGTTGCTGGGCACGAATCTGGCAACGACTGGTGCCGCGGGTGATTGACCAGCGCTACGGTGGGAAGTAGGATTCCCGCAACCGGTGCCCTGTCTGGCCATTCGGATGAAAAGGAGACTCTGTGTACTGCTCAAAATGCGGAAGCGAGATTTCGAACACGACGGCGTTCTGTCCCACGTGCGGCCAGGCGGTCACCGTCCTGGTTGCTACCGCCGCTTCCCCTTCGGCAATGACCATCGCGCCGATTCCGCCGACACGGATGGCCCCGGCGAGCGCAGGGTATGGCGGCGTGGCGTACGCGGGTTTCTGGTTGCGGTTCGTCGCTTGCATTATCGATGGAGTCGTTTCTGGACTGGCATTTCTGATTCTTCTGATCCCTCTTTTCATATTGACGGGCGCAGGGGCCGCGCTGAGCAAGATTAGTTCCGGCGAGGATATCAGTGACGACGTGGCCACCTTTTTGGGTCTCGGGTTCCTCTTCGGATTTTTTGGAATTATATTTCTCGTGAGTTGGTTGTATTACGCGCTCTCGGAAAGTTCATCTTGGCAAGCCACGCTGGGGAAGAAGATGCTCAATCTGAAGGTGACCGACATGAGCGGGCAGCCGATTTCCTTTGGCCGAGCTTCGGGTCGCTTCTTCGCAAGAATAATCTCGCACATGATTCCTTGCGAGATCGGCTTCATCATCGCGGGCTTCACCGAGAAAAAGCAGGCCATTCACGACATGATCGCTAGCTGTCTGGTATTGCGCAAAGTCTAGCGCTATATTCTGGATGGCTTTGCGGCGACGGGCTTGTACGGATCGCACGGACTCAAGCGTGGCGGACGGACTCCATCGGGTCGGCCTCGATCCACGGCCGTGCCGCGGAATACGCTGTGAGGATGGTCATGACTCCCATAGTGACTCCGACAGCGAGAAACACACTCCATTCCACAGGATGAATTCCATAGAGCTGTGAACGGACGAGTGTGCTGGCGATGGTCCCGCCGATAATGCCCAGGCCCACGCCTGTGGCGGTCACGACGGTGGTCTGGCGCAAGATCATTTTCCAAAGATCGCGCGGCGCGGCGCCGAGAGCGACCCGAATGCCCAACTCCTTTTTTCTCTCACTGACGGAGTAGAAAACTGCCCCGTAGAGCCCCACAGCAGCCAGAATAAATGCAAGGGCACCGAACGCACAGGTGCAAACTAGCGTGATTCGGGCGGCATACAGCGTTAGATCCATCCAATCATCCATCGTGAGTGTCTGGAAGAAGAGTTGTGAGTTTAGTTTCTCGAGAGCATCGGATATCGGCGTGAGCCACTGATGTGGGTTGCCTTGGGTCCGCGCCATGAGATAGACAACGGCTTGGTAGCGTTGGTTTAAGTCGAAATACATAAATGGACGAGCAGGTTCATCGATATCGATGTATTTGCCGTCGCCGACCACACCCACGACGGTGACAACTTGATTGCCGCTTTCGATTCGTGCCGTTTTGCCGATGGGGTTCTGGCCGGGCCAGTATTTCTCCGCCATCAGATGATTGATGACAATCACGGTGGGACCCTTTGCCGTGTCCGCAGCGGCGAACACGCGCCCGGCCAACACGGGAATTCCGAGAGTGGAAAAGTAATTCTCGTCAACGGCAACAGATGCAATGCTGGCCGCCTGTTGGCTTGTGGCGGGCGATCCTTCCACGCGAACCTGTTCATCATGGCCGCCATTTCCGCTCACCGGCAGGTCGCTGGCCAGGCCGCTCGATTCCACGCCGTAGATTTGCGCAGCGGCCTGACGCATTCTGGAGTACATGCTTCGGCCCTGCTCTTCCGAGTATCCGTTGGATCGCAAATCAACGGTCAAAATCGCGACGTTGCGAGCAGAAAATCCGAGGTTGACGTGCTGCAGGTTATTCCTACTTTGAAAACATAAACCCACACCGATCAGAACCACAGTGCAGACGGCTACTTGGATGGCCACCAGCACGTTTCGAATTCTTCCCTTGCGCGTTCCGCCGACCGCGATTTCGCCGCTCAGTGCACCCGCTAGATTGGGCGAACAGGAGTACAGCCCCGGCACGAGGCCTGTTGCGAGCCCCGTTACAAAGACCAGCGCCACAGTCACGGTTGCAACTCGCCAGTCCGGCCGGAAATCGATCGTCAAGGGCAGAAGGCCGATCCCCGGAAAATAGGGTTTGAATTGCATGAGTTGCCGAAGGCCAACGCACGCGAGGAAGAAGCCGAGCATTCCACCGCCGGCCGCGAGTAGGGAGCTGTCGAGCAACAGTTCGCGAATCAGCCGCGCGCGTGTCGCTCCCATCGCGGCGCGCACAAGGATTTCGTGACGACGCGCGCTGGCCAGCGCGAGCAGCAGATTGGCGACGTTGGAACACGCCGCGAACAGGACCAGTGCCACGATGGCGAGAATAATCCCCGAGATGATTCTTGCGGAAGAGACCGAATCAACAGGCAACATGGTCGTTTCCGTCAACTGCGCGACGCGATCTTTGTTGGTTGCCGGATAAGCAGCGGCGAGTTGCTTCGACAACATTTGCATGTCTGCCAGCGCCTGCGGACGTGTTACTCTGGGTTTCAACCGGCCCATCAAGCCGAGATAATGTACGGTGCGGTCCGCGCGCCAATCTTGCGCCTGGTGATTGAGCGGCGCGTCTATGGACAGCGGATACCAGACATCTGGCAGGTCACTGAAAATTGTCCCGACAAAGCTCTTCGGCGCGACGCCGATAATGGTTAGCGGAACGCGTTCGACCGTCACCGTCTTCCCCACAATGTTGGGATCCGCTCCCAGCCATTTCCAGTAGGAATAGCTCAGGACCGCCAGCGCGGACGGTTTGTCGTCCTCGCCTCGCCGAAACATTCTCCCCAAAATGGGCCGTACTCCGAGAACAGAGAAATAATTGTCCGACACCGCATTCATGAGCCCTGATTTAATGCGGCCTTCGTAGGAAATAGGGTGCACAGCGATGGAGTACGGGAACGCCAGGACATCCGAGAAGACGTAGTTGTTGTCGCGATAATACTTGTAGTCGTCGTAGTTGGTGCCGCTGAACTCTTCCGTTGGCGTGGTTGTATACACCGAGGCCAGCTGCTCGGGCGCAGGAACGGCGGGAGGGCGTAGCAACAACGTGTTGAAGATACTAAATCCCACCGCGCTGGCGGCCATCGCGATGGCCAGGGAAAAGATTGCGATGGAGGTGAGTCTCCAACGCTTCCGTAGAATCCGCAGGGAGAACCGCATGCCGGACCAAAGCGCCATCTTGCCCCTCCGTTGTCAGGCTTGGCTCGTCAGAAGCGTGCCTCGAGGCTGGCCTGAGTCAAGCCGTTGCTCTGCCAGATGCAATTCGCAGGCTTGGAGTTGCCGCGGCGTTTGATTTCCATGGCAACGGCGCCGCAATGCGCTTTTCGTTGCTCGACCTCCCACAAATGTTTAGAGACCCTTCTGCATGGGATAACCCTTCTCGACCCAATCCGCCGCGAAACTTGTCGGGAGGACCAGGACGCGTACGTGGGTGAAACCCAGGTCGTGTACCGCCGTGTACGCGGGCCGGATGTTCGGGCAGCGATCGAAGGGGCAGCATCCGCAATAGATGACTAGATTCGTGGAGCGCGGCAGAGCGCCAGCCCATTTTCTCAGTTCTCGGAGGCCTTCTTCTTTAGAAGCCGTGCCGTGAAAGGACGCTCGAGGAACGTGGCCACCCTCGAAGAGCGTGCGAAAGCCAACATAAACAATGGCCGGAGCGGTTCCGTCTTTAGAGTTCCCCAGCTCGCGCACGAGGTCAGCGGCTTCGAGGACTTGCGCCTTGGTCCAGGGATCAGCTGTCTTTTCTTGATGCCCTGCGCCGCTTTGGTTCGATCCGAGAACAGGCGCGAGAAGCATCGCGGCGCAAATTCCCAGCAGCAATATCGCCGTGCCTCTCGGAACTGTGGACGGGATGAACATGCTTGCACGCCTCGGCATACGATTGTAGAACCAAATCGCGGCAACGGCCATGCGTTTCCACCCGGATCACGACGCGGAAACAAGCGGGTTTAGCCAAGAATTATTTTTTGAGTTCGCTCCGCGTACGCTGCAGCTTGAAGGCCGTCGTGCGCAGAGTTTCCGGCACGTTCTTGTTGGTCGTCAACTTCTTGAGGTCCATGACATTGCACATCGGGAGCATGTGCAGGGAAACGTCCAGTGGCGTCTTTGGATTGTTAAGGAGGTTGCGCACCACGGCGTAGTTTTTTCGAAACTTGCGGTTGCTGGCGATCAACCGAAGAATCTCGTCCGTCAGGCTGGTCATGTTGGCGAAAGCCTCGACCTCCTGATCCGTTAAACGAGGCGATTGCAGTACGGCGCGCTGCACGACCTTGTTCGAGTCGCGAATCAGTGTGCGCCGCGCCTCGGATCCGCCTTTGATAGCGAACTGCACACGCTCGGAAACGTTCATCTTTGCGAGCCGCATAAGAAGCGTCTGACGCTTGGCCACGTCCGGCTCGGCTTCGGCAGCCGCTTCCGCAAGAGCGGCTTCGTCAATGGCCGAACCCATTAGTTCGTGGAGCTGATGCTTCTGGTCCGCGGTGATGGACGAGGAATGTTCGAGCGCGGCCGCGAGAGCCGCGGACTCGCTGACGCGCTCCAACTCTTCCATGAGCGCCGTGACGCCGAGTGCAGAAAGATGGCGTACGACGGGGACTAGGTACTCGGCCGCACAATTTTTGTTCTGCACCATCGCGTCCGAGACGCCGGGTTTGTCCGCAAGATGTTTTCCGGCGTAAGCAAAGAGCGCGGGGATAGCCTTTTCGCGCTTCAGGGCTTCCACGAAGGTTTCTGACGGTTGCGAGAGGATGGCTTGCTGAGCGCGCTCGGAGACCATCTCATCGGCATCCCCGGCGAGTACGGCCAGGATTTCCGCGCGATCCGCGGGTGCCAGATGCCCTCCGCCAGAGCAAACTGCGATTTTACGCTCGCGTGGGGCGCGGCCTGCGCGAAGGTCATCGAGAACTTCAGGGCTGAGGGGTTCCACCGGATGCCTGCCTCAAATCTTTCTGGCTCAACACTATTGTACCGGAGGCTCCGGGCGTTCCAACGGGCGGCATGGCCCGACCGTTCAATTCCAGCAACACCGCCGAGGAATCGGCCGCGGTAACTTCAAACTGCTGGCTGGCGGAAAAGTGGCGCGTTTCTCCCGCGGGAAGTTCCGCATCAAGCAGCAACGCGCCGTCGGCGAGGATGCGCACTCGCGTGGCCGCGGAAGTAGAAACGGCAAGGTCCAGAGGAACCGCGGCCGAAGAAGTTAAGTTGTCAGAAGAAGCACCAGCAACGGAAGACGAAGCTGCCCCGGCTGGCGTTTGGGTTCCTGGAGGCAACAAGGAGGACGAAGAAGATTCTTTCGCGGCGCGATGCGCGGCAAAGCGCCGCCAGCCGTAAATTCCGGCGGCAATGAGCCCGCCGAGTACGGCAAGCAACGCCAGCACAGCCACAATCGGAACCCAAATAGGCGGGCGGGGAAGCTGGTTCTCGTAAGGCTGCGGAACGGGCATGCTCGGCTCGCCATGAGCGAGGTCGTATTCGGCGAGCAGATTTTCTTCATCGAGGCCCAAAAATCGCGCGATGGCGCGTACAAATCCGCGGTTGAAAACGCCGCCGGGGAGTTTGTCCCACTCTTCGTTTTCGAGGGCTTCCAGGAAGCGCGCACCGATGCGCGTGGCCGAAGTCACTTCCTTCAGCGTAACTTCGCGCATCTCGCGCTCGCGCTTCAGGCGTTCGCCAAAAGTTCCACTGGCCATGAATCGAACCCTATCCTCGCCGATACACGTGGGGCAACGGCGCGATCGAAGATCCTGGCGATCGCAAGCAAGCCCGGCTTCTGCGGGCGCCCCATTTTCTCTGCCCTTTTTATTTGGATGACCGCTACGCAGGCAGCTCAGGTGTGGCCGCAATACGGTTCACCCGCGGGCGACCCCAGGCTGGTCCGCGCAAGGGCGAAAAATTCCCTCGACGAAACTATAGGCGGTGTCGCCGAGCAGTGTCAAACAATGGGAATAGAGCCGGCAGATCTATCTCCAAGATGGCCATGCGGGTTCCGTCTGGCTGATTTGGCGCCCAGGCCTTTGAGGAATGCAGGGAGAAGGTCCCCGGCCAGGCTCCGACGAGAGGGCGGATCGGAAGTAGATGGGACTTGCGGAAGTTAGCGACCAGGCTCATTCCGTCTCAAGTATCATTCCACCACATCGTCTCTAATCTATGTTTGGACGGTGGTCAAGGTGAGACAGCAGCGTTAATACCGAGGAACACCGTGGTCCGAACGCAGGCGGTTTGCCCGCAATACCGGGGCATTAGGAGCGCATTTTGGAACAGCAAAGAGTAACTCAGCTCTCCCGGGCCCTACCGCTGACCCCTGCAGGATTCTGGATCCGATTCATCGCGGCCATCATCGATTTGATTCTTCTGGTGGCGCCGTTCGCAGTCTTTGTTTCTTTTTTTGCCGCCGGCATGGGAATCTCGAATCCGTTCTTCAATCATCGTGCGGGAACACCTCTCAACGAGACCCTCGTGCGGTCCGGACCGACCTTTCTTCTCATCTGTCTTGGTTTCTTCGCGGCCGAAAGCTGGCTGTACTTTGCACTTTCAGAAAGCTCCGCATGGCACGCAACTCTGGGGAAACGCTTGTTAGGTCTTTATGTCGCCGACACTGCCGGCGAGCCGGTGGATTTTTGGCGAGCCAGCCTGCGTTTCTCGAGCGGCCGTCTACTAGCGCACGTCCCCGTCTTGGGCGGCTACTATTTCGTGATCGACTGCCTCTGGGTAGGCCTGACCCGCGGCAAGCGGGCCTTTCACGACATGCTCTCCGGCTGCCTGGTCTTGCGCGAGGGCGCTCATAGCTCATTCAAACGCTGACGCAAAAGGCCCGTCGGTGCGCCCCGTACCCACCGATGGCAAGATGGCCACGCCTGTACCACGAGATTCTTGCGCCCCTTTTTGCGAGGCGCCTATACTGGCAAAGACTCGAAGACCAGCCTCGAATCACCCTCGTGGTGTTGTCTTCCGCGGCGGCTAAAGTCTGGCCTGTAAAACTCTGGAACCAGGGATCAATCGAGCGTGGACGAAGTCAAACAGTTTCCAGCCGTGGAACGCCGCCGCAATCCCGCGGTTTCCGCCGAGCAACGCGAAGCGGGCGAAGTCGCCATCTTCCAGGAGTTGGGGAAGGCGCTGACCTCTTCGCTGCAGCTCGACCAGGTTCTCCGCACCATTATGGAGAAAATAGACGAGTTTCTGCGCCCGGACAACTGGTCGCTTCTGCTGCTCGATGAAGAAAAACAAGAACTCTACTTCGAATTGGCTGTGGGCAAGGCTTCCCAAGCGCTCAAAGACGTACGCATTAAGGTGGGCCAGGGAATTGCCGGCTGGGTGGCGCAACACGGCGAGACCGTGGTGGTGGCGGACACTTCGAAAGACACTCGTTTCTTCTCTCAGGTAGACGAGAAGACCAAGACCGAAACGCAATCGATCGTTGCCGTCCCTGTTAAATTCCGCGACACTTGCCTCGGAGTCATTGAGCTGATCAATTGCCTCGGCCCAGAAGGTTTTGACGAGCGCGACCTCAAGCTTCTCGAAGCTCTTTCCGACTTTGCAGCCATCGCACTCGAAAATGCCCGGCACGTGAAAAGAATCCACGAGCTGACCATCACCGACGATTGCACGAGTCTCTACAACGCCCGCCACATGGGCTTCATCCTCGAGACGGAAATCTACCGTTCGCAACGCTACAACTATCAATTCTCACTGGTGTTCATCGATCTCGACCATTTCAAGCAAGTGAACGACACACACGGCCATCTCGTCGGCTCACGGTTGCTCGCAGAGATTGGCAACGCCCTGAAAGCTCATTGCCGCCTGATCGATTTTGCATTCCGCTATGGCGGTGACGAATTTGTGATTCTCCTGCCACAGACTCCCAAAGACAACGCGCTTAATGTAGCGCGCCGCCTGCACAAGCTCGTTCGGGAAACGCGCTGGCTCGACGAGGACGGTTTGCGTATCCGTGTTACGCCGAGCCTGGGCGTGGCGTCCTATCCCACCGATTCGCGCACCAAAGAAGGGCTTTTGCACCTCGCCGATGAGGCCATGTACCTGGTGAAAAATACGAGCCGAGACAGCGTGGCCGCAGCAAACATCGGGATTTTGCCGGACACTACCGCAGCTGCCGCTGCGGAAACAGCCGGCTCTTCTTCCTAGCGATCCTCCTCTTTACTGCTCTCCGTCTTCTATACAGTCTCTCGGAATTTTGCTTAACTGAATCTATGCGAAGAAGCCAAGCCGCTCGGTATGCGCGCTGGTCCGCGGCGGTGGCGCTGCTGCTGGCGTGCTTGACGGTTGGCGTGTATCTGAAACGCGGTTGGCAAAGAATCAGGGAGCGGAGACTTGCTCCACCGGCGGCGCCAGTGAACGTCGAAAAGCAATCCAGTGGGCTGACTTTTTCAAAAATGGACGGACCGCGCAAGATTTTCACCGTCGAAGCGTCGAAGTCCACCGATTTCAAGAACCAGGGCGCTACTCTGCTCGAAAACGTGAAAGTCACGATGTTTGGAAAGACAGGTGAGCGGCGTGACACGATTCACACGCAAAGCTGCCAGTACGGAAAAGGAACTGGTGGCGTCACCTGCAGTGGAGATGTTCAGATCGATTTAGAAAGCGCGGCGGACGCGGACCGCAGAGCAAAAGATCCCACAAGCGAACCTCAGATTGTACACGTCGAGACCCGCGGAGTGATTTTCGATCAAGCCAGCGGCAGAGCAATAACAGACCAACCCGTCACATTTACTTTTCCCAGCGGGAGCGGCGATGCCGTGGGAGCGGAATACAATTCGGAGGAAGGGACCCTCCGCCTGTTGCGAAGCGTCCGGCTGAGGCTCAAACCGCCAACGAAAAAAGAGTCCGAGGCCAAGCCCGCGAAATCGGCAACAGCCGAGGAAGTTCTGGTAACCGGCGCGACTCTTGACTTCGGCCGGGATGCGAGATTGCTCCACATCCTGGGCCCGGCCGAAGCCGAATCTCGCACCGCCCGGCTGACCGCCGGAGATCTTACGCTCGAGTTGGACTCCGCATTTCGCGCCCGCAGGCTGCTGGCCAGCGCCGGCCCACTTGGTAAGCCCCCGGAACTTACCGCGCAGCGCGGCGCCGACTCCATGCTGATGGACGCGGATAAGATGACCGCACTTTTTGCCCCGGAAGGCTGGGTCGCCCGAGTCGACGGAACAGGAAGTGTGCGCGGCTCACGTCATGGCAAAGAAGAGGAGGGCGAATTCCACGCCGATGCCGCGGCGCTCGATCTATGGCCTCGCGTGAACCAAGCCAAAGAGATGAATCTCAACGGCGGAGTTTTTCTCGAGACGCGCACGGCCAAGAGCGGCGCTGCGCGAATCCTCGAGACAGGAGCGCTCCGCATGGAGTTCAGCGAGGCCAAAGAGCGCCAAGCCGGCAAGCCCACGAAAGCCGAGACACTTACGGCCGGCAGCATGGAATGGACCGACGCTGCGGCACAAGCACTCTCGGCGCCAACACGCACGAAACTCGAAGCGGACAAGCTGCAACTGGCGTTCGGCGAAGAAGGCCAGCCCCAGCAGCTTGATGCGGCGGGTAACGTCAAAACCGAGCGCTCCATGGCCGGTCGCCCGCTACAGACGGCTACGGCCAGAAACGGAGTAGCGCGGCTTCTCCCGACCGGTGGCTGGTCACAGATGGATCTCGAAGGCGACGTGAAGCTGAAAGAAGCCGACCGCAACGCGCAGGCGGATCACGCCACCTTCACGCGGGCTTCCGAGACAGCTCTTTTGACCGGGCAAGCTGTCGCGCGCGACGCGACCACCGAGACGCATGCTCCGCGAATCTTCTTCACCGGAACAAGCGGTGACATCCGCGCCGAGGACGGCGTCCGCTCCACGGATTTTTCGCCCAACGGAAATGCCATGCAACTCGCTCAAATCCCCGCCAACATTACTGCTGACACCATGCGGGGCAACTCGAGAACGGGACGCGCCGTCTATAACGGCCACGCGCGTCTTTGGCAGGCCGATTCCGTTTTGGAAGCGGACTCCATCGAACTGCTCCGCGAAACAAAAATCCTGAACGCCGTCGGCAAAGTGCGCGCGGTCTTCCCTCAGACCCCCGCCCCCGTGCGACCCGGCACTCTCGAATCTGGCACACAGCAATCAACCACGAAAAAAACCGTTCTCTGGCACGTAAGTTGCGGCACGCTTTCCTACAACGACGCCAGCAACCTCGCCCATCTCGAAAAAGGCGTCGTAGTGCAATCCCCGGATCAAAGAATCCGCGCTCCCCTAATGGATTTGTTCTTCATACGCGGCGCCAACAATCCCGCCGGCGGCGTAACCAGCGGCAAGAACGGAATCCCCGCGGTGCCCGGAGCCCAGCAGATCAGCCGCGCCGTCGGAACTGGCGGCGTCATCGTCGATCAAGCCGGCCGACGCGCCACCGCCGAACGCGGTGAATACACCGCCTCCGACGGCAAATTCGTCATGAGCGGCGGAAATCCCACACTCTACGACGGTTCCGCGGGCACCACCACCGGCCGTCAATTGACCTTCTATTTAGCGGATGATAGGATCATCGTCGACTCTGAAAATGGTTCGCGCACGTTGACGAAGCACCGAGTCGAAAAGTGACGCGGCCGCCGAGCGGCCGTTCGTGACGAGGTATGCTGAAACTCCAGGCCGTCGAGTTGAGCAAGTCGTATCGCGGTCGCAAGGTCGTTGATGACGTCGAACTGGAGATCGGCCAGGGTGAAGTCGTCGGGCTCTTGGGACCCAACGGCGCAGGTAAGACCACTACCTTCTACATTCTAGTAGGTCTTGCCCGGCCAGACTCCGGCCACGTTCTTTTGAACGGCGGCGAAATCACTGACCTTCCGATGTACCTTCGGGCCCGCGGTGGCATCAGCTACCTTCCTCAGGAACCCTCGGTCTTTCGTCAACTGACTAGCGAGCAAAATCTGCTCGCCGTTCTCGAGACCCTCCCTCTCACGCCCGAGCAGCAACGCGACCGTCTGGAAGAGCTCTTGGTTCAAATGGGACTCGAAACCGTACGCACCAGCAAGGCCTACACTCTCTCCGGAGGAGAGCGCCGCCGCCTGGAGATCGCCCGCTCGCTTACGTTGCAGCCCTCTTTCATCCTCCTGGACGAACCTTTTTCCGGCATTGACCCTCTAACCGTGAAGGATCTGCAGGAGATCATCCGGGGCCTCAGCCGCTCCGGTATCGGCATCCTGATCACTGACCATAACGTCAGGGAAACACTCAACGTGACGGACCGCGCATACATAGTGAATCATGGCAAGATAATGGCTAAGGGCACTCCACTTGATTTGAGCAACGATGCCGAAGTGCGCCGCGTTTATCTGGGCGATCATTTCCGCCTGAACTAAACTGTAAAACGGGAGAGTTTGAAGGGATAATCGGAACGATCATGGCCTGGCAGGGACTCAAGCTCAACCTTCGAGTGGCGCAGAAGCAGATTCTGACGCCCGGCCTCGTCCAGATGGTGAGTGTCCTCGCGCTGAACCGCCTCGAGCTCCGCGAGATGATCAACCAGGAGATGATCGCCAATCCCGTTCTCGAAGAGCTCAGCGAAGAAGCCACCCAGAGCGACAACTACAGCGACGAAACCTTCCTGAAAGCCGAAACCGAGAAACTTCCAGAGAAGCCCGAAGCCAATCCTTTCGACGAGTTCGATGTCGGCAGTTTTTTCAACCAGTATCTGGACACCGGCGGCGACGGCGGCCAGTCCCAGGAAAGAGAAGTCTCCGAGCGGCCCTCCTTCGAGAAGTTTCTCTCTTCTCCCAGCGGACTCACCGACCATCTCGCCTGGCAGTTGAGCATGACCATCTGCTCTGAAGCCGTCACGGAGCTCGCCGAAAGCATCATCGGCAACCTTGATGAAAACGGGTATCTAACCGCTTCGACAGAAGAACTCGTGCAGAATGGCAAATTTTCGCAGGACGATCTAGATGACGCCCTGGCCGTCGTTCAGGATTTCGATCCCATCGGCGTCGGAGCGCGCGATTTGCGCGAATGCCTGCTTCTCCAGCTGAAAGCTTTCGATCCGCAGAATACGCTGGCCCAGCAAATCGTCTCCGAACATTTGAAACAGGTGCAGTCCAACCAACTAAAAGAGATCGCCCGTGCGCTGAACCGTCCTCTGGAAGTGGTCAAACGCTCTCTCGAAGTCATCAAGAAGCTCGATCCGCGGCCCGGCCTGCGCTACAACAAAACCGAACCGCGCCTCGTAGAACCCGATGTTTATTTCCGCAGAGTCGACGACCAGTGGCAGGTCTTCTTGAACGAAGACGACATGCCGCAGCTCCGCCTCAGCCCCACGTACCGCCGGCTCCTCGCGCGGGACGCCGCCGACCGCGACGTTCGCAACTACGTCAAGGAACGTTTCACCGCCGCCATCCAATTAATGAAAAACATCGAGCAGCGCAAGCACACCATCCTGCGCGTCTGCCAATCCATCATTGCCCGCCAAGGCGAATATCTCGATCACGGCCCCGACGCCCTCAAGCCCATGATGATCAAAGAAGTCGCCGAAGAAGTTGGCGTACACCCTTCCACGGTAAGCCGCGCGGTAGCCAGCAAATACGCGCACACCTCGCAAGGCGTCCTGGAGCTGCGCTCCTTCTTCAGCGAATCGGTGAATGGCCCAGAAGGCAGCGGCATGTCGCTCCTCACCCTCAAGCGCTTGGTCAAAAAAATGATTGAAGAAGAAGACACCACGAAGCCCCTCACCGATGAACAAATCGCTAAGAAACTCGACGACGCCGGCATCCACGTGACTCGCCGCACCGTCGCCAAATACCGCGAAGACATGCGCATCCCCAGCACTCACCAGCGCCGGGTGAAGAGCTGAGCCGCCGCCTCACGTGAAGCCGTCCGCCAGAAACGATTCGCACCACCTCGTCATCCTCACCGGTGTTTCCGGTTCCGGAAAAAGCACCGTCCTCCGCGCCTTTGAGGACATGGGCTTCTACTGCGTCGATAATCTTCCCGTCGAACTAATGCCCATCTTTGCTGAGCTGCATGCCGCCGGCGAAGGCGACTTTGCCCGCGCCGCCCTGCTGGTCGATGCGCGCGAAGGTTTGCAACTTGAAAAGCTTCCCCCTCTGCTCAAGCATCTCCGCAAGGATCATCCCATCACGCTGGTGTTCATCGATGCCAGCGACGACGCGCTCCTCCGCCGCTTCAGCGAGACGCGCCGGCCTCATCCGCTAGGCAAAGCCTTGTCCGTTCGCGAGAGCCTGCTTCACGAACGCACCCTCATGGAGCCCATCCGCAAGCTCGCTGATGTGGTCATCGACTCCACCCAATTCAACGTCCACGAACTCCGCCACTTCGTCACCGAGCGCTTCAAGAATCCCGACCAGCGGCCCATGCTAGTCTCGGTGGTCAGCTTTGGCTACAAATATGGCGTCCCCACGGATTCCGATCTCGTTTTCGACGTGCGTTTCCTACCCAACCCTCATTTTGTGCCCGCCCTGCGCCGCTACACAGGAAAAGATCCCAAAGTCCGACGGTACATCCGCTCATTCCCTCAAACAGCCGAATTTCTCCGCCGCATTGAAGGCCTCCTCACCTACTTGATCCCGCACTACATCCGCGAAGGCAAAAGCTATTTGACGATTTCCTTCGGCTGCACCGGCGGAAAACACCGCTCCGTAATGCTTGGCGAACAAGTAAGGAATTCTCTCGCCAAGCGCGGCTTCTCGACCAAGGTCACCCACCGCGACATCGAGAAGTAACTCGGCCGCGGCGAATCTCAATCCTCGCATCACCCAGTTCCGGAAACTTGACATGCCGCGTAGCGGCGAATAGCGTACCAAGTAGGATCATCGGGGGAGTCTCTGGCGTGGTCTCTTTGCTTTCACCGCAACTAAAAAGGCTATTGAGCTATGTCCAGCCTTATGCGCTCCGGCTGTCGCTCGGAGTCGTGTTGGTGGCTTTCGTCGCGTTCGCCGAGGGCATAGTGGCTTTCATGGTCAAAATAGCCGTCGACTACGTCCTCAATCCCTCCGTTTTTGTCACGAAACCCGTTCTGTTCGCGCTCCCCGGCAACCGTGTTATCTACTTGAATGATTTTCTCCCCTCCGGCCTTCACAACGTCGCAACTCTCTTTGCCGTCGCGCTGCCCACTCTGTACCTAGCAAAGGCCCTCGCCGAGTATCTCGGCATCACCGAAATCCAATATGTCGGACAGGCCGCGGTCACCGACCTTCGCAATCAGGTCTACGCAAAAATCATCCGCCAGCCCATCGCCTTCTTTCAGCACAATTCTGTCGGCCGCCTTCTCTCCGCCACCATCAACGACGTGGAACGCACCCGCGTGGCTCTCTCCGAGTATCTCGCCGACTTGTTTCAAAAGGGATTCAGTCTAGTCGTTCTCGTCGGCGTCCTCTTTTGGCTGAACTGGAAAATGGCGCTGGCCTCCGCCGTCCTCCTGCCGCTGGTCGTTGTTCCCGTCGGGAGATTTGGTCGCAAAATCCGCCGTTCTGCGGAGAACAGCCAGACCCGCCTCGCCGACCTCAGCCAGATTCTCCAGGAAACCACCACCGGCAACCGCGTGGTCAAGGCTTTCGGAATGGAAGACTTCGAAATCCGCAAATTCCGCGACACCGCCCGCCAGTTGCTCCGCGATAACATGCGCTGGGTGCGCGCTGCCGTCATCACTCCGCCGATCATGGACTTGCTCGGCGCCATCGTCATCCCGCTTCTGCTGCTCTACGCCCGCGATCAAATCAGGACTCACCAGATGACCACGGGCACGTTCTTCGCATTTGTCTATGCTCTGTTTGGTGCGTATATGCCGCTCAAGCGCATGGGCTACGTCTATCAGCAATTCCAGGCCGCGCAGGGGGCTAGCATGCAAGTCTTTGCCTACCTTGATCGCGTGGAAGAAAAACTCGAACTGACTGGTGCAAAAATCCTAGCCCCGTTCGCTCAGCTCATCGAATTTGACGACGTGGGTTTTCGCTACGAAAACGGCTCTGCGGTAGTCCTCGAAAACATCTGCCTTACGGCACGCAAAGGCGAAGTCATAGCTTTGGTCGGTTCGAGCGGCGCGGGCAAGACCACCCTCGTAAATCTCCTGCCGCGGTTCTACGAGCTGACTTCCGGCTCCATTCGCGTCGATACCGTGAATATTCGCGATGTCACCATTCGTTCTCTCCGCGAACAAATCGCCATGGTGGCTCAGGAAAATATCCTCTTCCACGACACGGTCTGGAACAATATCTGTTACGGCCTAACCAATGTTCCCGAGAACCGCGTGGTCGCCGCGGCCCAGGCAGCCCTGGCGCACGATTTCATCATGGAACTGCCGCTGCAATATGACACGGTCATCGGCGAGCGCGGCACCCGTCTCAGCGGCGGCCAAAGGCAGCGTATTGCCATCGCACGTGCCATACTTAAAGACTCCCCCATCCTCATTCTCGATGAAGCAACGTCGGAACTGGATGCGGAGTCCGAGATGTATGTGCAGAAAGCCCTCGCCAATCTAATGGTTGGACGTACCACCTTCGTCATCGCGCACCGCTTGGCCACCATCCGCCGGGCGGATAAGATCCTGGTCCTCGAGGACGGCCAGATCCGCGAGAGCGGTAGGCACGCGGAGCTGATAGCTCGTGGCGGAACTTATGCCCGCCTCCACGATTTGCAATTTGCGGACGATGATATTCTCGCACCGGCACAGGCAGCGCCGGCCAGCGTAACGGCACCAGCGGAAACCCTATGACCCAATCTTCTGTACTACCAAAAAAAGTCGGCGAATGTTTTTCAATGACCGGCTACGCCCAGGCACGCAGCGAACAAAATGGCTGGGCCGTCCGCGTCAGCGTGAAAAGCGTCAACCACCGCTTCTTGGATCTGAAGCTCCGCCTTCCAGACGGTTTCGACCTCTATGAACAGCGCTTGCGCCAGGCCCTGCGAGATCGTATTCACCGCGGCCACGTCGAGGTTCACGTCAACGTCGATCCCGCCGCTGGCGCGCCGGTCCAGGTGAACCGTGAACTCGCTCAGACCTACATGCGCGTGGCGGAAGAATTCCGCCAGGTGTCCAGAGCCGCGGCCGATGTGGACGTCGTCGCAATTCTCCGCTTGCCCGGAGTCATCGCCGGCCTTTCCGCCGCCGTGCCCGAAGCCGAGGACGATCAAGAACGCCTCGGGCAAGCGCTGGACGTTTGCTTGCTCGAAGCGCTCCACAAGCTGGATGACATGCGCCGTGCCGAGGGCCGCCATCTAGTCGAAGATTTACGCGCGCGTCTGGCGCGTATCGGCCAGGAGGCGGAAAAAGTCCGCGAACTCGCCGCCACGCTTCGTCCGGTCTTTGCGCGGCGCCTCGACGCGCGCCTCAGGGAACTGCTTGGCGGCGCTGGAATCGATCCCGCCCGGCTCGCGCAAGAAGCCGCCCTGCTTGCAGAACGTGGCGATATCAGTGAAGAGTTAGACCGCCTGCGCAGCCACCTCCAACAGTTCGGAAAACTCTTGGACGGCGCCGGCGAGATGGGGAAAAAGCTGGACTTCCTTCTGCAAGAAATGCATCGCGAAGCGAACACGCTGCTATCGAAAACGCCCGGGGCCGAGAGTGAAGCCCTCACCATCACCGGGTTGGCCCTCGAAATCAAGGCCGAGATCGAAAAACTGCGGGAGCAGGTGCAGAACATCGAATGAGCACGGAGAGAGAGCTTGCCCCGCTGGTGTTGATTGTTTCGGGACCATCGGGATCGGGGAAATCGACTCTGGTGCAGAGGATTTTGGAGTTGCCGGGAACGATGCCTTCGGTTTCATGTACCACCCGGTCGCGCCGGGCGACCGAAGCCACCGGGAAATGCTATGATTTTGTCACGGAAGTGGAGTTCGACGCCATGGTTGCGCGCAGCGAATTTCTGGAATATGCGCGCGTCTTCGGCAAGTACTCGTACGGCACGCCGAAAAAATGGCTTGAAGAATCGCGGAAGAAAGGTCTGGACCTCGTCCTCGAGATTGATGTGCAAGGCGCGGCGCAAGTAAAGGAAAAGCTGCCCGAATCGGTGGCCATTTTCATTTTGCCGCCGTCGCATGCGGAACTTGAACGGCGCTTGCGCAGCCGCGGGCAGGATTCCGACGAAGAAATTGCGCGGCGTTTGGCGAAGGCGCGGGACGAAATTGCGGCATTCGGACGTTATTACGATTATTGCGTCGTGAACGAAGATGTGAAACGTGCGGGAGATGAAGCGCAGGCCGTTGTCGTTGCGATTCGCTGCTCCAGTGCTAGGCGCAGACCACGGGTGGAAGAACTTCTGGCATCGTTTGGGGGGATAGACTGAAATGACTGTGCTGACAAAAGCTCCGGAGAGCCAGTTTGCTTACGTTGTGCTTGCGGCAAGACGCGCGCGCCAAATTATGGCGGGCGCCCCGTCGCTCATTGAGAACCCGAGAACGCTCAAGGCGACGCGTATCGCCTGCGAGGAACTCGAACACAGCCTGCTCGAGTACGATTTCGTCGAGCCGGATTCGATTGATGAAGACAAAGACGGCAACAAGCGCCGGAAGTAACCGGCCGCAGGCCGCTTTCAAAGGGCCGTGCGTGGAATGTGTAGGGGCACGGTACACCATGCCCGAGCTTGGCAAATTGTATCGAGATAGGATCCGATGCGAATCACCATCGGCGTGACCGGCGGCGTGGCAGCCTACAAGGCCGCCGAGTTGGTCCGCCTTCTCCAACAAGACGGGTTCACCGTCGAAGTCGTCATGACTCGCGGCGCGCGCGAATTCATCACGCCGTTGACGTTTGCCGCGCTAAGCGGCCAAAAGGTAATCACGGATCTATTTGAAAAATCCTTTTCTGGCGGAGCCAACGTCGAAAGCGCAATCGAGCATATCGCTGTAGCTCAGCGCAGCGATCTTCTTCTCGTGGCGCCAGCGACCGCCGACATTCTCGCGAAATTCGCACGCGGCATGGCCGACGATTTTCTCACCACGCTTTATCTGGCAACGACGGCGCCCGTAATCGTCGCTCCGGCGATGAACGTCAACATGTGGAATCACCCCGCGACGCAGGAAAACATCGAAATGCTTCGCGCCCGCGGCGTGAAAATCGTCAATCCCGATGAAGGCTATTTGGCGTGCGGAATGACCGGCGCAGGCCGCCTCGCCGGACAGCAGGAAATCGTCGCCGCCGTTCGCCAGACCCTGCACACACAGAAAGATTTTGAAGGCGAGACCATGCTGATCACCGCAGGTCCGACTTGCGAAGACCTTGACCCGGTTCGTTATTTGACTAACCGTTCCTCCGGCAAAATGGGTTATGCCGTGGCTGAAGCCGCCGCGCGCCGCGGCGCGAAAGTGAGTCTCGTGAGCGGTCCCGTAAATCTGGAAACACCCTCCGGAGTCGAGCGCTTCGCCGTGCGAACCGCCGAAGAGATGCGCCACGCGGTCGTCGACCGCCTTCCCGAAAGCACAATTGCGATTTTTGCAGCAGCCGTCGCCGACTATCGCCCTGCCGAAACGCAAACGAAAAAAATGAAGCGAAACCGGGAGCCGCTGACCATCCGATTCGAGCCGACGCCCGATATATTGGCCGAAGCCGCGCAAACCAAAGGCGAACGGCTCATTGTTGGATTCGCTGCGGAGACCGAGCTCGTCGTCGAGAACGCCCGCAAAAAACTGGCTGCGAAGAACGCCGATCTTATCGTCGCGAATGACGTAACCGCCGAAGGCGCGGGCTTCGATCACGACACCAACATCGTTACGTTGTTCTCACGCGACGGCCGCGATCTGGCTCTGCCGAAGCTGAGCAAGAGTGCAGTTGCCCAGCGCATCCTCGATGAAGTGTTGCGCTTGCGCGGCGTATTGCGCCACAAAACAGAATCGCATCGTTCTGCTGTCTGATCCCGCCATGGCCCAGCGCATCCCGGAAACTCTCCATAAAAAACTCTCCGAACGATTGCATTTCTACGAAGACCTCGGCGTTGGCCTGTTCTACAAAGACCGCGGCGCTCCGCACGCTCTGGCAATCGCAGCGCCGGCCGCAGAATCTTTCGAAGCACCCATCAGCCAAGCAATCTCCTCGGAGGAACTGGCTTTGCCAAAATCCATCGGAAACCCGGAATTACCCAAAGCCACACAACCTGCGCCGCGAGTTACCTACAAGCCTGAGTTACTGCCGGTCCCCGCGGCTGCCTCGCTCTTTGAGGCCTTTGGCAAGGTTCCCGACGACACGCTCCTCAAGATTCGAACCGACCTCGGCGAATGCACGCGCTGCAAACTCCACACCACGCGCAACAAAATTGTCTTCGGCGACGGCAATCCCAAAGCCGAACTCGTGTTCGTCGGCGAAGGCCCCGGACACGACGAAGACCTGCAGGGCCTGCCGTTTGTCGGCCGCGCCGGTAAGCTCCTGACCCAGATGATTGAAGCGATGGGGCTGGAAAGAAAAGACGTTTACATCTGCAACGTTGTGAAGTGTCGTCCCCCTGAAAATCGCGCCCCGGAAAAAGACGAAGTGGAGCAGTGCTCGCCATTCTTGCTGCGCCAGATTGATGCCATCGCGCCCAAGGTTATCGTCTGCCTCGGAAGCACCGCCGCGCAGACCGTTCTCGAAACAAACCGTGGCATTTCTCAATTCCGTGGCCAGTGGCTTGAATTTCGCGGAAGAAAATTAATGGCCACGTATCATCCCGCCTATCTGCTGCGCAATCCCAGCGCGAAAAGCGAAGTCTGGAGAGATTTGCAGAAAGTCATGGCGGTCCTCGGCCTGGAAATAAAAAAAAGCAAGTCCGCCGAGGCGGGAAAGTCCTCGTAGTCCCGATGGGAATTTTGCTGGGCCTCCTGACGGCTCTCTCCTGGGGCGGTTCGGATTTTCTCGCCCGTTTCGCCACCCACCGCATCGGAACTCTTCGAACCATGCTGTACATGCAGCTCAGCGGTTTCATTCTGCTCACAGCTTTTCTCCCCTGGCTCGGCGGCTGGGGCCATCTCGCCGACGGTTCCGGTTGGCCACCGTGGGCGTGGGGCGCGCTCGCCGGAATCATTAACGCTTTTTCAACGCTGTCGCTCTATCGCTCTTTCGAAGTCGGCAAGCTGGCAGTTGTTGCGCCGATCTCCGCGAGCTATCCGGCCCTGACCGTGCTCCTTTCTCTTTTGAGCGGGGAACACTTGCGAGCGGCACGCGCGGTAGGAATTGTGTGCACCCTGCTGGGCGTGGTGTTCGTAGCGGGAGGAGAAAGAGCGCCCGAAGACCACGATGTGGAAGGATTGCGGCGCAGCGCACGGGGAATTGGGTGGGCGCTGTGTTCCGCTGTTGGGTTCGGATTTCTATTCTGGCTGCTCGGCGTGCGCGTCGTGCCCGCTACCGGTGCGACGCAAACGGTTTGGCTCATCCGGCTGACCAGTTCAGCGCTCACGGCCGTTTTGATTTTGGCAGCCCGCCAGCCGATCAAGCCGCCGACAGGCCGCGTGGGTGGCTGGATTCTCGGCATGGGCGTGACGGATACAGGCGCGTTCGTCATGAACGACTTCGGAATGCAAATCGAGCAGGTGGCCGTGGTCAGCGTGCTGGCTTCGCTCTATGGAGCCGTGACCGTTGGCCTGGCCGCGATTGTTCTGCGAGAACATGTTTCGCGCTGGCAGTGGCTCGGAATTGCCTCGATTTTCGCCGGCATTTTTCTGATCAGCCGCTAGCTGCTCTCCTGGTCCCAATCAACGCAAATCTAGAGCAAACTCAGAGGATCCATATCGACGAGGACCGCAGTCTGCGGAATTCCTTGCGCCTCCGAGAAAGTCATGGCTCCGCTCAAAAGTTTAGTCAGAATCGAGCGTTTTGGGGATTTCAGCAAAAACTGGAAGCGATGTTCTTTTTTCAGGCGCGCGAGCGGCGCGGTCGCCGGACCGAGAATGCGCACGGTGCGTCCATCGTGCGGTGAAAAATATTCGGAGAGCTTGCGCGAGAAGCGAATCGCTTTTTCGAGATCCACGTCTCGCACGATCACATTCGCCAACGAGGTGAGCGGCGGATACGCCATCATCCTGCGGAAATGCATTTCACGCTCGAAAAACGAAGGGTAATCCTGTTTCACGGCATCTTGAATCGCGTAGTGTTCGGGATAGTAGGTTTGGATCAGAACACGCCCCGACAATTCGCCGCGTCCCGCGCGTCCCGCGACCTGCGTCAACAGCTGAAACGTGCGTTCTGCGGCGCGAAAATCCGGCATGCTCAGCGACGAATCCGCGGAGATTACGCCGACCAGAGTAACGCGCTGAAAGTCGTGTCCCTTGGCGAGCATTTGCGTACCGACTAAAATATCCAGCGCGCCGCCAGCAAACGCTCCGAGCGTTTCCTGATATTGCCGCTTCGTTCGAGCGGTATCGCGATCGAGCCGCGCGATGCGCGCTCCCGGAAATTCCTTTCGCAATCTTTCCTCGAGATGTTCAGAGCCTTCCCCAAAGAAATAAACGTATTGAGACTGGCATTTCGGACATTGCTTCGGCACCTGCTGGAGGGAGCCGCAATAGTGGCACTCCAACCGGTTGCGGCTCTTGTGATGGGTCATCGAAATGCTGCAGTTCACGCAGTGCACGCTGGCCCCGCAGCTCCGGCACAAAACGGACCACGAATAACCGCGGCGGTTGATGAGCACGAGCGCCTGCGTTTTGTTGGCGAGGCATTCCTGTATCCCCGCGTGCAGTAATGCGGAAATGGGGCTGGTCTGATGCGTCTTCTGGAAGTCCTCACGGAGGTCGACAATCTCCACGCTAGCCAGCGGGCGATTCTCGACCCGCGACGACATAGTGAGCAGGTCGTATTTTCCGTTGCGCGCGTGGTGGTAGGTTTCTAGCGAAGGAGTGGCCGAACCTAGCAGCGCCAGCGCACCTTCGCTCTTGGCGCGCACAATGGCCACGTCGCGCCCGTGATAGCGAGGGGTTTCTTCCTGCTTGTAGCTATTTTCCTGTTCTTCATCGACGATGATCAGCCCGAGATTCTGTAGCGGCGCAAACACTGCGGAGCGCGTCCCGACCACGACGCGCGCCTCGCCGTTGCGGACGCGCCACCACTCGCGAGCGCGCTCGACATCACTCAACGCGGAATGTAAAACCGCAACGCCTTCGTATTTCGCTCCAAACCAGGAGCGGCACTGCCTGCCGATCCACAAAGTCAGTGCGATTTCCGGCACGAGGATGATGGCGGTTTTGCCTCGCGCGAGAGTTTCCTGCACGCAACGCAAATACACTTCGGTCTTTCCACTACCGGTCACGCCGTGTAACAGCTGCACGCCGAATTCCCCCAGCTCAAACCGTGCGCGAATACTTTTCATCACGCCCTCTTGCTCTTCGTTCAGTGCATGAGGGGGTGGCGTGTAGCCCGTGTCAAACGGATCTTCCGCGGGATCGACGGGTTCTTCCCAGCTCTCCAGCAATTCATCCGCGAGCATGCGCTCGACCAAACGCCGCGAAACCTGGGCGAGCTTGAGCAATTGCGGCATAGGCAGCGGCCCGCGCTGTAATTCAAGTAGCGCCCGGACCTTTTCTTCTTTTTCCCTGAGCGTTTTTTGGACTCCGTCTCCAAAACCTTTCCATGCAACGATTGTTTGTGATTTTCTTCTGGTATCCCGCAAAGTCTCTCGAATTTCGATCACCCCGAGCCGCCGCAACCGTTCGAGAGCAGCGGAGGAGATGCCCATCTTCGTCGCTAGGCTGACGAACACTGGGTTTTTCTTTGCGTTTGCATTTACTAGGAAGGCTGCCTCTGTAGCACTCAAACCGTGAGAAAGCTCCCCTCCCCCGAGACTCTCGGCCGCGCTGCGTCCCTCCGAGGTCAAAACAATCTCCCGGCGCAAGTTCAGCTCCGTGACCGGGGGCAACATGGCCCGGAAAACTTCTCCGACAGGAGCGAGGTAATAATTTGCGATCCACTGCGCCAGCTCGATCAGCTTGGGAGTGAGTGCCGGGCCGAACTCCATCACCTTCGTGATCCCGCGGACCTTGGCGTTCGCTGGTGCCTCGGCGGCCATGTTAACGACCACGCCGATCATCGCCTTCCTTCGGAATGGAACAAGCACTCGGCTGCCCGGCTGAATTGATTCGTGCAGCTTTTCGGGCACGGCGTAAGTAAAGGTCGTGCGCAGGGGAACGGCCAGAGCCACATTGCAGAAAACCGAATTCATTTCGATTTAGTGTATCAGCATGCCGAAGATCAGACCTTCGAGCCTGTGTCCCGCGATAGGCCAAGTGTGGTGGCCAGGCCCGCGAGCAGTTGCAGAGGATCTGCCTGGCGCCCCCTTTGATAAGCGCTACAAGACTTCCTATCGCCAATAGTCCCGCTCCCATGCGAGACGGCATGAGCGAAACGGACGGCTACCGGTCTGCCTCGCGTAAATGTGAATTCTGTGTCAGTTCCAAACTTTGAGGCGGGACCACGCATCCGCGAGCGGAATCTTCGACCTGCGGCAGACCAGAATCGTGTAGTGCTGTTCCTGCATGGCGTAAGGATGGTTGAGAGTGGGGCCGGTCTGAACGCTTTGGCACCCGTGTTGAGCTTCAGCAAGATCGTAATGCAGGAGGATCAGACTTTCGCCCGTGTATTCGCGAGGCCCCCAGTAGTAATAGTTCTGATGAGGGCTGATGGATTTGGGTAAGCCATAACGGGCGCCAAAAAAGTCGATGGCCCCGGCGTCACCATAGGTGCCGGCGAGGATGCCGGTCTTGGAGCGCTCTTCGGCCGGGAGGGAGTTGTAGATCTCGGCGGTGGCGGCGACCATTTCCTCCCAGCCGAATTCGTCACCGAAGTGCTGCGGCAGCGGTCCCCGGTCTTGCACTTCGGTGCGCGACATTTGCATGCCGAGGGCTTGCATGTAGGGAACGATTTTGTCGACTGGCAGAACAGGAACGTCGAGCGGGATCGCGATTACGCCTAGGGCCAAGACCGCGGCAGGAATAGCGACTTTGATCCAGCGCATGCGCGGGCGCGCGGCGATAATGGCTTCCCAGAAAACGCCGCCGGCCGCGAAGAGCATGGGATAGATGGGCGCCAAGTAGTAATCCTTGCCTTTGAGCATCATCATCACCGCCAGAAATACGAGATAGGTTATGCCCAAGCAGCGATATTTTTGTGCTTTGCTGTTCAAGAGCAAAAAGGCCAGGCCGGGAATCCAGACCAGGGCGCTGATTGGTAGCAACATCATGATTTGCTGTCGCAGAAAAGGGAGTGGAGGAAGTTCGATGTTCTTGTGAGTTTTTCGCACGTTGCTGAGAGCTTCGAGCGTGGGGAAATGGTGGGTGTATTGCCAGACGAGATTTGGGAGAAAGATAAGGAACACGATGGCGGCGGCGAGCCAGAACCACCTGGTTAGAAGCAACCGTCGGCTGGGCGAGAGCAGCAAGCCGATGGTGAGACTGACCAGAAAGAAAGCGGTGGAATGCTTGTTTTCGAGGCCCAGGCCGAGGAGCACGCCGCTGGCGAGCAAGAGTCTTGGTTGGTCCCGATTGATGGCCCGCAGAAGGAAGTAGGCAGCTCCCATCCAGAACAGCGGCTCGAACGGATTCATGGAGAGCCGGGTGGCGTTGCCGAGGATCACCGGAGCAAGCAGGACGGAAAGACCGGACAGAAATATAGCGAAGCGTTTGCCGCCGAGTTCGCGGGCAATAAAGCCGGTGATGAGGATTTGCCCGCCCTCGGCGAGTGCTGGCAGGAATCGCAGGGCGTGCAGAGAATCACCGAGCGCTACACGGCTAACGCGCGCAAGGAGAGCAACGAGCGGGGCGAAGTCGACGTAGCCCCAGGCGAGATGGTCGCTGCATGCGAGGAAATAGAGTTCGTCGCGGAAATAGCCGTAGCGGGCGTTGGTAAGCATTTGCAGCAGGACTGCGGCGGCTGCGAGAAGCCATGCGATGGAAAGATCGCCGGCGAGGAAAGCGTTCGGATTGGCGTTCGCGGTGCTGGGCTGAGCCGTAGAGGTCATTTAGGATTCGTATTATAAGTGACCGCGAGTGGCTCGATTGAAGATTTTCTAACGAAAACAGTTCGCGGGCGAAATCAAAAATTTGATGCAGATATTTCTTCAAAGATGAGGTGCTTGTCCATGTCGAGCATTTGCTTTCGGTAGAAGTGGACGCCCAGAAGAATGACCGTTACCAGCGGGATGAACAGGATGGCGCGCCAGGGATCGGCCAGGGACCAGAGTTCGAGATCGGGAAGATAGGCACTGAAAATCACGAAGCTGAAAAGATAAGCCACGAAGACCAGCGCGGAATGGCTTTGGAACGGCGGGTACGAGCAAGTGAAAGGAATCTTTCGGAAGCGTAGCAAGAGGAGTTCCACAAGTGCGATGGTACAAGCGGCCAAGACGGCGGAGTGCAGGAACGCGGTGCTTAAACCCCAGAGGATCCAGGAACTGACGAAGCAGACTGGGGCCAGCGGGAGCAGAGAAAAAGTGAGAAGAATTTTTCTGGCGATAGAGCGCGTTGCGAGAGTGTTTGGGTCAATCCACAGGGCGAAGACCCAATTGGCCCGGAGGTCCGTGGGGATTTCAAAGGCGAGACGGATTCCGACGACGATAGAGAAGCTCAGGATGAAGGGGATGGAAAGGATATCCGCGGTGGGACTGCGCAGCATGGCCGCGGCGTGGTCGTGGAAAGCCGAAGCGAAGGATTGTGCGCCTACAACTAGGCCCATGGCGACAAAGGCCGACGCGACCTGCAGGTGTGCTTCGCTGCGAAGAAGCGTTCGCGTGATGAAGTGGAAACAGGCACGTTGCGGCGGATCGCGAAGGATTGTGCGGTTAAGAAAAGTGCCGTGTAGCAAATGAAATTGCGAGCGCGGGAGGGGGCCGACTTCCGCAGTCTCTGGAATGCGGATGAAGGAGCGGCGAAAGCTGAGAGCGTAGGACAGGATGGCGACAACGAGTGAGATTCCGAGGGCCAGGAAGGCGGTGCGAGTCATCGCTGCGAAAAACGGATTGTGGCCGTTCCCCCAGAGAGTCTGGCCAATACCCAGGAACCAGACCGGCGGCAACAGGTTGACGGCGAACTTGCTGATGCCCGCGAGCTGGCCGAGGAAAGAAGTAACCGCAAAGCTGGTGGCCAGAAGCGCGAGAAGGAAAAGCGCGATCAGAAAGCGGACGTAGAGAGAGATCCTGCGGAAGAGCACGTAAGGCAGGAGCGCCATAAGCAGGCCGATGAGGGCGAAGACAGCAAAGAAACTGAAAGCGCTGGCGAGAATGACGGTCAGGGCGTGGCCTGCGGCGAATTGCAGGAACACTCCGAGAGAGCCCTGCGAGCCGACTACGGCCACAGGGAAAAGAATGAAGCTGGCGGCGTTCACATCGAGAGTGAGCGCGACGGCAAGGATGAAAATGGCCGCGAGATTTCCGATAAAGATGCGACGGAGCGAGATCGGCAGAGGAACGATGTTGGAATAATCGCGGCGGTCGAGCAAAAGCGCGTCCCAGCGCCAGACGGCCGCGGCGCCGGTGACGACCATGCTCAAAACGATAAAGAAGTATTCATCTGGGATGGTGGCGGTGAATGGGTCGAAGGCGCCATCACCGCGCATCCAGCGGACGAGAGAGCCGTATTTCTCGAACAGAAGCAGAGAGACGAGGACGCCGGGCATGGCCAGCAGAATGAGAATGACGCCGAGAGCGACATCCATCTCGGAAGCGCCGGAGTCTCCGCCCCCGTGGAAGACGCGGCCGATGAAGACGCGCAGAAGAGTGGCGAACGGCCGGCGAGAGTAAGATTCCCAGGCCGCGCTGAGAGTCTGTTTTGCGCGGCGGATCAAGGCGAAACCATCACATCGACGATATTGTTCGCAATTTGAGCGACGTCTCTATCTTCCACGAGATGAAGGAAGATGTTTTCTAGCGAAGTCTGGCCGATGCGCTGGCGAACTTCTTCGGTGGAACCGCTGGCGATGACTTGGCCTTTTCTGAGAATCAGCAGGCGCGAACAAACCTTTTCGACGACTTCGAGAACATGAGAACAATAAAAAATAGTTTTGCCTCGTGCGCTGAGAGATTGAATAAGATTCTTGAAGATGAGAGCGCTAGTGACGTCAAGGCCGGAGAGGGGCTCGTCGAGGATGAGGACATCTGGGTTGTCCATGAGTGCGGAGATGAGAAGGATGCGTTGGCGCATGCCTTTGGAATAAGAGCTGAGAGCGACGTGGCGATGCGGAAAAAGAGAAAACAGTTCGAGGAAGGAATCGATTTTCGCCTTCATGCGAGGCGGAGACATGCCGCGAACAGTGCCGACCAGTTCGAGATATTCCAGGCCGGTCAAGTAGGGATAAAGATTGGCTTCCTCGGGGACGTAGCCGAGGTGTTTGCGGTAGCCGACGAGATCGTGCTGAATATTTTTGCCATGAAACAGAACCTGGCCGCTGGTGGGTTCCAGCAGGCCGATGAGCATCTTGACGGTGGTGCTTTTGCCTGAGCCGTTTGGGCCGAGATAGCCGAGCACTTGGCCTGGCTCGAGACCGAAGTCGATGCTTTGGACAGCGAGCACCGAGCCGTAATACTTCGTGAGCCCTCGCGCTTCGAGCATCGGGCGCCTTCCTGCGAGCAGACGGACTTCGAGCGAATCCGAGCCCAGTTCGTTTGACACCGAGCAGACAGAAAAAGTTTCTGCAAATAATGGCTTCATCGAAGCCGAGTAAATCGGCGGATGTTTTGACCTGCAATGGGCTGTGTGCAATATGGGACTGACAAGGGATTTTCGTCGCGGCTAATATTCCTCAGCACGCGACGGTTGGCATCGAGGCGTTAAGGTGCACCGGCGGCGCTGGCGAAACCACGAACGCAGCCTGGACTGAGTCGTGGAACTAGCCGCTCGCGACCGCCCGGATTAACTCCCCCAACCGCTCAATCTCCGAGGCCCTCCCCTCAAGAGTGCGCAGAGTAGGTCAACATGCGAGTCGAATTGTCGAAAGTCGAGAAGTCACGTCAGCGGGCAAGTTTTCTCCCGATCCTTGTTCTGAACTTGCTCCTGAACCTCACGCTGATGACCGCGTGGGCGCCCTGCGCAAAGGCGCAAGTGTCCAGCCTTGAGGGAGTAGAAGGGGAGATCTCTGGGACCGTGCTTCTGGAGGCGGACAAACGGCCAGCCAGCCAGGTGGCCGTGAAGTTGAAATCGCGCGTTGCCGGAGTATTTCGGAGTGTTTTGACGGATTTCGAGGGGCACTTCCGAGTGCAGAATCTTCCGCGAGGGACCTACGATATCGCGGTAGATGAAGAGGGTTACGAGGCCGCCCAAACCAGTGCGCAGCTCGACGGCCCTTCCGCGAAGCTCGTCGTGTACTTGAAAGGCAGATCGGCGCCGATTCGCCAGAGCAGTTACACGGTTTCGGTGCGGGAGCTGAAAATCCCCGCCAGGGCACAGGATGAGTTTCAGAAGGGATTGCAGCGATTAGCAAAGAATGATCCTGCGGGGAGCCTAAGCCACTTCACAAAGGCTAATGAGGCGTACCCCAGATATTTCGAGGCTTACTACAATATGGGCGTGGCGGAAATGACGCTGGGCCACACGGATGCGGCAGCAAAAGCTTTTCAGACGGCCATCGATCTCAGCGGCGGGCTGTACGCCAGGGCGGAGTTCGGATACGGCTACCTTTTGTGCCAGGAAGGAAGGCCGGTCGAGGCGGAGAAAATCATTCGCAGGGGATTGGAAGTGGAAGACGTTTCGCCCCAAGGATATGTCATTTTGGGTCAAGCGCTTAAGCAGCTCAATCGGTTGGACGAGGCCGAAAAAAGCGTGCATGAGGCTCTACTCCGCAATCCAAACTACGCGGGTGCTTATCTGGTGCTGTCCGATGTGGACGAGGGCAAAGGCGACTATCGGGCAGAGATCGGAGACTTGGATACTTATTTGAAATTGGAGCCGAACGGCCCGGGTAGCGAACTCGCCCGCAAAGTGCGTATCGCGGCTCAGAAAATGCTGGCAACATCTCACCCTCTGGACTGAAGTATTAGCGGTAAGAAGATTCATCCTGCCGGACTGGGGCGCGGCGTGCTGCTCCCCCACAACAGAAACTCAGAGAAAGCTGATCACCCGAGAGCTGGAGCGTGCACTGCTTTCGGTGAAGGCCATTGCGGTTCACGGGGCGGGGGCGGCGCGTTTGCGCCAGAAAAAGTAGGCGGGGACGCCTAGAACGAAGAGCGCGATGGCGATGGCCAGGTTAACGAATTGTTTCGGGTCGAGGAGGGCGACAACGATGGCGTTGCCCACGATGGCTGCGGCCGCCAGTACGAACAGGAGGGGCGTCCAAGGATAGCCGGGGACGCGATAGGGGATGGGTAGGCCTTGGCCAGCGCGGCGCAACGGGAAAATGGCGGCTGCTCCTAAGCCGTAGAAAATCCAGCCGATGAAGATGACGCCGCCGATTAGCTCGGCGAATTTGCCGGCGCACGCCAGGACGGCGGACCAAACGCCGAGCGCTACAATGGCCGCGGCGGGAGTCTGGAAGCGCGGATGGACTTCGGCAAGCTTTTTGAAGAATAGGTTGTCGTTGGCCATGGCGTAGAAGACGCGCGGGGCGGTGAGGATGACGCTGTTTGCGGCGCTGAAGGTGGAGATGAGGATAGTGAGCGCCACGATGATTTCAGCTCTACGGCCAATGACGACGCCTACGGATGTGGAAGCAATGGTGTTGCTGGCGGTGGCGCCCGCCGGGCCCAGGGCTACCAGATACGCTACTACTGCGACTAGATAGAGGCCTGCCAGAACTATCGAGCCCAGCAGGAAGGCGCGTGGGAAGGCCCTTTGCGGATTGACGACTTCGCCGGCACTGTAGGTGCCGAATTGCCAGCCTTCATAGGCCCAGAGGACGGAAATCATGGCTAGGCCAAAGCTGGAGAGGAGGCCGACGCCGTGTTGCGTGGTTCCGAGGGCGGCAGGCAGGTCTCCTGCGTGGCGGCCTAGCGAGAGAAGAATGGCACTTAGAACGACGATGATGCCGACTTTGACTAGCGTGGTCCAGTTTTGGAGGTTGGAGCTTTTGCGGGTCCCCCAGACGTTTACCGCGGTGACTACGGCAATCATCGCCACAGAGAGGACGGTCTTTCCGACGGCCGAGAGTGGGATGATTTCCGCGAGGTGTTCTGTGAAGGCTCGTGCGAGGGCGGCCACCGAGCCGCTGGCGATGACCAAGAACAGGCACCAGCCGTAAAGGAAAGCGGGAATGCGACCGAAGCCGTCGCGGATGAAGCAATAGAGACCACCCGCTTCGGGGTTTGTGGCCGCTAGCTCGGCGTAGGTCAGGGCGCCGAGGAGAGAGAGAGTACCGCCGACGATCCAGACTAGGAGTGAGAAGCCTACGGAGCCGTTGAGTTGCCGAAGGATCAGCCCGGGAGTTAGAAAAATGCCGGAACCGATGACGGAGCCAATAAAGAGCAAGAAGAGGTCGCGTAGCCGGAGGGTTCGGAGAAGGGGTGGCATTAGTTGGGGGCACGGACCTTGGGTCCCTGGTTCGAAGGATGCATGATAGCTCGAGTTGGGGGCTGGTCAATCGAAAGTTTGGCGCGAAAGTTTGGCGCGGAACAGAGCTACTTTAGCTTGAGAGTAGTGTGGTAACGGCTGTCGAGGGCGAAAGCTAGTAAGGGCCAAGGACTTGGGAGCGGAGGATTGGTGGGAGAAAGTTACAGGCCAATGATGGGGGCGGGCATGAAGCAGAGGATGAAGACAGCCAGGGTCAGGAAGGCGGCGAGATGGCGCGGGGGGTCGAGAGGGATGGGGTCGTAGATTGGGGAAGTGCGGAGGAAACGAAGAGCCAACAGAAGGCCTGCCCAAATGTACCAGACAAACCAGATACGACCGAGTGGCAGCAGGGCCAGCGGAACGAGGATGCTGGTGATGCGATGAAAGCTGGGGCTGAGGGATCGGATGATGTGCCCGCCGTCGAGTTGTCCGGCGGGGAGAAGGTTCAGACTTGTGGCGAAAAGACCGACCCAGGCGGCGCGGCCCACTGGGGGAAGCAGGAGGAAGTGGGGATTGACGCCGGGATGAATGAGGGCATCAAGAAGGCGGAGAAGCAACGGAGTGCCGAAGATGACGGTGTTTTGGGTGGGATCGGGATTTGCGATGGCGGGAACGATGCTCGAATGGAGTACACCGTAGATTAGGGCGGGAACGGCAAAGATAAGACCGACTAGCGGGCCGGAGGCGCCTACATCAAAGAGAGCGCGGGTGGTGCGAATCGGCGAACGAATCAGGATAAAAGCGCCGAAGGTGCCGATTAGCGAGGGGAACGGGATAAAGAAGGGGTAGGTGGAGTGAATGTGATGGCGGCGGCAGGCGAAGAAATGGCCCAGTTCGTGGGCGAGAAGAATGGTTAAGAGCGTGCCCGCGAAGGGCAGGCCAGCCAGAAGGCCTGCGGGATTCTTGTAGAAGAGCGTGAGGGCGCGGAGAAACTCGTCAATGGAAGCGGCTTGCTTGTTGGCGTAGGCGACGGCGAATTGCGTGCCCGCGGTCAAGCAGGTGCACAGGGTCACGAAAAACAGGGCGATGGCTAGGATGAGCGATTTGACGGAAGGGCGCGGGAGAACGGGAACGTAAAACTGTGCGCGCGGGTGACGGGTGTTCAAATCATTAGGGATTGGGAGAGTGTCTAGTGCGGACTCGGAAGGTGGTGTGGTCACAAAGAGATCGAAAGCTCGAGAAGATTTACCAAACACTAGTACAGCATAAGTGCAGGAGTTTGCGCCAGCGGGTCAGATTGGGGGCCAGACTCAGTTGCGATCCAGGTCATATGGCTTTGTCTCTGATTGCGTCTACTCGTTGGTTCCGCTCAAAACCACCGATAGCGCGGCGCCTGGTCTTGCTCCTTTTGACCTCACCGTGGATCCCTAGGCAAGTTCGCCTCATTTCGACCGACGAATGGATGGTGTCCGAGTGGACAGTGCCTCAAGCAGCACCGTGACAGCCATCGTCGAGTGTTGTGATGGCAATGGCGGGGCGGGCGGACTATCCTGAATTATTCGGGACGGAGGGCAAAACGGATGGGATGCACCGAAAACCTTTGGGTAAAACGGCGTCGTTTCCTCGGGTGCGCAACCGGCATTGCCGCGGTCTTTCTCGCGCCGCCGGGTTGTCGTGCGCAGACTACTCCTCGAGCCTCGCCCGACATGCCGTGGTCCGAGGACCTAAACAAATATCCCGGATTGTTACCGGAGTTCGGCAAGTTAGTCGAGAAGCTCCAGCAAAACATCAAGTTTCCGCCGAAGCGAAGCGAAAGCCGTATTTTGCCCCTCTTGCCGGAGTCAACCATGTCTTATGTCGCGTTCTCCAACTACGGCGACGTGACAGAACAAGCGCTGAAAATCTATCGGCAGGAGCTGCAGGAGAGCGCGGTGCTGCGCGACTGGTGGCAACATGGGGACTTGGCCGCGGCCGGGCCAAAGCTGGAAGATTCTTTGGAAAAGTTCTCTCAACTTCACCAGTATCTGGGTGAAGAAATTGTTGTAGCAGGCTCACTGGAAGGCCGGGTTCCCGGCTTTTTGCTTGTTGCGGAGGTACGGAAGGCGGGGCTGAAAAAATTCCTTCAGGAAACGGTCGCGCAACTTGGCGGAGGATTGAAGCAAGACGTGCGTGTTTTAGACCTGCAGGAACTCGCTGCTGCAAAGGACTCCGGCTCGTCAGAGCACTTTGTCGTTCTGGTACGGCCTGATTTTGTTGTAGTAGCGGTCGATCTGGCCACGCTGCGTAGCTTTAATGCCCGGCTGGACCGCCATGACCGGGAATTTGTCTCGACTCCGTTTGGTCAGCGTGTCGTGATGGAGTACAAAGGAGGTTTGACAGTTCTGGCGGCTGCTGATGTGCAAAAGATCATAAATGAAATTCCCGCTGCATCTAGGGAGAACGCGACTTTCCAGCGCAGCGGATTTGCGGATGTGAAGTATTTGGTGTGGGAGCACAAAAATGTGGCGGGCCGGGATGTAAGCGAAACGGAATTGAGCTTTGGTTCCGCTCGACATGGATCGGCATCGTGGCTGGCGAAGTCCGGACCGCTGAACAGTCTGAATTTTGTTTCTCCCAAGGCGATACTGGTGAGCACCGCGCTACTCAATAATCCTGCGCAGATATTCGAAGATCTAAAGGAGCTGGAGAGTGCGTCGGGTGCGCATCCGTTTGCGTCGCTCGAGGCCTTTGAAAAGATGTTGAAACTCAGCCTGAAGGACGATTTGCTCAGTACGCTGGGGGGTGAGCTCACCGTGGAGCTGGACAGTCTGGATCCAGGGAAGCCTGGATGGAGGGCCATCCTTGGCGTTCGAGATGCCAGCCATTTGCAGCAAACGTTGAATACGTTGCTGGCAGCGGGGCATGTCGAAGCGCAGCAGTTCGAAGATGGTGGCGTCACTTACAGTGCGGTGCGAATTCCTTCTTCGCCGGCGCCCATGGAAATCGGCTATGCATTTGTGGATGGGTATCTGGTCATCGGGTCGAGCCGTGAGCTGGTTGCGGAAGCGGTTCGGCTGCATCAGCACGGCGAGTCGTTGGGAAAGTCCAGGACCCTTCTGACATCACTGCCATCTGGCCACGGCTTGGAGGCTTCTGCGTTGATTTACCAAGACCCGATCGCCATGGCTGCACTGAAATTGCGGCAGATCGCGCCAGAGATGGCGGAGTCTCTTCGGCAGATTTCCAGAGGGGCAATGCCCACGGTGGTCTGCGTCTATGGTGAGGAACGCTCCATTCGTGTGGCAAGCAGCAGCGGCGCGTCTGATTTGGGTGCGGTTTTGGTGGTGGCGGCAGTCGCGATTCCCAACTTGCTGCGTTCGGCAATCGCTGCCAATGAAGCGAGCGCGGTGGGTAGCGTACGCACGGTGAACACCGCCCAAGTTAGCTATGAGGCCGTTTATCCGCAAAGAGGCTATGCCCCCGATCTGGCCACGCTCGGTATAGATCCCCATGGGCCGGTCGCCGGTTCGCAAGAGCACGCGGGTCTCCTTGACGAGACGTTGGCCAATGAAAGCTGTACGAGTGGCGCCTGGTGCACGAAATCCGGATACCGCTTTACTGTGAGATCAATCTGCAAACAACATCTTTGCAAGGAATATGTGGTGGTGGCTGCGCCCGTGGATAGCAACACGGGAACAAGGAATTTCTGTTCGACCTCCGACGCGATTGTTCGCTACCAACCCGGCTCTCGGTTGGCCTCGCCGCTCAGTGTGGCGGAATGCAGGGCGTGGTCGCCGTTGCAATAGCCGTAACAGCAGAGACCCTGGCGGGAATTTATTTTTTCAAATGGAAGGTGCTGAAGGCTGGCGCTGCTATCAACACTTGGGCCTCAGCGGGATCAACTGGCACAAGCTCTATTCCTGCGTTCGCATTCGGTCTGGACTTGGTCCGGAAGTAGTAGCCTTGGCCGGCGTTCGCGGTGAAGCTGATCGCCGCCGTGGAAGAGTTGACCACACGCTGGAGTTTCGATTATACGCTGGTGCACAAGCGGTGATCGCCGGGTTCTACGGGAGAGAAAAAGTAAGACCTGTAGCCATTAGCGCCTGCCCAACTGCCATCAACGCCGAATCTCGTCGGCGGTGTTCCCATGTGAACGGCAACATAGTCGGCCGAGGCTGCGCCAATCGCCTATACCAATGCCTTGCCAGCGACGGGCTGCGCGGTTGGGTGCCGCCTCTTGTCCGTTTTCACATCAAAGCGAACTTCATTCGCGCCGCAACCGGCAGCGGCGAGAGCGTTCGCCGCGGAGTCCTTAGCAAGAGCGGGAGAAGCAAAAAGCAATACAACCAAGGCAGTCCGGAGCATCCTGGAGCCTCTTTGCAGTGGCCAGTTCTATGTATGCGTCGTGCCAGAAGGGTGTTCCGTTACAACCTAGCAACGGCCAAATATGCAGCGACACTTGTTTGAAGCGGCGAGAGGTTATGGCTTTTTTACCGCCTCGATGCCTTGAAGTTCTTTGCCGGGTTTGAAGCGGACGGCTTTGCCGGGGGGGATGCTGACTTCTTCGCCGGTGCGAGGGTTGCGGCCGATGCCGGTTTTGCGGGGCTTGACGCTGAAGACGCCGAAGCGGCGGAGTTCGATGCGCTGGCCGCGGCCGAGAGCTTGCTTGAGTGATTCAAAGACCGTTTCGACAGCTTGCTCGGCTTTGGTGCGGCTGATGAGAGTTTTGGCTACCACCGCGTTCACGATGTCCAGCTTGATCACACATGCCTCCTGCTTCTGTGGCAAATGCTAGAGGGTGCGCCGCAGGTTGTCAAGACGAGACGGGTAAACTACACTGTGTTTCCTTTTGGCGAACTTTTTTGGCGCCGCAAAATTCGTTGGTTGATTGAGGAGGCGTGGATGTCCGTTAAGCCAGACCGGTGGATCCGCAAAATGGCGCTGGAACACAAGATGATTGAGCCGTTCACCGACCGGCAGGTGCGCGAAGGCGTGATCAGCTATGGAGTTTCGTCGTATGGCTACGACATTCGCGTGGCGGACGAATTTCAGATTTTCACGAATGTGAATTCGACAATTGTTGATCCCAAGCATTTCGATCCCAGGTCACTCGTGCCGTTCAAAGGTGACGCGTGTCTGATTCCTCCGAATTCGTTTGCGCTGGCTCGGTCGGTGGAATATTTCCGGATACCGCGGAATGTTTTGACGATCTGTTTGGGGAAGTCGACCTACGCGCGCTGCGGAATTATTGTGAACGTGACGCCGTTCGAACCGGAGTGGGAGGGGTTTGTGACGCTGGAGATCAGCAATACCACGCCTTTGCCAGCGAAGATTTATGCGAATGAAGGGTTGTGCCAGGTGCTTTTCTTTGAGTCGGACGAAGATTGCGAAGTGAGCTACAAGGATAAGAAGGGGAAGTACCAGGCGCAGAGCGGGATTGTCTTGCCGCGGTTGTAAATCTAGAGTTGTAAATTTAAATCTGAGTGGAAATTTGCGTGAGCCTGGTGTTGGAGACGGGATATTTGTGTTCTCGCCAGGCTTCCAGGCCGCCTTCGAGGGGGCGAATACGCGTGATGCCTTGCTTTCTGAGGAGCAGCGCCACACGGGCGCTGGTGGCTTCGTTTGGTCAAGTGCAATAGAGAATGATTTCGCGATCGCGGGGCAGACGGTCGTTTTTCTGTTCGAGCTCCTGGGCGTCCATGCGGAAGGCGCCGGGAATGGTTTCGGGATCGGCTTCGAAATCCATGGAATGACGAAGATCGACGATGACCACCTCCTCGCCGGCATCGAGCTTTTCCTTCAATTCTTCGACGGTGATCCTGGCGATGCGAAGTTCGCGCATGAAGCGGCGGCGCGCGAGGAACTTATATCCCAGATAGGATGCCAGAGCGCCAACCAGAATGACGGCGAGCCAGCCGCCGAGGGAGGCGGCATGTTCGGCGATGCGCTCGATCTGGCCGCTGAAAACGTAACCGAGGCCGAGGAAAGTGGCGGCCCAGAGAAGCGAGCCAGCGACGTCGAAGATCAGAAAGCGTCTGAGGCGCATCTGGAAGACACCCGCTAGAGGAGGGGCGACGGTGCTGAGGCCGGGAAGGAACTTGGCGAAGATCAGCGAACGTGCTCCCTGCTTCGAGAACACTCCTTCGGTGCGGCGGACGCAGGAATCCGGCTCGATGGAGATTTTGCAAAGGAATTGCAGCACTTTGATGCCTTTGCGGAGGCCAAGCTGATACCAGATGGAATCGGCGGTCACCGCCGCCAGCGCGACGATGAAAAGCGACGCAAAAATATTTAACTGATGGGAGCCGGCCAGTGCGCCTGCGGCCAGCAGTAGCGGAAGCGAAGGAACGGGGACTCCGGCCTGTTCGGCGAAGACCCAGACGAGCAAGACGATATGGCCGTGATGGAGGAGGAATTCTAGCGTGCGGTGCATTTGGCGGGGCAGAGTCCTCTGTAACTTTTGTAAACGACTATCGAGAGACGATAGGAGAAGTATGCCCCCAGCGCCCCGACATGACAAACTCGGTTAAAGGCTTGCGTGTTCGCGGAGCAACCTCACGATCGCGCAGCTTTTGGGGGAGCGAATTGGGATCTCCCGGATAGCCGACGGCGATGGCTGCAATGGGCTCCCAGTCCTCGGGAATTTCGAACACTTGTTTGGCTTTGGCGGGGTCGAAGCCAGCCATTTGGTGAACGGCTAGACCTCTATGAGTGGCTTCCACAGTGAGCAGGGCGGTAGCGGCTCCCGTGTCGTAGAAAGCGTTGCGGTTGGGCGTGCCATTGGCGTGGAATTTGAGGCCCGCGACGGCAAGAATGAGAACTGGGGCGTCTTTGGCCCAGCTGGCGTTGAACTCCACGAGAACGCTGAGCGTTTTCGCGTAGGCTTCCGCATCGTTTTTTGTGGCCACCAGATAAGCCCAGGGCTGTTCGTTGTTGCTGGAGGGAGCCCAGCGCGCGGCTTCCAACAGGCTGGTTAGAACCGCCGGTTCGACGGGTTTGTTGGCAAAGGCGCGGGAGCTCCAGCGATCACGGATGAGATCGTGCACGGGAAAATCTAGGGGAGCCGGTTTCTGCATGGGTTCCTTCCTTTGAATGGATTCAGAGATTTGATGATCGAGCGCGGGTGGGAGGTACACGCGCGAAATCGGAATGTACTCTTACTTCATTTTCTGGCTTCACCCGGAGCGAAGCGAGACTTATCGCTTCACTCCGGAGGAGGCCGAGTCTTCCACCGGCAAGGCCCAAGAGTTATGTGCCTGCTTGGGCCTGCTTGCTGCGAGCTTGCCTGGAGCCTGACTGCTTGAGCCTGATTACTTGGCGGCCTTCGGAGTCATTTCGGCATCGATGGTGATGGTAACTTCGTCGCCGACGACAACACCGCCATTGTCCATGGTGGCGTTCCACTTCACGCCAAAATCCTGGCGGTTGATCTTGGTAGTGGCATTGATGGCCATGCGCTGGTTGCCCCAGGGATCCTTGATTGGGGCGGTGGGACCGTCCACATCCAACACGACTTCTTTCGTGATTCCGTGAATGGTTAGGTCGCCGGTGATTTTCAGTTTGCCGGGAGAAACCTGTTCGACTCGCTTGGACTTAAATGTAATGGCGGGGAAGTGTTCGGCGTCGAAGAAATGATCGCTGCGGAGATCCTTGTCGCGGTCGGGCTGGCGGGTGTCCACGGAATTGACGTCAATCGTAACCTCCACGGACGATTTGGTGATGTCTTTGTCATCGAACTGAACGGTTCCCTTGACGCTGGTAAACGCACCGCGAACCGTGGAGATGGCCAAATGCTTGACGGCGAATTGGGCCGCGGAATGCGCGGGGTCGATTTGCCACGTGGAAGTTGCCGCGGCGGCGGGCAGGGAAAGAGCCGCTGCCAGTCCGGCGGTGACTGCGATACGAGAGAAAATTTGGCCCATAGGTGTTGCCTCCTTAGGTGATGCTGCGTGTGAGCAGATTCAATGTTTGCTGCGTTTACTCCCGTGCGCGAGCGCGGACTTCCTCCAACAGCTGCGCGAGAGTCTTTAAGCGTCGAGCGGGCAGGTGCTGGAACTGACGCTTATGAAGCTCGCGAACAGGCTGATCGAGACTTTTCAAAAGAGCTAGACCCGCGGGGGTGATGCGCGTTTTGATGACGCGGCGGTCATCGGTCTGGCGAGCACGGGAGATGAGGCCGCGTTTTTCCATGCGGTCGAGGAGTCGCGTCATGTCGGGGTCGTGAGAAATCATGCGTTCGCTGATGGCGCGGCAAGCGAGGCCCTGGGGTTCGGCCCCGCGGAGAATGCGGAGGACATTGTAGTGTGTCCCGGTGAGGCCGTGGGGCTTGAGGAGCTGCTCGGCTTCCAGGCCGAGGGAGTCGGCGGTCTTCTGCAGGGAGATGAAGATGGTGTCCTCCACGGGGAGAGTCGTGTGGGCGGGATGGCGACGACTCATGGGGCTACGATAGTTGTTATGACGACTGATGTCAAGAGGAAATAATTGCGCGGCGAAAGATATAACCGGACGGAAGGGATGGTGTGAAAAGACCCTTGATCAGTTCGCTAAGGCCAGTGGGCGCAGCGTGCTGCGCCCGTAAAGATTCGCCGCGCGTAACCCATTGGTGAAAAATCCGCGTTACGGTTTGCGAACGGGGCGGAGGTGGATTTCGCTGAGGAAGCTTTGCGGGCCCTGGGTGACGATCATTTCGACGGCGTGGGCTACGTCGTCAGGGGCAAGCAGTTTGGCGGGGTCCTTTGAGCCGCGGGTGGAAAACCCGGTGGCCACGCTGCCGGGGCAGATCACGCTGACGCGAATGCCGTGCTCGCGGAGATCTTCGGCCATGCAAGCGGAAAGGCCTAAGAGGCCCCACTTGGAGGCGCAATAGATGCCGCCGCCGGCGAAGGCGTTGCGTCCGGCCAGAGAACTGATGTTGATCATGTCGCCGGAGCCGCGCTGGATCATCGTGGGGGCGACGGCGCGCGAGACCAAGAAGACGCTTTTGAGATTTGTGTCGAGAACGCGATCCCAGTCGGCTTCGGTTTTCTCATGGGCCGGGCCGAATAGGCTTATACCGGCATTATTGACTAGGATGGAGATCGGACCTAGCGTGGCTTGGGTTTTGTCCACGAGGGTGGTTACTTCGGCGGACCGCGAGACGTCGGCAATCTGCGAAAGGATAGGCGAGCCGGAGTTCTTGAGCTGGGTTTCGGTCGCGGCAAGAGCTTGCGGATCACGTCCGCAGATGGCCACTCCCGCGCCGAGCTTGGCGAGTCGCAGCGCGATGGCTCGACCTATGCCGCGATTGCCCCCCGTGACGAGGGCCACGGCTCCGGAGAGCGGGGAGGCTTGGCGTGACGATGAATTTATAGATGCTTTTTGAGCCATTTGAATTCTTCCTCTCGCTTGCCACCTTTTTTGTGCGAAACTCATCTTAGCATCCAGGAGTCTCGGCAGTTCCCTCACGGCTGGGGATCCTCGAAGGTAGGTGGGGAAGTCGGAGAGAAGCTTGTAAGCCGATGGAATGCTTCCACAGGCGCTTCAGATCTTTCTGAGATGATGGCTTGCGGATACACCGGGGCTTTTCCTATAATTCCCAAGTTTTGGAAGCACCGCAATTATTGGCAGTAGCAGTGCACGCAAGACCGGCAACGGAAAATCCAGATTTGAAACTTGGGCGAGGAGAGTGGGAATGAGTGGAACACGCAAAGTGGCAGGCCTCGCGATTTTCGCGGCGCTTTGTCTGATTTTGGGGAACGGGCTGAGCGCGCTGGCGCAGCCGCAAGCTCCGGCGGCGGGCGGGCAGGAGGCCGGGGCGGGGAAGCAGCCGCCGTATACGATGGCGGAGTACAACTCGTATCAGGCTTGCGCGGCTGAGAAGGTTCCAGCCACGCAGATCAAGTGCCTCGATGATTTTGTCTCGAAGTATCCCAATTCCGCACTACTGATTTACGTTTATCCGCTCTACGTCCAGGCTTACGGGCAGGTGAAGAATTATCAGAAAGTGATCGAATATTCGGACAAAGTTGTTGGGCTGGGACCCAAGATTGACGCTGGCGGGCAATATCAAGCGCTGTACGCCCACTGCTTTGCGTACAACGCCCTGAGCGGAACGCCATGGGCCGCGGTGCCCGAGAATGCTAAGGCGGCCCGAGACGCAGCCGCGGCTGGCTTAAAAGCGCTCGATGAGGTCAAGAAGCCGGACAACATGACGGACGAGGCGTTTGCCACACAGAAAAAGCAGATCCAAATTTATTTCAACGGGACTGCCGCACAGGCTTCTGTGAACATAAAGGATTATGCGTCGGCGATCCCATTCTACAAGGCTATGTTAGCGCTGAACCCAGATGACGGAATTACGAGTTACAAGTTGGGGCTGGCGTACGAGGCCTTGGCGCCGCCACAGCATATGGACGCTTTCTGGGCGATTGCGCGAGCCGTTACAGCGAAGGGGGCGACGGAAGCGCAGTCCAAGAAGGTGAAGGACTATCTGCGAAAGTTGATCGTGAACTATCAGCAGGCCACTTGCGAAACCTTGACCGATGCGGAGCTGGCGGAACTGCTGCAACTTGCAGCCAGTTCGACGGACCGCCCGGCGAGCTACAACCTGCCGAGTAGCGCGGACCTGGATGCGGTGCGGAAAGACATGACCATCAAATCGGTGGTGGAGGAACTGAAGGCAGGCGGAGATAAGTCCAAAGTTACCTGGCTCGCGGCGTGCGGCCTGGAGTTTCCTGGCGTGCCCGGGAAAGTGATTGAAAACATTCCCGGGGACGTCATCGAGCTGAAGGTTGCTTTCGTGACCAGCGATGCGGAGTTCGATGCCGCGACGGTGGCCAACATGGACGTGAAAGTAGCTGGACAGCCGGAGGCGGCGCGCGTCGAGAAGGACAGCGCGATTCACTTTACCGGGACGCTGGTTTCCTACGATCCGGACCCGGCGTTCATGCTGCACTGGGAAAAGGGCAAAGTGAACGAGGATGACATTCCGAAGGAAAAAGGCGCACCCAAGAAGGCGCCCGCGCGCAAGAGGCCCCCGGCACATTAAAGCCGGCCAGCGGGAAGCAAATTACAAACGGCTCTCCGGCGTTGCCAGAGAGCCGTTTTTCTTTTGCGGGACAAGCCTTCTCGTTTGAGAAAACGCGACAGGCGCTACGCAAATATGTCGGCGCCCTTAGCGGGAGCGGTGGTTTCCCGATGCCAGCTTGTATTCGCCGATCTTGCGGCTGAGCGTGTTGCGGTGAATCCCGAGGACTAGCGCGGCGCGGGATTGGTTGCCGTTGGTGCGGTCCAAGACGCGCTTGATGAAACGCTTTTCAAATTCTCCGACGGCCTCATCGAACAGAATTCCCCGATCCACCATCTGAATGACGAGCCCCTCAAGTTGATCTTTCACGATCGCACGCTCCGCAGAATTTTTACTCGCTTGTTGTGGGCCGGTTTCTAGCTATTGGTCGAGCTCGTGTCCTGCCAGGATGCGATAGGCCTCCCGGTATTTGGCACGCGTGGCAGCGACGACATCGGGCGGAAGATCCGGGCCGGGCGGGGTTTTGGGCCAGCGGATTCGTTCGAGGTAGTCGCGCACAAACTGTTTGTCGAAAGAGGGTTGGGGGCCGCCGGGTTGGTACTGCGCGGCGGGCCAGAAGCGCGAGGAGTCTGGAGTGAGCGCTTCGTCGATCCACATGAGGGAGTCAATCGCATTGGGGGTGTTGAGAAGGCCGAACTCGAATTTTGTGTCGGCGAGGAGCACGCCGCGGGGTTCAGCGTAGGCTGCGGCGCGGCGATAAATAGCCACGCTGACGGAGCGGACGCGCTCCGCCAGGTTCATGCCGATGAGGGACGCAGCTTGCTCGAAAGAAATGTTTTCGTCGTGACCGGTAGCGGCTTTGGTGGCGGGGGTGAAAATGGGTTCGGGCAGGCGATCGGACTCGCGCAAACCTGCGGGAAGTGCCATGCCGCAGATTTTTCCCGTGGCTTTGTAGTCCTTCCAGCCGGAGCCGGAAACGTAGCCGCGCACTACGCACTCGATGGGAAGAGGTTGCGTCTTGCGCACGACCATGGATCGGCCAGCGAGATCGTTGCGATGGACATCGAACGGGGCAGGGAAATCCGTGGCGCTGAGAACGTGATTTGGGATGACGTCCTTGAGAAGATCGAACCAGAAAAGGGAAAGCTGGGTTAGGACGCGGCCTTTGTCGGGAATGGGCGTCGGGAGGATAACGTCGAACGCGGAGAGCCGGTCGGTGGCGACGATGAGCAACTTGTCACCGAGATCGTAAATGTCGCGGACCTTCCCGCGCGCTGCGGGGGTGAGACCGGCGAAATGCGTTTCTTGAATGATGCGACTCACAGAACTTGCAGCCACAGAAAAGTTTCTCCCCAAAGGTGTGGAGCATTCTAGCGCAGCGCCTCGCCGAGGGAAAGCGGCGCGTAGAGGAAATTCTTTGGAAAAATTGAGGGTGAAAGATTTGTTTTTCTTGCGCGCTCACGACGAACACCCCAACGGCTCGGTTCTGAAAATTTGTTCCCAGTGGGCGCTGTCTTTCGTTCTACGAAAAACCACGTAGCGATGAGTCTGGGTTTCGAGAGAGACGAGCTTGGCAACGACTTCATCCTGTCCATTTCCGAAGAGGTCGGCATGATCCACAAAACGGAGATGCTCCTCGTCGGTCTCGCTCTCGGAGAGATGAATCCAGAGAAACTCCGGCTGAAGCTTTTCACCAGGCTGGCTGGCGACAAAAAAGATGCTGTGTAGGAGGCCCTCATTGTCGCCAGCGTCGAGAGAGAAGGATCCAATCAGGCTTGGCTCGGGAGAGGGCGCGAGATACGTGCGAGTGACGTATTCGGTGCGAACTTTGGGCAGAAGAGCTTCTCTAATTCCGTGCTGGCTGAAGATTTCCCGGGCTAGGGCGAGCGCCGCACCGCGCTGCTCGGCTGTTGCGGGTTCGCGGGAGGCCACGCGGAAATCGCCAGGCTCTCTATTGGTGGCGAGAGCGCGCACTTGGCCACGAATCTTGAGCGAACCGGCGTAGGTCAGACTCGCAGTGGCCGCGCCTCGATTCGGCTCGCCCACTTGGCCCTCTCCGACAGAAGCTCCGCCGAAGAGCAGGGCATATTTTCTGCCGGATTGCAGGTACTTTGACGAAAAATCTTCAGGAGTTACGGCGTCAGAGAGGCAACTGGTTTGTACGGGCGTCAAAACGGAGTCTTCCACGGTAGCGATCGGTTCGATAAGGAGCTGAGCGCGGGAGTGTTCCTCGACAGCAAGCCAGACGCGATTCTCGGTTGGATTGTCGTACTGCGATGAGTTTTGCGCTGGGATGTGTGATGGATGAAGAATGACGGCGAAAGAAAAAATTACAAAAGCGGCGCAGATCCGCAGAACTACAGGGTGCATGGACTGGTCTCGATTTCTCCGCCGCGGAACGGAATTCTAGCGCAAAAGCCCGTGCGATGCATCTGCTGGCGCGCAGTTTGGTGCTTAGGCGGCGGAGGCCGCTTTCTGTTTGGGGGCGGGAGCCTCGTCGCCTTCCCAGCGGACGCTGACTAGCTTCGAGACGCCAGGCTCCTGCATCGTCACACCGTAAAGAACGGAGCCAGTCTCCATGGTCTTGCGGTTGTGGGTGACGATGATGAACTGCGTTTGGCCGCTCATATCGTCGACGAGGCGTGTGAAACGACCAACGTTGGCCTCGTCGAGAGGTGCGTCCACTTCGTCGAGAATGCAGAAAGGGCTGGGCTGATAGCGGAAGATGGCGATCAGCAGCGCTAGCGCGGTCATGGCCTTTTCGCCGCCAGAGAGCAGCAGAACGTTTTGCATGCGCTTTCCGGGAGGCGAAGCGACCACGTCGATGCCTGCGTCGCCGGAACTGTCGAGCTCGGTCAAGCGCATCTCCGCCATACCTCCGCCGAAGATGGTGTGGAAGGCCTCGGAAAAATTGTGGTTAATCGCGTTGAAGGCTTTCTCGAATTTCTCGCGGGAGACCAGATCGAGTTCGGCGATGGCCTGTTGCGTGTCGGCGATGGATTGCAGTAGGTCGTCCCGTTCGCGCGTGAGGAAAGTGAAGCGCTGCTCGCACTCATTGAACTCCTCAAGTGCCATCATGTTGACGGGGCCCATCGCTTCGATGCGTTGCTTCATCTCGCGGTAATTCATTTCCGCTGCGGCGAGCGCTTCGCCGGTCATGAAGGCGGCTTCGGTGGCGATCAAATCCTCGGGCTGCGCGTTGACCTCCGTCATGCAGGTTTCGCGGAGATGCTGGCGGTCCGAATCATTCCGCGCACGATCTACTTCCGCATGGCCGCGCTGTTCGCGAAGCTCTTGAAGCGACTGCCGGCCCATGCGCAAATGATCTTCCATCTGGGTGATGCGGGTCCGGCCGCTTTCCCATTCCTGCTCGAGCTGGCGCTGGCGGACTTCGAGGCGGAGTCTTTCGCCGCGTAGGCCTTCGAGTTGCTGCGAGAGATCTTCGTTCTGCTTGGCGAGCCCAGCGGTTTCATCCCCAATCGCGGACTCCTGCTGCAGAAGAGCGGTTTCGCGACGATCCAGTTCCGAGCGCTCTTCTTCTAGACGCGCCGCAAGCGCTTCGGCGGCGGAAAGGCGTTCATTGAGCGCGGCGAGTTCGGCGCGGGCAGTAGCAAGTTGGTTTTGCTCGGCCTGAACCGACCCGCGAAGTTGCACCAACTGTTCCACTAGGCGCGTGCTCTCGGTTTCCGCGTCAGCGCGGCTGGCAGCCACGGCGGCGTGTTGATTCTTCGCACGCTCGGCACGCATCTTGGCTTCTTCGCAATCTTTCCGAAGGCGCAAAAGATCGTTCTGGCAGACGGTCAACTCGAGGCCGAGCCGAGCAAGTTCGCTTTGCATGTGCTCGTGGCGGTGAGTAGCGGAGAAAACGCTTCGTTCGGCATCGCGCTGCTGCGCCGCGATTTGTTCCAGCGACTGCTCTGCCTCGCGCAGTTCTGTGTTCACCTGCGTCAGAGCGGCTTGCGTCTCGCTCATGGCATGTTCGAGCTGCAAGACTTCAGTGTCGAGAGTACGCAGCTCGCGCTTCATGCCGAGCGGACCGGCTTCATCCGCACGCCCGCCGGTGACCATCCGGCCCTGGTAGCAGGTGCCGTCCGGCGCGACGAAAGCGAATTGAGGATTGTCGCGCGCCAGGGTCTCGGCGGACGTTGCGCTATCGGTTAAATAGGCCGATCGCAGGCGCGGGAGAAATTGCTTGGCGGCGGGGCCGAGAGGATCGCGGAAGCCGACCAGCTTGTCCAGGCGGGAGATTACGCCGTCTTCGATGCGGAAATTGATGATGGGCTCGTACTCGGCCAGGCGCAAATTGCGGAGCGAGTCGACAAAAAAAGTGGCCCGTCCGCCGACTTCATCGCGGAGCAGGGAAACGCCAGCGCGCGCGTGATCGTAGGTTTCGACCACTACGTACTCGAGTTCGTCGCGGAGGTATTGCTCAATGGCCGCTTCGTGCTGCTCTCCGACCTCGGCATAGTCTGCGAGCACGCCGACGGCGTGGAAGTTCTGGCCGCCACCGCGTTCGTTGGCCGCGAACAGCTTTTGCACGGCTTCGGCGGTGTAGGAGCGGTCGTTAAGGATCTGGGTGAGCGTCCCATGGCGCGCACGAACGCCCGAGAGAGAGTCGCGGAGAACATCTACCTTCTGCGCGCCGGACTCGCGCTGCTGGCGCAAGTCCGCGATGCGCGCCTGGAGAGTCGTTGCGTTTTGGGTCAGCGCGTTGAGCTGCCCGCTTGCGGCTTCCCAGTCGTAGGCGGCTTGGTCAGCTTCGTCGCGAATGCGAATGGAGGTCTCGAGCAGTTCATGCTCGCTGGCTTCGCGTTTGCGAAGCCCTTCCAGATGATGGACGAGCGCTTCCTCTGCTTGCTTCTGCTCGCCGTGCAGACGAAGCAAGCTTTCGCCGGCTTCTGATGCCGAACGACGCAGCGCTTCGATGCGCGCTTCGGACTCCTGAATTTGATTCCCGCGCGATTCCGCTTGCGTCCGAAGTCCTTCCACGCGGCCGCAGAGAATGCCGGACTCTTCGCCGAGCGAGGTCACCGCGAGCTGCTGTGCGCTATGGCGGGCTTCCCACTCCGCTGCTTGCGCTGCGGCTTCCACCATTTCGGCGGAGACTTGTGTGCGCCGTGAGCCGAGCTCCGTGGCGCGCTGGCTGTTGAAAGAGATGCGGTTCTCGGTGCGATCTACTTCCAGTGTGGTGAGGTTTAAAACATTCTGATTCTGGCGAATCTCGGCGTCCAGCTCGTATATACGCTGGTTGAGGCGGTCCTGTTCGCCTTCCTGCTGCTGAATCGTTTGCGCGTGCTGCGTTGCCGCGGTGGTGAGTTCCGCGAGTTGTTTCGCGATGCGTTCCGCTTCCGCATCCAGCTCGCGGGCTTTTCCGGCCAGCATCTGGCGAACGATACCGCGCATTTGCTCGCGGATTTCGGCGTAACGGCGGGCTTTGGAGGCTTGGCGCTTTAGCGAGCCGAGCTGCTTCTCTACTTCGACGACGATATCGTTCACGCGCGCGAGATTGAGTTTCGAGGATTCAAGTTTGGCTTCCGCGAGGCGCTTCTTGGTTTTGAATTTCGTGACTCCGGCGGCTTCTTCGATGATGGCGCGGCGCTCCATCGGTTTGGTGGAAAGAATCAGCCCGATGCGGCCCTGCTCGATAATGGCGTAGGAATCGGGGCCGAGCCCCACGCCCATGAACATTTCTTGAATGTCGCGGAGGCGGGCCATGCGGCCATTGATCAGGTACTCACTTTGGCCGGAGCGGTAAAGACGGCGGGTCACTACTACTTCGCCCGGCTTGCTAGCCAGGACCGGTTTGTCGCCGCCTTTCTTGCGACGTTTGCTCTTCAGAAATTCGGGAACCGTAAGAGAGGCTTCATCAGGCTGCAACGGAGCGTCTTGTGGTTCTGCTACATGTTGTTGAGATTCGGGGGCTGGCGCGGGGTCAAGCGAGAGAATCTGTACGCTCGGATCAGAAATCGCGGCTGCGTCGTTCCCCAGGACGGGAGCGGGAAGCGCAGTCACATCTGCAGCGGCTTCGATTGGCGCGCTTTCGAGGACGTACCGAGCGGCTTCCGCCAGCTCGGGATCCTCCATCGTAATGGTCACTTCCGCCATACCCAGGGGAGGCCGTTTGGTCGTACCGTTGAAAATGCAGTCGGCCATGCGCTCGGCGCGGAGGGATTTGTGGCTCTGTTCACCGAGTACCCAGGAGATGGCGTCAACCACGTTGGATTTGCCGCAACCGTTGGGCCCGACGATGCAGGTTGTGCCAGAGCCGCTGAAAGTGACCACGGTGCGGTCATAAAACGACTTAAAGCCAACGATTTCCACTTTTCGGAGCTTAAGCAAGATGTCCTCTTTTTGTCGTCAATCTCTTGGCGGCTCCGCCTGGCGTCAGCCGCTTTGCGTTTTCCCCAAATGGATTTCGCCTTTCCAAGGTCTCGAAGGCGTCGATCCAGCCCGTGAATATCCTATGCACGAACAGGGCCGGGGGCAAAACGCGCGTAGAGAGACAACGCTTTGTTCCTCGAGGGGAGGGTCTTTCGAGCGACAAGTCGACCGTTTTTCGGTCGCTTAGACAAACGTGTGGCAGGTTCTCAGTCAGAGGCCCAGCCGCCTGGCGCGTGGATGGCGGTACGGAAAAAAAGATTACCACGAGCGTTCCTGAGTGTAAAGGGCTACGCAACGGATGGTGTTGAATCTGGGACGACCACAATTGGGAACGGCCATGAGCAAGCGGCTTCCCGGTGTGTGGCTACTTCACGTATTTTTCGTACCAGGCGAGCATCCGGTTGAGGCGATCGAGAAGGTGCTTCTCTTCACGAAGAGCGTGTGGTTCTCTCGGATACATGACCAGTTGGCTTTCCACACCGTAGTGCTTTAGTCCGCGATATAGTTCCTGGCTTTGGCCGGGCGGATCGGTGGTGTCGGCGTCGCCCTGAAGAATCAGTGTCGGCGTCTTCGCATTCCTAAATTGCGTGAACGGGGAACTATTCAAATATCTCACCAGGCTATCGGACTCGTAGGGCACGCCGTAGAACCATTCATCATAGGAAGGGTGCTCCTCGCTGCCATACTCGGAGATTAGATTGGAAAGGCCCGCGCCGGAGACCGCCGCTTTGAAGTCGTTCGTTTGCGTGACCGCCCACTCCGCCATGTAACCGCCGTAAGACCATCCGCCAATGCCAAGTTTAGAGGGATCGGCGATTCCACGGTCTATTAGGTCCTTCACTCCCCACATCACATCTTTGAAGTCGCCGCCGCCCCAATCGCCGCGGTTCATTTCCATGAATTTTTGGCCGTAGCCGACCGAGCCCCGAATGTTGGGATAGAAAACCGCATAGCCGCGCGCCGCCAGGAGCTGGCCCCAAACTTCGATGGAGTCTTGCCAGTTGCCTGTCGGTCCTCCATGAATCAGCACGATAAGCGGCAGTTTGTTTTTTGGATCGGCTCCAGCGGGTTTCAAGAGAGCTGCTTGGATCTCCAGTCCGTCGAATGATTGGTAATTGTAGAATTCGGGCGCGTTGAGTGTGAACTGTTTCCAGGAATCATTGAGGTGGGAAACTTGTTGTGGTGAATTCTTCTGATCCCACAGCCACAGCTCTGGAGGCGTCGTGGCGGACTGTCCGGCGAAAACGACCTCGCCGGCTTCAGAAACGGCAAAAGCGTTAACGTTGGTCACCGGCGGATTCGCCAAATTTCTGCTCATGCCTTCGGGAGAAAAACCAACCAGTTTGTTTCGGAAGCGGTCCGCGTAGAGCGCCAGGACGGAGCCGTCTTTCGTCCAGCGGTGCTCAAGGATGGCGCGGTCGAGGCTCGCGCCGGTGAGATTGCGAGTGGCCTGCTTGCCGATGTCCAATAGCATGAGGTCGTGTGGCGAGGGACCATCCACGCGGCAGCCTACGTAGCTCACAGCCGCTCCGGCGGACGCTACTTGTAATTCGCGAAAAGGGCCGTGCGGAGCGAGCATTAGTCTTCGGGAACCGTCCGGAACCGAGATCGAAAAAATGCGATGAGTCTCCTGGTCCGATTCCGGATGATCCGTGGCACTGACGACCAGGCCGTCGCCAGTCGTCAGCCAGGCGAGTTCGCTGATTTCCCATTTAGAATCCGTGAGCGCTTTAGACTCGCTGGTGGCCAACGTGAGCAGCCACAGGCGCGGCTGCTTGTCGTCTTTATCCACCGCACGCGCGTCATCCTTGTCTTTGTCCTTTTTTTCTTCGGTATCGCTCTTGGCATCGGGAGCAAGATAGGCGATCTGCTTACCGTCAGGAGACCACGCAAAAGTTCGCACGCTGCGCTTGCCTTTGGTTACGGCCGCAGCTTCTCCACTGTCAGCGCGCATCACGTAAATCTGCTGCTGATCATCGCGATTCGAGAGAAAGGCGAGTTGCTTTCCATCGGGGGACCAGCGCGGCGAAGTTTCATCTTTCGCGGAAAAAGTGAATTGCCGGACGGCGCCCGACTTTTTGTCATAGAGCCAAATATGGCGTGCGCGCCGTTCGCCCTTGGGCGGTTCCGTGACAATGAAGGCTACGCGTGCGCCGTCCGGAGAGAATTGCAGGTCGGAAATCGAGCGCAAGTTGAGAGATGTTTCAGGCGTCAGGAGCTTGGCCGTACCCGCGGGCTTTTCCTGCGCAACGATTGTCGCGGCGAGCGTCAAAATTCCAAGAAGACCACTGCTCAATAGAAAGCGGTTCATCGCTGCACCTCTCCGGTGAGAACTAGGACTCTAACGAGCGAAACCCTCACCGTCAATTTCGCTTGCGGACGCTCGCTAATTCTTTCGCATTATTGACCCTGTCATACACTCGCCGCCTATAATGCGCCACCTATTACTGGGGTGATGTCCGTCCCAGCGGCGCGAGACGCAAAGCGTTTTTCGCCGTTGCCGGATTCGTGTGCCCCAACGATCAGAAAACTCGTCGAGAGAAAGCCGGAGAATCGCATGCGGCAACTTAGAAGGCTGATTTGTATCCTGGCGATCGCCATCTACCCGAGCGTTAACACCACCGCGCAGGAAATTGCGGGAAGCATACGCGGCACGATTCTCGATGCCAGCGGAGGCGCCGTGTCAGGGGCGCGAGTCAGCGCGATCCAAACGGAAACGGACCTCGTACGAACAGCGACGACCGACTCACAGGGCGCCTACGTTCTCGTCGAGCTGCTCGTCGGCCACTATCGACTGGAAGCACAGGCCAAGGGATTCAAGAAGTACGTGCAGGAAGGAATCGCGCTGGACGTGAATGAGAGCGCGACGGTGGTCGTGCGTCTTGCGGTTGGGATTCCCACGGAAGAAGTGCGCGTCGAGGCTGACGCCGCACTTGTGGAGACCACCGTCACCAGCCTGGGAAAAACTGTCGCGGAACGCGACGTTTTGGACTTGCCCTTGAATGGCCGCGATTTTACTCAGCTCGGCCTGCTGCAACCCGGTGTTTTCCCCCTCACGCCCGGGCTTATAGTGGCCGGCGGATCTCTGCGCAACGGGCAGGCTTACGCCGTAAATGGCCAGCGTCCGGAATCCAATAACTTTCTGATCGATGGCGCGAACAATTTTAACGCTGTCGACGGCGGCCTGGTGATTAAGCTGCCTATCGACTCCATCGCCGAGTTTCACATCCTGACGCACACGGCCAGCGCCGAGTTTGGTCACAGCACCGGCTCAACGACCAATATCATCACCCGCTCGGGAACAAACGCGTTTCATGGCGCGGCCTGGGAATTCCTGCGGAACGATGCCATGGACGCCAAAAGCTTCTTCGCCGCCGGCGTCGAGCCCTTGAAACGCAACCAGTTCGGCGGAACCTTCGGCGGACCGATCCAGAGAGATAAGACCTTCTTTTTTGGATACTACGAAGGATTGCGAAACCGCCAAGGCGAGACCGTCAGCGCAACGGTTCCCACGCAAGCCGAACGGCAAGGAGACTTTGGGCAGCTTTGCACTCAGTTACAAGGGAGCTTTAACGCCTCGGGAATCTGCAGCCTGCAAGCGGGCCAACTCGTCAACGAATTCTCGGGTCAGCCTTTTCCCTTCAACAAGCTCCCAGGTATTGATCCGTTTTCCCAGTCCCTCGTGCATTTCTTCCCGCTGCCCAACCAACCGAGCCTTGGCCCGAACGCCTACAACGCCACCGCAACCCTGGATCAGAACAACGACCAGTTCGGAATGCGTGTAGACCACTACCTGACTTCGCGTGACGTCCTGAACTTCCGCTATATGTTCTCCCAGGGAAACACCACCGACCCGCTCTCGACGGCCGGCGCCAATGTGCCGGGCTTTCCCGTAGCAGAAGCACAGCGCGCCCAAAACTTTGTCGCCCAGGAGACGCACACATTTTCTCCAACGCTAACCGGCGTCGCGCGCTTTTCCTTTCTGCGAAATAAATTTCTCTTCAACGAAGCCACGAATCACACCACTCCAGGAAGTCTCGGTTTCCAGTACGCCCCGTCACTCGATGTTGCCATTGGACCGCCGTTCATGCAGGTCAGCGGTTATGCCTCGGTCGGCGATCCCATAACCGGGCCACGGGATACTCATGAGAACTCGGTAGATATTTCCGGGTCGCTGACGTGGGTTCATGGCCGGCACGAAATCAAATTCGGCGGCGGCTACAGTCACGATCAAGTTAACGTCTTGTTTGGAATCGCGACGAACGGATTCTTTGTTTTCGCCCCGGCCCCTGCAAGCGACGCGTTCGCGAGCTTTCTGCTCGGCGCGCCGGCGTTTTTTCTGCAGGGCGGTGGGGATCCGACGCGCGGGCTTCGCGGAAATGATTTGAACTTCTATGCGCAGGACGCTTTCAAGATCACGTCGCGTCTTACCCTGAATGCAGGTCTGCGCTACGAACTGCCATTCCCCTACACGGAGATTCACAATCGGACGAACCTCTTCGAACCGGGCGTGCAGTCCATTGTTTTTCCGAACGCACCTTCCGGCCTGGTCTATCCGGGGGATCCGGGCGTACCGGCCGGCCTGATCCCGACGGAAAAGACCGCTTTCGCTCCGCGCATTGGACTGGCTTGGGATCCGAGAGGGGACGCTCGCTGGCTGGTCACCACAGCTTACGGAATTTTTTACGACCCGTATTACACCGGCCAGGGCGGGCCGCTCCAGGCTCCCGTCAGCGCGCCGCCATTCCTGCAGACGCCGCAACTGAATTTTCCAAGTTTCGCGGACCCGTTTAACGGAGCAAACCCGTTCAACGGCAGCTTCGCGCAGCCGATGACATTGCTGACACTCGACAAGAATCTGAGCCTTCCTTACGCGCAGGATTGGAATCTCAGTATGCAAAGATCTTTTGGTGGAGATTGGCTGTTCGAAGCAGGTTACGTCGGAACGAAAGGCACCAAATTGCCGCGATTCATTGAAGGGAATCCGGCGGTCTTTGTTCCGGGTGAAACGAACGGAAAGCCAAACTCCACGGAAAACAACGTCAATCAGCGCCGCCTATTTTCGGGTTGCACGCTGGCCGCTTCCAGTTCGCCGTGCAATTACGCGTCTGTGGGTTTGATCGCGGGCCTAGCGAATTCCAACTACAACGCTCTTCAGACCAGCCTCGAAAAGCGCTTCAGCCATGGACTGTCATTCCTGGCTTCCTACACTTTGTCGAAGACCATCGACGATGTTTCGTCCTTCAATATCACTGGCTCCGCTTCGCAGAGCGTCGCGGGAGAGAACGACCTGGCACAAAACCCGTTTGATCTCGCGGCGGAACGCGGCAGGTCCATGTTCGATGCGCGCCACCGGTTTGTGCTCAGCTACGAATGGAGGGTTCCTTTCTGGAATCATCCACAGAACTGGTATCAACGTATCTTGGGCGATTGGCAGTTGAACGGCATCACCACGTTCATGAGTGGCACGCCGTTCACTGTCTACGATTCCCAGGATGTCTCTCTCCAAGGCGGCGCCCCGGAGATCTCCGGCTTCTCCAGCAACCGGCCTGATCTCATCGGCAATCCGAATAACGGCCCGCGCACTCCGCAGGAATGGCTCAACAAGGCTGCCTTTCAGTCCCTCAATCCGGCCACGCAGGCCGGACAGTTCGGCAATGAAGGCCGCAACGTCGTCGAAGGACCCGGCTTCGAACAGTGGGATTTCTCCGCATTCAAGAACATTCCGATTCGCGAGTCCAAGAGCCTGCAATTCCGCGCGGAGTTCTTCAACGTTTTCAACCACGCTAACTTCCGGCTGCCGAACAACGACATCAGTTCGCCAAACTTCGGCGAAATTTCGGAAGCCCTGCCAGGCCGCCTTGTGCAGTTGGCCCTGAAATTCGTCTTCTGAGCACCGCGATCCGGCAAGCAGTCGAAACGTGGGCCTTATAATAGCAGGGCCCTTTCTCCGAAATGTTGGTGTGAAAACGGGCGGCTGCGCCTCGCGCCGGGGCTTGCCATGCGGACCCAGTGGGTCGCACATTCGCGATTCAACACACCGCTGGACCCTTCTTCATTGCAGCTGTCCTGAAGCGTCGGATACAATCTGACGTTTATCCTTTGGGGCAAAACGCCGTCAGGGCCACGATGCACGAAATACGCTTCCATAACACGCTGGGCGGGAAGATCGAAGCCTTCACGCCCCTGAAGAGCGATGAAGTCCGCATGTACACCTGCGGGCCGACAGTGTATGACTATGCGCACATCGGGAATTTTCGCACTTTTATGTTCCAGGACATTCTTCGGCGGTTCCTGAAGCTTCGCGGCTTCAAAATGAATCACGTCATGAACCTTACCGACGTCGACGACCGCATCATCGCGAACTCGGCGGCGGCAGGAGTAAGCATCCGCGAGTATACGGAAAAGTTCGCGCAAGCCTTTTTCGACGATTGCAAGATGCTCAGCATCGAGGCGCCCGAGCACTGGATCCGCGCCACCGATCATATCGACGATATGGTCAAGCTCATCCAGCGGTTGCAGGAAAAAACGTATACCTATCCGAGCGAAGGCTCGATTTATTACCGTATCGCAAAGTTCCCGCACTATGGCCAGCTCTCCAACATTGACGTGACAGGAATTCAGGCCGGCGCGCGCGTCGATGTCGATCGCTACGAAAAAGAGAGCGCCCGCGACTTTGCCCTTTGGAAAGCGCCAAAGCCCGGTGAGCATTTCTGGGAGACGCCCATCGGTAAGGGCCGCCCTGGCTGGCATATCGAATGTTCCGCGATGGCCATGAAGTATCTCGGCGAAACGCTGGACATTCACACCGGCGGAATCGATCTCGCGTTTCCACACCACGAAAATGAAATTGCTCAGAGCGAGGGTGCGACCGGGAAACGCTTCGTGCGCTACTGGATGCACGCAGAGCATCTGCTGGTCGAAGGCGAGAAGATGTCCAAGTCGCTCGGCAATTTCTATACGCTGCGTGATTTGTTTGGGAAGGGCTACAAACCATCGGCGTTGCGTTTCGCGCTGGCCAGTGTGCCGTACCGCAAGCAGTTCAATTTCACGTTTGACGGATTGCAGCAGGCGGCGAGCTCTGTCGAGCGCCTACGCAACTTTGCCGCGCGCCTGTCCCAGGGCAAATTTCCGACGGGGAAGCAGAAAGGCATGGCCGCCCGCGTGGCCAAAGCCGCGGAAGAATTCGATGCTGGCCTCTCGGATGACCTGAATACAGCCCGGGCGCTGGCCGCCACATTCGATCTGCTCCGCGAAACGAATATCGCCATGGACAAAGGCGAGTTCCGCCAGGAAGAGGTAACCGCCACCAGGGAATTTCTTGCGACATTCGACCGCGTCTTCGCCGTTATGGAGGACAACGATGCCGAAAAGCTGCGCGCGCTTGGCTTTGGCGCCAAAGACAGCGGCCCGGGCGACACGGAAATCGAAAAACTCGTTGCCGACCGTCAGGCCGCACGCCAGCGCCGCGACTTCGCGGCCTCTGATCGCATCCGCAAGGAACTCGCGGATCGTGGTATACTCATTGAAGATGCAAAGGACGGCAGCGTCCGTTGGAAACGCAAATGAAACACACTAATCTCTATCGGTTCCCCGGCAATTTCTCCCCGGCCGAGCTGCGTCCCAACCTCTTTGGCGTAGACTAAGCAAACTCTCCTCTTGCAGGGCGCGCACTCGCATTAGTGTACGCACACAAACCTGCTTTGCGGTAGCCCATCCAAATTAACCGCCGACCATTTGTCTCAGGAGGAAGAGATGATTACCACAATGGAAACGAAGCTACCGAGGCTGGTTACCGCACCGCCCGGTCCCAATGCCAGGCGCGTTGTGGAAAGCGATGCCAAGTTCATGTCCCCGTCTTACACGCGGGACTACCCGCTTGTTGCCAAGCGCGGTCACGGCGCGATTGTCGAGGATGTTGACGGCAATGCATTTTTGGATTTCGCGGCAGGCATCGCCGTCTGTTCGACGGGGCATTGCCATCCCAAGGTGGTAGCCGCCATTCAGCAGCAAGCCGCCGAACTTATTCACATGTCCGGAACGGATTTTTATTATGAAAGCATGCCGCTCCTCGCCGAACGACTGGTGAACACCTTGTCCGGCGACGCGCCGAAAAAGGCCTTCTTCACCAATTCCGGCGCCGAAGCCGTCGAAGGGGCCATCAAGCTGGCCCGTTATGCCACCAAGCGCGACAAAATGATCGCGTTCTATGGCTGCTTTCACGGCCGCACCATGGGCGCTCTCTCTTTGACCGCCTCGAAAACCACGCAGCGCAGGGGATTCGGAGCTTTGCTCTCCGGCATCGAGCATATTCCTTTTCCCTATGCCTACCGGTGCGCCTACGGCCACACTGCAGAAACCTGCGGAGCAGAAATCCTCGAGCAACTAGAGCAGCAGGTTTTCAGGCGCCTCTTTGATCCGGAGGAAGTCGCGGGCATCATCATCGAGCCGATTCAGGGCGAAGGTGGTTACGTCGTTGCGCCAAACTTCTTCCTGCAGGAGTTGCAGCGCATCTGCCGCAAACACGGCATCATGCTCATTACAGACGAAGTCCAGTCCGGTATGGGCCGTACTGGAAAGTGGTGGGCGCATCAATTCGCCGGCATCGAGCCGGACATTATCTGCAGCGCCAAAGGCATCGCCAGCGGCATGCCGCTCGGAGCGATCTTCGCGCCAGCCAGCATAATGAACTGGAAGCCGGGGGCCCACGGAACTACGTTTGGCGGAAATCCTGTTTGTATCGCGGCGGCTCTGGCTACGGCAGATTTGATCGAAAGCCAATACCTCGAGAATGCCAGCCGCATGGGCGAGTACATTTTCGGCCGTCTGTCCGAGTGGACGAAAAAGTTCAAGATCGTCGGCGACGTGCGCGGGCGCGGCTTGATGATCGGCATTGAAATCGTCCGCGATCAGCGCACCAAGGAAAAAGCCGCAGATCTCCGCAATATCATCGTCGATCTTGCCTTCCACAAGGGACTTTGCATCCTGGGAGCGGGCGAGAACACCGTCCGGTTGTCGCCACCCCTGCTCATCGACGAAGAACAAGCGGACTTCGCCGTGCGCACGCTCGAAGAATGCATTCGCGAAGCAGAGAAAAAAGCCTAACCCACCGCCGCACACTGGCGGCGCGAGCAGATCAAACCGCAGTAAACCCGTGGTTGCCGTAAGAGTCTTGTGGCGACCACGGGGATTTTTGTTTATGCTGCGCGCGATACCACTTCTTTCCGCGGAGAGTTAGTGCAGATGGTCCTTCGTCGGGGTCCGCACACCCCCTGTGCGCGAAGAAATGTCTGCCTTACCGGACCTGGAGCGTCACCGAGGGCAAACGACACCTCTTGGCTCGCACCGCGCAACACTTCCTTACCGAGCACCGCGTCTGCCCGTGACCGCGCCGGTTCGACGTGATCGCGATCGACAATTCGCCAGGTAACGCCGCGATCGCACGCCTGTATGAACACGCCTTTAGCCCCCCCAATGTAGAATTCCACAGGAAAATCCTGCGGAACGCCTTCTCACCACCGCCAGACGCGGTACAATCGGAGCCCGGGGTGGCGCTTTCCGTGCCCAAGTCTTTGACCCCTTTCGAGGAGGATTGCTTTGCCGGAGTTGCGAAAAGATCCGATTACTGGCCGCTGGGTAATTATTTCCACCGAGCGTGGAAAACGCCCAAACGATTTTCTGCGCGAAAGTGTCTCTCCTCTTCCCAACGGCAAGAATTGCCCGTTCTGCCCAGGCTCTGAAGCCAAGACACCGCCCGAGATTCTCGTCTACGGCCGGAGCAACGGAGGCGCAAACACCGCGGGCTGGACCGTTCGTGTGGTGCCCAACAAATTTCCCGCACTCGGCATCGAAGGCGATCTCGACCGCGAGGGCGAAGGCCTCTTTGACAAGATGAACGGCGTCGGCGCGCATGAGGTAATCGTCGAAACGCCCGATCACGCAGCGACTCTGGCGTCTTTACCCGAGCGTGCCGTCGAAGACGTCCTCTGGGCCTACCGTGACCGCATGCTCGACCTCAAGAACGACAGGAGGTTTCGCTACGTCCTGATTTTCAAGAATCACGGCGAAGCCGCAGGCGCCTCTGTCGAGCACACTCACTCGCAATTGATCGCTCTGCCCATCGTGCCGAGGCGCGTGCGCGAAGAAGTGGACAGCGGCTGGCACTACTACGACGAGAAAGAGCGCTGCATCTTCTGCGACATCATCCGCCAAGAGCGCGACACCGGCGAGCGCGTCATCGGCGAAAACGATCATTTCATCACGCTTGCCCCGTATGCCTCGCGCTTCCCCTTTGAGATGTGGCTTCTCCCCAAGGTGCACGGCTCCTCGTACGAAAACAACCAGAGCACGATGTACGCAAGCCTGGCGCGAATGTTGAAAGACACTCTGATGCGCCTGGACGCGGTCCTCGACCGCCCGCCCTACAACTTCATGATCCACACCTCGCCTATCGGTGAAGAGATCAACGATCATTACCACTGGCACATCGAGATCATCCCCAAGCTTACCAAAGTCGCCGGCTTCGAATGGGGCACCGGCTTTTACATCAACCCGACGCCGCCCGAAGAATCAGCCCGCTTCCTGCGCGAAGCCAAAATCGCTTTGCCCACGGTACCCGCAAAAACTTAGTGCGGAGTCCGCGCGCTGCGTGCCGCCTGTTTTCGGGCAGCGGCAAAAGTTTTGCCATACTCACTGGTTTGGCGCGGTACGCGACCCAGGGGAGAGGTTGCAAGACCTTGGGGCACAGCAGGGAAGTGCTGCAACTTGATTTTCCTGGGCGGCTCCTCCGATCTTACCTGCTCTTTTAGGCACTGTTCGTCCGTTTTTGCCAGCAAATGGGCGGCAAGTGCATTTAGGCGATCGCCTGGGTGTGAATTCTCAACGGCGCAGCTAACCTGTGCCCAAACGCCAGACCGCCTGGTCAAGGCGATTTACCTCAACTGCTCGGCTTGAGACTGACGCAAGCAGATCGTCTAGTAGCTGAATGCTGGAAAGAGTGTTGATTCTGTCAGAGGCGTGAAAATGAAAAACGAACTTTTCAATATTCGATGTGTAAAGACGGGCCACTGGCGTCGAGAACGACGAAGCTCAACTGGTTGCAAGTTGGCTGGCTCCCTGAAACGCACCTTTCCGCATCGGTTTTAAGGACGGAACGAAGACTGCAGAAAGTGAGCTACCGGTACGAACTACAGCCGGTCTCCGCTTTTGATTGCATGCAACGGGCGCATCCGAAACGGACGGCTCTCCCGTGATGGCAGCCGGGGAGCTAAGCGGCCATCGAATCAACCGAGGTTACCAAACAAACTTCAGCGCAAGCTGAATCTGGCGGGAGGTTGTGGCTGTGCCAGTGATGTTGCCTGCGCCTCCTACCAGGGCGCCGGATCCGTCGAAAATCTGGTTGTTGGATGTCGGGGGATTAAAATTGGCATGATTGAGCGCGTTGAAAATCTCTACGCGAAACTGAACGTTAAATGTCTCCGAAATACGCTTGATGGGATTGTTTTTGAACAACGAGAGGTCAAAGTTGACCAAGCCTGGTCCAACCAAGCTGTTGCGCCCGGCATTGCCGACTAGGTTCGTGCAAGTCGCGGGTGCCGGCGTAGGCAGTGCGCTGGCAAAAGGGACGCACTGTGCTGCAAGCGACGCGGGCAGCTCGGAAGCCGTCGGCAGAGCAAAACAATTGAGGTTGAGATAGTTCACGCCTCCGTGAATGGGATTGCAGCCCTTCACGTAGTTCGGGAAGTCAAACGGATCGGTGTTCCCTAATCCGAGCGGGTCTCCGCCAATCGTTGGTGTAAACGGCACGCCGGTGTTTGCCTGCAGGATGCCGCCAAGTTCCCAGCCTCCGGCGACCCAATTAAGAGCAGCGAAGGACTGCTTGGGACTGGGAATTTCCCACGTGTAGCTGACCGTCAGGGTGTGCTTGATATTGAAATCGGATGGTCCGCGGCGTGTTTTAGGATCGAAGAAAAAGAGGGTGGAAATGCCGTTCTGGAACTGGTCGCCATCTGTCGTGCCGGAGCTGGTGTCGATGCCTTTGCCAAAGGTGTAAGAGGCTTGCGCCTGGAACCCATGGCTCAACCTCTTGCTCAGTTGCAATTCGAGCGCATGGTAAGCAGCACTGGAATTCCAGAGTGTGCTGGAGACTCGGCCAAAATTGGGATTGAGGATAGTCCCACCATTCCAGAAGTAACCAGCCGGGGTCTTGGCGAAAGGCAGCACGATGGAGGTGTCATCCGCCTGGAAGATGTTGTGCACGGCGCGCGAGCCCACGTAGGCGATCATGGCCGTAGTGGCGGGAGCAACTTCGCGTTGAATATTCAGATTCCACTGCATGACGTAGTTGCGAGGTGGCTTTTGCTCGATGAAAGCCGCACGCTCGGTCTTCGGGTCGTTCGACAGCCCTAGAAAGGCTGCGGTTGGAAAGGGATTGCCCGAAGTGATCGAGGCGTTGGCCGACTGGGCAAAAGGAACGGTCCCGTCAACGGTGTGGCGCAGGGTGAGAGGAAGCACCTGGACGTCGAACATTCCGAAGCCACCGCGAACGGCTGTCTTCCCTGTGCGGAAAGGGTCCCAGGAAAAACCGACCCGCGGCTCGAAGTCCCGAAGTGAGGGATTCGCAAACAAGGGTGAGCCGGTAAAAACCTGCGAGCCGGTCATACTGTGAAGGCTGGCCAGCTGTCCGTGCACATCGGTGGGTACCGTAGCCATCTCATAGCGAACTCCCAAATTGATGGAGAGATTTGGGCGAAAGCGCACATCGTCCTGGACGTACGCGCCGAAAAGAGTCTCCCGGAGGCCACGAGGAGTGGTGGTCCCAGGAACGTCGATACTGAGCGTGATGGGCTGGTTCACCGACGAAGGGCTGTTGTTGATAAAATCCGCCACGGAACCAAAGCTGAAGACTCCACCGGGGAATGAACTGGAGAAGGAATTGTCCTGGATGCGCTCGATATTGGCTCCGAATTTCAGGGAATGAAGCCCCTTCACAACAAAGAGATTGTCGTAACCCTGCCAGGAATTCCAATGAAAAACCTGGGCTTGCGTGGTGCTCAATCCGCCCGTAAAGGGGGTAAGCCCCGCGATAGTGATGGAGCCCGCCGTTTCCCCTGGAGCGAAACCCAAAGCCGTGTCCGCTGCGAGGGGGTTGACAGCGGTGCCGCCCGCGGGCGCGGCTGCCAGCACGCGGTTGTAGCCAATGCGGAACGAATTAGCCACGAACGGACTGAAAATATGATTTTCTTCGATGGTCACCAGCTGGCGTCTGGTCTTAAAGGAAACTATTTTGTTATTGAACTCGTCATTTTGTGAGGATGGAGCATTGTCGAACATGTAGCTGCCCGAGAGGTTGTCTGTTTCTGAGATTCTATGGTCGAGGCGGGTAATCAAATAGTTCTCGTTGGTAATCCGCGCTCCACCAAAAGTAAAATCGGCGATGTCCCCTGCGCCTGGAACACAACCTGGGCATTCGAGCGCGCCGTTGGGTTTCGGGAAAAACTGCAGATAGGGCAGGACGAGGGGATTTACGCCCTTGTTCGTGGTAACCGAGCAATCGGCTGAGTTCGGATCACAGAGGATACCCTGGCGGGCATGGAGGGAGGGTACTTGGTCAAATTCGCTTAATCCGAGGTTCTCGCGAAGTCCTTCGTAAGCGACAAAGATAAATGTCTTATCCTTGCGGATCGGGCCGCCTGCGGAAACTCCGAATTGATTGCGTTTGAAAGTCGGCTTGGCAGGCAAGCCCGGGGCCGCCGGAACGTCGAAAAAGTTGCGCGCATCCAGTGCGCTATTGCGAAAGTACTCAAAGGCACTGCCGTGAAACTGATTCGTGCCGGAGCGTGAAATCGCGCTGATCACTCCGCCGGAGGTGCGTCCGTACTCTGTGGAATAGTTTGTCGTCAGGACACTGAATTCGGCGACGGCATCGACGCCCAGATTGCCGCCCAAGATGCTGCCGGGCGCTTGGTTCGAATAGTCATTGATGCTCACGCCGTTCATCAAATAATTGTTCTGCTGGGGCCGTCCTCCCGTGACGCTCAACTCCACTCCGAGGCCGCGGCCAAGGCGGTCCGTGCTGGTAACACTAACCATGGCGCGAATCACTGAAACACCTGGCTGGAGAGTCGCGAGATCGGTCCAGGAACGACCGTTCAGAGGCAGTTCGCGGACGGTGGTGGAGTCGACAGTGTTGCTGATCGTGGAGGACATCAGCTGCACGTCCGGGGCGAGGGTGAAAACTTCAACCTTTTCACTCACGGTGCCAATTTTCAATGCCAGGTTAAAGACTTGCTGAGACCCTACGGCCAGGGTAATGTCGTCTTGTATGGTGGTTTGGAAACCCAGCGCAGAAATCGTTGCTTGATAACTTCCCGGCAGCAAATTCGGCGCCGTGAAGATGCCCTGAGAATTGGTCGTGGCCGTGGTAATTACACCGGTGGCCACATTTTTGATGGAGACCGTGGCGCCCGCGAGCGCCGATCCGGACGCGTCAGTCACCGTGCCCGAGAGGCTGCCGCCGACGACCTGCGCACGCACCAGCAACGGGGCGAGTAGCGCGAACTCTAGGAGTGCAACTAACACCAAACCAAAATGGCTGCTCGCGGATTTGTTTCGAGTCATCATCGTCCTCTTTTCGCCGCAAAAATGAACCGGACGAATGAACTCGGAAATGTTCCCACGCCTATGCCGGCCCGAAAGGCTCAAACTCACGTGGAGGACGTCTGGACACGACCTTGAAAGTCACGAGTGGGGGCCTCCCCACGCCTTATTGCCGAATGGTGCGCGATGCATCGTTCCCGATCCGTCTAGCTATTTTGCTAACAATTGCACCCCTTCTTAATTACAAACTCTCACACTAACAACCGTTTGGTGTAAAGCGCCAATTGCACTGGTGTGCTTCGCTGAAACTACCTGCGCCTACGGACCATCGAAGCCGGACAGTGGGATGCGAATGCAACTGGCTTATCGGACCCGCTCAACGGATCCCTGCTCCGGCTATGAAGATGCTAACTCGCGGTTCGCTCTCTATTGTCACGGTCGTGTGGAAGATTTGCATCGGATTGGTGGACACTTCGGGCCGGAGGCGGCTATGTAACCATACGACCGGTAAAGCGGTTTTTGGGAAGGACGATTTTATTTCTCGACGTGCTGCCGAAACTTTTCTAGGCCTATTACTATTTCTTGTCGGCCCTGGACTGAATGTCTTCGGCGTGGTTGTCTTTTCCAGGGAATCACCACAGGATGTGCCGACCCGCTTCAGGAAAAGCTTCCGCTAAGAACTCAGTTGGCGGCGTAGCGGCGGAAGAAGGAGTCGGGCTTCCAGCGCGGGCGCGCGGGGGTGTTGGCGGTGTCGAGGAGGAGACGGCGAGTGAACTCCTCGTAGCTCGCGGCGGATTGGAGATCGACCGGTTGGTTCACGTCGTCGCTTGGAGCGTGGTAGCGGTTGGTTAGCCAGTCTTTGAAAACTTTCTGTTCGGGCGTGCCGAGTTCGAAGCCGACGTCGACTTTGACACTGGGAACTCCTTTCTTGATAAAACTGTACTGATCGCTGCGGATAAACGCGTTGCGGAGCGGCTCGGGATCGGGGATTGGTTTGATGCCCATGGATTGGGCGATCGCAGCGGCGCGCGTGCCGAGGTCCGATTCTTCGATGCCCTCGATCTTGAGAATTCTCAGCGGGACGATGGGAAGAAACATGTCCACGTTTACATCGGCGACGATGGATTTCGGCGCGACAGTGGGATGCGCCGCAAAATACTTCGAGCCGAGAAGACCTTTTTCTTCGGCGGTGACGAGTAGAAAGAGAATCGAGCGTTGCAGCTTTTCCGGGTGTGCTTTGAGGTCCGCAGCGATATCTATCACTAGCGCGCTACCGGAGCCGTCGTCCATGGCGCCGTTGTAAATGCGATCACCGTTGATGGGCGCACCGATGCCGACGTGGTCAATGTGCGCGGAGAGGACGACGAATTCGTTTTTGAGCGCGGGATCGGAGCCGGTGAGTTTGGCGGCTATGTTGGCGGACTCGAGCGCCTTGGTCTGGATCACCGCGTTGGCTTTTAGTGAGGTGGCCATGACAAAGTGGGGAAGAGGCTTGCGATCTTTTCCGAGGGCGGCGATTTCGGCGAAGGTATGGCCGGAGCCGGCGAAGAGTTTTTCCGCGGAAGCGGGATTGAAGGAGACGCCAAGTTGAAGGCCGGGAGTGTCATTGAACTCGGGATCTGCGAGATCCATGGAAGGATGGTTGCGGTTGACGGAAATGCGGGACCATGGAATGTCCATGGAAGCGGGATTGAAAATGCTGATCATGCCGATGGCGCCGGCGGCACGAAGGAATTTCCAGCGCTCGCCGGCCGTTTGATAGTGCGAGGCGAGAGCAGTGGGAATGTCCGAAGGCGAGCCGGCGAGATAGACGACGATTTTTCCGTTTAGATCGAGGCCGGCGAGCTCATCGAGATTTTTCTCGGGAATCTTTAGGCCGTAGCCGATGAAGACCATGCGGGCAGTAAGATTGGCGGATACGCGCGTGGCGCGGGTACTAATGAAGGCATCGTCGGCGAAAGAAAGCGGCTGCGGTTGGTTGCCTTCGACCAGGACCAGGAAGGATTTGGCTTCATCGACTTCATATTGATTGAATCGGATGGGTTGATAGAAGCCATTCGTTCCGGCCGGCTCGAGGCCGGCTTTCTGGATCTGCTCGACGACGTAAGCCTGGGCTTTGCGCAGACCTTCGCTGCCCGTGTCGCGGCCCTCGAGAGAATCGTCGGCCAGATATTTGACGTGTGCCCACCATGAGTTGCCATCGAAGTGTGAGACGGAAGGAGTTTGCTGGGTTGGAGAAGCGGCGGCCCAGAGAAGAAAAAAAATGGCTAAAAGCGCGCTACGCATGAGTTGCACCTCACAAATGAACTGAGAAGCTAGAGGATAGCAGGCGCAAAGGGATAGAGTCACGCACACGCGCGGAGGGGGGCGGAGGGAGCAGAGGGGCACTGGTACAGTTTCTTCAAACTGAACCAGTGCCAAGTGGCGCGTCGGCTTGACGAACTCCCTGAACCCTGCCGTACAATGGTGTGGTTGGTTTGTATTAGCGGCGTTCGCATAGGCGAGCTGCTTGCCTTTCGCTGGCGCGCAGTAGACTGGGACCGCACATGCTTTTGGGTGGTAGAGGCGGTCTACTCGCCCAAAACGCACCGTAGTCGTCGTCCGATTCTCCTGGCAGACGAGGATATGAAGCGGCTGACCGAGTTTCGGCGGCGGACCGGGCGCGCGGGTGAGGATGACTGGCTGTTCTTGAACCGCTTCGGAACGGGTCCGATTCACGCCGACAAGGCGCTTGAAACGCTCCAGTCCGTGGCAAAGAGAGTCGGCGTTCCTACGTCACTTGGCATCTTCTTCGTCACTGGCACACGGCCGTGCCGCATAACGATGAAGGCGGCGCAGGATCGACGGGACACGAAGATGCACCTACAACCATGAAACACTATATCCACCCACTATGGGGAGCGGAGCGGCAGGCGGCCGATGCGGTGTCGCGGCATTTCCGAGATTCTGGTAGAGGGAAGACTTGGCCCGAGAGTGGCTGCAAATTTGGCAGCAAGTCGGACCTAGGGGATACTGTAGTAGTCGTGGAATTTTTAGGAACGGCGCGGTACCCAAGTGGCCCAAGGGAGAGGTCTGCAAAATCCCTCCGCTAGCCCCGCGTCGTGTGGTATCAAAGGGTTAGCGAGGCGCTCACCAGCGCGAAAAGGCAACAATCGGGCGCGTTGGGCATAACTTTGGACATAGATTTTGGGCATAACGAATAAGGCGCGGTACCCAAGTGGCCTAAGGGAATGGTCTGCAAAACCATCACTCGTCGGTTCGAATCCGACCCGCGCCTCCAAATTTTTCGAGGGCTGGTGGCAAGCACAAACGTGTCCACCATTTGCAACTGATCACCCGTGATGGTCAGTGGTTTTGGACCGCTTTCTTTCGAGAAGTCGAATGATGCCGGTGAAACCTTTGATGCGTGCCGGTCACTTGTGTTCGGGGCCTTTGCTTTTGGCGGGGTGGCCTTCGGTGGAGTTGGTTTGGGAGTACTCGCTTTCGCCGGGGTTCCTGTGTAGTCGAAGTGTAGATCGGTCTCAATGCCCTTGGATCCCACTGCCAGAGTGACGTTGAGCGTCGTCTGAGTTGTGCCGAAATCCGTGAGGGCAGAGGGATCAATCTGTACGAGCAAGCGGGTTCGGACTTCGATGCACCTGTTTGAGCGGAAGCTAGACCTTTTTGCTTTTGTCTGAGTTGGTAGGCACAAGTGTGTCCACCAGCTGCAAGTGCGCTGGAACAAAGGCCAGAGCCAGCGGCGACACGAAACACGAATGTGCTCTAACGAATTTCTCCTCAACGGAAGCAGCCTCCCGGCGAGTGTGTAGATGCAAGCGGAACTCAGTCCTGCCAATGGTCCGCAGGCGGCGCAATACCAAGGCGCTTCATCTTGTAAAACAATGTGGTGCGCTTCAAGCCGAGTCTGGCGGCTGCTCCTCGCGGACCACCGAGCTTCCAATTAGCGCGCTGGCAGGCCGCGAGAATTTCACTACGCACCTTGCCTTCAAGCGTTGGATTTGCAATCTCTTGCGCTGCCTCCAACGGCTCGCTGCTTTCGAGTGGTGCCGGTTTAAAAACGCCATCGATAGAAAGGATGACACCGCGCGCAACGTAGTTTTGCAGCTCTCGAATGTTCCCGGGCCAGTAGTGGCGAACTAGGGAGCGCATGGTTTCCTGAGGAATGGTTTCGATGGTTTTGTCCATAGACGCGGCGAACTGTTGAACGAAATATTCGACGAGCTCCGGAATATCGGCTTTCCTTTCGCGCAGCGGGGGCAGATAAATCGGAAAAGCATTCAGCCGGTAGTACAGATCCTCACGGAATTCGCGGTTCCGAACCATTTGCTTCAGCTCCTGGTTGGTCGCAGCAACGACGCGAACATCGACTCGCGTTGTGCGGGTGCTCCCGACTGCCTCAAACTCACGCTCCTGGAGCACGCGGAGCAGCTTGGGCTGAAGCTCCAATGGCATGTCGCCAATTTCATCGAGGAACAGAGTGCCGCGATCCGCCAGCGCAAAGCGGCCGACATGAGAATTGATGGCGCCCGTAAACGCTCCCCGCTCGTGCCCGAAAAGCTCGCTTTCGAGCAGGCCGGCAGGCATCGCCGCGCAGTTGACCTTCACCAGATTTTGGTTTCGGCGCGAGCTGAGCTCGTGAATCGCTCGCGCGATGACTTCCTTGCCGGTACCGGTTTCTCCGGTAATCAAGACCGTTGTACTTGTGCCCGCTACGGCCTCCACCTGGCTGAGAATTGAGCACAGGCTGCCGCGACGCCCCACGATCGTGTCCAGGAACGAGGATTCCGCGTGCTCCGGCGTGGTCCGTTCAGCGGCACGATAGAGAGCGGCATTTATCGGCGCAGTTTCCGAATACCCAGCAGCCTGCATGACCGAATTTGTTGTCGGACTCATCTTGTATTCCTCTCTTCCTCCCATGGGGCTAGCGGGAAAACAACGATGCTGAACTTAAACTTGAGCTTCCGAAGCCAGGACCTGTCCTGGATTCGGCATTGGGAAATGAATTTTGGGGTTTGAAGACTTCTCTTTGTCTCTCATGAAAACCAGCCCCTCTTTCGCGGTGGCCCAGATACCCTGGCGGCGAACCAATCAACTTCGCGATTTCGTGCGAGTGCTGGAATTCCGCGCAGTCCACCTTGATAACTGCGCGATTGTCTCCGAACAGAATCTCGGCTGCCGCCTCCACCGTGCGTGTTTTGCCTGAACCGGTCGGTCCTAGAAACAGCAGGTTACCCACAGGGGGCCCGGGAGAATGCAGACCGGAGCAGAACACTTGATAAAGATCGACAAGCGCCTACACTGCTTCTTCCTGCCCCACGATCTTTTCCCGCAAGGCTTCCTCGAAGTGACATGCTGTGGAACTCCGGTTTCTCACGTGCAATTCTTTTCCGTGGGCTGTTTCTGTCGCTGTGGCCATGACGCCCCCTTCACGGTCGTGATTCGAAGTCGGCTTGGACACGACCTTCCAGCTAGTTCCGGGAGGGACCACCCTGGTCCGCGACTGAAGAAGCGCCGACGACGATTTCGTTCATTGCCGGCTCCTCGGACCTCACGCGCTGATAGTCGCGCGAATTTGCTCCGCAAAACAACCCCAAATGGGGTCGCGGACTCCCGACTATTTCGGGGCGCGCCTAGTGCCTATATCAAGGCGGGGAGAAATACTTCTTTTGGGTGATAGAGAAGAACTAACTCCGCCCAAGAAACCCAAATGGAGGTCCGTTGTTTTCAACGTGGGAGGTGCTTCGTGATGCCTTTATCAGAGGGACTCTAGCGCGCACGAATATCAATTCGCTTCCGACCAAACAGCCGGGCGTCCACGGACCATGCGCCGGGTCCAAGCATGACGAGGCTTACTCCGAGCGCCGCGAGCAAGAGGTGCAAGTTCGCTCCGTCTCCTCTAGAAAAGAAAATCCAAACCTCGATGATCGCTTGTAAAGCTCCGGCAACCGGCGTCCACAATCCGGCCAGCAGCAAAATTCCGACGCCGATCGTTGCGAAATACATTGCGTGAAGCCCCAATTGCGGTGCATCTCGAACTGCAAGGCCGCCACCAATAATCAGTGGAATAGCTGCGGCTAGGCGCAGGACGAAAAGTCCAGCCCCAGGCCAACCGCCAGGAAACATCGTAAACAATCGTTGCAAGTTTTCCCCTTACTTCGGCGTAATTTCGCACTCGTACGAGGCGAATGTAACGGGATAGCGGACCCTGGGAATCCCCAAATGTGGGGGACGCTTTAGACTCTTTTGGGTGGTTTATAAGGATTTACAATTCGATGATTCCGCGCTTCAAAGCTGCAGTCACCGCGTGGGTTCGGTCATTGACGCCAAGCTTGGAAAGGATGCTCTTGACGTGGCCCTTGACCGTATCCTCCGAGATCGCTAGCTGATCGGCGACCAGCTTGTTCGAATTTCCCCCTGCAATCAGGGAAAGAACCTCAGTCTCCCTTTCACTCAAAGCGTCATCATCAGCATGACTGGCGAGTTCCACGGCGACTTCCGCATGGAGTATTTTTTTTCCGGCCCGCACAGCTCGGATCGTGTCCAAGAGATCCTTCCGCACGTTGCCTTTTAAGATGTACGCTTGCGCACCAGCGGTCATCGCTCGCTTGCACAGTGCATCGCCCGCGTAGGTCGTTAACACAATGATCCGCGCGTCCGGAAACTCGCTCCGAATCGCAATCAGGGCATCGATCCCATTCATTTCTGGCATTTGCAAGTCCATCAAAGTGACGTCCGGCCGATGCGACCTGAACTGTGCAATCGCCTCGCGCCCATTCGAGGCTTCGCCGACCAAACGCATGTCCTTCTGATTGGCGATAAGCGCCGCGACTCCTTCGCGGATCAGAACGTGGTCGTCCACCGTCATTACGCGAATTGCAGTAGCACTGGTGCCCATTTTAGGACTGCTGCCCATTGGTTCCCTCAGTCTTCTTTCGCCAGAACCAGAATCTGCGACGCGCGTCGGATTTGCCATACGCAACGCCGGCAGGAACTATCAACTCGATTTCCGTTCCGGCTCCGTGTTCGCTCCAGACTCCCAGGTTCCCGCCAAAGCTCTTGGCACGCTCGCGCATCCCCGGGAGTCCCCAGTGTCCCGCGCGAGCGCCCTGATTGACAACTTCCGAATCAATCCCACATCCATCGTCTCGCACGTGCAACGAAAACTGAGAATCGCCGTATGTAATTTCCGCCTCGATCTTCTGGGCCTTCGCGTGGCGAAAGGCGTTTCGCAACGCCTCGCGCCCAATGCGATAGATTTCATCGCGCAGCATGGGATTCAGCTCTCGCTCTTTCCCTTCCAGCAGCACGTGCACGCGCGGCACCAAGCCGTCGTCGCTCTGTAGCGCCAGTTCCTCGCCCAGTGCGGTCAGTGCCTCCGCAATGTCGCTGTCGCCCATGATGGGCTCGCGCAAGTCCGAGACTGTGTCCCGGCCTTCCGCGATGGCTTTGTCTCCGCGCTCCAGAGCGATGTCGAGCGCTTGCATGGCTTCGCTCGCTCGCCCGGGAAGCAGGTCGCGCAACGCCTGCAAGCGGAACATCAATCCTTGAAAGCCTTGCAGCAGCGAATCATGGAGTTCGCGAGCGATGCGCGTC
>Ga0210394_10000137_pt1 | contig 177868 bp, 176 predicted proteins | sample IncBWC12MmetaG_FD_160121 | JGI IMG/M metagenome (GOLD analysis project Ga0210394, IMG submission 160121) | Forest soil microbial communities from Barre Woods Harvard Forest LTER site, Petersham, Massachusetts, United States - Inc-BW-C-12-M | ecosystem: Environmental > Terrestrial > Soil >...
CCCCTGGCGTTACCAGGCGCGTTGCCCTATTTCGTCACCGGCTCTTGCGAGCCTACGACGACGGTGTCCGGACTTTCCTCCCGCCCAGCCATCTTGCGATGACCAAGCCAGCGATCACCCGGCTCACCCGCCAATTGAATTATACCCCGGCAATTGGCCGTTCGGCGGTCCAAAAACACGCCGAATATCTTTGGTCAGACGGCGGGTTCCGGATTTCCCACCTCTGGTGTTGTTTCCGGTCCATTTTCAGTCCGTGCAGGCCAATAGCGGAAAAGCACACACGCCAGTACACCCCACAAAGAGACCTGCAGAGTACTCTTTCCGGGGAAAGGCTGTCCAAACTCTGAGAAGACAAGCACGTTGTAAATGGTGTGGGCCAGGCTAGCTGGAAGAATCGAACCGGTGCGTAGTGCCAGCCACCCAAAAACATAGCTAAGCACGAGGCAGGTAAGGATGCGCGAGGCCAATTTCAGAATGACTGCTTGGTCTGTGACTCGGACAAAAGAAAAATCTGAGAAGAAGTGGAAAGCGGCCCAAACAATGCCTACCAAAAAAATACCGCGATAGATTCCATACCTCTGAATAAAGCGGTGTTGCAAGAAACCGCGAAAAATCATTTCCTCGAAAAACGCCGGGAAAACCAGCAGGAGCAGCCAAAGATCGGGGAATGTGAAATAGGAACCGAATTGTGGCGAATCCAACGTTCCAAGGCTTTCTGCCATCCACTGCGCCCGGTCAAATAAATATTGCCCAATAGAAAGAAGCACGCCGATTCCGATTGGAATTGCCAACGCAAGGCAGGCATATTCTGGCTTGGGAAACCGGACCGTCTTCCATATCACTTGTCTGCCCTCCCTCCCTGCGATCCAAAATATGACAGCAAAAACAACAGCGGCTGCCGCAACATCAGAAAACCTGGAGAACCAAATACTTTGAATGTAAGCTAGCACTGGCATCGACAGAATCATGGGAAGCCCTATAGCCAAAAATGCGAGGAAGCTGTACAAGAAACAGAGCGGCCCCACTAGCACCCAAATCAGGAGTTGCATTCGCTTCCATGATTCCAAATCTGCGGCTGTTGAAGCAGCAGTGCCAGGCAATGACAACGGCAGAGCGGCAATCCCGAACGCAAGCCTGGACGTGTAAGTCGCTATGAGCAGCAAGCCAATCAGGCAGAAATGGAATCCTGTCAAGGACTTCCATGGCAACGCGCACGCCCAATTGATCTTGCTGACTACCAGGCTCCTGGTGCCTTGTAGAATTGAAGAGGAAGGCCCGCTGAGATACACAATCCGACCAAACATCAGGCACATTCCTGCTATCGCAGGAAAGCATATCAGCCCCAGGATTCGGCAGATGGGATGGTTGCCCGGCCAGAAACAGACGAAATAACCAGCCACGGCCGCGAAGATGATGGGCACCACAAAGAGAACGCCAAGGGACTCGACTGTTTGCCCGAACGAGTCAGCGACCCTTTGGGGTGCGACGCCCAGTCCCGTAGGCCACCATCTCAGGTGCGGTGCCACAAACAGAGAGACGACGCCTGCCAAAAATATCAGCTGAGTCGGATCCGCAGGGATAACGGACCGAAGGAACTCGACAAGGCGCTTCAACATGAGCCTCGAATCTCGAGACGATTATGCCTTACCGCCCATAGCTCTCGTATTGCGCATTGCAAAGGCTTGCGAAGGGCTATTTGAGTCCGGGTAGTTTCTCAAACTCCGCTTCCGTGAGAATAGTGACTCCGAGTTCTTTGGCTTTGTCGTATTTCGAGCCGGGATCGCTGCCGACCACTACATAGTCGGTCTTCTTGCTTACCGAGCCGGAGACTTTTCCGCCGTGCTGTTGCACCAATTCACCCGCTTCTTCTCGCGAACGATTCACAAGGCCGCCCGTGAACACAAAGCTTTTCCCTGCCAGCTTGTCGCTCTTGACCTCGCGCTTTTCCGCCGTGGGATGCACGCCAGCTCTGTGCAGCTTCTTGATGAGCTGACGATTCGCGGCTTCGGAGAAAAACTCGGCAATCGCGGCGGCAACTTTCGGGCCGACTTCGGGCACGGCCACGAGCTGCTCTTCTTTTGCAGCGGCCAATTCTTCGAGCGAAGAAAAATGTTCCGCAAGCAGTTGCCCCGTGCGTTCCCCAACGAAGCGCATGCCCAGTGCATAAATGAGGCGTGCCAAACTGTTTTTCTTGCTGCCTGCAATCTCTGCGAGTAAATTCTGCGCAGATTTTTCTGCCATGCGATCTAGCGCCGCGACCTGGTCCTCTTTCAAGGCATAAAGATCGGCCACATCTTTCACCAACCCTGTGTCCACCAGTTGATCGACGATTTTCTCCCCAAGTCCATCGATATTCATGGCGTGGCGGCTGGCATAGTGCAGCAACGACTCTTTCCGCTTGGCAGGGCAGGCCGCGTTCACGCAGCGATACGCCACCTCATCCTCGGATTTGTGGATCGCGCTGCCACATTCAGGGCACAGCTTCGGCATATGGAAGGGTCTGCGGTTCTTCCCTTCCTTGACCACTTTCAGAACGTGCGGAATCACTTCCCCAGCCCGCTCGATCAGAACGGTATCGCCGATTTGCAACCCGAGCCGTTCGACTTCATCCATATTGTGGAGTGTGGAACGGCTGACAGTGACGCCTCCTACTTGCACCGGCTCAAGCACAGCGACTGGCGTCAGCGCACCTGTGCGGCCCACCTGCACGATAATATCGTTGACGACCGTGGTCTCCTGCCGCGCGGGATATTTGTAGGCGATCGCCCAGCGCGGTGCTTTGGCGGTATAGCCCAATTCGTTCTGAATGGCCGTGGCATTGACCTTAATTACTACGCCATCGATCTCGTACGGCAGCTTTTCGCGCTTCGCGTCCCAATCCTCGCAATATGCGATGACCGCATCGATCCCACTGCACAGCTTCCAATCGTCCGAAGCGCGGAAATGCAATTGCTTCAAAGCAGCGAGGCTGTCGGAATGCCTGGGAAAAGGGACTTTGCCATCGACGAAAAGGTAGTACGCGAAAAAGTCCAGACGCCGCGCTGCGGTGATCGAGGGATCGAGGACTCGCACTGCTCCGGCGGCGGAGTTGCGTGCATTCACAAAAATCTTTCCGCCAGATTGCTCCTGCTGCCGGTTCAACGCTTCAAACGCCTTGCGCGTCATCAGCACTTCTCCGCGCACTTCAAAATCGGAGGGCAGCTTGGCCTTCTTCAAAACTGCCGTGTCCACTTGCAACGGAATCGAATGGATCGTTTTCACATTGGGGGTGACGTCTTCGCCGGTCGTTCCATCGCCACGGGTCACGCCGCGCACGACCACACCATCTTCGTACTGCAGCGAAATGCTCAGGCCATCGAATTTGTGTTCAGCGATATACTCAATTCTTTCTTTGCCGCTGCTTTCGCGCACGCGTCTGTCGAAATCACGCAGCGCATCGTAGGAAAACGCGTTGTCGAGGCTCAGCATCGCACGCGCGTGGCGCACTGTTTGAAAACCGTCGCGGGGAGCTCCTCCTACGCGAACCGTCGGCGAATCGGGCGTAATCAGCTCAGCATGCGCCGCCTCGAGCCCCTTCAGCCGCTCCATCAACTTGTCGTAAGCGGCGTCGGAAATTTCCGGATCATCGAGGACGTAATAGCGATATTCGTGGTGCCGAAGCTTCTTGCGAAGCCCGTCGATCTCTTTCTTAATGGAAGCCGGCGCGGCTTTGGCCATGAAACCCTCTAGAGAAGAGATGGCTGAATTTCGCCTGACATTATATAGAATGAAGTTGGCAAGAAACGACTCATACTAAGCACAGACCAGGGATGACCACAGAAATTCACAACGCGCTGCTGATTCACAACCCCAACGCCGGAAACGGCGGGCAGGGCCGCCGTTCCATGCTGGATGAAGCCCGCCGCATTTTTGCCGCGTGCGGAATTCAGACGGACCTCGCCGAAACCACGAAGGCCGGCGATGCCACGGAGATGGCCCAGCGCGCGAATGACGAAGGCCGCCAGCTGGTCATCGCCTGCGGAGGCGATGGCACGCTGAACGAAGTCGTCAACGGACTGGCGGGCCAAAAGAATGGCCATCGCGTGCCCCTCGCACTCCTGCCCGGCGGAACCGCCAATGTGCTCGCCAAGGAATTGAATTTGCCCTGGGACATCCCCAGCGCCGCGGAAATGCTCGTTCATGGAGTAGTGCGGGATATTCCGCTCGGACTCGCCACGCCGCTCAACGAACCCGCAAAGACAAAATATTTTCTCAGCGTCGCCGGCGCAGGCCCTGATGGGATGATCGTGTATTCCATCGATCTCGACCTGAAAGCGCGCGTCGGCATCCTGGCGTACTGGTGGCAGGGCGCGCGCGAAGCCTTCCGCTATAAATTCCAACACTTTCGCGTTACAGCCGCAGGCAAACAAATCGACTCGTCTCTCGTTGTGGTGGGCCGCACCAAACACTACGGGGGCCCCTTCAAAATCACCACGGATGCGGATCTCTACGAGGATCAGTTCGAGCTGATGACCCTGACCTCGCGCAGCGGTTTGCGTTACCTGAGTTATCTGCCGTCACTATGGCTGGGAAAACTCCGCGGCACAGAAGGCGTTCACTTCTGGAAGGCCGACAGTATTGTCTGTGAACCTCTTGGTGAAGATCCGATTTACGCGCAGGTGGATGGCGAGCCGCTCGCCCGTCTCCCGGTGGAGTTCAAAATTGTGCCGCGCGCTCTGAAGCTGCTGGTGCCGCGCAACGGCCTCGCCCCAGGATCGAAAGCAACTTCGAAGTCTTAGCCGTGAACATCGTCACTCATGGACTGGCATCGTTCGCCATCGTGCGAGGCTTCTTCCCACGCGCAGGCAAGCAGGCCATGGCAAGTGCCGTTCTCGCCGGCACGATTGCCAACCTCGATGGGCTGAGCAGCTACTTTGGCCCCTCCGCGTTTCTCCGCGGGCACGGCACTTATGCCCACTCGATCCTGGTGGCCGTCCTTGTTTCCGCCGGCGTTTCGATGTTTGTCGCGCTCGTTCAACTTAGATCCATGCCGGTTCGCGTGGCAGAGCCGCAAGGTGATGCAACTCTCAGTGGTGCTCGCGGCAGAGGCCATCTGGCGATCGGCCTGGCCCCGGTCCTGTATGTCTCACTTTGTGCTGCGCTATTGCACATCGCCATGGACGCTTGCCAATCCCACGGCGTTGCGCTGTTCTGGCCCTTCAGCCCCAAGCGATTTGCAGCCGACTGGCTTCCCGGCGTCGATCCATGGATTCTTACGTTCCTCATTGCGGGTATGGCACTGCCGGAGCTGTTTCACCTTGTCAGCTCCGAAATTGGGGCCAAGGCGAAAAAACCGCGCGGACAAACCGGCGCCATCATCAGCCTAGCTCTGGTCCTCGTGTACGGAGGGGTGCGCGCTACTCTGCACTCGAATGTGATCGCTCTTATGCAATCACGAACGTTTCACGGCGAAACTCCGCGCCGTGCGAGCGCCTTTCCGGAGCCTCTGTCCCCTCTCACCTGGCATGGGGTCGTGGAGACCGAAAGCGCGCTAAACGAAATCGACGTGGAAACCGCCTCAGCCAGCAGTTTCGACCCCGACGCAAGTTTGAGGCTCTTCAAGCCGGAGCCCTCTCCCGCCCTTGAGGCCGCCAGAAACACCGTCGCCGGGAAGCGATTTCTCGCCGCGGCGCAGATTCCCAAGGCCAGCATGGAAAAAACCGAAGGCGGGTACGTCGTCGTTTTGCGTGACTTGCGTTACGCCGCGGCGGGCGAAACGCAACATGAGCTTGCCGCTCTTATCGAACTCGATCTAAACAACAAAGTCACATCCCAAGAGTTGGTCTGGGCCCGCGACCTGCGTCACTGATCGTTTTCGCGCGCTATTCTTGCGCATCATGGTGCGGCTGGTGGCGCAGTATCCAGCGGGAAAGACCATAGCTGACCGTGACCAGCCCGACCACGAGAATTGTGACCTGCAACTTGTGCGCGCCAAGATAGGGAAGCGCGTCCGCCCCGTAGCGAATCGCGAGATAGCCCACGCCAAAATAGCGAAATAGGCGGGCCACAGTGATCGCGGACGCAAATCCAAAAAGCGGCGCCTCAAAGACACCGGCGGCAAACACGAATATCTTGAACGGCGTCGGCGGCGGCAGAAGCGCGGCAATCAACATGCCACCGAATCCGTTGCGTTCGACCCAGTGGCGAATGGCATGTGCGCGCGCACCCGCTTTGCGGTGAAAGTAAGCTTCCCCGCCCAAGCGCGCCAGAAAGTAAAGCACCACACAGCCCAGCACCGAGCCCGATGCGGCCATCAAAGCGTAGAGTGGCATCCGTTCGGGACGCTGCATGGAAAGCTGAATGAGGAGAAGGTCATTGATGATGGGAAACGAAAGCACCGAGGAATCCAGGAAAGAAATGAGCAGAAGGCCGGGCGCTCCCAGCCCGCCTGCGAACGCAATAATCTTTTGTTTCCAGCCGTTGAGACTTAGTGACAATCGCAACTCCCGCCGTCAACCATTCCCCTCTTCGAGGCCGCAATCTTTTCCCGCCAGCTGCGCAAGAGAATTCCTCCCCTGCAATCCGGACGATCAGTCTAGCAGACAGCTCATTTTGTTCTAGAGCAAGGGCAGGGCCATGGTTCGAAGTCACTGCGAAAACGCGGCGCGGTCGAAGTGGTTCATGAAGATCTGCATCAATGCCGTGCGGTGAAGATTCGGGAGGCGCGGTATTTCGCCGATCACTCGGACGTGTCCAAACCGCTCTATGGTTTCGCGATTCTCGCGGTTCTGGTCGCCAATTAAAACAACGCCGTGCACCGGCAGTTCGGCCGCGTGCAAAGCCGCCAGCGTCAGCAGCGTGTGATTGATGGTCCCGGCACCGCTGCGTGCCGCCAGGATCACCGGTAGCTTGAACTTGACCATCATATCCAGCATGAATTGCTTTTGATTAATGGGCACCAGCACGCCGCCCAAGCCCTCGACGACTAGCCAATCGTTCAGCAAGCTGGTAGGCAGACTGATGCGGCCCAGATCGATTTCCACGCCCGCCCAACGCGCGGCCAGATCGGGCGAAACGGGCGGGACAAATTTGTACACCTCGTCCAGCGTGCGGTCCGTCCCAATGCCCGCGAGCCGCATCACCGTTACGCGGTCGGAGCCTTCGAGCGTCCCGGTCTGGATCGGCTTCCAGTAAACCGCGTCTAGCGCCGCACAAAGAAGCGCTGAGAGCGTCGTCTTCCCGACGCCGGCATCCGTGCCAGTAATAAAGAAATGATGTCTCACGCGCGTCCCGCAGACTGCTCGCGGGGGCTCTGCGCTCGAACTTTTAGCTGCAAGGACGGCGCCTGGCAGGCACAGTCGGCTTCCGTGCGCTTTTCCTTGTGACCAATCGCGTTACTGGCAGCCGCACGGCTTGCCGCTGCCCGCGAAAAATCTCTATTCATGGCCCCCCGTCTATACCTGCTTGTTGCTGCTCTGGCAATCAAGGCATGTTACCATCGCTTTGCAATTGTTTTTCGCCCGCATGTTCGCCGCGATACCGTCCTATAAACCTCCCGAATAGGGTCTCCCGAGGCTCTTGCCGCGAGCGGCTTCATTCCCCCAGAAGGACCTTCACACAGTTTGACCCGCCACTACGCTAAATGTTATAAATCAGCGTTTTGTGTGCGCCTGTACTCGGGCCCCGCAGGGGCTGCCTCGCCATGATTTCCTGCGGCAGACAGGCCGGGTGCGCGAGCAGGCCACCCCGATCCGAGCGGGGCACAAAAGCGAAGTTCCTGTCACGTCTTGAGGTGGGAGCCTTTTGAAATCCGGCAAGGCCATTCCCCGGCGCTAAACAAACAGCGTTCGGAAGAAATGGTGTGCCGGAAACGAGTGTCGAGGGCCGCGGTTTGCCCTGAATCCGATTTTTCATCATGGAGGATTTTTAATGCGCGCCTGGCTTGCAAGTGCCTGGTCCTTGGGATGTAGATTCGCCAAAGGGAGTGCCGCGGCGGCTTTTCTAGCGCTCTTCACGAGCGCTCGAACAATGGCTCAAGAAGCAGGCGGTGAAGCCGGCCTAAAGGTCCCGGACCTTTCGCAAGTGAACTTTCTCGGGATCGACGGCCACAAGCTGCTTCTCTTCGGCATCGTCTTTTGCGTTTTCGGCCTGATCTTTGGGCTGGCCATCTACAGCCGCCTCAAAGGCATGCCCGTCCATAAGTCCATGCGCGACATTTCCGAGCTCATCTATGAAACTTGCAAGACGTACCTTTTTACCCAGGGCAAATTCCTTGTCTTCCTGTGGCTATTCATCGCCGTTGTCATCGTTCTTTACTTCGGCGTCCTTGCTCCCGTGCATCCGACAGCGGTTACTCTGCCCATCATTCTCGTCTTCAGCGTCGTGGGCATGGCAGGAAGCTACGGCGTAGCCTGGTTTGGCATTCGCGTGAACACCTTCGCCAACTCACGCACCGCTTTTGCGGCTCTCGGTGGCAAGCCTTATCCCATCTATCACACGCCGCTTGAAGCCGGTATGAGCATTGGCATGATGCTCATCAGCGTCGAGCTGCTGATGATGCTCTTCATCCTGCTGTTTATCCCGGGCGATTACGCGGGGCCGTGCTTCATTGGCTTCGCTATCGGTGAATCGCTTGGCGCGGCTGTGTTGCGCATTGCCGGCGGCATCTTTACGAAAATCGCCGATATCGGCTCCGACTTGATGAAGATCGTCTTCAAGATCAAGGAAGACGACGCGCGCAATCCCGGCGTTATCGCGGATTGCACCGGCGACAACGCCGGCGACTCGGTCGGTCCAAGCGCCGACGGCTTTGAGACTTATGGCGTGACCGGGGTTGCGCTGATCACGTTTATTCTTCTCGCCGTCACCCCTTCACACCTTCTACCGGCCGGCATGACTTTCGAGAACGCTCCCGGAGACGTACTAGCAAAAGCCACGGCGGCGGCCAGCACCGTGCAAGTCCAATTGCTTGTCTGGATCTTCGTGATGCGCATCATGATGCTGGTGTCCAGCGCCGGGGCCTACTTCATCAACGGCTTCATCGCCAAGGCCAAATACGGCAACGCGGACAAGATGAATTACGAAGCGCCGCTGACGTCGCTAGTCTGGATCACTTCCGTCGTGTCGATTGCGCTCACTTACGTGGTCTCTTACCTGATCATTCCCACCTTCGCCACTCCCACCCTCGGTACAGACGCTTCGCAATGGTGGAAGCTGGCAACCATCATCTCCTGCGGCACGCTGGCAGGCGCGGTCATTCCGGAGCTGGTGAAAGTATTCACTTCGACGGAATCCCGCCACGTACGAGAAGTCGTCTCCTCGGCGGAAGAGGGCGGCGCATCCCTCGGCATTCTCTCCGGCTTCGTCGCCGGAAATTTCTCTGCCTATTACATTGGCCTGGCGATGGTCCTGCTGATGTCGATGGGCTATCTCATCAGCACGCTGAACCTTGGGCTCCTTATGCTTGCACCAGCGGTGTTTGCGTTCGGACTGGTGGCTTTCGGCTTTCTCGGTATGGGGCCGGTCACCATCGCAGTCGATTCTTACGGCCCGGTCACCGATAACGCGCAATCCGTCTACGAACTCTCGCTGATCGAGCAAGTTCCCGGCATTCGGCAGGAACTGAAAAAAGACCACGGCTTCGATGTAAATTTCGAGCGCGCCAAGGACATGCTCGAAGCCAACGACGGTGCCGGCAACACTTTCAAAGCCACCGCTAAGCCCGTGCTCATCGGCACTGCCGTGGTCGGCGCCACCACCATGATCTTCTCGATCATCATGGCGCTCACACACGGCCTCACGGAAAACGTCAACAATCTTTCTCTCCTCCACGCGCCCTTCGTTCTGGGCTTGATCACCGGCGGCGCGATGATCTACTGGTTCACCGGCGCCAGCACTCAAGCAGTGACCACCGGCGCTTACCGCGCCGTCGAATTCATCAAAGCCAATATTCATCTGGAAGGAGCGGCGGCAGCCAGCGTCGCAGACAGCAAAAAAGTCGTCGAAATCTGCACCAAGTACGCGCAGAAGGGCATGCTCAACATCTTCATTGCCGTGTTTTTCGCGACGCTGGCCTTCGCCTTCGTCGAGCCTTTCTTCTTCATCGGCTATCTTTTCTCCATCGCCATTTTCGGTCTGTACCAAGCTATTTTCATGGCCAACGCCGGCGGCGCATGGGACAACGCCAAGAAAATCGTCGAAGTCGAGCTGAAGCAAAAAGGCACCCCGCTCCATGACGCCACCGTCATCGGCGACACCGTTGGCGATCCGTTCAAAGACACTTCTTCGGTCGCCCTGAACCCAGTCATCAAGTTCACAACGCTGTTCGGCCTGCTAGCCGTCGAGCTCGCCGTGCAACTCACCGCGAGCCAAGGGGGCGACGGCCTGACGCACATCCTGGCAGCGGCATTCTTCGTGGTCTCCTTCGTTTTCGTCTACCGCTCGTTCTATGGCATGCGCATCCGCGGCTCCGCCGCCTAGCCGTGGCGAAGCGGGCTTTCCGTCTGTGTCGCCCTAACACACTGCACAACAAAAAGGGCAGCCAGTCGCTGCCTCTTTTTGTTTAGAGCCCGGTTTATTTGCCAACGAATCAGGGTTAGAATCCTGGCCGATCGGAGCCGAGGTCCGAACCATGAAAACAAGCCGTCTCCCGTTTTTAGCCGTCGTCGTGATTACCGTCAGCCCGAGCATTTTGCTGGCCCAGGTCGACACCAAATGGAAAATCCACGATCTCAATCGCCCCGTTCCACCAGTCATCGATCCCGGCAGCGCCAGCACGCAGGATTCGCCAGGACACCCGCCCTCAGATGCTGTCGTGCTCTTTGACGGAACAGATCTCTCCAAATGGCAGCACCAGGACGGCAGCCCCGCGAAATGGAAGGTCGAGAACGGCTACGCGGAGGTCGTGCATAAGAGCGGCTACATCTACACCAAGCAATCTTTCGGCGATTGCCAATTGCACGTCGAATTTCGAGAACCCACACCTCCGCACGGCGAGAGCCAGGAACGCGGCAACAGCGGCGTCTTCCTGATGGGCCTCTACGAAGTTCAAGTCCTGGATTCCTACGAAAACAAAACCTACGCCGACGGCCAAGCCTCCGCGTTGTACGGCCAATATCCACCGCTCGCCAACGCCGCACGTCCGCCAGGGCAGTGGCAATGGTATGACATCGTCTTCCACGGCCCGCGCTTCGATGCCGGCGGCAAACTCCTCCGCCCCGCCCGTGTCACCGTCTTTCACAACGGCGTCCTGGTACAAGACAACGTCCAGCTCTCCGGACCGACGGAGCACGGCGAGCGTCCACCCTACAAAGCGCACGCGGAGAAACTCCCGCTCGGCCTGCAAGATCACGGCGATCCCGTGCGCTTCAGAAATATCTGGATTCGCGAATTAAATTGAATATAACGGTAGATGGTCGGGGCGCAGCATGCTGGGCCCCAATTGAGGAAGCCTAAGTGCGGATTAGTCCCGCGAATTTGCGCGGATGGTTGTCAAATCCTGGGAACACCGGCGCAAGATCCTTCACGCCGATGTGCCTGGTCAAAATTTCCCCGATCACGCTTCGGAAGTCCGTAGTAAGCGCCAAATCACGCCCCTCATTCAGCTGGTGGTCATCAAGCCCGGGCCACTTGCCATAAACGCGACCGCCCTTGACGTCCCCGCCCATCACAAACATGCAATTGGCGTGCCCGTGATCGGTGCCGCGGTTGCCGTTCTCTTTCGCGGTGCGCCCGAACTCGCTCATGGTCACGAACACAATATCCTGCATGCGCTCGCCCATGTCGCCATGAAACGCGGCCAACCCCTGTCCCAAATCCTTCAGCAAATTCCCGAGCTGCCCCTGGACGCCACCTTCATTCACGTGGTTATCCCAACCGCCGCAATCGACAAATAAAACTTCCACGCCGATCTCCGCTTTCAGCAACTGCCCAATTTGCTGCAAACTCTGCCCCAACCGGCTGGTCGGATATTGCGCTCCATTTTCCGGCTGATATTTCGAGGGATCGGCTTTCCGCAAAAGATCAATGGCCTCAAAAGTCTCCGTGCCCGTGCCATGCAGCGCGTGGTCCACGGTTTGCGCATACATGGCCTCAAATCCGCCCTCCACCATTTGCCCCGACCCTGGGGATTGCGCTATCACTTTAAATTGCTTCAAATCTGGCAGCGCGATCGCGGGAGCGCTTCCGCGAAGCATTCGCGGCAAATTCGGTCCCATGGCCACGGCGCGGAACGGCGAAGCGTTTTCTTCCGGCACAATTTCCAGCGCGCGATTCAGCCAACCGTCGTCGGTCGCCTTCAAGCCCGGCGTACCCGACTCCATAAAATCCTGCGCGTCGAAATGCGAGCGCGTGGGATCCGGCGATCCCGCCGCATGCACGATGGCAAGCTGATTCTTGTGGTAGAGAGGCTCCAACGGCGCCAGGCTGGGATGCAACCCGAAAAACCCGTCCAGATCGATCGCCGCATCGGATCCGCCACGACGCGGCTGCGGAATCGCGATGCTCGGCCTCAAGCGGTAATAATTCTGCTCGCCAAAGGGAACCACAATATTCAAACCGTCCGCCGCCCCGCGCTGAAACAGCACCACGAGCTGTTTTTTGTTCGGCATCGGTGTCGCCGCGACCGCGCGCTGCAAAAACGCAGGCATCGCGCTCAGGCCAACCATGGCCACGCCGCCTTGTTTCAAGAAATACCGCCGTGAAAACTTCAATCCTCTAACGCCTTCGCAACATTCAAGACTCATGGGGACCTCGCAACTCTTCGAGCGCCACTCTTCCGCGTTTCTTCTCGGCCAATGCCCAGAACGGTTTGCTTCCAATGTCGACTGCCGACTTCCTATCTCCTCTGAAACTCCGGCGCTCCCAACACCAGCCCCGCGACAACTCCCAAATCAACGTGCTTCACAGGATCGTCCAGCTTCGCCTGCACCACTTGCGGGCTGTCCAGTTGCTTCTCGAGCGTCTCTACCGTGGTCGGTCCAGCTTGCCCGCCCAGAAAAACCTGTACAGCGCGCTCCAGCGCAGCCTTGGCATCCGCTGACGATTCCACGCCGATCAGCGCGGACACATCCGTGCGCGACCCGCGCATCTTGTTACCGGCCAGCGCCAAAGAAAAATTCAGTCGGTTAAGCAGCGCCCCGGTGTTCACCCAAGCATCGGCCTTGTCCGCATAACCCGTCGGTGGCTGGCATTGATAAAGGGGTTCGCCGATGCGCCCCACCCAGCCGACCAGCGGCTGCGGCATATCCACGTCCGTTCCCAGCGCGCGCGCCGCGGACACCACCAGCTCAAACGGCGTCTTGATTTTCGCGCGATATGCTTCGCGCGACCAGAACTCCGGAGAGTAAATCATCGTGTGCATCACGGCCTTGATATCGCCGTCGCTTTCTGCAAACGTCTTCGCCATGCGGTCCACAAGTGCCGGCGGAGGAGTATCGGAAACAAATCGCCGCGCCAGCTTCGTCGAAATGAAACGCGCCGTGCTCGCGGCATGCACCAGCAGGTCAATCACTTCATCGCCGTCCTTCATTCCGCCGGCATGAATCTTTTTCCCCAGCACATACTTCGGGTCGGGGTCGTGCAAACGATCGTCAAACTTGAATTCCGGATGCTCGCGCGGCTTCTCGATCGTCCAACCGGTAAAGCACCGCGCGACTTCGGTCACATCCTTCTGGGTGTAGCCGCCATCGACACCCAGCGTGTGCAGTTCCATCAATTCGCGGCCATAGTTTTCATTCAGCCCGCGTTCGTTCTGTTTTTTCTGCTGCCCGGGCGGCATTGGCCTTCCGAAACCGCGATACCGCGCCTGCTGACGCCTGGCGCGTTCTGCGGCCTGCCGCTCGGCAGCGCGCGGATCGGCACTTAGAAAATTATCCAGATAAAACAGCATTGCCGGGCTCTTCGCGGATGCCGCCAAAAGATCCTTGAACTTCCCCAGCGTATGCGGCTGGATCACATCGCGCTCGTAGGAGGTCAGGTAATAGCGGTCTTCGCCCTTGCCAGCAAACACGTTCAGATGATTGAACCAGAAATCGTCCATCACCTGCTGAAGCTGCCGCTCGCTATAAATCGCGCGCGTCACTTTCGACATCGCCAGCTCGGCAACCACGCGCTGCGGCCGCTTGCTGTCTTCAGCGATGGCGCGCGGCACATTGTTTGGGTCACTGCCCAGCACGTCTCGTTTCCCCGCGCCTTTCGCGCCCTGATTCCCGAGCCCTGGATCCTGCTTCATAGGTGAGGGCAGATTCGCTTCGCCGCCATCGGTGGGCGCCGCTGCGGAGGGCGGATTTGTTTCCGTTGCCGTGGTTTCCTTCGGAGCTGGCGTCGCCTTGATGTCTTTGGCGAGGATCGCTGCGGCCATATCCGATCGCCTCTGCTGTTCTTGCTCCAACTGCGCTTGTGCGCGCTTCGCAGCTTCCCGCTCGGCGGGTTTAGGCTGCGGATACTCTCCCATCAACTTCGCGGAGGTCATCTTCAACGTCGGATAGTCCTCCAACCGCGCCTCCAGCGCCTTGTCATCGATCGAATTCGGATTCAGCTGCTGGTCGATCCATTTCCCGAGACCCATCTGCCTCACGCGCTCCACGTCGCCGGGCCTTGGGCCATAGGCCAGCCGGTTCAGCGCGTGAAAAATCGCTTCATTCGCGCTCAGTTCGGTAATTGGCAGATTCTTTAGCGCCGGATCTTGCTTTGCTTTCTTATCTTTCGCGGCCGCCGGGGTCGCCAAAAGCGATGGCCCGTCGATACCCGCCGAGAATATGCATGCCACAGAAAGAATGGCTGACAGGAATGACCTGGGTGATGCCAAAATCGAAGCCGTCTGTTGGCCGGGGCCATGCTGCACGCTCATGACACTCTCCTACCGGGCGGAGTCGTCCGCGAACACTCGGCACTCCATAGAATAACCCTCGAAACACCCGGAAGTTGCATCCCGCAAGGTTCCGTGTCGAATCCCTACTTTGCCCAGGCGTACAGGTCTGCTGCTAACTGGCTCATCCCCTTGGACCTACGGCCCGTTGCGCGCACCATCGGCGGTATTGACGCCCAGCACCCCGGCCCGTATTCTCGGGCTGCTTCTTCCAGGGGGGATTCGTGCTGATTCGCAATTTCATCTTCTGGCTGTCCACAAAACGCGGCGTAACGGATCGCATCGCGCGTCACGGCATGAAAAATGGCTTTGCGCGCCGTTTCGTGGCCGGCGAATCCCTTGAAGAAGCGCTCCGAGCGAGCCAGGAACTCTGCTCCCAGGGCCGCAACGTCAGCCTGAACCACCTGGGCGAAAACGTCACCAGCGAAGCGGCCGCACGCGAGGTCCGCGCCGGTTACATCCGCATGGTCGAAGAACTGCACGCTAAAAATCTCACCGGCAACATCTCCATAAAACTCACGCAACTCGGCTTGGACATCGACAAAGACCTCTCTCGCTCGATGGCCCGCGAAATCGCCGTCCGCGCCGCCGCTCTCGGCCGCACCATCGAAATGGACATGGAAGGCAGCGCGTATACCGACTTTACGCTGGACATCTTCGAAAGCGTGCAACGGGAACTTGGCAATTGCGGGCTGGCGGTCCAGGCGTACCTTTTCCGTACGGAGAAAGATCTCGAAAGGCTGGCACCCATCAAGGCGAAGATTCGCCTTGTCAAAGGCGCTTATCGCGAATCCCCGAAAATCGCTTTTCAGAAAAAGCGCGACGTGGATGCCAACTACCGGAAGCTGACTAGTTTGCTGCTCGAAGGCGCTGCGGAGGGCACTTTTCTACCCGCATTCGCTTCCCATGATTGGAACATGGTCGCTCATGCGCAAGCCGAAGCCGCCCGGCTCAAGCTAGCCAAAAGCCGCTACGAGTTTCAGATGATTTACGGGATTCGCCGCGATCTACAGGAGCAAGTACACCGGGCCGGAGACACTCTACAGGTCTACGTGCCCTTCGGCACCGACTGGTGCCCCTATTTCATGCGGCGGCTATCGGAACGCCCCGCGAATTGCTGGTTCGTCTTGCGCAGCCTGCTGGCGGAATCAGGCCACGCGTCTCATCAACCGGCGACTTGACCGCCTATTCAGCTATCCTCATCGCGCAAGTTTTACTCCGTCAAGTCGAAATCCACAGTTCGATTCTTCGCATGGTGCCCAGCTCCATCGACCGCCATCATCACCAGGCGGTAGCCCCCGGGAGCCATGTCCTTCACTTTGATATTCAGTCCCACCGGCACCATGGGACTGCCTTTTTGGATGAATTCGTCCAGACGAACCGCCCCGGTCGAGAACACCGCTTTCCCGCTGGCCCGTTCAACGATGGCATAGCCAGCCATGACCTGCGGTGGATTCGTGGATGTAAGCAACGGCTCGTAGACTTCCGTATAGGCAGCCACGTTGTCCGTCTTCTTGAACCGGTTGCTGGCCGACGGATTCATTTGCATGCCCTTTACCACCAGCGGCGTGCGGTCCTCCAGCAGCACCGAATCGAGTCCCGTCGGAATATCCGACAGCCGCTGCATCGAGTTGGTAAGCGCCACTCCGCCGAGGCTGAACTCCTTCCCGTCATAAGCATCGATCTGCAGTGGCGATTCGTATTTTCCGAAGGCGTCACCGCTCGAACTCACGACTACCGTCAGTTTGTAGCTACCCGATCCTGCATCGAACTGGTTCTGGTAGAAATAGGGCTGCTTGGTGAACTCCTTCACTTCGTCTTTTTCCAAATCCAGATTGACCGTATCGCTGAACCGCGCTCCAACGCTGCCGTCAGGCTTGTACGCTATACCCAGCACATTCAGGCTGGCGTGATATTTTCCCTTATCTTTGTTGAACTGCACGGTATTCGAGGGGATCTCCATCGAAAGGTTTACCCGCGCCACATTCGGCGAGGTATAGAAATACGGCACCTGGAACGAGCCCTGCATGGTCCCGGCCTGATTGCCCGTCGCCCGCGCCTCAAGCTGCTTCTCCGCCGGCGTACCTTCAAGCACGTTTGTCGACTTCGTGTTGCAGTACCCGCTGCGCGACCTGACGTTCATCCCGCCACGGTTCATCTTCACCTTTAGCGTGTGGCAACTTCCCTCAGCGGTCTTCTGCGGCACGTAGCCCAGAATATAAAACTCGTTCTGCTCGCGACCGATCTTCTCCAACCCTCCCAGCAAGTCGTTGGTGTTGAATATGGTGAACCCGCCGGTTCCCTCCGCAAGAGCGGCAAGAATCTGCTGATTGGTCGACGCTGAGGGAGGAAATTGCGGAACGATGGTCCTCGGCTGAGAATAGACCGAATTTGGATTGTTGGCATTCGAATTCGCAACGCCTCCGCCGCCACGTCCGGTGGTCCCTCCACCCGTTCCTCCTGTGCCGCCTTTCCCGCCCGTACCGCCGGTGCCTCCTGTACCGCCTTTACCACCCGTACCCCCGCCTCCACCCGTGCCACCGCCTCCGGTTCCTCCACCTCCACCAGGTCGTCCGCCACCACCACCACCCGCTCCACCACCTCCAGTGCCGCCTCCGCCGCCACCGGGGCGTTGCGGCTCAAACAGTCCAAGTGTGTACGACGTACGCACCACTCGCGCGCCGCCGTAAGCATTCATCGCCTCGGACCGCACCGCGAGTGTGCGCTTCCCGTCTTCTCGAGGTCTTAGCTCGGAGCTCCCGCCCGGAGGCGTGGCCACGAGGCCGCGCACGTCGAGCGAATAGATCGCCACGTTGGCTTTGTTGCAAGCGTCAATCGTAGCCGTCAGCTCGGACTCGCTCTCGCTCGTCAGCGGGAAACCCGACGAAAACAGCACCACCATCTTTCGCCCGGGAACTCCCCGCAGATTCTTCGCCAGGCTGCGCACCGAGAGCAGCATGCTCCTCGCGCCGAAATCCGCTTCGGCATTGCTCATCGAAGAAAATGGCGAAGACGTTCCTGATGCTCCCCCGAACGGACTTGCCGAGGGCGAGAGCCCTGCCGAGGCCACTTCAACCGGGGCCTGCGCGTTGGGATCTACGGCGGAGCCCTTCGCTCCAGCAACCGCGGCGCGCAAACGGTCAGCGTTGGCGGTAAAATTTTGCACGATCTGTAAGGTCCCTCCGAACTCCACAACCGCCATGAGCCTGTCAGGCCCGGCATTCGCATCGATGAATTTCTTCGCCGCATCTCGCGCCTGGATCTGATCGGGCATGGCCATCGTTGAGTTATCAAAGAACAGGATCAAATATCGTTTCTGCCCCTGGGCCTGAATTGCCGCATCCGCGCCGAAAGAAAAACTCGCGACGCTCTGTTCCTTGTTGTCTTCGTACACCTTGAAATCGTTTTGCGTCAGGTCGTGGACGTAGTTCCCCTTCTTGTCGGTCACCACGGCATCCACCAGGACCAGACGCGACTCTGCTTTAATTGTCGCTCCGGCCTGCTGGCTCGGATCCCCAGCAGGAGCGGCCGGTGTCTGTGCCGGCGGGGTTTGCCCCGCAAGCTGCGCCAAAAATAGGCACGATGTGGCCGCCGTAAGTCCGGCAAGCCAGCCCCAAGCTATCCGCGAGCGGTTCTTTTTTGTGTTCATTTGCTCCCCCATCAATTCGGTATGACTACGGCGCCGTTGCGCGCCGCAAGCTGCGATCCTTCCGAGTCACGCACCACCTGCCTTACCAGATATGTCCCGGGCTTCACGTCGAAACTCGTCTTCAGATTCAGACCCGACAGGCTCAATCGGTAGTACGTCAGGTCCAAAAGCTTCATCTGCACGATCTTTTCCCCACCGGTCACGTAATTTCCGTTTTCATCAAAGATCGCAGTCGCGACGGTGAGGTCATCGCGGTTGCGGCCCTCGGCCTTTCGGAAATGCACGCCTTTGATATCGACGTGCGTGAGCACCGCCAACTTCGCCTGATAGTTGTCCGTCTTGAAGAACTGCGTGTGCAAATCCACCGGCAAATCGCGCACTTCGTCCTGCGAAAAAAGCGCTTCCTGAATCTCTTGCTTGGCCTCTTCCGCCGGGTCAACCACGTGCCGCGGCGCGAAGTAGCCGTGCCGCGCCTGAATTTTGTAGCTGGTCTTGTGCACGAACGAGACCTTCAAAGTATGCAGGCTCCCATCGAGCTTCAGGTTTTGTGGCGAAAACCCGATAAGATATGTCATTGCCGGAGCTGCTCCTGCCTCGCGCAAGCCCTCATCCACATCGTTTCGGTTATGGAAAAAAATCCCGCCCGTTCCATCAGCAAGTTCGGCAAGCACGTCTTCCTGTGCCAGTTGCGCGGCCACCGCGTAGGTGGCCTTATATCCTGCCGTTCGGTATGAACCCGATGCGGGGTCGGCGATGTCTCCCATATCCGGCGTGTACAACCCGCGCGCATCAATGGTGTTAACCACGATATTCGCCTTAGTTGCTCGGTCCACCAGGTCGCTGAATTCCAGATGCAGCGTCGAAGTAATAAATCCAGGGGAAACGAACACCATGATCCGCTGTCCAGGCATAGACGCCAGTCGCCGCATGACCTCTTCCATGTGCCGCAAGGCATACTCAGTCGACGAGTCCTCCCGCCCAACCACCCCGCCGGCCATCCCCTGCGCCATGGCACGCGCCGCAGCAAGCTGCGTTTCGTCGCCGCCGAAGGCGCACTGCACGGCATCTTCCGCCGCAATAGCCAGCGCCTGCGGGTCGTTCTTGTTCTGGATTAGGTCCGCCTCGTAGTAGCTGATCTCCGGACAGTCGTGGATTCCTGCGGTCGGAGAATGCGGGATGATTTTCAGAAGCGATTTGCGCAAAAGCTCATGGTCGTCGGTAAATTCCTGCGTGAACTGCCCGGACGTCGAGTAGATGCCTACGCGATCGGAAGCCGCCAGGGAATCAAAAAAACGGCCTGCGGAAGTTCGCACGAACATGGCATCCTGCATGGTGAGGTGCTGGTCGTCGAATACCACGGAGACAAACCGCTGCGGCAACGCGGCGGCTAGCACTTTTGCGGCTTCCGGGTCCGCTGGAACATTCGGATCCACACTGGTGGTGGTCGCCACCACACGCGATTCCGGGCTCTCCACGCTGAACGTGGAGATTATTTGCGGCTTGCGATTGTCGGATAACTGAAAATCTTCCTTGTGCAGGTTAGGCACTACCTTCCCCTGCTGATCGCGCACGACCACGCGCACCAAGACAAGATTTACGCGAACTTTGAATGTCGGAGCTGTATCGCGACTCGAGACTTCCGCACTGTCGCTGGCAGCGGGCGTTTGCGGCTTCGCAGGCGCCTCGGCACTCGGACTAGCCGGGGGTGGGTCTGGCGAGGTCGGAGTTTGCGCCCGAACGGACGGGCTGGCACCGGTCAGCAGTAGCAGCAAGCAAACACACGACCAGCGCCGCGCGAACGGGAACTGCGGTAGGTAGGACATCCTTTTCCTTCTCTGATCCGCATCCGCAGGCACCGCCGGCTCTCCGGGGAGCCAGCACTACGGGGGAACCTTGGGACCACACCCGCAAAATGACTATACGCTCTGGTTAATTTTTGTGTCAACGCGTTTACCGGCCGCTCGGTAGGCCGTTACGCACCATACCTCCTGGGCGTCATCACGCCGCAAAACATAGCGGTCTCCACTCTCTGCCAACACCCGGAAATAAGTCGCGCCGGGCGAGTACCAGCGGTCCTCCACTTCCGCGATCGCCAGGGTTTGCGCCTGAAACACGATGCGCACGGGCCGCTCTTCCGACTTATAACCCGAATAGCACTCCACGCGTAGCAGTTGTTCAGACATGTGGTTCCATCATCTCGTTCTGCCGCTCTTTCTAAGAGTGTTTTCAGCTGTGTGCGCGGGCCCCCCGCCGGTTTTCTGCCAATTCCGCATTCCACGCCGCCCCCAGAAATACGATCACCGCCGATAGCTGCATCCACACCATCAATCCAATGACCGCCGCAAGCCCTCCATACACCACGCTGTACGGCACGCGCCGCACGTAGTATCCAAATAGCACGTTGGCCAGCCACCACAGCGAGGTCGCTACCATGGCCCCCGGTAAGACGTGGCGCATGCGTTCCTCGCCCGGACGAGCCACTCGATAAATCACCGTGAGCGCCAGCATGGCCAGCACAATCGCCGCTGTCGGAAAGAAAATTGTCCACCATCCCTGCAGGGCTGGCTGCGGGCCCAGTTCCAGCGCAAGCCAGCGCCGGATCGGCCGCCCAAGAACTCCCAATATCGCCGCTGCCAGGAGCGGTGCAATGGTCACCAGAAGCAAAACCAATCCCCGAAGTTGCCGGTGCAAAAATCCCGGTTGCTCCTGATCCCCATAAATCCGATGAATCCCTTCCATCAGCAGCCGCATCACCTGCGAGCCTGCCAGCAGCGTTCCCGTCCATCCCAGAAGCGCAAGTTTCCAGGCATCCGTCCCGCGTTTCACCAGAAACTCGGAAACAATGCTCTGACTACCCGGCGGCAGAAATGCGGTGAGATCGGTGATCAAATCGAACAGGCTGGTTCGCCCGCCGATGCGGCTGGTCGCAAAGCCCACCATGATAAGCAGCGCCGGGAAAAAGGCCAGGAACAGATTGAACGCGATGGCCTGCGAAATCATGCCGCAGCGCGGAAATACCCGCGCGAACATCCGAATGGTTCGCCGAATGAAGGAGGGGCTCGAAGCCATAGCGCGTCATTATACGCATGCCGGGCTTCCTGTCGTAGTGCGGTAGCAGTATGTTTTGACATCCTCCGCGCTCTAAAGGGCCCCTTAAAGGGCGAGGCTCCCTACGGAGCCGAGTTTTGGTCCGGTCTCTTCGGTAAGTTCCTCCCCAACCGCCCTATCGAAGAGGCTTTACTTTTGGGCTGTGCGCTCCGCTGCCCAACGCCGGGCTACAGATGGCGGTACATGACCAGAGCATCGACGGGACCGATCGTCGGATGCAAAAACGCCGCGGGAAGCCGGCCGACAATTTCAAAGCCCATGCTCTGCCAGAGCCGCACCGCGCGTTCGTTGTTGCTGACCACAAAATTGAATTGCATGGAAAGGAATCCTCGTTCCCTCGCGTGCTCCAGGGAATGCTGGCACATGGCCCGCGCAACGCCGCGCCCGCTTGCCCATGGACCGGTCATGTACCCGCAATTCGCTACGTGCGCTCCCCCGCCGCTATGATTCGCACGCAAATAATACGTCCCCAGAATTTCTCCGTTTTCTTCTGCGACGAACACCTCGTGGCCGGGTGAATTCCAATATGCGAGTGCGTCCCCGCGACTCATTTCCTGCGGCAAGGTGTAGGTGTCCCCGCCGCGAATAACGGGTTCGAGGATCTTCCAAATCGCCTCGCTGTCGCTTGCGGTTGCTGCCCGAATCACCATGGGCTCAGCCCGGTTCTCGCGTCCTGGTGTCCTGCTGGAGCGCACCATGCCTCATGGCCCATTCCAGAAAACCCTGCGGCGCATTCTTCACACCGAAGATATTGGCGTTCCTAATGCCTGCGATATGCTCCCAGTGTACGCCACGCAGATCGGCATTGGTCAAATCCGCGTCCACCAGCGTCGCATCCGTGAGGTCCGCTCCAGCCAGGTCCGCGCCCGTAAGATCGCAGTCATCCAGGTCCGCCCCGTGGAAGGAAACCTGCTCGAGATCGCCTCTGCGAAGATTGGCCGAGTGCAGGTTCGCATTCGAAAAGTCCGCCGACGGGAATTTTCCCTCGCGCACATCCGCCGAAGAAAAATTCGCCCGCAGCAAGCGGGCTTTTTCCAGCCGCACGCCTTGAAGAAATGCGCCGGAAACATCCACTCCAACCAGCGGAACGCGGTCCGCATTCAATTCCTGAAGCGCGTCGATCCTTCCCCCGCTTCCGCCTTTTCCTTGAGAAGTGTTCACCACCTGCCATGCCTGGTAGTGTCTTTGCTTGATGCGATCGCCCGATTCCGAAAAATAGAAGATCACCGCAACAAGTACGCTGAAAGTTTCCAGGTAATCGAGCACTTCGAGGAACGTCCAGTTGCTGAGCGCGTAAGCAATCCACTCCCACATCCACTCGAATGCCACAAATGGGACGGTCCAAACGTGCTTGATTTCTTTTCTTCGTTCCGCCCAGGCGGCAGGTCTCTCTTTTCGGATGTGTATCCTCATCTTTCCTTCTCCTAATAGAGCCTACCGCCCGGTGATTTTCCCCGCCACACAATTGCCAAAATCGCCGCGACGACACGAAATGCAAGTTCCATCCTGGCCGTCATGCCATCCCACTCCTACGCGGGCCGCCCCTTCTTCCGCACGCATGCACACGAATGCGCACCTGCCTCGCCTCCGGCTCCGGAATCTCGCGCCCCTGAATCTCAAAATCGCTACCCGCCTTAGTAATGACCGCGGCCTTCATCTTCGCCATCGCTCTTCTCCTCGCGTCTCCGCGCCCTGGGCTATAGGTCTGAAACTCCTCGCTTTGGATGAACTAGGGCGCTCGAGAGTTAGGGATCACGGTTTGCGTCGAGCCTATTGCCCATCCTCGGCAAGAGGGAGGCGGCAGCGTGCTTGCCGCAGGTTCGACCGCGTCGTACACTCGAACGTCACCAACCCAAGTTCTAGGAAGCGCTAATGACCACGCCCGCAAAGCCGGTGCCATCAACCATGTCGCGCAGCGAAGAAGCCGTTGCCAAGCACAAAAAATATATCTGGCCGTCGGTGACGAACTACTACCGGGATCCGCTTGTCGCCGATCACGCCGAAATGCAGCACGTCTGGGACGTCGAAGGGCGCAGGTACCTCGATTTTTTTGGCGGGATCCTGACTGTTTCCGTGGGCCACTGCAATCCAAGAATCACCAGCAAGATCAACGCACAGGTGAACAAGCTGCAGCACATGTCGACGCTCTACCCGACCGAGCAAATCGTGGCGCTGGCGGAAAAAATCGCCCAGATTACGCCGGGCAACCTGCAGCAGAGTTTTTTTACGAGCTCCGGTAGTGAAGCTGACGAGGCCGCGATCCTAATCGCGCGCATGGCCACCGGCAGCTTCGATATCGTCGCACTCCGCCACGCCTATTCCGGCGGCTCCTCGCTCATGAAGTCCGTCACGGCGCACGCACCTTATCGCAAAGCCGGGGTCATCAGCGTGGGCATCTCCCACGCCATCAATCCGTACTGCTACCGCTGCCCGCTGCACCTGAAATATCCCGAATGCGAAGTAGCTTGCGCCGGCGACGTCGAGAATCTCATTCAGACCGGCACCAGCGGAAACATCGCCGCTTTCATCGCTGAGCCCATCCAAGGCGTCGGCGGCTTCATCACCCCGCCCAAGGAATATTTCAAAATTGTTTTCAACATCGTAAAAAAGTACGGTGGGCTATTCATCTCCGACGAAGTGCAAACCGGCTGGGGCCGCACCGGCAAAAAATGGTTCGGCATCGAACAATGGGAAGTAACGCCGGATATTCTCACCAGCGCCAAGGGCATGGCCAACGGCGTTCCCGTCGGTCTAACGGTCACCACACCCGAAATCGCCGCCGGATTCCAAGGGCTGAACATTGCCACCTTTGGCGGCAACCCGGTAACCTGCGCCGCAGCCCGCGCCACCATTGAGCTGATCGAAGAAGACGACCTGCGCGAGAACGCCCACACGGTAGGCGACTACTTCCGCGCCAAGCTCGAAGAGCTTCAAGAAAAATACCCGCTCATCGGCGACGTCCGCGGCATGGGCCTCATGCAAGCGCTCGAACTGGTCAAAGACCGCAAAACCAAAGAGCCTGCCCCCGCAGCTACAACCGAGGTAATGGAACGCGCCCGCGACAACGGCCTGCTGATCGGCAAAGGCGGCCTCATGGGCAACGTCCTTCGGTTAGCTCCCATGCTGAACACCACCAAACCAGACATAGACGAGGCCATCCGCCTGCTCGACAAATCTTTTTCCGAGGCAAGCGTCTGAGACGGAGCTATGGTCCGCTTTTTTTTGCGCCAGCTGGCCTCGTTTATATTTCTTTGGCTGCCCTTGCTTATTCTATTTTGGGCAGTCCGGCTCTGGGCGCGCTCCACGCCGAGGATCGCCACACCAGCATGGCGAAGCTACGTGGCGCTCGCGGCGACGACTCTTGTCAGTGTGTCTGTTCTGCTGTGGGTCACATCGCTCCTATGGGCGAGGGGTATCGGTGGATTCCCATTCTATGATCCCCTTTCTGCTGCGGTTTTATCGCTGGGGACCTCTGACGAGCGTGGCCGGGTTGTTCACAAGCATACTGGGTAAAGGAAAGTTGAGATGGCCGTCGTGCGGACTCTCAGTTCTGATGACCTTTCTATGGTTCGCGGCGGCGCTAGGAGAGTAATGGCCTCACGTTTCTATGCGGCGGTTTTGTTGATTCTGTTGGGCTGCCCGATGGCCTTCGCCAAACCAGCGGGCGAGAAAACGCTTTGGAAGCAGGTTCAATTCGCGATTGTGCGCTTCAATGACGAAGCGCCGCAATCCTGGAACATCTATCACACAGAGAAACGAGGCGTGCTCCTGGTGAAACTCTGGAAGCGCTACCTGCTGCTGAATATCAAGGAACAAGAAGCCTACGAGGTCGATCCACAAACGGTGAAACCGCAAGGGGACAACGTCGAATGGTCCACGTCCGATCTGCCGAGCGATCCCATCGAAACTTCGGAGTGGAAGGTGCGCGACGTTGGCCTTGTCGAACGAGTGCGCTTCCGGTTTGGCAAAACCGGCCACTTCCTCGAAATTCAATTACCGCTAAAGCCCGACGGCAGACCCGCGTATTAGTCCCGCGTACTCAACGCCGGTACACCCCGTAATACCACGGAATCCCGAGCGCCCCCGGCTCGACCGCCACCACTACCGTGTCGCCAATCTGAAACCGGTCGAAATCATCGGCATCCACGGCCAGACCCTCGACCCTCTGCCCGGCACGCCAGGAATGCACGTGTAAACGCCGGCTCCCCCGCACGATTCCTTTCATATTGAATTTACTAACGACGGCGGTCGGATAGTAAGCCATGTTTTTCTGCGAATCGAGCCGCCCATTGACAAAGAGCGTGGCCGCCAGTATCCAGGGCAGCGGAATGAACCCAGAGTAGATCCTCTTCAGTACTTCCAGTTCCTTGTGCTGTCGCGCGCGCCTCTCGAGTATGACTGCCAGCGTCAGCGTCACGAAAAAGAGCAAACCGAAGCACACCAGCATCAAATCCAAATCAAGCGGAGGATAAATCTGGCTCACGTAAGGAAAAGCAAGCGAACCAACCAGAAAGACGGCGGTCCGTCCCACAAGCCGCCGCCGGAACAGCAACTCTGCGGCAATGGACGTCAATCCGCACGATGGACATTGGTCAGCAGTTCGCGGGGAACCGCAATCAAGGCATCTGGTCACACTCATGCAACCTCAAACGCCGTTCTCGACGAGGCGGGCGAATACACTTACCCGCACCCGCAAGCCGCGCCAAGCCATCCGCGCCGCCCGAAGCATAGTATAAGACGAGCTTAAGAACCTGTGTGGGAGAGTGAAGCCAGGAGATCTTGATAGCGTTGCTCGTGTTGCCCATCGGAAAGCGTCACGGCCACGCCCATGCCAATCCCAGGTTCGATGCGCTTCACCGAACAATCGACTTTGACGGACCGGTGCAAAGCCAAATGGGCCGTAAACCCCGCGCCAATCCACAAAGGATCGGCCGACTCGATGAACATTCCGTTGCAACTGATATCGCGCGTGCTGGCGCGCAAGACTGCCGAGCCCCATTCGATTTCGAGGTTGGCGCGAAACGAGTAGCGCGTTGCCCAGCGTCGGTCGGATCGCCGGACCCATTGGTCCCCACTGCCCATTGACCCGGTGAACGCTCCTGCCAAGGATCCCAAAGTGCGGCGGCAGCGCCATCTCGCCGCTCATTCGTCTTAAGCATAGGCCTGCTACCAGCACACCCATACGACGCCGGAGACGGATGTTTTGTTCCCGGCAATCCAGCTAGCCTGGCCATACACACTCCCGCGGGAGTGAGTTCGAGCCCATGGATTAAAGACGCCGCTTAGTCTTGATTAGACGCAGCCGCAGGCCCAGGGGTATCGTCTTTCCGTACGGGTTTTTCTCGTGCGCGAATCCGCCGCCGCACTTCCGCTTCCAAATACTTCCTAAGACTCTCCGGGACAATTCCTGGCGACGCCAGTTCGCGCAGGTCGGAAACGGCAAGTTCGGGAAGGTAGGCAAGCACGGTGGCCAGGGGCGACGAAGGATGCCGCACCAAAGCCAACCGCACGTTATACGTAATCGACCATTTGCGGTGTTGGGAGATGGCGCGCACCACCACAGGGGGAAGTTTTTCGCGCGAAAGAGCTCGCAACACCTGTGCTTCCGTCAAATAAGCATTGTCCAGAACGATGGACACGATTTGCGCGTGCCCCTCCGCGAGAAGCGCGCCCGCAAGCCGCGCAGGCCCGCGCCGCGCCAGCGTGATTTTCTGTCCCAGCGGCAGTTGCGGCAGCCGCGAAACCAGCTGGTCCTCCGCGTTGCGTTTCAACTCCGTGGGAATCCCCGGCAAAAGCGTGAGCTGCACGAGGTCCATCAAGTAAAGATCGCGCAGCAATCGCAAAGTCACGAGCCGCGGCGTGCGCGGATGAAACGTCAGTGCCCGTTTGACGCGGTAGTTCTTCAAAAGCGGCTTGCGCCGTGCAACTTCTTCCAGAATTTCCGCCGGGAGATTCTTTCGTTCGAGCAGCATGCAAAGCTGCGTTTCCTCAAGCCCGGGATTGTCGAGCAGCGCGAGCAAGACCTCCGCGTCGGCGTGGTGGAGCAGCGCCGTCAGCTCATCGCCGGACGCAAGGAGCGCGCGATCTCTATTTTTGTCCGCCCCTGCCATCTCAGTTCCCTGCCGTATTTCCGCTGGACAGCAGCTGCAACGCCAGCCGCGCGGCAGCTTCCGCCGGAGAAACGCGCAGCACTCCAATTTCGGCCAGAGGAAACGCACTCCTCAAACGCTCATCAAGTTGATTCTCCAGATATTTCGAACGCCCGATCATGCCCCCTGTTTTGGCAATGATGAAATGTGTGCCTCGCAAATGCAACCGCTCCGCAAGATGGTCCGCAAGCGAACCCAGATCAAACGCTGCGGCCCGCAGAATTCCCCGCGCCGAATTCCTAGCCGCAGTTTCAGCGGAAGTCTCAGAAGAAGTTTCGATCCAATCAGCAACGGTGGCGACGACGGAAAACAGGCGAGGAAAAACTTCGTCCGAAGCGGCCTGCGCACGGGCTTTGACCTCGGACCAGTCCGCGCAGCCAAGCTCTCGCAACAACCTCTGCCCAAGCAGCGAATCCGCACCGGTGCGATCGTTTTCATGCATGGCGGTAAGCACGGCGCGCCGTCCAATATCGTAAGCGCTGCCCTCGTCCCCAATTTGCGATCCGTAGCCCCCGCCGCGGCCTGATTCCTTTGCCGCGTTACGTCCCGTCGCGGCTGAACCGGTCCCTGCAATGAGCACGATCGCTGGTCCCGGGCCCGCAGCCTCCAGCGCAAGATCGAGGTCCGTGCATAATAGAATCATCGACTGTGGAAACTCAGCGGTAAGAAGCGCGCGAATCTTTCGAGCGGACTCGGAAGGCCCCGCTCCCGCGAGCCCCGCGCAAAGCGCAGCGGCTGACGAACCGCCTGGCAGCGCCGCCTGAGCGCCAGCCTGCCGCGCCGCCTCACGAATGGCAGTGATGGCCGCACCAAATCCAACGCGCAGCGGATTGGAAGGCCCGGCCTGCGACCGCGCAAGAACCGCGCCCGACTCATCCATCACGACACAGTCGGTTTTCGTTCCGCCGCCATCAAATCCCAAGACAGAGCGCATACAAAAAGTTTAAGCGAGAAACCCAGCGAATGCATTCACGGAAGACAACCTCGTGCGCAAAACGTGGGCCCCGGTCCGCTCCAGCAAATCTGCGGCAAGCAAACTCACGGCCGAACTGCCTTACTCGACAGGGATTTCTTGACCTGCGTCGGACCTCCCACTATTCTCGGTTCACTTTTTCTGCGACTAAGTAGGGTCCGAAGACGAAAACTCAGAGGCCGCAGGAGCGATGAAAAAAGACTGACAAGCGTGCGGTCGAAGCCGCTCCACGCGCCACAAACCACTCATGCGCATCCACCCACTCGACCTAGCCATCGTCATAGCCTACCTCCTGGCCGTAACCGCGCTAGGCATGCGCTTCCGCCGCAGCAAAAAAGACGTCGCAAACAGCGACCGTGAATCCGTCTCCCTCGACTATTTTCTCGGCGGCCGAACCGCCCCCTGGTGGGCGCTAGCTCTTTCCATCGTCGCCACAGAAACTTCCACGCTCACCATCATCGGCACCCCCGCCATCGCCTACGCCGGCAACATCACCTTCCTGCAACTCGTCTTCGGCTATCTAATCGGCCGGGTCCTGATCGTCCTCCTGCTCCTCCCGGGCTATTTTCGCGGCCAGTTTCTCACGGCCTACGCGCTCATCGAAAAACGCTTCGGCGAACGCATGCGCGCCGTCGCCGCTAGCACGTTCCTCATCACACGCGCCATCGCCGAAGGCGTCCGCGTCTCGGCCATCGCGCTGGTCGTCAGCGTCGTCCTCGGCACTTCCGAACGCCTCGCCGTGCTCATCGTCATCGCCCTCACCATCCTTTACACCTTCGAAGGCGGCATGACCGCCGTCATCTGGACTGACGTCGCCCAGCTCCTCCTGTACCTGTCAGGCAGCGCCGTCACATTTTGGGTCCTCCTCCACCGCATCCCCGGCGGATGGACCGAAGTCACTCAAGTCGCCGCAGCCGCCGGCCACAAACTCCAAGTCTTCGATTTCTCTTTCGACCTCGCCACCAAATACACTTTCTGGTCCGGCCTGATCGGCGGCGCCTTCCTCACCATGGCCACCCACGGTACCGACCAAACCATCGTGCAAAGACTTCTAGCCGCTCGCAACGAAAAAGACAGCCGCCGCGCTCTCCTCGCCAGCGGGGTCATCGTCCTGATCCAATTCACAGTTTTTCTTCTAATCGGCGTCCTGCTCTTCGTCTTTGCACAGCAAGCGCCCCTTCTCGCCCCGGGTGAGCGCACCGACCGCATCCTCCCGCTCTTCCTCGTCCGCGAAATGCCGCAAGGTCTCGCCGGCCTTCTCCTCGCCTCCATCATCGCCGTCGCGATGTCCAACGCCAGCGGCTCCCTCAACTCCCTGGCTGCCTCGAGCGTCCTCGATTTCGCGAAACTTCGCGGCCGCTCGACCGACCCTGTCCCATTCCTCCGCCTCGCACGCCGCATGACTCTAGTCTGGGGTCTTATCCTCATGGCTTTCGGCTTCGTCAAATGGGGTCCGCTACTCGAAGCCGGCCTCACGGTCGTCTCTCTTCCTTTCGGCAGCCTTCTCGGCCTTTTTCTTCTCGGCACATTCAACCGCAAAGCTACCGCCACCGGCGCACTAGTAGGCATGTTCGCCGGCTTGGCCACAATTCTCTGTATCTGGCAATACACGGCGGTCGCGTTCACGTGGTACTTCTTAATCGGCTCAGCAGTTACATTCTTGGTAGGCAGCCTCGTGAGCAAATTCCATGCAAATCAACCCGCGGCGTAATGTGATGGCACTTCAAGCGGCGCGGTCTATCGTGACTATGGCCGCAAATGTGGCCTGGGCGAAACAATCGGTGGCCAGCGGTATGAAATCGCGCCCAACGGTCGCGAATGGGCCACGACCGCGACGGTCGTCCACCGCCACAAACAAATTGTGCTGCGCGGTCGCCAATCGGCAATCGCCTGTTACTATGTCCGGCACTGACTCATGATTCAAGACGCAAAACGTCTCGAACTCGTCCGCGGCCTAGGCGCCTGGGCCTCCGGCGCCATTGTCGTCGGCACCATGATCGGCACCGGCATCTTCCTCAAGCCCGCCGAAATGGCCAGCGAAGGTCGCACCGTTTCGGTCGTGTTCGCCGCTTGGATCGTCGGCGCCATCCTGTCCCTCTTCGGCGCGCTGTCCTTCGCCGAGCTAGGCGCCGCCATTCCCGAAGCCGGTGGCGAATACGCTTACCTGCGCCGCGGCTTCGGCCCCGCCTGGGGTTTTCTTTTTGGCTGGACGCATTCCATCGTAGGCCGCCCCAGCTCGCTCGCCTCCATCGCCGCAGGTCTGATGCGCTTCCTCAGCTTCCTGGTCCCCGCCGTCGCCGCCCCTATCTTCACCGTTCACATCGCCATCCCCGGCATGACCGGCTGGATCAAGCCCTACGATTTCGTCTTCACCTGGGCACAACCGCTGGCCGTTTTCTGGCTAGTGCTCATGACCGGCGTCAACTATCTCGGCGTGCGTCTGGGCGGCGCCGTCCAGGTTTTTCTAACCGCCATAAAGATAATCTCAGTCGTGATTGTAATTGGCGTAGCGTTTTTCGCCCCCGCCGCCGCGCCCCACGCCCCCGATCCACTGTGGCCCTCCACACTGAATGGCGGCGTCCTCAGCGCATTCCTGGCCGCGCTAGCCGCCGCGCTGTGGGCCTACGACGGCTGGGAAGATTTAAATCTAGTCGGCTCTGAAGTCGAAAATCCCCAGCGCAATTTCCCTCGTGCTCTGGTTGGCGGAGTCGCACTGGTGGCGTTAATCTATCTCCTATTCAGCGCCGCCTGCCTAAAAGTTCTCCCTTTTGACGTAGTCGCCGCCTCCCCCCACATCGCCTCCGACGTAGTCCAGCACGTCGCCGGCCCCATCGCTGGCGCGTGGATCACGGTTGCTATGGTCATCAGCGCACTCGGTTCGATGAACTCCTCGGTCCTCAGCGGCGCTCGCCCGACCTACGCCATGGCTCGCGACGGCATCTTTTTCAAAATCGCCGACGGCGTTCACCCAAAATATCGCACACCAGCCCGCGCCCTTATTTTTCAAGGAGTCCTCACCAGCCTGATGGCCCTCACAGGCACCTTCGAAGAACTCACCAATCTCTTCATCTTCGCCGGCTGGATTTTCTACGGCCTGGCAGTAGTCGCGCTGTTCCGCCTGCGCTCGAAAGAACCCAACATGCCCCGCCCCTACCGCTGCTGGGGCTACCCCTGGGTCCCCGGCCTTTTCGTAGCCGGCGCGCTTGCTCTCACCTTCAACATCTGGCTCGACCGCCCCGGCCGTTCCTCCCTCGGCCTGCTCCTAATGTTCGCCGGCCTCCCCTTCTACCGCTATTGGAGCAAGCGGGCTTCTGAGACCAATGCTACTCCGCAGAAATAAAATCAACCTGTCGGTATGGGTTCAACACGGCCCGTTCTTTCGGCGCACCTGCGTTTCCACCACAAATACGGTCCGGTAATCGTCTGAACGACCAACAACATGGACATAAGACACGCCAGCACTCGGCTCGGATAACCCCAAATATCGCCGCTATGAAGATCGCGATTCGCTCTCTCAATCTTGCGCGCTACAGGTGCTGTTCGCGAGTTCCACACAGCAAGAAGCTTTCCGGAAAACTGGTCGATCCACACAATGCTCGCGCCATTCGACGAGTGATCTTCAGGGAATCGCATCTTAACCAGGTACGAAGACGTCTTCTCCTGAGGCATCACGATCCACAGGGGAACCGCGGCAGGCAGGAAATCTCTCGCGATTCTAAGCGCACTATCCGCCGAGATCGGAGTCGCGCCCGGCCGAGGGTTCGCAGGAGGGTCTCCTGGCAATTGTTTGCTGCCGGTAAGTTTATAAGTGGCCGGAACGGACACACTTTCAAAAGCCATGTACGCTCCAGTCACGCCGAAAACAAGAAGAAAGAGTGATGAAAAGAAGCCGGCCGAACTATGAAGATCGAAGCACAATCTGCGCGCCGGACCTTCGAATCCAATCTTGATTCGCTTCAGCGGCCACCAGAGATAAAGTCCGCTAATGACCGAAGACAGCAAAATAATAGCCGTCCAACCCATCACGGCGCCACTCGCCTCGTGTAGTTGATGCGCAACCACCACGAATCTCACAACGCTGAGGCTTCCGAGCACCCTTCCGCTGTACTCATCGACGAATACTTGCCGTGGCAGTCGGCCCGGCGCAACAAGGGTAACAACGCAGGAATTGTCAGGCTTCGTTGGAAGAACATATATTCCGACGCGCTCATCGGGCCGCGTCACCGCTGCCACACGGGCAGCCAAAGTCGTTAGCGGCAATACCTGACCCAACGGAACGACGTGAAAAAGAGAAGGATGGAGCCGGCTGTCAATCTCCGACTCAAACGCCATGATAGATCCGGTTACGCCCAGAATTAGGAGCAAAGCAGCTGCGATCAATCCGCCGACAAGATGAATCTTGAACGCCAGCGAGCGCCATCCCCAAGGACTTTTCATGGCAAGGAATTCCGACTATGAACCTAAGCTGAGGGCGAAGTCGCCCGACGCGAAGAAAAGACTTGCGTTGGCAGGCCACCGCCTAAAAGAGCTATTCCCGGCAGCAACACCCACGCAATTAGGCCCATAAACAAACCGCTGACGGTAACGTTGTGTGCGACGTGATCGTCAAGGACCAACGCCACGGGAAACACCACGATGAAAAAAGCTAAATGCGGCAGTACGGGAAAGAGGATCGACAGAAGCATGGCGCCTTGCGAGCCGCCCGCCCGCCACGCCAAGTATGCTGCCAGGGCCCCGATCGGAACCAACAACAGCAGCCACGGAACGTAAATCACGGCCACCGGAGCGCTCATCTGCGAGCCGTGAGCACTCACGATCAGAGGCTTGATACCGAACCGAATACCGATGAACTCATTGACCATCAGCAGCATCACCGAAAGAAATAGCGCCACGAAGCCGGGCAACCACCATTGCCTGACTCGATTTGTCATGATGTTCTCCTTACTCCGTGCTACCTGAATTCTCCGCCGAAGAGATTGCCAATTCTTGACTTGCGAAAGAGCACGCTCGACTGCAGCTTCTTCCGGGAGGCCTTGCCGGCGTAACTGCTCGAAAGTCTCTTCAAGATGGTCGGCGAGCTCTGCGGCAACCTCGCTCCGCTCCCTCGGTTCAAGAGAAATACCAATTAGCCGTTCGCGTACGAACTCGTCCCAATCAGGCATGCTTCACCTTAGTGAGCCGCCGCAAGGCGCGGAAGAGCTCGTCCCATTCCTTGCGGATTGGCGACAGCTTTTTCTTTCCCTGAGGAGTGAGGCGGTAACATCGCCGGCTCCGGCCCGTGCCGCTGGTTTCCCAAGCCCCGCGCACCCATCCGCGCTTCTCCAAGCGGTACAGCAATGGGTAGAGGGAGGCGAGAGTAAATCGCAATGCACCCTGTGTTTGCTGCTCGATGCGCCGCGCCATCTCATACCCATGCAGCGGCCGGTCTTCCAGCACGCTCAACACCGCCAATTCCGCCGTTCCGCGTTTAATCCCTGGCGCAATCATGGAGTCTCCTATATATAGGAATCCTATATATAGAAAGCAGCGTTGTCAACTGTACCGAAGAACAGCTGGAAGTAAAGGAAACCTATAGGGGCGGGGCTTGTCCCGCCCGCGCAACTGTGCCTAGGCCGAAGCGGCGCGCAAGGAAGATGGAAACGTGGTTACAGCTGTGGCGCTGATGGGCACCGCGACACTTTCTGCTTCCGGACTGACCGCAACTTCTGGATGCAGAATTTTTGCAAGCGCTTCGATGCCAGTGATCAGTCTTGGTCCGGGCCGCGAAAAATAACCGCTGGCATCCAGCGCGTACACGCGAGAATTACTCACGGCAGGCATCGCGCTCCACTCTTCCGGAAACGACATCCCGCAGTACTCGTCGCGCGCTTGCTGCGCACTGTAGCCGCACTGCGCGATCAAAAGAATTTCTGGAGCCGCATCGATCACATCTTCGGCGGTGACCCGGAAAGAAGGCGTGCGCTTTCGGCCCAGCGCATCTTTTCCGCCCGCAACCTCGATCATTTCTGGCACCCAATGCCCTGCCACATAGAACGGCTGCAGCCATTCCAGAACCGCCACCCGCGGCCGGTGCTCAATGCCCTCGACTTGGGACTCGAGTTCGCCGAGCCTTGTTCCGATTTTCTTCAGCAGAGCTTCCGCTTCATGCCCGCGGCGAGTCTCTTCCCCAACCCACAAAATGTCGCGCCACACATCGCCAAGATCCTGCGGATTCAGGCACAGAACTTCCGGCGGCTCAAGGAAACGCGCCAGTGTTGTCGGAAGATCGTCCGGCGAAGCAGCGCAAACATGGCACAGATCTTGGGTAATAATCAGGTCTGGCGCCAATTCCGCCAGTGTCTCGGCATCCACCGAATACAGGCTCTCGCCGCGCGAGACATATTCGCCGACGAGCCGGTCGATTTCCGCAGGAGACGCGTCGTGAGGCAGCCGCGAATGAATCACCACTTGCTTCGTGCGCGCTTGGGCAGGAAAGTCGCACTCGTGGCTCACGCCAACAACTTCCTTGTCGAAGCCGAGAGCGAACAAGATTTCCGTGGCGGACGGCAAAAGAGAGACAATGCGCATAGTGAGCCGATCCTAGGAGAACCCCGGCTCCGAGCGGCTAGCGCCGCGCGGGCCTTCTTCGGTTCTCCTTTTTTTTGCCCATTCAACAAAGAACTTGTGGAATTCGTCTGGTGTCGAGATTCCCTTATGAACGAGCAATGTATTCATGGCCTAGACTGTAGCCTTGCAGGTCTGGTCCCGAGAAGCCAGTCGTATGGGCTTTTCGTATGACAAGGTTTGCTCCTGCGCCAACATCCACGGATCCCGTGCGGGCTCATAGTACCGCCGCTTACGGTTAACTAGCAACGTTGTTGTGGTCCGGGGCTGGTTTCCTATTTGTACAGAAAATACTTTCGCCGCGTTTGATCGAAATTCGCAAGGTCCGTGGACCAACTGGCGACGATCTGCTCGGGAGGAACACCTGCTTGCAGTTGTCGGATAGTTGCTGAGTTTCCAATCAGGAAAAGCAATTTCCCCGGATCAAATTTCGCCGGATACAGTTTTTGCAAGACGACGGCGATCTCCAACCCCGTGCGCACGGAACGTACGGCAGCCCGGTCCGTGATGCGAATGCCCACGCCTCCGCAACGCTGACCCGCATAAAGCCCGGAGACTGGAATGAACGGCTGATCGGCGAAACGCAAGCCCGGCTGATGGAGCGCATTCAACTTGTCCGCGACGGCCATTCCATCCATCCATGGCGCGCCGAACTCCTCGAACGGCGTCTCCGTTCCGCGCCCAACCGACACGCCCGCGTTCTGCAGAGTCTCAATGCCGGGATAAACAACCGATCCCTTCACGGTGCGAAGGTTGGGCGACGGAGGTACCCAGCGAATCCCCGTGCTCTCGAAAAAATAGTTGCGATGCCAGTTTTTCATGGCCACGACGTGCAAGTCGCACCCAATGTGATTCTCCGTATTGAAGAATTGCGCGAGTTCGCCGATGGTCAGCCCGTATCGAATGGGCAAAGGAAAGTAGCCGACGATGTTGGTTTTGTCGGAATCAAGTATCGGTCCTTCAATGACATCGCCGCCGAGCAGATTTGGCCGGTCCAGCACGTAGAAGGCAATGTTGTGCTTGGCGGCCTCTTCCATGCAGTACGCCATCGTGGCCGTATAGGTATAAAAGCGGACGCCGGCGTCTTGCACATCGAAAACGAGCGTGTCGATGCCCGCAAGCATTTCGTCCGTGGGCCGCAGCGACTCGCCGTACAAGCTGTAAGTGGGCAGCCCCGTCGTCGGATCTTTCGAAGACGCAAATTTCTCGTCGGCGCGCCCCGCGATCCCATGCTCCGGACTGAAGAGCGCCACAAGCTGGAGTCCCGGTGCGTGAAAGAATAGCTCGATCGTCGAGCGGCCCAGGGCATCGAGTCCCGTGTGATTGGTGATTAAGCCGACATGCTTGCCGCGAAGCGGCGCAAATTTCTCCGCTTCAAGAATGTCGATCCCTGTTTGCACGCGCCCAGGGCGTCCCGATTTTTTCACTGTGGCTTGCGAGGAATTACAGAGGGCCAGAAGCACAAGAAGGCCTGCCAAAACCCGGAACTTTTTCCTGATTCCGCGATCCCCATGACGTTGGCTCAAAGCATTCCCTCCGGTCCTGCGTCACCAATGATATTCTGGAACGCTTCGTTCGGGGCTGCGTTGTGAGCCTGAAGTGCGTGTGTTATATACAGGCGCAGGATCCGGGCAGGAGCCGGGAGACACACACCTGATGAAAGGACGCGGTACCAGCGTTCTGCTGCTCATTCCTTTCTGTTTGTTTCTTTTTCTTATGGCCCACACGACACGCAGTCAGAACAAGGCTCCTTCCACGCGCGCCGTCTCGTCTAGGCCCTCCATTTCTTCCAAGCAAGATGCGTCTGGCACGAAGAAAAGCGCAGCGCCGTCGAAGCCGGCGCGAAAATTATCTCCTGCCGCCTCGCAATGGGTGGAATCAACGCTCGGCAAAATGACGCTTGACGAAAAAGTCGGGCAATTAATTTTCGCGACCTATCACGGAAGTTTCACGGCGACCGACGCTCCCGCCTACGTCGCGATGATGCACGACGTCGAGAAACTCCACGTCGGCGGATTCATCAATATCACGCAAAGCTCCCCGCTGGGTATCGTGAAAAGCCAGGCGTATCCCACGGCGGTACTCACAAACCAACTGCAGGCAAAATCAAAACTCCCCCTGCTGATCGGCGCGGACTTCGAACGCGGCACCGCGATGCGCTTGGATGAAGGCACTTCGTTTCCAACAGCGATGGCGCTAGCCGCGGCAGGCCATCCCAAAGACGCGTACACTATGGGAAAGATCACCGCGCTAGAGGCGCGCGCCGCAGGCATTCAATGGATTTACGCGCCCGACGCAGATGTAAACAACAATCCGGATAATCCGATCATCAACACGCGTTCGTTTGGCGAGAATCCGCAGAAAGTTGCTGAGTACGTTTCGGCATTCATACGCGGGGTGCAAGAAAACGGCGGCCTCGCCACCGCAAAGCATTTTCCCGGACACGGCGATACGGCCGCGGATTCGCACATCGATCTCCCGGTGATTCACGCCGATCGCGAACGCCTCGAAAGCTTAGAACTAGTTCCCTTCCGCGCGGCGATTGCGGCGGGGGCGGACAGTATCATGACCGGCCACCTCTCCATTCCCGCGCTGGAGCCTGATTCGAACACGCCGGCGACGCTTTCTTCAAATATTTTGACAGGACTCTTGCGCAAAGAGCTTGGCTATCAGGGCCTCGTAGTCACCGATGCAATGGACATGGGCGGAATCACAGTGCGTTTCGCTCCAGGGGAAGCTGCGGTGCGCGCGTTTGTGGCGGGAGCGGATGCACTGCTCATGCCGCCGGTGCCGGACGCAGCAGTTGATGCGCTGAAAGATGCGGTGAAGTCCGGACGCGTTTCTCGCGAACAGCTGGATGCTTCGGTGCGGAGGATTTTGCAGGCGAAGGCGCGCCTGGGGCTATACAGAGAGCGCTTGGTTGACGTGAACGCGCTGAACAAACATTTCGGCAAGGTGGAATGGCAGAAAGAAGCGCAGGAAATTTCAGACCGGGGTGTGACGCTCTTGCGGGACACTGCGCATCGCTTGCCGCTGGATGAAACGAAGCCGACGCGAGTGCTGCTCGTTGCGCTATACGCCGATCCAGAACCGTATCCTGGCGAGGATCTCGAACGCGAACTGCGTTCGCGCGCGGATGTGCTGACCACGCTGCGCGCGGATACACGGTTTGTGAAGGCGGACAATTTGAAATTGCCGGCCGCGGATACGTATGACTTGGCGGTTCTGGCGTTTTTTGTGAGGGTGAGCGACCGGAAGGGGAACGTGGATATTCCGGCGGAGCAGGCGGCGCTGGCGGAAAAAGTTTACAAGAACGGGAGGCCGGTGGTGACGATTGGATTCGGCAGTCCGTATCTGGTCGAACATTTTCCGCAAGCGGAGACTTGGATTGCGGCGTTCGGCATTAGCGACGTGGCGCAGATTTCCGTTGCGCGCGCGCTGTTCGGGCAGATAGCGGTGCGCGGGCACTTGCCGGTGACTGTTCCGGGCGTGGAGATGAAAGCGGGATTCGGAATCGAGTTACCCGCGAATCCGATGACCGTCCAGCCGATGGACGCGCGCGCGGAAGCGCAACTGCAGCCGGCGTTTGAAGTCCTCGAACGCGCGATCGCGGATAAAGCCTTTCCTGGCGCGACGCTGGCGATCGGCTACCGAGGGCGCGTGGCGCTGCACGGGTTCGGCAAGCTGAGCTACGACGCCAAGTCCCCGCGAGTAGATGTGCGCACGATGTATGACGTGGCGTCGCTGACAAAAGTCATTGTCACGACGACGCTGGTGGAAAAACTGGTCGAGGGAGATTTTCATTCTCCGCTGCAACTGGATGCGCCGGTCGAGCGCTACTTGCCGGAGTGGGCTGGCGGGCCGCAGCCGGAGTGGCGTCATCGAGTGACGCTGCGCCACTTGATGACGCACACGTCGGGGCTGCCACCGTTCAAGGAGTACTGGCGCACATCAAAAGGCAAGCAAGACACTTTGAAGATGATTTTTGCCGAGCCCCTCGAGTCGGAGCCGGGAACGAAAATGGTGTACTCCGACCTCGGAATTATTTTGATGGCCGAGATTATTGAGCGCTTGACGGGACGGACGCTCGACGACCTCGCGAAGGAATACATTTTCTCACCGCTCGGGATGAACGATTCGATGTACAAGCCGCCGAAAAAACTTTGGCCGCAGATTGCGCCGACAGAATTTGACGCGAATTTTCGGAAGCGGCTGATCCAAGGCGAGGTGCATGACGAGAATGCCTTCGCGATCGGCGGCGTCTCAGGCCACGCAGGACTGTTCAGCACCGCGCCCGATTTGGCTGCGTTTTGCCAGATGCTGCTGAATGGTGGCGTCTACGCGCACCAGAGGATCTTGCGGCGCTCGACGATTGCGCAATTCACGGCGCCGCAACAGCTTTCGGGCGGAACGCGCACGCTCGGCTGGGTGGTTGTGACCGAAGGCAGCTCCAGCGGCCACTACTTTTCGCCGCACAGCTTCGGGCATACCGGTTTCACAGGCACTTCTATTTGGATCGATCCGGACCGCCAGCTCTTCGTGGTGCTGCTAACGAATCGCGTCAACCCGACGCGGGAAAACCACAAAATTGCCGAGGTGCGGCCAGCGCTCCACGATGCGGTGATCGAGGCTCTAGGACTGGCGACAGCGGCACCCCCGTCGAAGTAAGCTAAGCAAGCGGCAAACCTTGGCAATGGTCCGGAGTATCACCCCTCGCCTTGCGTAAGTGGGGCGGGACAAGCGTTCCGTGATGACGAGAGGATGAGCGAACGGAGCGTCGAGCGAACATCAAAAACCGTGATTGGATGCGCACTCGACGTAGCTGAGCGAAGGGCGACGCAAACGGCCGGTCAGTTTGCGGCGCTCTTCGCACGCTCTTTGAGCAGCGTTTGGATCTCGTTCTCGAAGGCGGCTTTGTCCACCATGCCGACGTGCAAGTCGGCGATCCTGCCGTCGCGATCAATCAGCAGCGTTGCGGGCATCGAGCTGAAGCCGAAACGGTCTCCCATGTCCCAATTGCCAATCACCGTCGGATAATTGATCTTATGCTGTTGCAGGAATGGCTTGACAGATTTCCAGCCGTCGTCGTCCATGGAAACGCCGAGTGCGGATAGTCCGTTCTTTTTGTACTTGCTCTGGAACTCCACATACCACGGAATTTCTGCCTTGCATCCCGTGCACCACGTGGCCCAGAAATCAAGTAGCACAACACGACCCTTGTAGGCTGACAATTTGACGGGCGCGCCTTTTCGGTCAGTTAGCGTGAAGTCTGGGGCCGTCTTTCGGGATGCGGCCGGTGTCAGGTCGGCTGGGGCTACCGCCGGCAGCGCGAACGAAACCACGAGAGCGATTGTTGTGACCATAGGACCACGCATGTAGTGACCTCCGTACTCAATTCTCGCGGCCGCTCATCAGACGGCTGCGAGCCGACTTGCCGAAGCCGATCTAGCTTTTCTCACGATGACTCCGCCAACGACGATGCCGATCAAATCGAGGGCCCGGCTGAACAGAAATGGCCCTAGGAATGGAATCACCGGCCGGGCGAGTGGCGTGCGCCCGAAAAAAATGAAAAGAAGCCAGGCAAGCGGGGCCGCGCGTAGGAGGCTAAGTGCTATGGCTGCGACCATTTCCCTTCCTCTGGCTAAAAGTGCCACGACACAGCCGATCAGAAGCGACTGGGTGATGCTAACGATCGGAATGCCGTAAGCCAGTAGCCACACATAGGCTTCGTAGTGGCGGCTGGAGTAGGGCCGCTGCGTTCGAAGCAAGGCGATGATCAGCTGAGCGGGCAGTGCACCGCTAAACCACGACAACAAGAATCCCAGGAAGAGAGCCACGGCGAGCGACGGCGGTGTAGCGTGGAAAGCGGCACCGGCCAAGTGCGCAATGGTTTTCGCGCTTTGCAGCCGATACCAGCGGCGTGCATTGGCGATTCCTGAGCGCGAGGCCAGGTCGGAGAATTCCTCACTGAGGTCGCCAAGAATGGATTCCGCTTGCTCTCGAGAAGCAAACAGATCGACAAGCCAGGCGGCGAGGCGTGGTGGCTGAGCGGGAGATGGCTGCTGCGTCATGAGCTGACTCCCAGGAGAGCGAGCCCTTCCGTGAGGCTGCGGAGCGCGCGGTGCGTGTGCTTGACGGCCGACACTCCCGGCGCGGTGACGCGGAAGAAACGCTTGGACCTCCCGCCGCGTTCTGGGGTCGGATCTCCTACGCGGGATTGCACGAGAGTCTTGGCTTCGAGACGATCGAGCGTGGCATAGATGGCGCCGATCGACACTTCTCGCCTCGTGCGTGCTTCGATCTCCCGCCGTACGGTGACTCCGTAGGCCTGATCACCAAGTCGCAGGACCGCTAAAAGGACCATGTGTTCAAATTCGCCGAGATACTCGCGAGCAGACATTAGACATACAATATAGAAGAAATGGAGCGCCGGCGTCAAGGACGGCCAACAGTTAGGAAATAGTGGTTACCAGGCAGAGTTGGGCCACGTTTGTTTGTGGCGGAAACGGGAGACGCTCTTTAGAAAGCAAGTTTCTGATGCAGATCCTCGCCAGCTTGGGCCAGATCGGCGGGTTTGCCCAGGTCGCGCCAGTAGGAGTTGTCGTGGCGGAAGGCTACGATTTTTTCGCCTTGGGAGGCTAGCCGGAGATAGGAATCGATGATGGAGAAGGGGCCGGTTTCTGTGAGTAGGGGGAGGAGGCGGGGAGAGATGATGTGGATGCCGGAGAAGGCTAGGGGCTCGAACGCGGAGAGTGTTGTGGACTCGGGAAGGGGCGACTGGCTAGTGGTGAGTGGCGAATGGCTTTTGACGCGGCGGCCGGAGAGTTGGAGCTGGTCGTTGAACAGAAGTTTCCGCCCGGAGTCGCGGGATTGCACGGCTAGAGTGGCCAGGGCTTGATGTACGGTGTGGAATTGGAGCATGGCGGCCAGGTCGATGGTGCTGATTACGTCGACGTTGTGGAGCAGGAAAGGCTCGTCGGCGGGACCGGACTGATCTCGGCTGGAGTCAGTGCGGCTCAGATTTTCTTGGAAAAACCAGGCGGCTTTTTTTAGGCCGCCGCCGGTGTCCAGGAGTTGATCATCTTCGCGGGAGATTTCGATGCGCATTTCGAAATTGTTTTTGGATTTGAGATATTGCACGACCATGTCGGCGAAGTGGTGGACGTTGATGACGGCTTCGGTGATGCCGAAGGTGTGGAGGCGGGTGAGGATGATTTCCAGCAGAGTGCGGTTGTTGATTTCGACCAGGGCTTTGGGGCATGAGTCGGTCAGGGGGCGGAGGCGGGTGCCCAGGCCGGCGGCTAGGATCATGGCTTTCATAGGAGCGGACCGGCGAGTGGTAAGTAGGTAGTCGTGAGCCGTGCGGGAAAGAAAAACATAACGCCGACACGCTGACGAAACGCCGAGGGAGAAGGAAGCGACGCGTGGAGAGTGGCGAGCGAAAACCGGGAAAGAACATGTACACAAAGGGAACGGAGAGCACAGAGGGCGCAGAGAAGAGAGGAGATCATTTGCGCAGGTTCTCGAGACCAAGGTGGCGAAGGACGACCGCTACGCCGGGTTTGCTGCGGAGGCGTTTGGCTAGTTGCTCGGCTAGATAGACGGAGCGGTGTTGGCCGCCGGTGCAACCGAACGAAACCATTAGATTCTTGAAGCCTCGGCTTTGGTAGCTGGCGATGCTTGCGTCAACCAGGCTCAGGACGCTGGCGAGATATTGATGAACAGTCTCTTGTTGGTTGAGATAGTCGATAACCGGGGCGTCTTTGCCGGTTACGGATTTGAAGCGTTCTTCGCGGCCGGGGTTGGGGAGGCTGCGGCCGTCGAAGACGAAGCCGCCGCCGTTGCCGGTTTCGTCGGTGGGAAGTCCCTGGTGAAAGGAAAAACTGAAGACGCGAATGATCAAATTGTCGGCTTCGCTCGCCAGGCCCTGGAGCTTTTCCGAGGCTAGCATTCCTTTGAAAGCGGCCATTAACGCGGGGAGTGCGATCGGTAGCTCGACGTGATGCAGCAGCCAGCGGAGATTTTTTAGGGCATAGGGGACGCTTTGCAGAAAGTGGGCTTTGCGTTCGTAGAAGCCGCGGAAACCGTAGGCGCCGAGGGCCTGCATGATGCGGACGAAGACGTAGGCGTAGTAGTAGCGGAGGAAGGCTTCGCGATCGACCGGGATGAAATTCGCGAGCGCGCGAAGATAATCATAGATGAGCTGCTGCCGGAGTTCAGGGGGAAGATCGGCTTTGGCATCGTAGAGGAGAGAGGCGATGTCGTATTGAAGGGCACCTTTGCGGCCGCCTTGGTAGTCGACGAAATAAGGCTGGCCATCGCGGAGCATGATGTTGCGCGACTGAAAATCGCGGTAGAGGAAATAATCGCAAGGCGCGCTGAGCAGGAATTCTGTCAGCCGTCCGAAATCGTCCTCAAGCGCGAGTTCGCTGAAAGGGATGCCCGCCAGGCGGAGGAAATAGTATTTGAAATAGTTGAGGTCCCAGGCAATGGATTGGCGGTCGAAGCTGGCGATGGGATAGCAGACGGAGTAGTCGAGGTCGCGGCTGGCTTCGACTTGGAAGCGCGGGAGGACGGCGACGACGTTGCGATAGGTTTCGACGACTTGCGGGGCGATGGTGCCACCTTGGCGATTTTTGGAGAGAAATTCGAAGAGCGTCGTGTCGCCGAGGTCTTCTTCGAGATAGGCGCCTTGGGTTAGATCTTCGGCGTAGATTTCTGGAACGGGGAGATGGTGTCTGCGAAAATGTTTGGAAAAGGCGAGGAAGGCGACGTTTTCTTCGCGGACGTTGTAGAGGATGCCGATGGCAGTACGCGGGCCGGCGCTTAGGCGGATGATTTTGCGGCCCGAGCCGCCTAGTTCGCCTTGGAGCGGTTGCACGCGGTCGACGGGGGCGTGGAAGTGTTGCTCGAAGAGATTTTTTAGGACGTCGATGGGCATGGTTTTCGGCTTAGCTGTTACCACTCATCCAGAGAGCAAATCGTTTTCTAGCATAGCCGATTCCGATTGAAGAGATTTGGGTGGAAGTGAAAGCATGTGCCCAGAAATGTCGAGAATGCATGAGGACATCGCACAGAGCACAAGCTGAAGCCCGCGCCACGAGGGGCGTATTGATGATTTGGCGGCAAGCGCTGCGCCATCCCGCGGCACTTGCGTCTAACGGGAACAGCTGACGGCTATAATGAAGTAATGCCATCACAGCGGAGCGAAAAAAGGCGTACAGAGCAGCGGCTGGCTGCGTCGACGAGGCTCGACCGGATGACGGCTGCGGAGATTGTGCGGTTGATGAACCGTGAGGATCGCCGGGTCGCAAGGGCGGTGGGACGAGAGCTGCCGGCCATTGCGCGGGCGGTGGATGCTATTGTGCGCGGCATGCGAGCGGGCGGGCGGTTGATTTATGTGGGGGCGGGATCGAGCGGGAGGATGGCGGTGTTGGATGCGGCGGAGTGTGCGCCAACGTTTGGAATTGCGCCGGGGCGGATGGTGGCTTTGATTGCGGGGGGACGACGTGCGGTGACGGGGGCGGTCGAGGGCGCGGAGGATTCGGCGGCGAATGGGGCGCGGGATTTGCGGCGCTTGAAATTGGGGCGGAACGATGTGGTGGTGGGGATCGCGGCCAGCGGGACCACGCCGTATGTTTTGGGGGCGATGAAGTATGCGCGGGGGCGCGGGACTTTGACGGTGGCGGTGATGGCTAACCGGGATATGCCGCTAGCGCGCTTGGTGAAGATTGTAATTGGGGTGGAGGTGGGGGCGGAGGTTTTGACGGGGTCGACGCGGTTGAAGGCGGGGACTTCGCAGAAGATGGTCTTGAACATGCTGAGTACGGCTGTGATGGCGAGGCTGGGGCATGTTTATGAGAACTTGATGATTGATGCGGTTTTGACAAATGAGAAGCTGCATGGGCGGGCGGTCAGGATTTTGATGGAGGCTAGCGGTGCGAGTGTGTCTAGAGCGGAGGACGCTTTGCGGGTGGCGGGACACAGTATGCGCGCAGGGTTGGTGATGCTGAAGTTAGGGGTGAGCGCCGGAGCGGCTCGAAAAAAACTGGCGGCGGCTCAGGGGAATTTGCGCACAGCACTGGGGGAATAAGAAAAGGCCTTACACGGAGGTCCGAGAGACACCGCGGGCACAGAGAAGAGCTAGCAAGACGAGGAAAGAACGAGCGGATGGATAAATTTTTGATACGTGGCGGAAAAGCGCTGCGGGGGACGGTGGCGATCAGCGGGGCGAAGAATTCTGCGCTGCCGGCGATGGCGGCGGCTTTGCTTACAGCGGAGAAAGTTGCGGTGCACAACATCCCCAAGGTGCGCGATCTGATCACCATGGGCAAGCTGCTGACGTTTATGGATGCGAAGGTCACGGTGACGGAGATGCCCGCAAGCGACTACGTAATCGAGGCGCCGGCGTTGAATCATGCGGAGGCGCCGTATGAATTGGTGAAGACCATGCGGGCGTCGATTTTGACGCTGGGGCCGTTGATGGCGCGGCTGGGAGTGGCGCGGGTTTCCTTGCCGGGGGGTTGTGCGATTGGGGCGCGGCCGGTGGATTTGCATTTGTCGGCTTTGGAAAAGATGGGCGCGGAAATCGCTATGTCGCACGGGTACATCGAGGCGAAGGTGCCGGGAAACGGGGCCAAAGGCGGGCGGCTGAAGGGCGCGCACATTGTGTTTGAGAAAATTACGGTGACGGGCACTGAAAATATCTTGATGGCGGCGACTTTAGCGGATGGCGAGACCGTACTTGAGAATTGCGCGCGTGAACCGGAGGTGACGGACCTCATCGTAATGCTGCGGAAGATGGGCGCGGAGATCGCGGGAGACGGCACGGCGACGTTGCGGATTCGCGGCGTGCGGGAATTACACGGGACGGAGCACAGTGTGATTCCAGACCGCATTGAGACCGGGACCTTTTTGGTGGCGGGAGCGATTACCGGCGGCGACCTGACGATTACGAATTGTCAGCCGGAGCATCAGGCGGCAGTGATTGCGAAATTGCAACAGACGGGAGCGTCGATCATCACGGTGGACCAGACGACTTTGCGCGTGCGCGGAGGCGGAAAACTGGTGGCCGCGGACATGACTACCGAGGAGTATCCGGGATTTGCTACGGACATGCAGGCGCAGTACATGGCGTTGGCGACGCAGGTGGAAGGCACATCCTTGATTACGGAGACGATTTTCGAGAACAGGTTTATGCACGCCAGCGAGATGATTCGAATGGGCGCGAATATTTCTGTAGAAGGGCGGCGAGCCGTGGTTCACGGGCCTGCGGTGTTGTCTGGATCGACGGTACAGGCTTCCGATCTGCGGGCTAGCGCGGGTTTGGTACTGGCCGGGTTGGTGGCGAGTGGAGAGACGGTGATCGACCGCGTGTATCACATCGATCGCGGGTATGAAGGCATTGTTGAGAAGTTGCGGGCGGCGGGCGCCGACATCGAGCGTGTGCATGGCACAGTGCTGTAAGGAAGAGCGCTCAGATCTCCCGAGGTAAGTTCGACCACCTTCGACGCATAACCGTCGGATTTACCAGCGCTGCGCTTGAGGGATATGGGCTTCGCGATTCCCTGCCCGCTCGCCACCGTAGGCCTGTTATCCGCTGCTTGTTCATCGGCCCGCGTCTTTGCTCCGCGCTTCTTTGGGGCCCCGCCTCGCGGCGGGTGTGATTTCACCCTCGCGCTTCGCTGACCCTTCACCTCCATCAGGTTGAGTAGAGGGCTTTCATCTCTAGGCTCTCGAACATGCTCGGCACACAGAGAGAAGGCCCTCGAAATTGTCGAGGGCCTTCTTGGCAAGAGATAAACAGTGGTTTGAACGGGCACGCCAAGCCGCGCCCCTAAAAATCACGAACGCTATTCCTGGCTGCCGGAGTCGCTGCCGGCAGGACCCTGTTGGCCGCCGCCGCTGGCGGCCGCCTTTTGCTGTTTCTCGCGTGCTTCCTTGATTAGGGCTTTGCGCGAGAGGCGAACTTTGTTGCCCTCGATGGAAAGAACCTTGACGAGGACTTGGTCGCCGAGCTTCAGCTCGTCGCGAACGTCGCGGATGCGATGTTCGGAGATTTCGCTGATGTGCAGGAGACCGTCGGTGCCGGGGAAGAGTTCGACGAAGGCGCCGAACTCCGCAAGGCGTACGACTTTGCCGAGGTAGGTTTTGCCGATTTCGGCGGAAGCAGTGACATCGCGAACCATTTGCAGGGCCGCATCGCCGCCAGCGCCGCTGGTCGAGAAGATGTGCACGGTACCGTCTTCGAGGACGTCGATTTTGACGCCGGTGGCTTCGATGATGGACTTGATCTTCTTGCCGCCCGGACCGATCAGGTCACGGATCTTATCCTGAGGAATTTTCAGCTTGAAGAGGCGCGGAGCGTACGCGGAAATTTGCGTGCGTGCTTCGCCGAGGGTCTTCTCCATGGTGTCGAGAATTTCCAGGCGGGCTTTTTTCGCCTGCGCCAGGGCTTCGCGCATCATGCCGATGCTTATGCCCAGGACCTTGATGTCCATCTGGAGCGCGGTGATGCCGGCACGCGTGCCAGCTACCTTGAAGTCCATGTCGCCGTAATGATCTTCAGCGCCGGCGATATCCGTGAGGATCGAATACTTTTTATCATCGCCGACAACCAGTCCCATGGCGATACCTGCGCACGGCGCTTTCAGAGGAACACCGGCATCCATGAGAGCCAGCGAGCCGCCGCAAACGGTGGCCATCGAGGAAGAACCGTTGGATTCGAGAATATCGGAAACCAGGCGCATGGCGTACGGAAAATCCGCCTCGGGAGGAAGCAGGTTCACGAGCGCGCGCTGCGCGAGAGCGCCGTGGCCGATTTCGCGGCGACCGGGGCCGCGCAGGAACTTCACTTCGCCGACGCTGAACGGCGGAAAGTTGTAATGCAGCATGAAGCGATTGAATTGGTCTTGCTCGAACAGCAGGTCGAGGCGCTGCATGTCTTCCTTGGTTCCGAGAGTGAGCGTGGCGAGAGCTTGCGTTTCGCCGCGGGTGAACAGAGCCGAACCGTGCACGCGGGGTAGCAAGCCGACTTCGCAGGAAATATGACGGATTTGGTCAAAGGCGCGGCCGTCAGGACGGCGGCGGGCGTTCAGGACGTCATCCCGGAAGATGTTTTCGCGAAGGCGCTCGAGTGCGCGCTTGGTGAGAGCGCGCTTTTCGTCCATCTCCTTCTTGGGCTCCTCGGGGATGGCTTTGATAATCTCTTCCTTCAGGGCATCCACGAGGTGGTAGCTCTCTTTCTTGGGATGCTTTTCGGTATTGAGAGCATCGTGGAGCTTGGCGCCGTACTTTTTGTCGAGGTCCTTGTAGATGGATTCGTCAAAGGGAAGCGGCTTAACAACCACCTTCACCGGCTTGATTTTCGCGTGCAACTCCTTGATGGCCGCGACAATTTTCTTGACCTGAGCGTGGCCGAATTCGAGAGCGTCGACGACGGCTTCTTCGGAGATTTCGAGAGCGCCGGACTCGACCATGACAATGGCTTCTTCCGTGCCGGCGACGACGATGTTCAGCAAACTCTTCTTCTGTTCGGCGACCGTGGGGTTGGCCACCAGCTGACCATCGAGCAAGCCGACGCGAACGCAAGCAATGGGCTTCTCAAACGGGAGATCGGAACAATAGGAGGCCGCGGAGGCGGCGGTAACAGCGATGACGTCAGGATCATTGTCGCTGTCCGCGGAAAGCACCATCGCGACGATTTGTGTTTCGTTGCGCCAAGACTCCGGGAAGAGCGGGCGCATGGGCCGGTCAATCAGACGAGAGGTGAGAATCTCTTTTTCCGAAGGACGACCCTCGCGCTTGAAGAAGCCGCCGGGGATTTTTCCAGCCGAATAGGTATTTTCGCGATAGTCCACGGTCAGTGGAAGAAAATCGCGGTCGTTGGCGACCGACGACATACAGGCGGTGGTCAACACGACCGTGTCGCCGTAACGAGCGGTAATGGCGCCGTTGGCTTGCTTGGCAATCTTGCCAGTTTCGAGAATGAGGGTGCGTCCCCCGATTTCAACCGATACCTGGTGTGGTGCTGGTGTGTGTGTATTTTCAGACATAGATAATCATTTCCTTTGGCGCCGTTTCATAACGGAGCGTTCGAGAGCGTCCACAGGAGTGACGACCTTCGAGGAGTAGACAGCCGCTTTGCGGCCTAGAAGACAATTCCCTGCTTCGAATAGGTCGGCAATTACCTGGCCCGGATAACCCCAGAGAAGAAAAGAGGCGAGAAATACGCCGGATTAGACCACGAGAAACGCCGGCCGAAATGCAGCCGAGGGCCCGATGATTTCACAAAGAACGCAACCGACAGGCGTGGCGTCAGACTTCGATTGTAAGTTGTCATTCTGTGAAAACGCAGAGGCTTCTGCCCGTTGAGACTCTCGAATGTAAGGCAGTTACTTGCGCAGGCTAAGGCGTTCAACAATCTCGCGATACCGATCCGGGTCACGACGGTTTAGATAGTCCAGCAGGCGGCGGCGCTTATTGACCATCATGATCAAGCCTCGCCGGGATGCGTGGTCTTTAACGTGGGACCTGAGATGCGTTGTGAGGTAGCTGATCCGTTCACTCAAAAGTGCAATCTGGACTTCCGGTGAGCCAGTATCTTTCACTTCCCGCCGGAATTGCTCGATCAACACCGCTTTGGCTGTGCTCAAGTGCCCCTCTCCGTCGTCCCCTGAATTTTTTCCTCTTCTCTTCGACTCATTCAGGCTAACACAAATATGTTTTGAGTGTAAAGGAATGTCGACATATTGTACGGCGGGGCTTCGTTTTTGTGGCGGAAGGCTTTGGCAGTTGCGTTGTGGCTGCAAATTGGGGTTGAATGCTTGCTGCGAGTGTAAAAACCTTGAGAGGAGAACGAAAAATGCAAAAGCGAATGGCGGCGATTGGTGGGCTCTGTCTTGGCTTGAGTTTTCTGGCCACGCAGGCGTCCTGTCAATCGGACAAGAGCAAGCGCCCTAGTCCGCCGGCGACGGCATCCTGTGCGCTGGCAGCTGGTAAAACGATCACGGTGGACTATTCGAGCCCGCGTGTAAAAGGCAGAAAAATCTTCGGGGAACTCGAGCCCTATGGCAAAGTCTGGCGCGCAGGTGCCAACGAAGCCACGACGTTTGTAACCACGGCAGACTTGAAGGTCGGCGGGAAAGACGTGCCCGCCGGCGGCTATACGCTTTTTGCGATACCCAATGCGGACAGCTGGACGCTGATCATCAGCAAGAAAACCGGGGAATGGGGCACGGCGTATCCTGGGCCTGGGGAAGATCAAGCGCGCGTAGAGATGAAGGTCTCCAAGCCGTCGTCGCTCGTTGAGAATTTCACGATTGCGTTTGACAAGGGCGGCAGCGGCTGCACCATGAAAATGGAGTGGGAGACAACCCGGGCTTCGGTGGAAATCGCCGAAAAGTAGAACGGGCACTCTTGCCGGTCCGGTTTTCTCACACTTTGAAAGTAAGAAGAATGCGGCAGACAGACAAGAACGTCTGTCCCACTCAGGAATTTTTCGTGCGGACGAGCGAAAGGAATTCGTCGCGGGTCTGCTTATTGTGCCGGAAGCCGCCGAGCATTGCGCTGGTCACAGCCTGGCCATGCTGCTTCTCCACCCCGCGCATCTGCATGCAAAGGTGACGGGCCTCAATGATCACGCCGACACCTTCTGGGCTGATTTTGTCCTGAATAGCCGCGGCGATTTGACTGGTGAGGCGCTCCTGAATCTGCAGACGGCGCGCGAACATGTTGACCAGGCGCGCGACTTTGCTGAGGCCGATGACGCGCTTGTTGGGCAGATACGCTACGTGGCACTTGCCGAAAAACGGCAGCAAATGGTGCTCGCACAGACTGAAGAATTCAATGTCCTTTACCACCACCATTTCGTCATAGGCAACGCTGAAGGTCGCGCCGTTGAGAATGTTCTCCGCGTTTTGGTGGTAACCGCTGGTCAAGAATTTCAGCGCCTTTTCATAGCGCTCGGGAGTCTTGCGCAGGCCTTCGCGATTCGGGTCTTCACCGATGAGTTTGATGATTTCGCGAACGTGGCCGGCAATTCTGCGCTCGTCCAGCTCTTTCTCGTCGTGCAAGATGATTTCTTCCGCGGGTTTAGCCATGGCGTTTACCTCTCGAAGCCTTGGGGATGGTCACCGGCGTATTCGAAACTGTTGTTTGACGTTTCCTGAACGCGGACGCGTTCGAGCTTCGCCTTCGGGAACGTTTGGAGGCGGCGGAAAATTTCGATGCATAAATTTTCCGTCGTGGGAACCGCGGCATCGAACGCCGCGACATCTTCGTTGAGGGACTTATGATCGAAGGGATCCAGAATTTCGCGTTCGACAAAGCCGTCCAGGTCCGCGAGATTCGCGATCATGCCCGTGGCGGGATCGATTTCTCCCGACACAAGAACTTCCACGACGTAGTTGTGACCGTGACCAAAAGGGTTGTTGCACTTTCCATAGATGCGGCAGTTCTCTTCTTCGCTGAGCGCCGGGCTGTGCAGCCGGTGCGAGGCGGCAAAGTGATAGCGGCGTCCCAGTTCAATTTTCAGGGTGCCTTGCTGTGCTTTCGAACTCATCTGGCTCGAGCCCCTGCACTTCCGTTGCGATAACAATCCGCAAACAGGTCCGGTGTCTCGTACAGCCGTACGCGATGCAGCTTCGCTTGCTTGATCTTTGGATCAAGGAGTTGCCAGATTACGCGCGCAATGTTCTCGCAAGTCGGGATCTGTCCAGCGAGTTCAGGAACTTCATAGTTCAAAAAACGGTGGTCCATACGCTGCATCACTTCGCGCTCGAGAATCTCTTTCAAATCTTTCAAATCCAAAACCATTCCGGTTACCGGGTCGGGTTCTCCGGCGACGGTTACTTCCAGAGTGTAGTTGTGTCCGTGTCCATGCGGGTTATTGCATTTACCAAAGACGCGACGGTTCTCTTCCGCCGAGAAATCCGGATTGTGGTAGAGGTGCGAAGCGGCGAACTCGATTTTGCGCGTGAGCAGGACCATGGCGTTGGGCTTGTCGGTAACGCTACCTGGGCGCGCCGGGAAGAGTTACCGCAACTTCCCGTCCTTTCCATGCGACCTTCCCCTTCACGTGGCCCCGGTACGAGGCCCAAAGCACACCCGCATATAGCGCCACGGCGGGCACGTAATAAATGATGAATTCAAAGGGGTATTGGTTACGAGATATCTCCCGACCGTAGGTGAATTGCCTCACGAGGAGGAAACAGACACCCAGAAACGTGGCGATTGGAATCTTAAAGCCGAGAACAAGGAGAGCCAAAGGAATCCACGGGATGGTGGACTCCAGCTCGCGAAAGACGGCACTCGGACTGCCACCGACCAAGACATAGAGATTCTTCTTCCAGCCTTGCCACATCGCAGCGAAGGAGCGGTACATTCGAACACGGACGATTCCCTGCCCCGAACCAAACCACAGGCGCAAACCGGCGGCCTTGGCGCGCTTCGCGAGGGCCACGTCTTCGAGCACTTCTGCGGGGACGCTGGCGTGGCCACCGATCAGGTTGTAAGCGTCTCGCTCGATCATCAAGAACTGCCCGTTTGCGGCGGCAGCGGGCGAAGAGGGATCGTTCACGGCGTCGTAGGAGAAATGCTTTGCCAGCCGACAGTAGACGAAAGGAATGAGCGATTTCTCGTACCAGGATTCGGTGACTTGCTCCGGCGAAAAAGAGATCAGTGCGGCGCTATTTTCTTGCGCGATTTGGAGCGCGCGAGCGGTCGCGCCGGGTTCGAGCTCGGCGTCTGCGTCGGTGAACAGCAGCCAGGGACTCTTGGCTTCCTGCGCGCCCAGGAAGACCGCGTTGTTTTTTCCAACCCAGCCGGCGGGCACTTCCTGCGTTTCCAGTAAACGCAAGTGCGGAGTTTTGGTTATCAGACGGCGAACAATTTCCGCGGTTTTGTCGGTGGACTGGTCATTGACAACGAGAATTTCTGCGATTTCGGGTTGCCGTGCCAGCGATTCGACACAGGAGGCGATGACTGCTTCTTCATTTCGCGCGGGCACAATGGCGCTAATCGATGGTGCCAGGGAGGCCGAAGGCGGAACCGAGTTTGGCGATTCGTTGGTCACGGCAGAGTCTGGGGCAAGGACCGATTTTCGATCCCGGGTCGGATAGGTTAGTATAGCATTCGATGAGAATCGGGCCGAAGATACTGGCTTGGGGGGGCCTGGCGGCCTTCCTCGGGATAATTGTCGTTTTTGCCATGCCAAGTTACCGGCATGGCGAGGCGTCCATCGCCGGGAAACACGCAGAAGACTTTACCATGGAGCTCAGCGGCAAGCCGTCGCACCTTTCCGATTTTCGCGGCAAGGTTGTTGTGCTGAATTTCTGGGGCACATGGTGCCCACCCTGCATCGAAGAAACTCCCGCGCTGAACCGGTTGCAGAAATACATTCAAGCCCGCAACGGGGTTGTTCTGGGTGTCGCGGCCGACGAGGACCCCGCTATTTACGAAGCCTTTCTCCGCGAACACGCGGTAATCTTTCCAACATACCGCGATCCAGCGACCAAAGATAATCATTCGCCCATCGCGCAATCGTATGGCACGGTCATGATTCCGGAGACGTATATCATCGATCGCCAAGGCAAGATTGCGCGCAAGATTATCGGATTTCAGGAGTGGGATTCCCCGGAGATGCTGGCGTATTTCGATTCGATCCTTGGAAAAACCTAAGGCCGCTTAGTCTGCGACGCATTTAGTACCCATGAGCAAATCAACCGTAGAGCAGATTCGAGAACGCTTCGACGGCGACGTGGAGCGGTTTTCGAGCCTTGAGACCGGGCAATCGGCCACCATGGATGCCCCGTTGTCGCTTGCGTTGATTGCTGATGCTGCATCACGCGTGACCCCCGGCGCATCATCGCTTCTTGATGTCGGGTGCGGCGCAGGCAACTATGCGCTCAAGATATTGGAGAGATTGCCCAACCTTGAAGTCACCCTGCTGGACCTCAGCCGTCCGATGTTGGATCGTGCCGTCGAGCGTGTCAAGCGAGTGACAACGGGCAGAGTCACAGCGCTACAAGGTGATATTCGGGAGTTACAGATCGGACAGTCACGCTTCGATGTCATCTGTGCCGCAGCTGTTCTACACCACCTTCGAGAAGCCGAGGAGTGGCACAGCGTGTTCTCCAAATTTCACACCTCGCTCCGAGCCGGCGGTTCGATTTGGATTTCAGATTTGGTAGAACATTCGGACGCTCGGGTGCAGGCACTCATGTGGGAACGTTATGGGGCTTATCTAACGGAGCTCAAGGACGAGGCTTATCGTGACCATGTTTTTGCTTACGTCGCGAAGGAAGATTCTGCGCGACCACTGATGTTTCAATTAGACCTGTTACGTTCGGCGGGATTCAACAAAATTGAGCTTTTACACAAGAACAGTTGTTTTGCCGCTTTTGGCGCAATCAAAGAATCCCTGCCGGTTTAGAGCAAAGCTTTCCGCAGACGAAGTGCATTGACGATGACCGAGACGGAGCTGAAGCTCATCGCGGCGCTGGCGAGCATGGGGCTGAGAAGCCAGCCGAAGAATGGATAGAAAACACCCGCAGCAATGGGGATTCCCAGCGCATTGTAAAGAAACGCAAAAGTCAGATTTTGTTTGATGTTGCGGATCGTCGCGCGGCTGAGTTTGCGGGCGCGCACGATGCCGCGCAGGTCACCTTTTACGAGAGTGATTCCGGCGTTCTCGATGGCTACGTCGGTGCCTGCGCCCATGGCGATGCCGACATGTGCGGCGGCCAGCGCCGGGGCGTCGTTGACGCCATCGCCAGCCATCGCTACGATACGGCCTTGCCCTCGAAGGCGTTTGATGACTTCACCTTTTTCCTGAGGCCGCACCTCGGCTTCGAAATCGTCTATGCCGAGTTGGCGGGCCACTGTCGTGGCGGTCTCGCGGCGATCTCCAGTGAGCATTACGATGCGCATGCCGTCAGCTCGCAATGCGCGAATCGCTTCGGGCGTGGACTCCTTCACCTGATCCGTAAGCGCCAGCGCACCTGCCAGTTTTCCATCGACACCGACGTACACGATGGAAGAAGATGCGAGGTCCGCCAGGCCAAAATCCAAATGAAGCCCGGAGTCACTCGGCGAAGGAAAACTCTGCTCTTCGAGAAATCTAGCCGTTCCGACAACGACCATGTTTCGAAGGACGCGGCCCTCTGCGCCCCCGCCGGGAAATGCCCGAAAATCGGTGACGGAGGCGAGTTCTAAGCCTTGCTCCTTTGCGCGGCGAACGATTGCCCGGGCGAGGGGATGCTCGCTTACACTCTCGACGCTCGCGGCCAGCCCAAGCAGGCGGTCTTGGGTGAAACCGCTTTCTGGCACCACTCCGATGGCGCCCACTACAGGTTTTCCTTCGGTCAGCGTGCCGGTCTTGTCGACGACGAGGGTGTCGACTTTGGCAAGGGTTTCAAGAGCTTCGGCGTTTCGAACCAGGACGCCAGCCCGGGCACCACGGCCCACCGCGACCATAATGGAGATGGGCGTGGCCAGGCCCAACGCGCAGGGGCAAGCGATGATCAGCACGGCGACCGCGGCGATGAGCGCATGGGCGAAGCGCGGCTCGGGACCGAAAAGGGCCCAGCCGGCGAATGCCAGCACCGCCGCTACGATGACCGCGGGGACAAAATAGGCGGCTACTCGGTCGGCTAGACGTTGGAGGGGGGCGCGGCTGCGCTGTGCCTCGCCGACGAGCTTGACGATTTGCGCAAGGAACGTTTCGTTGCCGACGCGTTCGGCGTGCATCACAAAAGTTCCACTCGAGTTCAGAGTTCCCCCGGTGACTTTGTCGCCCGTGGATTTTTCTACGGGCATGGGTTCGCCTGTGATCATTGATTCGTCGACGGCACTGGCGCCTTCGAGGACTGCGCCGTCAACTGGAACGCTCTCTCCTGGCCGCACACGCAGGCGGTCGCCTTGCTTGACGAGGTCGAGCGCGACATCTTTTTCTCCGCCGTCAGGAGCGAGCAAGTGCGCTTGTTTCGGCGACAAATTTAACAAAGACCGAATCGCGCTGCTGGTTTGCTGGCGCGCGCGCAGCTCGAGTACCTGGCCGAGCAGCACCAAGGTGATGATGACGGCGGCGGCTTCAAAGTAGGTTGCTACGGCGCCATGCATGTCACGAAACGAGCTGGGGAAAATTTGCGGAAAGAGCGTCGCCGCCACGCTCTCAAGATAGGCGGCGCCGGTACCCAAGCCGATCAGAGTGAACATGTTGAGACGGCGATGGATAAGCGACGCCCAGAATCGCTGGAAAAATGGCCAGCCGCCCCACAGGACTACCGGCGTCGCAAGAACGAATTCTAGCCAATTGCGCGCAACCGGCGAGAGCGGGAGCTTGAGCGCATCGCCGAACATGGCGATCAGCAGGACCGCCGGAGAGAGTGCGGCACTGATCCGTAATCGGCGCCGCATGGAATCGTATTCGGGATCGGCTTCAGCTTCGGCGAACGCGTCCATGGGTTCCAGAGCCATGCCGCAAATCGGGCAGCTTCCCGGTCCAATCTGAACGACTTCCGGATGCATGGGGCAGGTGTAACGAGCCTTTTTTTCGGGCCTCGCCGCGGGTGATTCGACAGCTGGGGAGTGATGCATGGCGTCCCGCTCGGCCGGCAGCGGACTGCGTTGCTTATCTCCCGTGCCGGGAACGGCCAGAAATTTCTCCGGTTCACGGGAAAAGCGTTCGGCACACCCCGCGGAGCAAAAGTAGTAGTTTTCTCCTGCGTGCTCCACCTTGGCAGCAGCTTTTTCCGGAACAACCACCATCCCGCACACGGGATCCTTGTGCTTGATGGACCCCTCGAAGATCGGGAGGGACGTTCCAGCTGCATTCTTCGAACCCATGGGGTGATCTCCTCTTTCCCGGCCGAGCTATCGCAGATGGGCGTAGATCAATTCGAGCAGTTCGTTGTACATAGCTTCGGTCTCTTCTTTTTTTCCGCTCAGGAGAGCCTTGGCCGCGCAATGATGGAGATGATTCTTCATCAAGTTGCGTGCCACGCCGCGCAGCGCTTCCTGCACGGAAGCCACCTGCGTGATAATGTCCGCGCAATAGCGGTCTTCCTCCACCATTTTTTGCAAGCCACGAATCTGTCCCTCAATGCGGCGCAAGCGCTTCTGGTTCGCTTCTTTTAGCTCAGGGTCCACGCCAGCGGCTTGGCGTCCGCCGGGCGCCGACGCGCAAGCGCAGTTTGCCAACGAACGCGGGCTGTTTCCCTTATGGCCGCTGGGGATGTGCTTCCGTGCTTCTACCACCGTGATACCCTCCACCCCTATTTATACCCCCACCCCCTATCTGAAGTCAAGAGCCAGTGGTTCCCCTGGGCACTGCCCTTGCGGCGGGCTGTTATAATGCCAACATGACACTGGTCGAGATTACCTACGAACTGCAATCCCCGCTAACGTTGGATCAACTGCGCCGTCTCGGCGAGTTTTCAAACACTTACGGCCTACGGCGCTTTCATTTCGATCCGAGCGAGAATCGCCTGTCGTTTGAGTACGACGCTTCGCGACTGCAAGACACACAGATTGTGCATGTGCTCGGACAGGCCACCATCGCTGTGGCACGTAGAGTCCATTAGCCGAATGGCGCACCTGAGGGTTGGGCTTGGGGATCGCGAGCCCTGGCGGCGCCAGCATGCGTTCAAGGATTGGGGACGTCAGAACAGGCCAGCTGCCCGGAAGTAAGCGCTAAGAAAAAAAATGAGGCCCCCGCTTGGGATCGGGGGCCTCGGAGAGCGCGTTTCGTTGTCAGTGCCGTTTTCACACCGACTCGTGGGGTCGTCCATCCTAGCTTCCCTCTCAGAGGCAGGTGGGGACGAATTGCGAAAAGTGGCGAGCGAGCCCCTTCCCCCTCGCTCGCCTCTCTCCTCAACTCATCATGTGAAACGCACTCACGGGCCTTCTTAATGCACGGGCAGCGCCAATGTCCACGGCGAGCTGAATTTCTGGCAAGTCTTTCATTAGCAAATACTTGCCTGAATTGGAGGATTACCTCGACCGCCCCAAATCCATCCTTCGAGTTCAGTTTGGAACTCTTCAAAACCTGATTCGGGAGCGCGACCTCTCCCGCTCTGTGCTTCACCTCGCCCACCGAGTTACAGTACCAAGGTAACAAAATCTCTAGACTCCTGAGCTATCGGTTTTCTTGGCCCTTTCCCGCAGACTTGGCCCATGCACATCCTCCCCGGCAACCAGCGTCTTCCGCGTACTCTTAGCCTCTCAGGCGTGGCTTTGTTCGCTTGGTTTCTTGCCGGATCACTGATTCTCTCGGCGGACACACCGACGGAGTTGCGCACCGCCACTGTCGGGACTTGCTATTGCCACTGTCGAGAATCGCTGGCCCACCGCGGTTGCGTAAAGATGTGTGAAATGCCGAAGTATTCCGCCCGACGATGGGCAACGACCTGCGTCAAACCGCGGCTCAAGTTGCCCGTAGAGAACCGCAATGTCGGCCCGCGCTTTCCTCATCCGGGCCGCAACGAGAGAGCACAGCTCCCCGCGCCTGCGGCTGGCAGCTAAGCCGAGGTTGGCATGCCGATCGCTGGCGCGGCAGACCGCTCGGCGGCGTCCGCCGGCTGATCCAGAAGTCTTGCTAACATTTCCGGAATCTCAAAGATGGCGCGATTGTCGAGGGTGGCGACATTTTTCTGAAATTCCGCCAGCCTTGCCGGTTCCAGCATTTGGCGCACTCCCTCAACGACTTCGCGAAAGCTCTTCAACACAATGCCGACTCGCTTTTCACTGACCCACGCCGCGTTGTAGCGTTCCTGCGGTAGCGTCCAGGCGTTACATTCAATCAGCACCGGCAGCTTGCGAACCATGGCTTCCGCGATACTGCCGGGGCCCGGCTTGCCAATCAAGAAATCCGCAGCGCGCATGAGCTTGTGTATTTCCTTCGTGAAACCAACAACATGCACGGGCATTTTCCATTTTTGAGCCCGTAACTTTCTGGCCAGCTCTTCGTTGCGGCCGCATATCAGCAGCAGCTGTAGAGGAAGACCTGCTGCATTTAACCGCTCGGTTAAGTCGTACATCACCTTGGAGCCATGTCCACCGAAGAGGACAATGGCCGTCGCTAGATCGTTTCGCAGACCCATCTCCTGGCGAAGGGCCACCGGATCGACCGTGTCACGCGCGTAGAAGTCGGGACGCAAAATCATTCCAGACGTCTGAAAAATATGGGCTTCGTCGTGGCCAAAGGCGCGCGCCTGCTCGACGGCGCGCTCCGTGCCAGCAATGACGTATTGCTCCTTGAGCGGTTCAATCCAGAACCGCGGCGGGTAATCGGCTAGGTCCGTAATGAGGGTCACGAACGGGCGGCCTGGATAGACAGCTTTCCAACTTTCACAAATCTCGCGATTGAAGTGCGGAATGACCGAAACCAGAAGGTCGGCGGGGTGCTCACGCCAGTATTGTTCGAGAAGGCGTACCAGCGGGCCGTGGAAGAGCTGAATGGTAAGCTGCAGAACCCGCAGGAGATACTTGCTTCCGAGAGTCCATCCGTTCTGTAACATCACGTTGTATTGCTGCTGGATGCGGATCCCGGTCAGCTTGCGAAGCACGTCCAGACGGTCTGTCAAATCCTGGAATTGCACGAGCTCCGTCTGCCAAGGACGCCCTTGCTGAGCCGCGATAGTCTCCAGGGCGATGGCGGCATTGCGGTGTCCGCCCCCGCCGTCATGGAAGACAACGTGAATTTTTTTCATAGTGGACATTCTGCCATACGCTTGATGTTCGCCGCGAAGAGCAACCAGCATGCCATGTGGATAACTAAGGAAGTCCAATGTGTTCAAGGAGTTCCATGGACACATTCATCTACAATTAGCGACCTCTTCATGGCCTGTTCATATCGTAGGTTAACAATAGTTTCATGCGCTGCGACCTCCACGTTCACTCGATCGCCTCGGGCATGGACAAGACTCCCATCCTCGGCCGGCTTTGCCGCGAGTCGTACAACCAGCCCGCAGAAGTCTACACCCGGTTGAAGCAGCGTGGGATGTCCATGGTTACGCTGACCGACCACGACTCCATCGACGCCGGGGAAGCTCTTGGGAAACATGCCGATTTCTTCCTGAGCGAGGAAGCTACCGTCCGCATGCCGGGTGGAACCGAGATGCACTTGGGCGTTTATGGAATCACCGAGCGCGACCATATTGAAATCCAGCGCCGGCGCAAGGATTTCGTTTCGCTGATGATGTATCTGACCGAGAAGAAACTGTTCTTCAGCGTGAATCATGTTTTCTCTAGTTTGACGGGACGGCGCCTCGAGGAGGACTTCTGCTGGTTTGCCTCCTACGTGCCGGCGTTTGAATCGCGGAACGGCCAGATGTGGCGGAGGGCCAATGAGAGCGCCGCACGGCTAGCGTCGCGGCTGGGAAAGATTGCTATTGGGGGAAGCGATTCCCACACGATCGCCGGGGTTGGACGCACCTATACGGAAGTTCCTGGTGCGCGCACTGCTGATGAGTTCTTCGCAGGACTGCGAGCAGGCCAGGGGCAAGTTCATGGCGCGCATGGTAGTTACGCCAAGTTGACTGCGGACGTCTTGCGCATCGTATGGTTACTTTGGATGGAAAAGCCGTGGACTCTGGCACTTATGCCGCTTTCGCTGCTGGTTCCCGCGTTTACGGCGGGCCACTGGGTTAACGAGATTCGCTTTTGCCAGAGGTGGTCGACTACGGTCGAGCGCGGCGAGAAGCGCCAACGGATGTTCTGGGATGTGGATTCCAGCTTCGAGGCGAACTGGAGCTAGATGGGCTAAATACTATGGCTGTCGCACGCACTGTTTGGGGATACATCGAACGGCGGGATCACCGTCTAATGCGACGGATGAACCGCTGGCGAGCCCCACGGTGGGTGCGTCTGTGGATGATCCTGGCCACCAGGATGGGCGATGGCTGGCTTTGGTACGGGCTAGGGGTCATGCTGTTGATCGATGGAGGCCCTCAGAAATTTTCGGCGCTGGGGGCGGCTGCGTTCGCCGCCCTGTTCGGGATTTTCGTGTTTAAGGTATTGAAAAGACTCAGCCATCGGCCGCGGCCGTGCCAGTTGGAACCGCATTGCTGGTCAAAGGTTCTTCCTCCGGACCGGTTTTCGTTTCCGTCCGGCCACACCATGACGGCGTTCTCCATCGCACTGGTGGTGAGCTACTTCTATCCGTCCCTGGAAGGGCCGCTCTTCTTCTTGGCCATCAGCATCGCCGTTTCCCGCATTGTTTTGGGAATGCATTTCTTGAGCGACGTGCTGGCAGGCATGGTACTGGGTGTGGCGCTGGGGTGCGCTTCGATTACCACGTTTGCGTCGCTTGGATGGATTTAAGTTTCAGCAGCCCGGCCGCACTGGCCGAAACAACCTATATATTCTCAAGGTTTTATAGGGGCTTGGGGTGGGCCGCGAGGGCCTCGCGGAACGCTGCCAGATTTTTCTTGTCCACGGTAGCCGTACCGGTGTCGATCCATGCCGGCAACGGAGCTGCGGGCGCGGTGCGCCAGTCTTTAAACTCGTGAACCGCGTTGTGGTGGAGATCGTCGGCGAACTTCAGCCCGTAATAGGCCATGATGTAAGGCTTCTGCACGATGGTCGCGTTTATCCAGCCCTTCTCGATGGCGTCGAGGGTTTCCGGGTCTTTGTCGAAGGAGACGATGGCAATCTTACCCGTAAGGTCCAAGCGGTGCAGGGCTTCGGCGACTCCCGAACCGCCGGAAGCTTCGAGACAGATAACGCCATCCACCTTTTCCTTCTTTGCAAGAAGAGCTGAGACGGCGTCGTTGGCGTTGCGGGGATCTCCTTTGTCGTCAATGGTCTGGGTAATTTTTATGCCGGGATATTTTTTCAGAGCGTCGGTGACGCCGCGGACGCGCTCGTCCAGGTTGAGCTGTCCGGGCACGGTGATGATGATCACCTGTCCCTGGCCCTTGAGAATATCTGCCATGCGCTTTCCGCTTTCCTGCCCGGCACGGAAACTGTCGGTGCCTACGAAAAGAACGCGGTGGGAATCGGGTGCGTCGGCGTCGATGCAGATGACCGGGATGCCTTGGAGTGCCGCGGCGTCAATGGCCGGCTTGAGAAGGTCCTGGCTCGTGACGGAGACGAGAATGCCGGCGGGATGCAGGGCCGCTGCCTTTTGGAAAGCGTCCAACTCTTCTTTTGGTGAGAACGTGGCCGGGCCATCCATTTCCGCTTTGACGCCCATTCCCGTTGCTGCGTCGCGCAGTCCTGCCTCGGCTTCTTGCCAGTAGGGCAAGTTGATATTCGCGGAGATCAAATAGTATTGCTCTTCTTTTTGGTGGTATGGCTCCTGGCAGGCCGCCAGCGCCGCACCGAGAAGGACAGCGGAAAACGCCAGGCTTCCGGAATGGAGTTTCATGGAGGTCTCCTTTCAACAAAATAGCGGCTCGGGATCGCCGAAGACAAGAAACAAGAGACGCGAACTTTCTGGCGCAAGAGAGTACCACAAGAGACGCCTGGTACAACTGTTGTCCGTCGCGGACGTCGCGGAGCGAGCCCAGCGGATGAGCCCGATGGTTGTCGTTGTGGGTATCCCTTTGGTAGCTCTCGGCGAAATGCGCCCTGCGCGGCATTGCCATTCTGTAGTCTGCTGATAAGGACTCCATCTCTTGGGTTCTTGGCGGCGATTTCTGCGAAAACGGGGAGACGCGATTTTGGAACCGGGCTTCGAGGCTCTGAAGGCGAATGGTGTGGCTTCGGCAGAGAAGAGCGCGAGGGCCACTGAGCTGGTTTTCCTTTTGCAGGTTTCCCGACCGGGGCTTTGGAGCACGACTGCACTGTTTTATTTGATGCCGCTTGGCCGCACGGATTTCTTGCATTCGCCGACGCTTTGGCTGGGGCTTTCCTACGTCTTGTTTCCGCTTGGATTTCTTTTGTATGGCGTAAACGACATTGCGGATGCGGAAGCGGACCGTTGGAATCCCCGCAAAGGAACGTTTCTGTTTGGCTCGCTGGGTGCGGCGGAACAGCTCGCCGCTTTGCGATGGAAGATCGCCGCAGTGCAGATTCCGTTTCTGATCATTTTCCTCTACTTTTCCGGTGCGCGCATCCTGGTCTGGTTCGCAGTGCTGTTGATTGCGGTTGGGCTTTACAATGCGCCGCGTTTTGGTTGGAAGAGTCATCCTCCGCTCGACGTGTTGATTCAGGCGAGCTATTTGCTGGTTTTCGTGCTGAGTAGCTGGCTGAATCAAGTTCATCAACTCCCGTGGCAGACTTTTCTGTTTGGCGCAATGTTCGCGATGCACTCTCATATTTTCGGCGAAGTGATGGATATAGAGCCGGACCGGCGGAGCGGGCGACGCACGACGGCGACGTTGCTGGGCGCGGTGCCTTCCAAATTGCTGATCGCAGCAATTTTGTGCGCGGAGACTGTGCTGGTGTACTTTTCTTTCAGAGATTTGGTAATCACGGGATTTCTTGGGTTTGCAGCGGCATGGTTTCTGTCAGACGCCTTGCTGATTTGGAAAAATCGCCCGTACAGCCCGTCCGAAATGCGCCTTTTCATGTGGGGTTGGAACGCGGCCGCCTTCCTAGGAATGTTCTGGAACTGGTCAACCGGCAGCTTGCTACATGCCAGGCATGTTGCGGGCTTGTGAGCATAGTCGAAGAATCGGACCTCGTTTTCGCTCGTTTTTTTTCGACCGAGCGTTCACTTTCTGCCCGGCGAAATCCTCTAACTTCAGAGCTCCTGACATGGTTGGTCGGAAACCTGTCCGCGCACTTTCCTTCTGTTGTATTTATCGGCGCGGTTAGGGTATGCCATGGCACGCTACGATGTTGTCCGCCAGTGCATCCTTTTCTTCCGCTCCGTTTCCTCTGCTAAGCTACCGCTCGATGCAGACCGGGTACGTTCTTGAAATTAGCGTGGAAAGCGTTGAAGCTGCCATGGCGGCTGAGCGTGGCGGGGCGCAGCGCATCGAGTTTTGCAGCAATGCCAGGCAAGGCGGGACGACCCCGAGTGACGAGTTGTTGAGCGCCGTGCGCGCGCGTGTGACTCTGCCCATTCTCTCGATGGTTCGGCCGCGTGGCGGGACTTTTTTTTATACCGACGGCGAGTTCGTGGCCATGAAGCGCGAGATCGAGGCGGCCAAAAAATTCCGCATGGACGGAATCGTCTTGGGTTTGCTCGGCGCCAATGGCCACATCGACGTTGAACGCAGCGCGCAACTTGTCGAGCAGGCGCGGCCGCTCCTGGTCACCTACCATCGCGCGTTCGATGAATGTAGTGATTTGCAAAAGTCACTGGAGGACGTGATCAAAACAGGAGCCGCGAGGCTGCTCACCTCCGGGGGGAAGCGGACGGCGCCCGAAGCGCTGGAGTTGCTTGGTGACTTGGTTCGCATCGCGGGCCATCGGTTGATCGTGATGCCGGGCAGCGGGTTGCACGCGGGAAATATTCTAGAGACAGTGAAAAAAACCGGTGCGCGCGAATTTCACGCAGGGTTGAGTTCCCTGGTGCCGGATCCCCTAAACAATCTCGGGGCATTTGAAGGAGAAGTAAGAAAACTTCGGGCTGCTTTAACTTCCAACGATTGAACCCGCATAGAAATTCACCTGTCGAACAGCCTCGGTCCCCGGAGTGGTGGGGATTCCCGGCGCGCGATAGTGGTGGTGGTGGTCTCTTAGCTCGGCGCAGTGGACCGGGAAATTTTCTATTCGCAGCAGGTCGTGAGTTTGGCGAGCTTCGTCGGAGAGAACTGACTGCTCGCCGTCGTCGATGTAGATGGCTGCCGGGGTCTTAGGCCCGGCTCGGGTGACCATCGAGCAGTAGTTCTCGGAAATCCCATTGCGTGGATAGCGGGGGCGGCGAAGTAGTTTGATCCGAGCGGGGCTACGCCATAGCCCCGGCAGCCGCCCCTGGAGTGGCCCAAAACATAGATGCGCTGGGGATCGCGTGACACACGAAAGAGAGGGCACAGCCGTGCTGTGCCCTCAAACGTTAACGGCCGGTTAGGCTTTTTGGGCTTGTCGGCGGAGGAATGTCGGGACGTCCAGGTCGTCTGCGGGAATTTCGTGGGTTGCTTCGCGGATGTTTTGTTGGACTTGGTGGACTACGTTGGGCAGCGTTTGTTGTTGGGGAACCGGCTCTTGGATTTCGCGGCCGGCTTTCCATGTCTTGGGCAGGAACGACGGCTTTTGCGGGACGTTTTTCTTGTTGGCTTCCTTGAAGCCTGCGGCGATTACCGTGATTTTCACGGCGTCCTTCATCGAGTCGTCCATCACGGCGCCGAAGATGATGTTGGCGTTTTCATGCGCGGCTTTTTGGATGACCGAGGATGCTTCGTGGACTTCGTGCAGAGTTAGGCTTGAGCTGCCTGAAATGTTGATCAGGATGCCCTGCGCTCCTTGGATGGAATTGTCTTCGAGAAGTGGGCTGGAGATGGCGCGGTTGGCGGCGTCAATGGCGCGATTCGTTCCCGTGGCGATGGCCGTGCCCATCACCGCGTAGCCCTGGCCATGCATGATGGCTTTCACGTCGGCGAAGTCGCGGTTGATGATGCCTGGCACGGTGATGATGTCGGAGATGCCTTGTACTGCTTGGCGCAGGATGTCGTCGGCGATGCGGAAGGCGTCGAAGAAACTGGTTCCGCGCTCGACGGTATCCATTAAGCGTTCATTCGGAATCACGATGACGGTGTCCACGCAACCGATCAGCTCCTGCAACGCTTGTTCGGCCTGGAGCATGCGGCGCTTGCCTTCGAAGGTGAACGGTTTGGTTACGACCGCGACGCTCAACGCGCCGAGTTCGCTGGCTAGCGAAGCGACTACCGGAGCGGCGCCGCTGCCGGTGCCTCCGCCGAGGCCGGAAGTGATGAAAATCATGTCCGAGCCTTCGAGGGCTTCGATGATCTTGTCGGTGTCTTCTAGGGCCGCTTTGCGGCCGATTTCGGGATTGGCGCCGGCGCCGAGGCCTTTGGTGAGCTTCGCGCCTAGCTGCAGCTTGACCGGAGCTTGCGAGAGCTTGAGTGCCTGCAGGTCCGTGTTGGCGGTGATGAACTCCACGCCCTCAACTTTCGCGCGGATCATGCGGTTGATCGCGTTGCATCCGCCGCCACCTACGCCGATGACTTTAATCTTTGCGGGCTGCAGCTCCTCGCTGAAGCTCATGCGAATTCCTGCGTCTTTTGTTGTCATACGTCCCTCAGCCTTCTCCAGGTTCGCGGTGCTGCGCTCGGGCAGGTTCACGAGGCACCGGCGAACATGGACTTGAATTTGGAAACCAGATTCCCACCACGTTGCGGTGCGTTGCGCCGCGTCTTCGCGCCGTACATCACCAGACCAACGACCGTTGCATATTCCGGCTGCGCTACCTGTTCCGGCAGATCAGCCAAACCTTTGGGCTCCGCGATACGTACGGGCAGATGGAAAGACTGTTCAGCCAGATCGATCAAGCCGTTTAGTCTTGCGCCGCCTCCCGCGAGGACAAATCCTGCGGGGATTTGTCCGTCGAGGCCGGCGCGCTGCAGATCGTCGCGAATCAGCGCGAGCAACTCCATGGCGCGCGGCTCGATAATGTCCGTGAGCATGCGGGCGAAGATCGTGCGCGGAGGGCGATCGCCTACGCTGGCAATCTCAATCGAGGTGTCTTCGTCGAGCAGCGCGGAAGCGGCGCAGCCGTGCCGACGTTTGATTTTTTCGGCTTCCGGGGTGGGCGTGCGCAGACCAACGGCGAGGTCATTGGTAAAGTGGTCGCCACCGACGGGGACTGCGCTGGTGTGGCGCACAACGCCGCCGCCGTAAACGATCAGCTCGGTTGTGCCGCCACCGATATCGAGCAGGCAGCAGCCTAGATCGCGCTCATCTTGCGTCAGACAAGCTTCCGCAGAAGCCAGCGGCTCGAGCACCGTGTCGTTGACCAAAATTCCGGCGCGATTCGCTGCGGTCACCAGGTTTTGCGTGGCGGCAATCGATGAGGTTACCAGATGGACGTTGGCTTCGAGGCGCTGGCCGACCATGCCGATGGCGTCGCGAATTCCGTCCTGTGCATCCACCATGAATTCATGCGGCAGGACGTGCAGCACTTCGCGGTCTTCGGGCAGCGCGATGTTGCGGGCCGCATCGACAGCGCGGCGCACGTCGTCGCGCTCGATGTCCCGCGCGCGGTTGCCTAGGGTGACGCCGCCGCGGCTGTTTACACCACGCACGTGGCCGCCGGCTACGCCAATCACGGCAGCTTCGACCGGGACGTTGGCCACGCCTTCGGCTTCTTCCACGGCTCGCCGAATCGAGCTTACCGTGGAATCAAGATTGACGATCAGGCCTTTGCGCAAACCTTTCGATTCCGCCGCGCCCAGGGCCAGAAATCTAACCTGTTCGCCATCCACTTCCGCGATCAACGCGCACGTTTTCGTGCTGCCGACGTCCAGCCCTATGATGTAACGATCTTTTTTTGACAAGCCGCCGCCCCCGCCCTGGCCTCTTAATTTCTCAACTTCGCCGAAGTCGCACTGCTATCTGCGTTCACAACCACTTGCCGTGAATACTGCAAATCGATGGACTGCACGCGCCCGGCGTTGGCCTGCCACTGCGCGAAATTCTCGACCAGCATCCTGTACTTGCCGGTGAAATCGCTGTTGCCAAAATGAATGGTGACGGCTTGCGAATCGCTTGCGGATGCCAAGCCGGTCATGACCACGCGCAAGTCTTTGGCGTTCCCTAGATCGATTTCGCTGACGCGGTCGGACGAACCGCCGCGCACCAGGTCCGCGTCTCTTAGGAATTCCTGATAGGCCTCTATGCGCTTCTCGCGCTCTTCACGCGGCATGCTGTCGGGAAGGCCGGCCACAATGGGGAAATGTAAATCCTCGCCTTCGGGACGGTTCAAGATCACGCCATGAGCATCGATTAGGGCCAGCTCGTTGCCGTTGCGCAGGAACGCAACCGGAGTGCGTTCCGTTAGTTCCACGCGGATACGGTTCGGCAAGATGCGTTCGACACTGGCGGATTCGACCCAGGGCAGTTGCTCGAGCTGACTGCGACGCGCCTCCAGCGGGATGCGCAGTACGCTACGGTTGCGGTCATGCGCAAACGGTTGAAGCACCGATTCACGGCTGACGTTGTGATTTCCCAGCAAGTCGATCTGGTCGGACTTCAGCAGCAGAACCTGCGGCGAATAGAGGAAAAAGCGCCCAGCCACAACCGAGACGGTCACGCTCGCCGCTCCGGCAATGGTCCATACCAGGACCCGCCGATACAACAGCCAGCTTCGCCCGCCAAATTTTTTGCGACGAATTTCTAAAGGCTTTTGCCGGCGTAAATAGCGCGGCTCTTCGTCCGCGAGCAGTTCCGGCCGGTAAGGCTCGGCGGCGGCCGCGGCGTTGCCCCGTGCGATGGCTTTTAGGCGTTCCAAACGACCACCTCGTGATCGAGAATTACTCCAAACGATTTTTGCACGCGTTCGCGGACATCGGCGATGAGGGTGAGCATGTCTTTAGCAGACGCTTTGCCTGCGTTCACAAAAAAATTGGCGTGGCGGTCGCTGACGCGGGCGTCGCCCACGTGCAGTCCTTTGAGCCCCAGCTCATCAATCATGCGTCCGGCGGAAGCGCCTGGAGGGTTTTTGAAGATGCAACCGGCGCTTTTCTGCCCAAGCGGCTGGCTTGCGCGCCGTTTTTCGTTGCAGATACGAATCCCTTTAATAATTTCGCGATACGGTTTGGAGGGTAATTCCAGCTTCACTGCGAGCATCATATCATCAGGCGCAAAAGATGTGTGCCGGTATTCGAAAGAAATTTGATCGCCCTCGAGGGTCTCCAGCCTGCGCCGGGCGGCGCGGTAGAGCTTCACTTGGCGGACGTAGCTGCCGATTTGCATGCCGTAAGCGCCGGCGTTCATGCGCAATGCGCCGCCGACCGTTCCGGGCACTCCGATGAGGCCTTCCATCCCGCCCAGGTCGTTTTTCGCGCAGAAGGTCACGGTGCGGCCGAGGTCGGCTGCGGCATCGACCTGGGCAAAACGGCCTTCCAGTACGATATCCGGATCCGGAGAGACGAGCTGGAGCACCAACCACGGCAGTTCATGGTCTCCGACCAGCAAGTTCGAGCCGCCGCCTAGAAACTTGTACGGGACGGCTTCGCTGTCGAGAAGGTTCAAAAGCTCGGGAATTGCGTCGTGCTTGGTGATGCGGAGCAAATCCGTGGTGCCGCCGATGCCCAAGGATGTAAGCTCGGCCAGAGACGTGCCCGGCCGCAGCTCGACACCCAGTTCCGGCAGGGCAGCGACGATTCTGGGGTCCTTAACGCGCATGGTGTGTGGGATGCTCCGTTCCGAGCAGGACCATCAATTCATTGCTGGCGCGGCTGACGTTTCCGGCACCAATCGTAAGGATCGCGTCGCCGGGCCGCGCTTCGTGTAGCAGGAACTCGATTCCCGCCTGCATCGAGCGGAAGTAGTGAACGTTTTTGTGTCCGGCTTCTCGAATGGCGTTGGCGAGCGCTTCGCTGGTGATGCCGGGGATGGGGGCTTCGCTCGCGGCGTAGATGTCTAGGAGAACCAGCACGTCAGCCTGATTGAAAGACCGGCAGAATTCGTCCCAGAGGTGCTGCGTGCGTGAAAATCGGTGCGGCTGGAAGAGCACCAGCAGGCGGTTGAACTTACAGCCGCGTGCGGCTTCGAGTGTTGCGCGAATTTCTGCGGGGTGATGGCCGTAGTCGTCGATGACGGTGATGTCGTTCACAATGCCCTTCATATCAAAGCGGCGGCCGACGCCTGCAAATTTGGCCAGGCCTTCCCGGATCAAGTCGGCGGGAACATTCAGATAGAGCGCGACGGCTGCCGCCGCGGCTGCGTTTCTGACGTTGTGCATTCCTGGCGGATGGGAGAGGCGGAACAGCTCGAGGTCTTCGCCTCTGAACGTTAAGCGAAACTCGCTATCGAAGCCTTCCAGTTTTACGTCGCTGATGACCAGGTCTGCCTGGCTCGAAGTGCCATAGGTGATAATAGGGCGCTTCACGTCCGGCAGAATGGCTTGCACGTTGGGTTCGTCGAGGCACAGAATCGCGGCGCCGTAGAACGGGACGCGGTTCACGAACTGCACGAACGCATTCTGAATGTCCGCGAGTGAGCTGTATTGGTCCAGGTGCTCTCGGTCGATGGTGGTGACGACGGCCACGACGGGCGCGAGCATCAGGAAGCTGCGATCGCTTTCGTCCGCTTCCACCACGAAATACTCGCCTTTGCCGAGCCGCGCGGTAGTGCCCGCTTGATTCACCCGGCCACCCACGACAAAGGTCGGATCGAGGTGCGCGGCGGCTAGAACCGAAGCCACCATCGAAGTCGTGGTGGTCTTGCCATGCGCTCCGGCTACGGCGATGCCATATTTCAGACGCATTAGCTCTGCAAGCATCTCCGCGCGCGGAATTACGGGTATTTTTCTCTTGTGCGCTTCGACGACCTCGGGATTGTCCTGCTTGATCGCCGAAGAGGTCACCACCACATGCGCGCCCTCGACGTTGATGGTTTTATGGCCTTCGTGAATCGTCGCGCCGAGATTCTGAAGGCGCTCGGTGATGTTTGACGGTTTGGTGTCCGAGCCCGAAACCGAATAGCCCAGCGTCAGCAGGACTTCGGCGATGCCGCTCATTCCGATGCCGCCGATGCCCACCAGGTGAATGCGCTGAAAATTGCGAAATGCGACCATCATGGAATTGCCCTCGGACCGGTTCCCTGCACGTGAGCGGCCTCTTCTATTAAGTTGACGATATCTCGAGTAGCGTTGGGCCGGGCCAGCGATCGCGCTGCGCTCGACTGCTTTTCAATCTGCCCTGGCTGGCCAATGAGGGAGAAGATTTCGTTCGTCAAGCGTTCCGCAGTGAGTTCGCTCTCGACGATTAGCCGCCCTGCGCCGGCACTGGTCATCTCTTGTGCGTTGCGCAATTGGTGACTATCGGTCGCGGCTCCGAAGGGAATGAAGATGGCCGCGCGGCCCGCGGCTGCGATTTCCGCTGCGGTGATGGCGCCGGCCCGGCAAACGATCACATCTGCCCAGGTAAAGCGCTCCGCCATGTTCGTGAGGAAGGGCACCACCTCGGCGTTGATCTCGCGCCGCGCGTACGCCGTGCGCACTGCATTATAATCGCGTTCGCCGGTTTGATGCACGATGGACAAGTCATTTTTTCGCGTCGCGAGTTGGTCCATGGCGTCCACAAATGTGCGGTTAATGGGAAGTGCGCCTTGGCTTCCGCCGGTTACCAGCAAGCGAAATGGCTTTTCGAACCTTCGAGGAACGATCGAGAAAAACTCCGGGCGCACCGGGCACCCGGTTACGATGGCCTTTTTTTTCCAGGCTCGAGCAGAAATTTCATAGCCAGTGGCGATTCGTTTCGAAATTCTCGCGAGCAGCTTATTCGTCAACCCTGGCTCCGCATTGGGCTCGAAAATCACGTTGGGTATGCCACCGAACCAAGTCGTCAGCATCATCGGCCCGGCGGCATAGCCGCCTACGCCAACCGCTGCGACGGGCTTGTGCTTTCGCAACACGCGACGCGCGTCCAGCATGGCAGGCCCAAGCATGACGAGATTTCTCACCAGCGTCCGGCCGCCCTTTCCCTTCAAGCCGGCTACGCGCAAGGTCTCCAGCGGCAGTCCTGCCTGCGGCACCAGCTTCATTTCGATCCCTCGTTGCGTTCCCACCAGCACGACTTCTCTCTCTTTGCCGCGCGCGAGCCACTCTTCGGCAATGGCCAACGCCGGGAAAACATGGCCGCCTGTACCGCCCCCTGCAATCAGCAGCTTCATGGCTAAGGCCTGGGTCCCGGGGCGCACCATGCGCCCCTAGCAAGCCAAATTGCGCGGCGGGTCATGTTTCCGTGGCCTGCTGGCTGATATTCAGCAGCACTCCCGTCGCCAGCAGCATCACCAGCAGGCTGGACCCGCCATAGCTCACAAACGGCAGCGGAATGCCCTTGGTCGGCACCATGCCCAGCACTACGGCAAAATTGATTAGCGCCTGACTCAGCACCAACGCTGTTATTCCCAGTGCCAGCAGCCGGCCGAATCCGTCGGGAGCGGCCAACGCGGCTCGCAGCCCGCGCCAGCCATAAGCGAGGAACAAAGCAATGACCAACATCGCGCCGATGTATCCCAGCTCTTCGCAAATCACGGCGTAAATGAAATCGGTGTGCGCTTCTGGCAAATAAAAAAGTTTCTGTTTGCTCTCCATCAAGCCCACGCCCGTGAATCCGCCCGAACCGACGGCAATGAGGGATTGCATCAACTGAAATCCCGCGCCTTGCGGATCAGAATCGGGATGAAGGAAGGAGCTCATCCGCGCGTTGCGGTAGGAGACGCGCGTGATCAGCAAATAAAGGACCGGCAACGACGTTAGGAATCCCGCGGAGATCCATTTCCAGGACATCCCCGCGGCAAATAGAATCGTTGTGGCCACCAAAACGATATCCACGCCGGTGCCGAGATCGGGTTGCGCCAAAATCAGGCACACGAAGATCAGCACGGGGCCGGCGGCGGGGAGGATGGTCTGGAGCAAAGCCTCTTTACTGAACTCCATGGGCGCTTTGTTACGCCGCTTCTGATCGAGGAACCACGCGAGATAGAGAATCACCGCCAGCTTGGCTAATTCGGATGGCTGAATTCCAACGGGGCCATAGCGAATCCATCGATGCGTTTCGTGCGACTTGTCCGCAAAAAAAGTCCCGACCAGCAGCAGCAAGACCAGGCACACGCTGGTGTAGACCACGGCGGGCTCGCGCAAGCGCCGGTAGTCCATGCGCATGAGAGCGAACATACCCAAAAGCCCGAGCAAGAGCCACGCAGATTGCCGCACCAGAAAATAATACGCGTGATCGTATTTTTCTTCCGCAGTCACGGCGGACGCGCTGAAGATCATCACCGCCCCCAACAGGCAAAGCGCCACGGTCACACCAAATAGCCAGCGGTCCATTTCAAGACGTCTTGGCACTTTCGCTCACCCTTTTCCGGAAGTCGCCCCGGCCGATTGCTTTTCGAGCTGCCCCACCAAATCCTTGAAGACGCGTCCGCGGTGCTCATAATTCTGAAATTGATCGAAGCTGGCGCAGGCCGGTGCGAGCAGCACCACGTCGCCGCGCCGCGCGGCATGCGAGGCGGTTTCCACGGCACGCTCCAGCGTTTCAGCGCGCTCCAGCGCTACGCTTCCTGAAATCTGGTTTTCGATCTTTTCCGCTGCCGCGCCGATCAACAGCGCGAGAATCGCTTTTTCCCGCAGCGGCTTTTGCAATACGGTATAGTCGCTGCCCTTGTCTCGTCCGCCCAGAATAATCAGGATGCGTCCGGGAAATGCATCGAGCGCAATGCGAGTGGCATCCACATTGGTAGCCTTCGAATCGTTGTAGTAGCGCACGCCTGCGATTTCGGCCACGAATTCCAGGCGGTGCTCGACTCCCGCGAACGATCTCACGCCTTTGGCAATCGCCGCAGCGGGTGCACCGGCGAGGCGTGCCGCCGCGGCCGCGGCCAGCACATTCTCGACATTGTGCGCACCGGCGAGGGGCATGTCCTCGAGTTTGAGAAGAGTTTCTTCTCGGCCGTCTTGCCGGAAAACAATTTCCTCTCTTCTAACGTACGCGCCCTGGGCGACCCGTTGTTTCCTGCTAAACCAGTACAAGCGCGGAAGCGACGGCGCGTGCACCGTAGTTGCGGCATCATCGGCGTTTAAAACCGCGGCATCCTCGCCAGTCTGATTCTCGAACAGCCGCGCCTTGGCCCTAGCATATGCTTCCATGGTGTGATGGCGGTCGAGATGGTCGGGCGTCAAATTCAGGAACACGCCTATATTTGGACGAAACGTGTCGATGAGCTCGAGCTGAAAGCTGCTGAGCTCGGCCACTGTCGAAGTGTCGTCCTTCATCTCGTCCACGCATCCGATGAGCGGCGTTCCAATGTTTCCTGCAAGAATCGTGTGCATCCCGGCGGTCTTCAAAATATGCGCGGCGAGCGAAGTCGTCGTGGTTTTGCCGTTCGAACCGGTGATCCCAATCAATCGGCCTCTTATAAACCGGTAAGCCAGCTCAATTTCGCTCCAAATCGTGATGCCCTTCACGCGCGCCGCCTGCAAATGCGCTTGGTCGGCTGGCACGCCCGGGCTCGGAACAATCAAGTCTTGTTCGAGAAATGTCTTCTCCCGATGGCTACCGAGCTCCAGGGTCACGCCCGCCTCTTTTAGCTTCGCGACGGCTTCGCCGATCTCGGTTTCGCCGCGGGAATCGGTCGCGGTCACGCGCGCGCCGCGCGCCGCGCAAAAAATCGAGGTAGCCACGCCTGTCCGCGCCAGCCCGACGACTAGCACGCGCTTGCTTCGCAAATCCATTCCGCCTGGCATTGTTCTTTTCCGAGCCCCCTCCGTCGTCAAAGGCGCGCTACCGCAACTTCAATGTCGTCAGCGCAAAAAGCGCGAACACCAGCGCGGCAATCCAAAACCGGACAATGACCTTCGACTCGCTCCAGCCCAGCAATTCAAAATGATGATGGATGGGGGCCATGCGGAATATGCGCTTGCCCCGCAGCTGGAAGGATCCGACCTGCAAGATCACCGAGAGAGCTTCGATGACGAAAATGCCACCAACGAAGAACAAAAGAATCTCTTGCTTGATGATCACCGCCACAGTGCCGAGCGTTCCGCCAAGTGAGAGCGAGCCGACATCCCCCATGAAGATCTCCGCCGGATGCGCGTTGTACCAAAGGAAGCCAAGCGACGCGCCCACGAGTGCTCCGCAGAACACCGTCAGTTCTCCAACGCGCGGGATGTATTGAATCTCGAGATAGGCAGCCCAACGCGAGTTGCTGCTGACGTAGGTCAGCACCGTGAGCGCGCCGGCAGCGATAACCGTGCAGCCGATGGCCAAGCCGTCGAGACCGTCCGTCAGATTGACGGCATTCGAAGAACCGACAATCACCACACAAACAAAAACCAGGAAAGGAAGAAACGCCAAGGGCCACAGATGCGCCGAATTCATCAAGGAATGGATGACCAGGTCGGGGTGCAGACGCTTGAGAAACGGAATCATCAACTGCGTGGAATAGGCATAATGCGTAACGAGAACGAGCAGCGAGATACCCACGACCAGGCTGACGAACACCTGAAAATAGATTTTCTTTTTCGCGGTGAGTCCAAGATTTCTTTGCTTCGAAACTTTCGCATAGTCGTCAATGAAGCCGATGATTGCAAAACCGATGAGCGCAAAAAGCGAAAGCAAGATAAAAGGATTGGTCAGATCAGCCCAGAGCAGCGTGGGGACGGCCGTCGACAAAACGATCAGTACGCCGCCCATCGTTGGGGTGCCCGCCTTTTTCTGATGCTCCTGCGGGCCTTCCTCGCGGATGTACTGCCCAATCTGCAGTTCGCGCAGGCGCCGAATGAGCCACGGACCAAACACCAGTCCGAGGAACATGGCCGTCAAGCTCGCGTAGACGGTTCGAACGGTGATGTATCGAAAAACGTTTAACGGGCTGAAGTAGCGCTGCAACACGTGGTAGAGCAGGTAGTAGAGCATTTAGTGCCGCACCTCCTGCCGTGGAATCTCGACAGCGGCGGCGTGACGCGCGAGCAGCGATTCGACAATGCGTTCCATCTGCACTCCGCGCGAGCCTTTCACCAACAGGACGTCGCCTGCCGTGAGGAATTCCTCCAAAAAGGCCGCTGCTTCTTCCGATGAAGGAAAGAATCTTGTTTGCTCTCGCGGTAGTCCAGCGGCCACGGCGCCTTCCACAATTTCCTTGGCGTCTCCTGCGACTCCAATCACCCAATCGACCTTGCCTGTCTTCGCCGTAAGAACTCCTGCTTCGCGATGTAGCACCGGGGATGCCACTCCCAACTCCCGCATTTCACCCGCTGCCAGAATCCGCCGCTGAAAATTTGGCGTCGCCGCCAGCACCGCCACCATGGCGTCGAGCGCGGCTGGGCTCGAGTTGTAGCTGTCGTTGATCAGCGCTGCCCCATTCGAGAACCGCAGCAGTTCGCCGCGCATCGCGGGCACTCGCAGCGTGCGAAAAACGCTTTGCGCCTCGGCGGCACCGATATTCCAGACACTGGCGGCCGCAAGCGCAGCAAGCGCGTTGTAAATGGTGTGCCGACCGGGCACCGGAAGCTCCAGCCGCACGCGGCCTTCAGGGCTTATATAGTCAAATGCCGAGCCCAGCGCCCCGCGGTCTTCGATCGTCGCGGCAGAAAAGAAAGCTGGTCGATCGATTCCATACGTCAACACGCGGCCCGGCGCCAACGCACCGAAGGCCGCTACGCGCGGGTCGTCCGCGTTCAGCACGGCCGTCGAATCGTGCCCGTTCAGCCCTTCGATCAGTTCACGCTTCGCCAGGGCAATCTCATCCACGGAGGCAAAAAACTCCAGATGAGCGGGCGCCACGCGCGTCACCACGCCAACATCGGGGCAGGCAATCGCCGCAAGCCGGGCTAACTCCCCGCGCCGCGACATGCCCATCTCCAGCACCGCAGCTTGGTGCGTCTCTTCCAGACGAAACAGCGTCAGCGGCAGCCCATACTCATTGTTAAAATTTCCTTCCGATTTCAGGACCCGCAGCTTCGCGCCCAGCAGTGCCGCCAGCATCTCTTTGGTTGTAGTCTTGCCCACTGAGCCTGTGACGCCGGCAATTTTCCCGCCCCAAGCTTTGCGCACCGCACGGGCCAGTTGTTTGAGCGCTTCGAAAGTGTCGCCCACGATGATGCAGCGATTTCGAAGGCCCTCCCCGTAGCGATGGGCTTCGAGTTCCGACACCACCGCCGCGAGGGCTCCCTGATCCAAGGCACTCGCCAGGTGATCGTGTCCATCGTGACGCGGTCCGTGGATGGCAACGAACAGTTCTCCTCGACGTAACGTGCGAGAATCAATCGAGACGCCGGCCACCCGGGCCACGGGGTCGAGTCCCGTCCCCGCCCCAACACCCAGAGCGCCAGCCACTTGTGCAATCGTCCACCGCATAAATGCCTCAAGGGGTTTGCTTTACGCAGATACCCCGCGTATCGGTCTGTTTTCACCGTATTCTGAGGGCTGCTCCTTTCGCAAGTTAACTCCTGGCTCGCGCGCCCTCGGCACACTTTCTAGCCATGCTAGACAAGCGCGCTAGGTGCCAAACCCGGAGCCTTTTTTTGGCTCCCCAGTGCCGCTTTCCGCCTGCTTCTCGCCATAGCCTCGTGCGCCGAGGGCGCGGCGCGCGACATCACGGTCGTCAAATTCCAGCGTCCGGTCCGCAAGAATTTGATAATTCTCATGGCCCTTCCCCGCCAGCAGAACGATATCTCCCGCGCGTGCTTCGTCCATCGCTGCTCCAATTGCTTTTTCGCGATCCGGTTCGATCAAATATTTTCCGGATGTTTTCTGAAGTCCAACAATGATGTCGCTGATGATTTTCAGCGGGTCCTCGGTCCGCGGATTGTCGCTCGACAAAATCGTCAGGTCGCTCAAGCGCCCGGTCACCTCTCCCATCACCGGCCGTTTGGTACGGTCTTTTCCGCCGCCGCATCCGAAGAGCGTGATGATTCTTCCCTTGGGGTTCAACTCTCGGGCGGTTCGAATCAGATTCTCGAGGGCGTCGTCTGTGTGCGCGTAATCAACAATCACAAAATACGGCTGGCCCACGTCAATGCGCTCAAAACGCCCGGAAACGCTAGTGAGATTTCGAATCCCGTCTTGGATATTTTCCGTGGAAAGCCCAAGCGCCTGCGCCGCTCCAATGGCCGCAAGTAGGTTGTAGACATTGATGCGCCCTACGAGCGCGGACACGACCTGCACCTTTCCATTGGGTGTTTGCGCCGTGAAGGCTAGGCCGTTGAATGTCAGTTGAAATTTCTTCGTCGTGATGTCCGCATCGGATTCGAGACCGTAGGTCACGATTTTCTTGGCCAGCCCCGTCAATCGCCTCCCATACTCGTCATCCGTGTTAATCACCGCGACGTCCGGGGCACCCGCCCCGGTGCCTTCGAATAACTTCTTTTTCGCCGCGAAATAATCTTCAAAAGTCTTGTGATAATCCATGTGCTCGCGCGTCAGATTCGTAAAAACCGCTGCGGCAAAATGGCAACCCCACAGGCGCTCCAGGGCCAGCGCGTGTGAACTCGCTTCAAGCACGGCGAAGCGCCCGCCGGCATCGCGAATCTCCGCGAGAAATCCTTGCAGGTCGACCGATTCCGGCGTGGTGTTGGGCGCCGGGTACTCGCCAAGCGGTGTGTGATATGCGATCGTTCCGAAAAGGCCGGTCTTCGCACCAGAAGCCTTCACCATGGAGTCGACCAGCGAACTCGTCGTGGTTTTCCCATTCGTACCGGTAACCGCCACAAGCTGCAATGCTTCCGCCGGGTGTCCGAAAAAGTTCGCCGCCGTCACCGCCAGCGCCTTGCGCGCCTCGCGGACGCGGATCCAGGCCACGCTTGAGGGAATAAAGGCCGGCACAGTTTCTTCGCTTGCGATGGCCGCCGCTCCACGCGAAACCGCGTCTCGCACGAACGCGTTCCCGTCAGACTGCGCACCGTGCAGAGCAAAAAACAGCGCGCGCGGCTTGACCTTGCGGGAGTCCGAAGCAACCTGCCGAATTTCCAGATCCTCGGCAGCCGGAGGAATGGTCGCTTCCACCGCATGCAACAAATCACGCAGCTTCACGCCTCGCGGAGAGACGCGTGTCGGCGATGAATCTTGCCCGAGTTCATCGGTGTGGTTCAGTTTGCTGTTGCGGGTGTCTTCTATTTGGCTCAATCCAGTTCTCATCCTAATTCCTGATCCCCCCGTGCGGCTTCGATTTCTTCTCGAGCGGTGTCCCGAACTGCACGGTGATTTTTGCGCCGCGCCTCACCTTCGCTCCAGCCGCTGGTGATTGCTCCGTTGCAAGATTGCTGCCAACCAGCACCGGATCAAGCCCCAATCGCAAAGCAATATCCGTAACGTCACGCATAGTCTTGCCGCTGAAGTCGGGCACGGCAATGTCGCCGCCCTCGTCCACGGCCACCGTCAAAACCGGCTTGTTGGAATCGGCGTGCTGGGGTCCCTTAGCCCCCGCCGTTTGGGATGCCGCTGGCCATGGGTCGGGCTGTCCCGAAAAATCTACCACCGAGAAATCCTCTAGCGCGCGCTCATTCTCACTCGCATGCTTCATATATGCGGTTTCCATAAGCTTTGGATTGAGGGGAACATCGCGCGGCACATCGAGGTACGCCAAAACCTGTTCCGCGATGCGCTTGAAGACCGGGGCGGCCACTTGTCCGCCCTCGCGCAACCCCACGGGAGAATCCAGCGAAACCAAAATGGTCACCGCTGGATTGTTGATCGGAGCAAATCCCGTGAAGGAGGCCACGAATTGGGTCGGCGAGTAGCGCCCGGTGTTGGGATCAGTCTTTTGCGCCGAACCCGTTTTCCCCGCCGAAGTCCAGCCGTCGAGACGAGCCAAAGGCCCGGTCCCGTGCAGGACCACGCCTTCCATCAACTGCCGCAGTGTCGCGGCGGTCTCGGGGCGAATGACGCGCTTGGGGTCCGCTGGCGCGAGCGAGCCCTCCGCGGGCAGCACCTTTTCACCGCGTCGCAATTCGGCGACGATTTGCGGCTTGTAAAGCAATCCCCCGTTGGCAATCGCGGAAACCGCGGTGATGAGTTGTACCGGCGTCACGCCGATTTCCTGGCCCATAGAGATCGAACCTACCGAAATCGGTTTCCAGTCTTCGAGTCTCTCTACCCTGCCTCTGCTTTCGTAAGGCAATGCGACTCCGGTTAGCGCGCCGAAACCAAACGCGCGAATATAGTCGTAAAATTTCGGACCGCCGAGCCGCAGCGCAATCTTGATGGCCCCCACGTCGCTCGAACGCGCCAGAATATCCGCCACGCTCAGGAGACCAAACGGCTCGTGATCGCGAATGCGATGGCCGGAGATATAGACGGCGCCGTTCTCACAATCAACCACTTCCTCAGGCCTGGTGATCCCTTGATCAAAAGCCGCTGCCAGGGTAATGAGTTTAAAAGTCGATCCTGGCTCATAGATCGCGCTCACCGCGCGATTCATCCATGTTTCCGCCGGAGCATCGTTTGCTTTGTTGGGATTGAACTTCGGCCAATTCGCCAGCGCCAGAATCTCCCCCGTATTGGGGTTCATCACGATCACCGTGCCTGCGGCTGCGTGGGTCTTGGCCATGGCCGCCGCTAATTCACGTTCGGCGCTGTATTGAATTTTTTCGTCCAGCGTCAGGACCACGCTGGCCCCGCGTTCGCGCTGCGCTTCTCCACCATCGAACCAGCGCTGCCGCGCGTCAGCCATCACTACGATTCGTTCACTCTTGCCCCGGATCTGGCTGTCCAATTCGCGCTCGATGCCCATCAGCCCTTTCTCATCGAGGTCAACAAAACCCAACACATGTGCCGCCAGGTCGCGCTTGGGGTAGAACCGCTGGTTTTCTTTCTGTAGGTAAATGCCTTTCAGATTCAATTTACTGATCGCTTCGGCTTTCTCCGGCGGAAGCTTGCGGGAAATCCATACAAACGACCGCGACGATTCGAACCGCGCTAGAAGCACCTCCTGGGGCACGCCGACTACTCCCGAGAGCAGCCGTGCCGCGAGATGCTCATCCGCGATCTCGGCAGGCACTCCAAAAGCCGAGTCCACGGGAACGCTCATCGCCAGCGGCCGGCCGTTGCGGTCGTAGATCGCACCGCGCTCCGGAGTGATTTCGAAGGTGCGTTGCTGCTGGCGCAGAGCGCGCGCCAGATAGTCGCTATGTCGGAAGAGTTCGAGGTACGTCAGCCGCCCGAAAACCGCGCCCATCCACAAGAGGGCCACGCCGGCGATGATGAGCAAACGAACGTGGACGCGGTCTTGTCGCATGGCGAATTCAGGTCGGCAAACGCTCCGGTTGGAAGCTCAAAAGAAAGGGAAGTTTATGGCATTGAAAAGCGACGCCAATCGCGGAAATCACGGCGCTCGGTTCGGTCGCACGTACCGCGCGGCGGCCACTTCCGCGCCGTCCGGCCCTTCGTACTCTTCGACGTGTGTCGGCAATGGTTCCGTCAGTCCAAGTCGGCGGCGGGCGATCACGTCGATACGCATGGGATCGCGCAACCCCGCGATTTCCAGTTTCAGCTCGGAATTGAGCGCCGCGGCTTTCATTTGCTGGCCTTTCAAGTCTTCGAGCTGGAAACTCAAATCAATGCAGCGAAAGTGCTGGAAAACATACAGCATGAAAAAGGCCGCCACCGCGCCACCCAGCGCGACGCTCCTGCACAGGTTCCGCATCTTCGCCGGCTCGACGTTGCGCACCAGCCGCGAGTTATCAATCCGTTTGACGGTGTGAAACTCCGCCGTTACCGCTTTCTTCCTCTTCGGCACCATAACTACACTCTTTCTGCACATCTCAGTTTCGCGCTTCGCGAACGCGGGTTTGTGGCCTTCTCTTCATCGGTCGGCTGGATCACGTGCCGGGTCAGCACCTGGAGCGTCCTCTGACGCTCTTCCTCTTGAAACGCGTGCTTCACGATGCGGTCTTCGCGCGAGTGGTAGCTCAACACCACCAGGCGGCCGCCGGAATTCAAAGTAGCAGGGGTCCGTGTTAGAAACTGCCCGAGTTCCTCCATCTCTCGATTCACCGCGATCCGCAGCGCCAGAAACGTTTTTGTTGCGGGATGCAGTCTCTGCCTTCCCCATTGCTTACGGGCCCCTGCTACAACCGTTGCCAGGTGCGCGGTGTCCCTGATCGGCCGCGCTCGAACGATGGCCCTGGCGATCCTTCTGGAATCGTGCTCATCCGCCTCGCGGTAGAGCAAATCGGCCATCTCTCGCTCGGGCCAACGATTCACAATCTCTCCTGCCGTTAATTCGTCTTCGCTGCTCATCCGCATGTCCAAGGGACCTGCCTCGCGAAAAGAAAAACCCCGCGCAGCGTGGTCCAGTTGCATGCTAGAAACTCCCAAGTCGGCCAAGACCCCGTCCACCTTCAGAATCCCCAACTCTTGTGCGGCCTCCCGAATCCTTGAGAACGGCGACCGCACCACCGTCACAGTCACCCCAAAGATCTTCAGGCGCTCCCGTCCCAGCTCTAACGCCTGTTCGTCCCGGTCCAGGCTGATCAACCTGCCAGAGGTCAGCCTCGCGGCGATCGCTTCCGAGTGACCGCCGGCTCCCAGCGTGGCGTCTATGTACGTTCCTTCCGGCTTGATGCCCAGCCATTCCAGCACCTCGTTCAACATCACCGGCGTGTGTGCCGCACTCACTTGTTTCGCGCCCCAGCACTGCCGCCCGGCCCACTCTCTAAGTCCCTTGGTGGCCCTGCTCAAATCCCTAGCGCCGTATCATCCGCATCCGTGTACGGCTCGTTCTTCAACTTGTCCAGTACTCGGGTGTGATTCATGACTTCCAGATAATTCAGCGCCCCAAAAACGTCGACTTCCCCCATCGTTTGAGCGGCTTCGCGCAGGACCGCGGGCAACAACAGCCTTCCCTGCCCATCCAATTCCGCTACTTGCCCGAAATAGCTGGTCCTCATCAAAAACTTCCGCTTGGCGACATCCGCGCTTGGCTTTTGCGCCAGCTTGTCTTCGATTTCCGACCAAACCTTCATCGGATAAATTCTTGCCGTCTCTCCGGTCGTACTTGTGATATAAAACTGGTTGCCATATTCCTTGAGCTCGTCCAGAAACACCGAGGGTATTTTGAGACGCCCCTTCTCGTCGACTTTCGCCGGACAGTTTCCCCGCAGCTTCATAGACCCTGTTCAGTTGCTCGTTTTGGAAGCCCAGAACGCTTACGTTCACGATTGCCCTCGAGAACGCTTCAAAAGGTCGGGAGAAATTCTACTTTACTCCACTCTCTCCCACTCCTGACCACATCATAGGCCGCTTTCCATCGTTGTCAAGGGAAAACGTACCTATCTCTCAAGAAATGTGTGATTTTCGGGGTTTTCGAAACATCCAATTTAGCCCCCACAGCTTGTGGTTTTCTTTACCGAGCAGCTCTACCCTTCGTAGTGCGATTCGCCCTCCTCCCGCAGTTCTCTTGTTTGCTCTTGTTTGCCAGGGTTCTTCCCCACCGTTCGCGTTCGTGCTATACTTCAAATCGGTTTGAATCTCGCTTCTCACTAGGAGCCTTTGACCATGGAATGGACCACACCTCAGCACGAAGAGATCGACCTGAACTGCGAAATTAGTTCGTACGCCAACGCCGAGCTGTAGAACCTTGACCGCGCCTGGCGGTCATCGGCTGGCGTGCCAGAATGCGCGTTAAGGTCCTCGGCTCCGCAGCCGGGGGCGGCTTCCCCCAATGGAATTGCGCATGTGCGCAGTGTATGGGTGTGCGTTCCGGCACCCTGAAGGCGCGCGCTCGAACGCAAACCCAATCCGCCATCTCGACCGATGGCTCCCGGTGGTTCCTTCTGAATGCATCCCCCGATCTTCGCCAACAAATCCTTTCTTCTGCAGATTTTGTCCCTCCCGCGGGATCACGTAACACGCCAATCAACGCCGTGGTGCTGACCAGCGCCGACGTGGATGCGGTCATGGGCCTCCTGCATCTGCGCGAATTCCAACCTCTGCAAATTTTCTCGACCATTGCCGTCCGGCGGATTCTCACGGAAGAAAATAGCCTTTTCCGCGTTTTGACGCGATCCCATCCTCCCGTCAAATGGGAGACGCTGCCGCTCGATCGCCTCATGCCGCTTATCCCGCCATCGCCGGCGGACAGGAAAAGCGGCCTGTTCTGCAAAGCCGTACCGCTCAACGGGACCTTCCCGGATTACGTGAGCGAATCTCTACGTAACAGCCTTTCTCAGGAAGAAGCGGTCATCGGTCTGACTTTCGTCTCTAACGAAAAAAAACTCTTCTACGCTCCGAACCTGCCCGGAACTGGAGATCATTGGGTGCGCTCGGTGGAAGAGAGTGATCTGGCGATCCTCGATGGAACTTTCTGGAAAGACGACGAACTAAACGCCATCCGAAAAGGAAGCAAGTCCGCCAGGGAAATGGGGCATTTGCCCCTGTGGGGCGACCGCGGCCTGCTCCGGCAGCACTTTCGGCCGAGTAAAACTCGCCGCGTCCTCGTTCATCTCAACAATACCAATCCAGTGTTGAATGACGAGAGTCCGGAATCCCGCATCGTCCGTGATGCCGGCTGGGAAATCGCCTATGATGGAATGGAACTTGCCATATGAGCCAGGTCCAAACCATCGACGCACGGGTGCTCTCGGACGTGGACTTCATCGCGGGATTTCACGCCATTGGCGAAGAACGCTATCACCACCAGCATCCTTTTCATGCGCTGATGCACGAGGGAAAACTCACGCGCGGCCAGTTGCAAGCCTGGGCCCTGAACCGCTACTACTACCAGAGCCGTATCCCCATCAAAGACGCCGCCATCCTCGCGCGCAGCGAGGATCCCGCCTTTCGCCTGGTGTGGCGCAAACGCATCCTGGACCACGATGGGGACGGCGTGAAACCGGGGGGCATTGAAAAGTGGTTGCGGCTCATCGAAGCCACTGGCCTTTCTCGCGATCAAGCGCTTCAGGGCCATGGCCTTCTTCCCGCAACGCGCTACGCCGTCCAGGCCTACGTCGATTTCGTCTCCACGCGCACGCACCTGGAAGCCGTAGCTTCATCGCTCACCGAACTTTTCTCCAAGAAACTCATCACCCTGCGGTTGGATCGTCTCCGCCAGCACTATCCCTGGCTCTCCGCGGGCCTGGACTATTTCACCGGCCGCCTCACACAAGCCCCGGAAGACGCTGACTTCGCCCTGGCCTGGGTGGTGAAACACGCCGCAACGCGCGAACAACAAAACCAAGCCCACGCCGCCCTGCGCGCCAAGTGCGACATCCTCTGGGCGCAACTCGATGCCCTGTATTTCTCCTACGTGCATCCCGGCTGGCCGCCCCCCGGTGCCTTTCGCCCAGCTGCGGAGGCTGGCTCAAAATGAGCATTGATCTGGGAAGCCGGCCGCGCCTGGCTCCAGGCTGCCGCATGGAGGAAAAGACACACGAACCACGCACCTTGCTGATGCCCGAGCGCGCCTTACGCCTGAACGGCCCCAGCCTGGAGATTGTCGAGCGCTGCGATGGCCAACACACCGTGCAACAAATCATCACCGAATTGCAGCAGCGCTACTCAAAAGCTGAGCCCGCGAAAGTCCAGGAAGACATCCTCGGTTATCTAGCTCTACTCGAGAAAGAGCGCGCGCTCGACTTCGAGCCCCGAAACACATAGTTTGTAGGGGTAGTACACGCTGTGCCCGAACCAGGCTTGATCGCGAGCGGTTCAGGCCGATTCCCATGAACGAACCACGCTCCAATCCGCTTGCCCTAATCGCCGAATTAACCCACCGCTGCCCGCTGCACTGCGTGTACTGCTCGAATCCCCTCGAACTCGAAGCCCGCACAACAGAACTCTCCACCGAAGAGTGGTCCCGCGTCTTCCAGGAAGCCGCCGCTCTGGGCGTTCTTCAAGCCGATTTCACCGGCGGCGAACCTCTCACCCGGCCCGATATCCTCGATCTAATCCGCGCCGCCCGCGCCGCCCGCCTCTACGTAAATCTGATCACCTCCGGTTTGCCTCTTGACGAATCACGCCTCGAAGCTCTGGTACAAGCTGGGCTAGATCACTTTCAATTGAGCTTCCAAGGCGCCCGCGAAGAAGTCGCCAACGAAATCTCCGGCACGCGAGCCCACGCGCAAAAACTCCGCGTCCTAGAATGGCTCAAGCGCCATCGCATCGCCGTCACCCTCAACTTCGTCATGCACCGCCGCAACATCGAGCAACTCCCGGAAATGCTTTCTCTCGCCGAATCTTCCAGTGCCAGCCGCGTGGAGTTCGCAAATGTCCAATACTATGGATGGGCTTTCGCCAATCGCGATGCCCTTCTACCCACGCGAGAGCAGCTCACACACTCGATCGATTTTTTGAAAAAAGCGCAAGAACGACTGGCGGGGAAAATCAAGGTCGAATATATCGTTCCCGATTACTACGCAAGATTTCCAAAACCCTGCATGGGCGGCTGGGCCCGGAAACTCATGCTCATCACGCCCAGTGGCGAGGCGCTTCCGTGCCACGCCGCCAAAGTAATTCCCGGCCTGGCGTTCGAAAACGTGAAGAACCGCCACCTCAGCGAAATCTGGGAAGTCTCTGACGCCTTTGAAAGATTCCGCGGCGAATCCTGGATGCAAGAACCCTGCAAAACCTGCGACCGCCGCGCCTTAGATTTTGGCGGCTGCCGCTGCCAAGCCTTTCTCCTGGCCGCCGACGCTACCGCCACCGATCCGGTCTGCTCCCTAGCCCCGCAGCGCCCCAAAGTCGACGCCATTCTCCTGACCATCAACTCCCGAGTGGCACAGGCTTCCGCCAGTGCTCTGACGACCACGATCAGCGGTGACGCCACCGAACCCCGCCGAACCGACTCATCAGCGGGCGCTTCTGTTGCGGCCCCAACGGAATCGAAACCCGCCTGGCGGTACCGCCCCAATCCGTCCTAAGCAGTCGCCGGCGCCTCCGGCTGCCGCTGCAATGGCAGGACTACGCGAAAAATAAAAACCATGCTCCCCAAAAAACACAAGGTCCCGAATACCGCCAAGGTATAAGGCGCACCGATTCGTTTCGCCACTCCCCCCGCAAGGAGCGAACCGATCGGCTGCACGCCCATAAACATGGTCGCGTAAACCGCCATAATCCGCCCGCGCAACTGATCCGGCACGCGATTCTGCAGAGTAGTATTGGTCGCCGCCATCTGTACGGTTGCCGAAAAGCCAACCACCAAAAGCGCCGCCATCGAAAGCCAAAAAAATCGCGATTGCGAGAAAACCACCAATCCCACCGCACAAGTCGTCGAGGTCACGGCAATCCACCGCGCCAAACCCTTGTAACTGGTCCTCGCCGCAAAATGCAGTGCGCCCAGCACCGCTCCCACTCCCGCCGCGCTCATCAGCAACCCGAATCCTTTCGCATCTCGATGCAAAACCTCGCTGGCAAAAATTGGCAGAAAAACGGAGTATTGCAATCCCAACAAACTCAGCATGCTTAAAAGCAGCAGCGTCGATCGAATCGGCAAATCGCCCATCGCAAACCGAAATCCCTGCATCAAACTCTGAAACGGTGAGCCCGCTTCCGCTTTTTTTTCCTTGGTCACGAGGCGCATCGCAAGCAGCGCACCAATCACTGCCAAAAAGCTCACGCCATTCAGAAAAAAACACCAAGCCGGCCCTTTCCAAGCCAGCGCAAACCCGGCAATCGCCGGACCGACGACACGCGCCCCATTGAATATGGAAGAATTCAACGCGATCGCGTTCGGCAAATCCTCCTTGACCACCATCTCCACGAGAAACGCCTGCCGAATCGGCACGTCAAATGCATTTACCACACCCACAAGAAACGCGATGAAGATCAGCTCCCACACCTGAATGATGTTCCGGAACGTCAAACCCGCAAGCACGAACGCCAATACCATCGAAACCGTCTGCGTCCAAATCACTCCATGATGACGGTTATAGCGGTCGCCAATGTAACCGCCCAGCGCCGCTAAAAATAAAATGGGAACTTGATTCGCAAAACCGAAAACACCGAGGAGGGCCGCCGAACCCGTCAGCTTATAGACGAGCCACAGCTGCGCCGTCGTCTGCATCCACGTGCCGATGAGCGAAGTAAGCTGGCCAGCAATAAATAGTTGAAAGTTTCTGTGTTGCAGTGCGCGAAAGCGCGGCGGCAAGACGGGAATGGCTCCCTCCCCTGGTTTGATGCGCGCAACGTGATCTAGTCACGATGCCGCGAGAGGAGAGCGGTTGTCAACGCGCGTCGAAAAATCGCACCGCGCCCGCAAATGCCAGATTGGCTTGGTTGTGGCGCAGCGCTGCGCCCCAGTTTCGCTCCATGGGGATTGCAGTTCTCTGAAGTTGCAACGTTTTTATTTCCCGGTTGTTACTGTCGGCTGTCCGCTGTGAACCGTCGAATTTCCTACTCGCCCGGCGGATCAGGCGCCCCGCCCACATGCAAATGACTCAAATCCCGCAGCGTGGCCCTATCCTCGTCGCTCATCCCTGCGGTGAACTTCGGATCATTCAACCGCTGATTTCGCGCTGATTCCGGCATATTCTGCAGCACGCGCAGCCGCTGCTGTATCGCCTGACGCCGGTCCGGAGGCATCTGCCGCCATGTCGGCATCACATCATTCTTGATGTGCTCTCTCTGTTGCGGAGTCATCTGCGCCCAGACTTGTTCTTTCGCATTTTGATCCGCCCGCTGCTGCGGATTCATGTGATCCCACTGGCTGAACTGCTGCCGAATCCTGTTTTGCTGTTCGCGCGGCATCCCCTGGAAGGCCGAGCTGTTTTGGAAGAACCTCTCCCGCTCTGCCGGAGGCAACTGTCGCATCTTCTGAATCCACGGCCGCGGCGCGCCCACTCCCAGTTGTTGCCTCGGGGCAAAATTCCTTCCCGCCGTATTGTTGGCACCCGCTCCCGGATTTGGCCGGTTAGCGGAAGGCGGCGGCCCCGTCGGGCGTCCCGGATACACAGGCGGCCGGTTCGGATTCCCCTTGGGCTGGTTTTGCTGCTTCGGTTTCTGTTGCTGCCTGAATTGTGGGCGCTCCTGTCGTGCCGGCGGCGGAGCAGGGTGGTTCTTCTGCGCGGCGCACGGCAGCAACACAACCGCGCACAGGGCCACACCCAGAATCCACCGAACGAATTGGAGTCGCGTTCTCATGGCACGTTACGTGGCACCTTACATCGTTTGATTCGGTTGACCCGTCTGGTTCGTTTGGTCCTCTGGTTGCACAGGCTGTGGCAAGTCCTTCAACGGATCAAAATTTGAAATCACATCCTGATCGTCCAGCACCTGCATCTCTTGCATCATCTGCGCGTCCGCTTCTTTCGAATTCTCAAATGACAGCTGCGGCTGCTCATAGCCAATCCACACCGTCGCCAGTAACAGCAGCGACGCCGCAAACGCCACACGCGGCGATGGCGTAAACCACGCCCACCAGCCCTGCTGCACCGGCTCCGCCGCGACCCGCGCGCGCACGCGCACATCAAACGCCGCCGACGGCGCAATCTGCGGCACTTCATCCAGCAACGAGGTCACTGCACGAAACTCATTCACGCGCAACTGGCACGCCCCGCACGCCGCGAGATGCTTCTCCACCTGCAAACGTTCGCTCTCTTTCAAGCGCCCGTCCACATACGCCAAAATCTTGTTTTCCATTCGGCTACAGCTCATAACAACCTTCCTTCTCTTACCCAGGGTCTACTGCTTTCACTGCCGCAAGGTCTCGCGGTGCCGGTCCCGAGACTGGCGCCTCTACTTCCCTTGCCTCGCCACGAGGGGGGCTAGTTCCACTCGCAACGTTTCGTAAGCCCGAAAGAGCAGCGATTTTAGAGCGCTCTCCGAACATTCGAGAATCTTTGCAATATCTCCATAATCCAACTCTTGATATTTATGCAAGAGCACCGCCGCGCGCTGCTTCTCCGGAAGTTTATCTATGGCATGCCGGATCATCTTCTTCCGCGCCTCTTCCACCAGGTACTGCTCGATGTTTGGATGCTTCTCGGCAATGTCCAGCGGCTTCTCATCGCCGTCTTCCGCATCCATGGTGACCGGCGCATCCAGTGAGACTTCCATTCGCTGGTGACGGTTGTCCCGCACCGAGTTCAAAGCCAAATTCGTCGCAATGCGAAAAAGCCAGGTCGTGAATTTGGCGCTCGGGACATAGTCCTTGCGCGCCCGATACACTCTCAAAAACACTTCTTGCGCCAAGTCTTCCGCCTCTTCGCGCGCACGCACCATGCGGTAGAGAAAGTTGACAAGAGGTGTCCTGTAGCGCTGGAGGAGAAGCTCGAACGACTGCTCGTCGCCCGCCTTCACGTCCAGCATCAGTTGGACGTCCGACCTGGCCATAGCCGCCACATTCTATCGAACCCCAGCGGGCTCTCAAAGTTGCAAATGTTTATCTGGCGTTTAGGCGAAAATAAGGCGAATCTAGACGTGGAATAAATGCTGCATTATCAATACCGTGGCTACCCCCACAAACACTAGAGCAGCCATCCTCCAATTCGGCTCGCGGTTCACTTCTGGCAGCAAATCGGTGGCTGCGACATAAACCGTCACTCCCCCAGAGAGCGGCAGGGCATACTTTAATTGACTCTGCAGCTCGCTGGTCAACAAAACTCCCAAAAGCGTGGCCGCCCCTAATAACCCCGCCGCAAGTATTGCGTTTCGCCGCCCCTGTCCGCTGGCCAGCACCACGGAAGCGACCGTGAACCCCTCCGGCAGCTTATGCAGAAACACGGCCACAAAAATCATCGCCCCGAGCCACACGGAAACCAGAAACCCCGCAGCAATCGCCACGCCATCAAAAAAGGTGTGAATGGTCAACCCCAGCAAAACGGTAGTTCGCGCGTGCTGATGGCTAACTTCTTCGCTATGGGTTTCTTCTCCGAAGTGAAAATGAGGTGCAATGGTGTGCTCAAAAAGATGCACCAGAAAGTAGCCCAGCAGCACAAACTGCAGAGCCTGCTCGCCACCCAAGTGAATCGACGCGGGAATCACATCGACAAACGCCACGGCCAGCATGTAACCAGCCCCAAGCGCCAGAAAATACTGCAAATACTGCCGCGGCCAATCTCGCCGCACAACAAAATACCCGCCAATCAGATTCCCCGCCGCGGCAACCAACCCAAGCCCGGCCGCGAGCGCCGTCCGAAATGCCAAGTCGTGAGCCATGTCACCTAGCACAGGCTTCAGCCTGCGCTGACGTTCACCCGATCTCTAGCGGCGTCCGTCAACTCCTGCCCTCCCCGCACTTACCTCTTGTTCGCAACCTCGCGGCCCTCCGCGCTCTCTGCGTAAGTTCTTTTTCTCTTTCCTTCCTCTATCCGCTATGCCGGAACAAAATCACATCCCCCTCCTGCACGATATACTCTTTCCCCTCGAGCCTCACCTGGGCCTTCTCTCGCGCCGCCGCGATACTCCCTGCGGCCAGCAAATCGCTCCACTTCACCACTTCCGCCCGAATAAATCCCTTCTCGATATCGCTGTGAATCGCTCCTGCGGCCTTTTGCGCCGTCGACCCCTTGCGAATCGTCCAGGACCGCACTTCCGGCTCCCCGGCGGTAAAAAACTGGATCAATCCCATCAAGTCATATGTCGCGCGGATCAACCGGTTCAACCCCGGCTCCTGCAATCCATAGGAGGCCAGCAGCTCGGCGGCTTCTTTCTCATCCATCTCCGCGAGCTCCGCTTCAAGCCGTCCGCAAATCGCCACCACCGCCGAATTAGGCCGCCCCTCGAGCGCGCTCAATTTGTGCCGCTCCACCGCCGTATCCAGTTTGTCCGCTTCGTCGTCTCCCAAATTCAGCACATACAGGACCGGACGCGCCGACAAAAACAAAAATCCCCCAATTGGCTTCCGCTCGTCCGAGGTCAACTCCAATTCACGCAAAGGCTTCTCCGACTCCAGATGCGCCTTGCACTTCTGCAAAACGCTCTTCTCGGCCAACAAAGCGGGATCACTTTTCTTCTTCAGATCCTTCTCCAACCGCTCCAACCTCCGCAAAATTTGGTCGTGATCGGAAAGAATCAATTCCAATTCGAGGTTGGTCGCATCCCGCAAAGGATCAATGCTCCCCTCCGAATGCGGCACCGACGGATCGTCAAACACGCGAATCACGTGCGCAATCGTATCCACCTCGCGCAAAGGCGCCAGGGCGTCCCGGTTCCGCTCCTTCTGCATTCCGCCGAGGTCCACATACTGCACCGTCGCGTAGGTAATCTTCTTCGGGCTATAAAGCTTAGCCAACTCGAGCAACCTGGGCTCCGGCACCTTGGCCACGCCAACGTGCGTAGTCGAGCCCCCGCCCTTGCCTTCGACGTTCGCCTTCGTCAAAATCCGAAACAGTGTGGTCTTCCCAACCTGTGGTAGTCCAATAATTCCTGTCTGCATAAACTCCCAATCCTAGCACACCCGCTCGCCTCGCTTGGTTTAAACACCGGCTCGATCATTACCGCAGCTTCGGCCTGTTAAAGAATCAGATGAAACGCCTGGTCGCCGGCAACAGTCTCATCTTCCAGCGTGTAACTGGCAATTACTAGGAACGAGAACATCACTTTCACTGGATAATGGACAACTTGCGCGAGGGCAACCGCCTCCCATTTTCACGATGAACATCACCGTCCTGGATCTCTCCGCATATCTCGGCCAAACCGCTCTAGCCGCCATCACCATCAACATGCTCCTCGGCGTCATGATGGCCTTCCGCTACAGCCCCGTCCGCAACTGGCCCCATCACCGCTTCAACTATTTCCGCCTCCATAACTGGACCGGCTATATTGCACTAGTCGTCACAATCCTCCATCCCCTGGCATTGCTCCTCAACAAATCGCCCAAATTTCGCGTCCAGGATGTCCTCTATCCCGTCCGCTCCCCGCAACAACCCTTAGAAAACACCGTGGGCGCCATCGCTCTCTACGTCGTCGCGATCATGGTGGTCACTTCTTACTTCCGCATCCAGCTAGGACGCCGCACCTGGAAAGCCTTCCACTTCACCGTCTATCTAGGCGCGATCGCCCTCTTCTGGCACTCCCTGTTCACCGACCCCGACCTGAAAGGTGCGCCCATCGACTGGCTCGACGGTGGCAAACTCTTCGTCGAAGCCTGCGCCGCCATCATCCTCGTAACCATCGTCCTGCGCGCCCGCCACGCCAAAAAAAAATCCCGAACCGCACGCCAAACCTCCCAGCAGACGGCCCCTTAGTTTAGTTTGCCTCTATAGGCAGAAGCTTTGTGTTTGGAGATTGCTGGGTGTATGTTGCTGGTCGGCTAGAAATCGAAATGGGCCTATTTCGGCTGAGCGTCGCCGAAGACCCCGCTATGTCCTGGCCAGGTTGGCGGAGGTGGCTGAATGGCAATGAAAGAGTCAGTTCGGAGCCTGCGCCTTTACTTCATCTTGAGCGGACTCGCTACTCTTTGGTTTAGCTTCGTAACTTTTACACCTGTTCTGCGGGCATCCATCTCAGCGACAGTGATCGTGCTGGTGGTCTTTGGCGTAGTCTTCTTCGCGATGAGCCTGGCTTTCTTGTACGTGGGGTTTTTCCTCCGACGTCTTCTCAAGGATTCTTCGCATCGTATCGTGATGCTGATCTACGCCAGCATGGTCTGGGTAGTTCTGTCCTTCCTGGGAACTCTTTTCTCCGGTGTCGAACTTCGGGAGATCGTTGGCGACGCGTTAAGCTTGCTGCTAGGGTTTTATTTGTTGAAAAATGTCCGGCGTCTAGCAAGCGAGGAGCACGACCCAACCCTTGGTGCTCTCCCTGGGAATTGATAATCTACTTCCCCGTTTCCAGAATGGAGCCCTTGTGACCGCCACACTCCCCACTCCGCCCTTTGACCTGGCGGAAGCAATGAAGTCCCTGGCCAATCGCGACGAAAAATTGAAACTCCTGATCGACGAAACGGAACCCTTCCAAATGCACCCCGACCATCTTCAAAGCCCCTACGAAGCCCTGCTCGAAGCCATCACCTACCAATCCATTTCCGGCAAAGCGGCCGCCACCATTTTCGCCCGCATCAAAGCTCTAAGCTCCACCGGCCGCGCCCCCACTCCGCAAGAAATGCTCAAGCTTCGCAAACAAGCCCTCCGCAAAGCCGGCCTCTCCGGCGCCAAAGTCCTAGCCATGAAAGACCTAGCCAAAAAAACAATCGTAGGCGTAGTCCCCACCCTCGAACACGCGCAAAAACTCGCCGACGAAGAACTCCTCGAGCGTCTAACTTCCGTCCGCGGCATCGGCGCCTGGACGGTCGAAATGTTTTTGATTTTCCGCCTGGGCCGCCCCGACGTTCTTCCCATCCACGACCTCGGCGTAAAAAAAGGCTGGTCCATCACCTACGGCAAAAAACACATGCCCAAACCCAAAGAACTCCTGGCCTTCGGAGAACGCTGGCGCCCCTACCGCACCGTCGCCAGTTGGTACATGTGGCGCGCCTGCCACCGCGCCGGCAACGCCGCCATGCGCAAAATCCGCCCCGCCAAAGTCCGCCGCAAAACCAACCACGCCCCCGCCCCCCGAAAGCCTCGCCCTCGCCTGTAGGGGAGGGGGCTCGCCGCTCCCCGTTTCGACCTACGAAGCCACGGCCTTGGCTTGCAATCTCCACAATCCACTCGCAACAATCAAAAACCAAATAGCCTGCCCAAAAATCAGCATCCCGAATCCATGCCGATCCGGAGTCAAAAACCCCGAAACAATGCCCGCCGCTGTGTTGCTCTACCTCCAACCGCATTTCGCGTTTCTTATCGGGCATTCGTCCCTTCGACCATCCCAACGAGCTTCCGAGCAGCGCCCGGCATCTCGGAGAGTCTCTGCCAACCCTGCTTCTTTCCGCCGTTCTGAAGAACTCAGAATCTGATGCAAGAAGACTGGAGGAATGGCGACAATTTTGTGCAGTGTAGGCCCTTTGGAATCTGTACTTACAAGATCTGCCGTAAATGTTGATTATAATGGATTTACAGAGAGGCTAAGGTCTTTAGAACGCGAACTTAGGAGGGTAAATCCGGGCCAGCAGTCTAGTTCAGGGGCCGGCGGTGAACTCTCGTACCATAAAATACATGGCAGCAATCCCGGCCAGCAGAACGCCGCTCTCGAGCGAAACCGAAATAGTGTGCAACCGGCTGAACTCCGTCAATAACGGACTCTCCGCCGCCGTGGCCTGAATCGAGCCCATGCGCACCCGCAAAACGGCCATCCTCGCGCTAACCGTGTACTGCGAGATGGCCGTCAGCGCGATCATCAGCACCACGCAAACCGCCGCCGGTGTCACCAAATTAGCAAAGCTTCGGCTTCGCATCAGCCGAACCAGCAAGAACGCCACGCCTAGCGCAATACCTCCAAGATGCATGCGCGTCAAGGAAAACCCAACCACCGCGCCAGCCTGATCGCGGTTCGGTGCCAGCACGCGAAACGCTCCGGGCGCGACAACAAAGCTAAGAAACACGTCGCTCCCGAGCCACACGCTTAGAGCCAGGAACTCAACAGTGCGAAGGATGGAGGTCATCGTGAAAGGGGCGGCCGGCAACGCCATCGCCGGATTCCGCAGTCCTTATTCTAGCGCACCGCTCAGCTTGCGCGTACCAGACACGTAGGTCACCGTGTTGGTGACCATGTAGACCGGTGTGACGATTACCGAAACGATGCCCCACGGCCCCAGCAACAGGTTTTTTCCCATGTACTCCCAATACTTGCTGCGCATACAAGTCTTGCACATGTTCCCTTGAATGCTTCTCGTCTGGCGCAAAACGATCATCCCTATATTGTGGTGGAACTTGACTGCGCTCGTCTGCCGCGTATTTCCGCAGACTTGGCACCGCCCCATGCTGCCGGGGGAGTTAGCGGCGCTGGCCGCATTCCCTGGATTCGGATTCACTGTACCCACGGTTGCCTCCTCGAAGTTGGTAAAGATGGATAAAGCTGGACTCTGTGCGCGCCGCTCGAACCGACATGCAGTTATTGGATGATCACTTATACGGCTAAGAGGAAATAAATTCAATAGTCCTACCGACCGGTTCACGGCCCTGTTCATCGATTGATGCAACCACCGATTGAGCACACGTTTTGCTAGTTTTTGATTCGCTGAATGGATTAGTGCCAGAATGAAAGGGTTATGGTGGGCGACAAAGGACTTGAACCTTTGACCTCTCCCGTGTGAGGGGAGCGCTCTAACCAACTGAGCTAGTCGCCCGGCCGGTACAGCCGCGACGCCCTAAAGCGTCATGTATCTATTTGTAGCAGGAAGGACCCAGGTTTTCAACCGATGTCCACGGCCACTTCGCAGATCGTCTCGCAGCTTCAGCGCTCGATCGCTCGCGCGATCTATGGCAAGGAAGAGGCCATTCAGCTGGCTCTGATCACTCTTCTCGCTCGCGGCCATCTGCTGATTGAAGATGTGCCCGGCGTAGGCAAGACTACTCTCGCCCAAGCTATCGCAAAATCATTTCATTGCACGTTTCAGCGCATCCAGTTCACCTCGGATCTTCTGCCCAGCGACGTTCTCGGCGTCAGCGTTTACAACCCTGAATCGCGCGAGTTTGAGTTTCGCTCCGGACCAATCTTCGCCAACGTCGTGCTCGCCGATGAAATTAACCGCACCACCCCGCGCACACAATCGGCTCTTCTCGAAGCCATGAACGAAGCCCAAGTCACCGTGGACGGCAAAACATTGCAGCAGCCCCATCCCTTTCTGGTCATCGCCACGCAAAATCCTGTCGAGCACCATGGCACCTACCCGCTGCCGGAATCGCAGCTGGACCGCTTCTTGATGCGCATTAAGATGGGTTACCCCTCGCACGAAACGGAACGCGAAATTCTGCGCAAGCACATCCATGACGATTCGATCGAAGCTCTCGAACCCATCGCTGGCGTCGGAGACGTGCTAGAGATGCAGGAAGCCGTAGCCCGCGTGAAGGTGGACGCCAGCCTCCACGATTACGCACTGGAGATCGTCAATCGCACGCGCAAAACCGAGCAACTGGCTTTGGGCGTGAGCCCTCGGGGGACCCTCATGCTCCAACGCGCCGCGCAAGCCCGCGCTTTTCTGGATGGCCGTGATTACTGCCTGCCGGACGACTTTAAACAGCTCGCCGTCGCCGTTTTTTCGCACCGCGTGGTCGCCAGCTCGCGCCACGCATCGCTCCAGAAAAAATCGGAGACCACGGAATCCGTCCTCCGGGAGATCGTGGACTCCGTTCGCGTACCTCTGTGAAGCTAGCCTCAACAGCCGCGCAACTCTGGGGCAAAGCCGACCGCTCCGCGGTGCGCGCCTTTTTTCTTTCCATCGCTGCGCTGGCCATCGCTCTGCTCCTCGCGATTTATTCCGGCACGGCCGCGGAGTTGGGCCATCTGGCCATGGCCATCACTTCCGCGCTCGGCGCTCTGCTCGTCGCCGCGTGGGTGGCTGTCACGCTCGTTCCGGTTCTCGCCAAACGCACTCCGCTTCGCTGGATCGGCTACAAAATGGAGTACCGAGTCACCCGCGAAGGCTGGATTTACGTTCTCGGAATTTTCTTGGTCGCGGTCGCCGCGCTGAACACCGGCAACAATCTGCTATTCCTGATCCTCGCGAGTCTGATCGCCATTATCTTGATGTCCGGCGTTCTTTCTTCGATCACTCTTTCCGGCGTCGAGATGCGCTTGCAGCTGCCAGAGCACATTTTCGCGGGCCAGCCGGTCCGCACGCTTGTCGAGGTGCACAACGAAAAGCTGACCTTGCCCTCGTTTTCTCTTCGCGTCGAAGCCGTCCGCCAGAAAACTTCTGCCCATGCTGCCATGCTCGAGACGCCGGTCTATTTCCCTTACATTCCGAAGCATGACCGCGTGCAACAACACGTGCCCGTGACTTTTCCGCGTCGCGGCATTTATTCTCAGGAAGCGTTCCGCATCGTTACCAGATTCCCCTTTGGCTTTTTGCAGAAAGCGCGCCGTATCGATTTGAAGTCGGAGGCACTCGTCTATCCATCGGTCGAGCCCAAGCAGGACTTCTTTGAGGTCCTCCCAGGGATGCAAGGTGCGCTCGAAAGCCTGGCCAAAGGCCGCGGACAGGATTTGTACGCCTTGCGCGACTACCAACCCCGTGACAGCTCCCGTCACGTACATTGGAAAGCTTCCGCGCGGCTGGGTTCGCTGATGGTCCGCGAATTCACGCGTGAAGACGATTGCCGTGTCATTCTCGTCCTGGATCCCCACACCTCCCCAGGCCTCGCGGCGAAAGAAGCTGATGTTCGCTTCGAGCGCGCCGTGACCATGTGCGCGGCGCTCGCCTGGCATTTTTTCGAACGCAATGCCATCTTGCAGTTCCGCACCGCGGGCTTTGAAACTCCTCTCGTCGAAGCCGAAGAGATTATCTTCGATACGCTGCGACATCTGGCCACTGCAAAACCATGTCCGCCGGACCCCAAGCGCGCGCTGCTCTCGGGCCTGGCCAGCTCCCCGGAAATATTCCGCGTGATTGTCACCAGCGAATCCCGCGGCACCATCCCGTCCAGCATCTGGAACCACTCCTGGGTCATCTTTCTCGAAGATCTGGCGTCCTGAGCGGATTTCCTCCGTGGTCCAGTCGAAGCTCTGCGAGCGACTGTGCGAGAATACGTCGTGACCATGCTCACCGGCGGCGAGCTCACTTCTTTTCGCAGGCAATTGCTCGCCTGGTTTCGCCAATTTCAGCGCGACTTGCCGTGGCGGCGCAGGAAAGATCCATACGCAATCTGGCTCTCGGAAATTATGCTGCAGCAGACTCGCGTCGCCGCCGTGATTCCTTATTACGAACGATTCCTGGCGCGCTTCCCGGATGTTCGGGCGCTAGCAGAAGCGCCCCAGGAGGAGGTGCTTCGGCTTTGGTCCGGTCTCGGCTACTACAGCCGCGCGCGAAATCTGCAAAAGGCCGCGCAACAAATCGTTGCGCTACACAGCGGAGAATTCCCTCAGGATGAAGAATCCATCCTCGCGCTGCCCGGCATCGGCAGTTACACCGGTGCTGCGATTCTAAGCATCGCCTTTGGCGCAAAGCACGCGGTCCTCGATGGCAACGTGGCGCGCGTCCTTGCTCGGCTCGGCACCATTCGCGGCGACCTGCGGGAATCGCGCCGCTGGCAGTCGCTTCAAAGAACCGCCGGCGATCTTCTTGATCCGCAATCGCCGGGAGCCTGGAATCAGGCCATGATGGAACTCGGCGCCATGGTCTGCACCCCGCGCGCGCCACAATGCCGGGTGTGTCCCGCTGCGAAATTCTGCCGCGCGCGCCAATCGGGCGATCCCGAATCTTTTCCTGAAAAGAGAAAAAAACCAGAAGCCGTGCAAATCGTGCTGGCCGCGGCGGTGCTTCACACCCCGCGCGGCCAAACGCTTCTCTTGTCTCCGCCCGGAAAAAAAACGGAGACCAAACCCGCCGCCGACGACATCGCAACGCTGGTCTCGCGGTTGTGGCATTTCCCAACGGTGGCGATACGCAAAGATGCGTTGGCGGAGCTCCGGAATTTTCTCGCGGGCGTTCTTTCCCTCAAAAATGGCACGTTTCACCTGCAGCCGCTCGCTAAAGTTCGCCATGCCGTGACCTACCGCAACGTCACGGTTCTTTCCTTCCGAATCGCCGTTGCGAAAATTCCGCACATCCGCGGCGCAAAAAGCATTCGGCTGGAAGATTTCGCAAAAGTGCCCGTCTCGAATCTTACGCGAAAGATCGCGCGCGCCGCGCTACAGAAAACGGAGGCCGCCGAACAACAGTAGACTCGCAAGCCATGCCTAACGTTATCGTTTCGCGCTGCGTTCTGCGCTCAAGCGCGCCACAGTGCTACGATGAAATGGTCCCTATGGCCGCCTCCGCATCCGTAACGAGTGTCCCCGCGCTCCCTGCCGAGCGTTTTTTCCGCACTTCTCTTTTCCTGCTGCTGGCCACGGCCATCGCCACGCTCGTGAGCACCGGAAAGCTCGATCTCCTCACGATGATCGTGGCGCCATCGGCGGTGCTCTACAAAGGGGTTCGCTGGTGGCGGCGCTGTCCCGCGGAAATTCCCCAGCGTATCGCCACCCGGCTGGTCGTCGCCTATTTGCTGGTTTTCCCGCTGGACGTCCTTTTTCTTTCGCGCTCGTTTGTTTCTGCCTCGCCCAATCCCGCTCTCTATGCCGCGCTTCTCGGCGCTGTTCATTTCCTCCTGTTTGTAATGCTCATCCGTCTTTACAGCGCCACCACGGACCGCGATGCGCTTTTTCTGACCATGCTCTCCTTCGCGGCGATTCTCGCTTCCGCCGTTCTCACCATCGATACGACTTTCCTCGGTCTTTTCTTTTTGTTTCTCTTGTTTGGAGTGGCCACTTTCGTGGGCCTCGAAATGCGGCGTGGCTCAAAGGGCGCGATGGCGCCGGACGTTGATGTGCAGCCAAAGCAGGAACGCCGCCTCGATCGCGCGCTGGTTCTGGCAGCCCTCAGTGTGGCTTTCGGCGCGATGATCATCGGCGGCGCGCTGTTTTTCTTTTTCCCGCGCTTCAGCGCCGGTTATCTAGGCCGCACCAGCTTGCAGCCGACGCTCATGTCCGGCTTCAGCGACGACGTGGAGCTGGGCCAAATCGGCGAGATCAAGAAAAATTCTGAAATCGTGATGCGCGTGCGCACCGGCAAGCCGGTGAGCTACCCCTACTTGCGCTGGCGCGGCATCGCACTTTCCGAGTTCGATGGAAAACGCTGGTCCTCCCCCGATCGCGACGCCACCACCATTCCAGCGGGACTCAACGGGTGGATCAACTTGCTGGACCGGCCTGCGGAACCGGACCCCACCGCCACCGTGGTGCGCTATACCATTCTTCTCCAGCCCGTCGCTACCGACACAATGTTCGCGCCTGCGAACTTGGTCTCCGTGCGCGGAAATCTTTCCGGTGAAAGTTCAAACCCGGAATTGGGCGCGCGCCGCAGCTATATCATCCGCGACGGGAGCGGCTCCATATCGAATCCTTTTCATAATTTCACCACGCTGCGCTACGAAGGGTTTTCTCTGCTGCCGGCGAGAAATGTGCCCCGGTTGCGGGCGGCTTCGACGGACTATCCCGAAGAAGTTCGCGACACCTACTTGCAGCTGCCGAATCTCGATCCACGAATTCCGAAATTGGCGAAGGACATCACCGCGCTAGCGCAGACGCCCTTCGACAAAACCATAGCTCTTGAAGGCTATTTGCGTTCGCGTTTCACGTACACTCTGAATCTCACGGGAAAACCCGGCGACGACCCGCTGGCGCATTTTCTTTTCGAGACCCGCGCTGGCCACTGCGAATACTTTGCTACCGCCATGGCCATCATGCTTCGCACGCTGGGAATTCCCACGCGGGAAGTAAACGGCTTTTTGCCGGGTGAGTACAACGACCTCGGCGAGGACTACGTCGTGCGCGCCAGCGACGCGCACAGTTGGGTTGAAGTTTATTTTCCCGGCACTGGCTGGATGACCTTTGATCCCACGCCGCCGGGCGCAGAATCCGCTGGCGGTTTTTTCTCGCGCTTCGGCCAGTACATGGACTGGTTTGAGCTTTCCTGGAACGAGTGGGTCATCAACTACGATTTCATCCATCAAATTCTGTTGGCGCAAACCATGCAGCGCAGCACGCGCACGTGGACAGAGACCGCCCGCTCTTGGTTTGTAAGGCAAGAAGCAAAAGGGCGAAGGTGGATGAGGTCTTGGAATACCGGGCTTCGCTTGCTGCTTGCTCTTGCCGTCGGGCTGTTCCTGCTGGCGTTGCGCTTCGATCTGGTGGTCGCGTTTGCGCGGCGGTTATGGTTGTCGTGGCAACTTCGTTCACCGGACCTGGCGCGCTCCAATCCGCAGCTCGCTTCGCGGCTGTACGGCGAACTTTTGTACTTGCTCGCACGGCGCGGCTTCGCGCGTCAGCCTACCCAGACGCCGTTTGAGTTCGCGGAAGCAGTTTCGCTACCGCGTCTCGCGCCGGCCGTGCACGAATTCACCCAGCACTATACGCGAGCGCGTTACGGCGGAGCGCCTTGCGATACCGTTCGCCTGCGAGCGCTTCTGCAACAGATTCGCTCGTCCTTCGCATCGAGATGAGTTCTCGGAAAACACGCCCTTGATGGCCACTCTGGCTAGCCCCGTTCTTTCTCTCTTGGTATGTTACGGACAGCCAACGCGGGTATGGGCCGCTAGCAGTTGGTTTCTATCTTTCGCTGCTCCTCTAGAGGTGTCCGTTCGGCGCGTCGGCCTTTGATTGCGTCATAAAAACCTTCCCCGCGAATGCGCTTATCTATGCCTTGGTCATTTTGGGCTGGGGGAAGCCCCCTCGACTGGCGAAAGACTCCGATCTGAAAGCCATGCAGCCGAAATCGCCGCAACCCCGGTTATCGGAGGCTGGCGTGTTACAATTAAGAATTGCGCAAAGGTGCAAATTTACTGCCTATGACTAAGGTCGGATTCATCAGCCTGGGATGCCCGAAGAACCTCGTGGATAGCGAGGTGATGATGGGCATTCTTACGCGCGAAGGCTACGAACTTACGCCCCGAGCGGATGAGGCGGAGATTCTTGTCGTGAACACCTGCAGCTTCATTGAATCCGCGCAAAAAGAGTCGGTGGACGCCATTCTGGAGATGGCCGAACACAAGAAATTTGGCGCGGCGCGCAAACTCATCGTGGCCGGATGTCTGGTCGAACGCTTTCGCGAGCAGATTCTCGAGCAGGTTCCGGAGGTCGATGCCGTCGTGGGAACCGGCGAAGTCGAGCGCATCCTTGAAGCTGTCCATGGCGATCTGCGTGTGTTGCCTGCCGCACCGCCAGCGTTTCTCTATCACGACTTGACGCCACGCGTTATTACCACCCCGCGCCATGCCGCGTACATCAAGATCGCCGAAGGCTGCGATCATCCCTGTACCTTCTGCATCATTCCGCAATTGCGCGGAGCGTTTCGCAGCCGCCGTTTTGAATCCGTCGTTCGTGAAGCGGAGAATCTCACCGCACGAGGCGCGCGCGAAATTACCTTGATCGGCCAAGACACGACTTCCTACGGCGAGGATTTGGGCCTGCGCGATGGCCTGGCGCAATTGCTCGAACGCCTGGCACAGGTTGAGAACCTGTTGTGGGTGCGCTTTCTGTACGCGTATCCGAATCGCGTAACGCAAAAACTGCTGGATACGCTTGCGGCGCATCCACGACTCGCCAAATACATGGACATGCCGCTACAACATGCCAGCCGCAATGTTTTGGCGCGCATGAAGCGCGGCTCGCATGGCGACGCCTTCTTGAAACTTCTTGAGCGCATCCGCGCAACGATTCCCGGCGTTTCGCTGCGTACTTCGTTTATCGCGGGTTTTCCGGGCGAAACGGAAGCGGACTTCAACGAGCTTTGCGATTTTGTGCGCGCCGCCAATCTGGATTGGATGGGTGTTTTCGAATATTCGGATGTGGACAACGCGAACAGCTACGGGCTCGACGAAAAAGTCGACCCAGAAACGATTACGGATCGCCGAAACCGGCTGATGGCTATTCAGAAGAAGATTTCGCGCGAAAAATTGCACTCGTGGAAAGGCCGCTCGGCCTCGGCGCTGGTCGAAGGCCCGTCGAAGGACAATCCGCTGGTGTGGGAAGCGCGCCTCGAGGGCATGGCGCCGGACATCGACGGTAAGCTTTATTTGACCGACATTGAATTGCCGACGGGCGAAACCGCCGAGACCGGCGACGTTGCGCGCGTCGAGATTACTAAGGCCGGCACCTACGACCTCATTGGACGCGTTGTGGAGATTCTGCCGCGGGGCACCGGTTACGGCGTGGCCGAGGTGGCGACCGTCCCGCGCGTTCCGCCAGCCGAAAAGCTCACCCGTATATCCACGGGCGCTCCGCTGCGCGTCCTCGGCTGAGCTATACTCACTCTTCAGGAAAACTGCTCTGCGGTCTCTCCGTGACCTCGGTGTTAAGACGGGGTTTCAACACCGAGTGCCGAGAGTTCACAGAGAAGAAAAAACACTGGCTTGGTGATTTGGCGAGAGGCGAGTCCCCAGCCGTCAAGAGACACTTACGATGAAACATCGCTGCCCGATCTGCAAAACGTCTACCGATTCAGAGAGTAACTCGGATTTTCCCTTTTGCAGCGAGCGCTGTCGCGAGCGCGACCTCGGTAATTGGGCCAGCGAGAAGTATGTCGTGTCCGAACCGGTGTTTGATATGAGCGAGCTCGCAGCGGGTGAAACGCCGGGCGCGCGAAAGGCAGAAGACGAAGCCGAGGATTTTAAGGGGTTCCGCAAGGCAGATGACACCATCCACTGAAATTCCCGGCGGCGGGATGTCTCCACAAAAAAAGCCGCGGCTGGCGATGGCCATAGCGACGGCGCTGGGCGTCGGTTATTTGCCCGGAGCCCCGGGCACGTTTGGCTCGCTCGTAGGAGTTCTGACTGCCGTGCTCTCTGCCGTATTTTTCTTGCGCCCAGCATCGATTCGCGAGCTGTTCTCACTGCACCCGCTTACGGATGCGGTGTTTTCCGATAACCACTTTCTAGTTCCGGGCAGTGACATTCACAATTCCACGCTGGCGTTGCCGCTGGTCTCGGCGCTCGGTCTCCTGGTAATCCTCGGCGCGATTGGCGTGTGGAGCGCTTCCCGGACGGCAGACTTTTCGGGGATCAAAGATCCGCAGTTTGTAGTGATTGATGAAGTCGCGGGGCAACACCTCACGTTGTTGCTCCCGTTGATTCCCATCGCTCTGCCGCATCTGACGGAGCACCTGGACCTTTCCACCTACGCCATTTTTTTCACGCTGAGTCTCGTGAATTGGAAATACCTGCTGCTGGGATTCCTGCTTTTTCGCTTGTTTGACATTTGGAAGCCCTTTCCGGTGCGGCAGCTTGAAAAACTTCCGCACGGGTGGGGCATCATGGCGGATGACTGGATGGCTGGCATCTACGCTGCTATCCTGTTGCGAGTGGCGCTACACTTTGGGTTGCTTGGCTGGGTATGAAATTCGGCTTCGGTTCTTCGGCAGAAAAAAACGGCATTCCCCGTATTGATAGAGTCGTGCCTGCCGCTGCCATTCCCGGCGGCGAGATCGTCATTCACGGCAGCGGATTCGCTTCGCTCGCGCATCCGCGTCCGGTGGTGCGTTTTGGCGAAGTAGAAGCGGGGCTGGCGCTGGCCAGCGAACACCGCTTGATTGCGCGAGTCCCGGAAGGGGCTAGTGGCGGCATGGTCCGCGTCTCCAGCGCCGCCAACGAAAGCCAGCCGCATCCCGTCTCGATCGGCGTGCAAATCGCGGACAATCTGCACCCGATTGCCAACCCCGCGGTCGACGCGTACGGCAATACCTACGTTACGTTTTCGGGCAACCGCGGGCAGCGCGTTCCCGTTTCGCTCTATAAAATTACCGCGAATTACAGCATAAAACCCTTCATTACTTCGCTGGTAAATCCCAGCGGCTTGGCGGTGGACCGCGCAGGGAATCTTTTCGTTTCTTGCCGAAACGACGGCACGATTCACCGCATTACACCGGAGGGCCGCGCCGAGCAGTGGATTGAAGGGATGGGCGTTGCCACGGGCATCGCGTTCGACCGCCACGAGAACCTTTACGTGGGCGACCGAAGCGGAACGATCTTCAAAATCAGTCCAAGCCGCGAGGTTTTTGTTTTTGCAACCATCGAGCCGTCCCTGGCCGCTTATCATCTGGCGTTTCATCCCAACGGCGACCTTTATGTTACCGGGCCGACGACCTCCAGCTATGACCGCGTCTACCGCATCACGCAAGGCGGCGATGTCACTACGTTTTTTCGCGGCCTCGGACGTCCGCAGGGCCTGGCGTTTGACCGCGACAGTAATCTGTACGTGGCCGCTTCCTATGGCGGACGACGCGGCATCATTCGCATTACGCCGCAGGCGCATGCCGAGGTGGTTCTCGGCGGCTCCGGCCTGGTGGGCATGGCGCTGCAATCTTCGGGCCGCGCGATCCTCGCCACCACCGGCGCACTTTTCACACTGGATTGGGACATCCGCGGCCTGCCGCTGCTCGGATGACTGACACGATGAAAGCAGAGATCATTGCAGTGGGTTCGGAGTTGCTCACGCCGGACCGCTTGGACACCAATTCGCTCTTCCTGACAGAAGAGCTGAACAAGATTGGGATCGAGGTGCTGAGAAAAACGGTTGTGGGCGACAACCGCGATTTGCTAAGCGAAGCGTTTCGCGACGCTTTGCATCGTGTGCCGCTGATCATTGCGTCGGGCGGGCTGGGGCCCACCGAGGACGACCTTACGCGCGAAACCGTCGCGGAACTTCTCAACCGCAAGCTCCGGCGCAACGACGAGATTCTTCGCCACATCGAAGGCCGTTTCCGCGCCTTGAACCGCGAAATGCCCGAAGTCAATGTGCGCCAGGCGATGGTTCCCGAGGGTGCGGAAATTCTGGAGAATCCGCGGGGGACTGCGCCGGGATTGTGGCTGGAAGACGACGGGCATTTCATTGTGCTGCTCCCTGGGCCGCCGCGCGAGTTGAAGCCGCTGTTCCGCGAACAGGTTTTGCCGCGACTGGAGCGCCGCGCTTCTGGCGTGCGCATGTTTCATCGCGAGATTCGCGTAACGGGCCTGGGCGAATCGCACGTGGAGCAGCGCATCCTGGGCATCTACAAACGATTTCCGGAGGTCAGCACGACCGTGCTCGCCGCGCCCGGCGAGACTCAGGTTCATTTGCGCTTGTGGACGGACGACGCGGAGCACGCCAAGAAAACGCTCGACGAGATTGTAAGCGGCTTCGAGATCGCGTTGACGGATCACATCTTCAGCCGGGACGGCTCGCCTCTCGAGGAAGTGATCGCCGCGCAGTTGACGATACACAACGCCACGATTTCCGCGGCGGAAAGCTGCACGGGGGGGCTGCTGGCGCAGCGGCTGACGAGCATCGCAGGCAGCTCTTCCTATTTCCTGGGCGGGGTGGTGTGCTACAGCAACGAGCTCAAGACCGCGTGGGCGGGCGTGCCAGCGGAACTCATTCAAGCCAAGGGCGCGGTTAGCGCGGAAGTTGCCGTGGCACTTGCGGAAGGCATCCGCCGCAGGGTTAGCAGCACTTTCGGCATAGGGGTCACGGGGATTGCGGGCCCGGGCGGTGGAACTGAAGAAAAACCGGTCGGAACAGTGCACCTAGCGCTATCGTATCCAGGCGGCGTCAAGGAGCGCGGCGTGCGCTTCCCCGGCGACCGCGAATCCGTACGCTTCCAGGCGAGCCAGGCTGCGCTGGACATGGTTCGCATCCACTTTCTCTACAATGGCAAGCAGCCTCCCAAGCGAGCCTGAGGGTGCGCCTCTTCGTCGCGCTGGAGATTCCCGCCGCTGTGCGAGACAATCTGGCAGCACAAATCAACGAACTGCGCGATTTGCCCGGGCCATTGGCCGAGGGGCGGTTGCGGTGGGTGCGCCCGGAGAATCTTCACGTGACGCTTAAGTTCATCGGCGAGGTTGAAGCCGCCAAGCTGGAGGGCATCCGCAGCGCGCTCACGGCGATTGGCTTGGATGCGCCGGTCGGTCTCGACTTCCGCGGACTCGGATTTTTCCCCGATGAAAGGTATCCCCGCGTGCTATGGGCAGGATTGCACGCCTCGGGAAATCTGCCAGTGCTCGCCAGAGATATCGATGGCGCGCTCGAAGGGCAAGGCATCGCGCGGGACCAGCGCGCGTTCACGCCCCACCTGACGCTAGCGCGGTTCGAGCCTCGCAGCTTGCACGAAAAACTGCGCGCTGCCGTTCAAAAGAATAGCGAGCGAGAGTTCGGTGCTTTTCAGGCGCGCGAATTTCACCTTATCCAAAGCAAGCTGGAGCCGTCTGGGGCCGAGTACCGTTCCCTCGCAGCTTTCCCCCTGACGTTGGAGGCCTAGCGTTACATGGCCGAGTTGAACGCGACACTCATCTCGATTCCTGTGGCTGCTTATCTGCTCGGCTCGATCCCGTTCGGGCTGCTGCTGGGCAAGCTCTTTGGCGCGGCCGATATTCGCAAAGCAGGCAGCGGCAACATCGGAGCGACGAATGTTGCTCGCGTTGCCGGGCCGCTCGCGGGAGTTCTCACTCTACTGCTCGACGCGGCAAAAGGAGCGCTGGCCGTGGTACTCGCCGCACGCCTGTCCGAGCAGAGCTCGACTTGGATGATGATCGCGGGCCTTTCTGCTCTCCTGGGGCATTGCTTCCCGATCTGGCTGGGATTTCATGGCGGTAAGGGAGTAGCCACGGCTGCGGGTATTTTTCTAGTATTGTGCCCGCCCGCGTTTTTGGGTGCCGCCATACTGTTTGTGCTGGTCGTAGCGTACTGGCGCTTTGTATCGTTGGGTTCGATCGCGGCGGCTGCGTCCATGCCCCTATTGATCTATTTTCTTTGGGCGCCGCATCACGCTCCGCCTTACGCAGTCACATTCGGATCGCTGGCCGCGGCGCTGCTGATTGTTTACAAACACGACGCGAACATTCAGCGCCTGGTCCAGGGCGACGAGGCAAAATTTTCGTTTAACAAAAAACAGGACGCTCCATGAAGCGCATCGCCATTCTTGGCGGCGGAAGCTGGGGCACGGCGCTGGCCATCGTGCTCTCTCGCACCCACAAGCCGCAGCAGATTTCCTTGTGGGTGCGCGACGCCTCGCTTGCAGAATCCATCCGCCGCGACCGCCAGAACAAGCTATATCTTCCGGACCACAAGCTTCCGGAGTCCGTCCAAGTCACGCATGACGTGGCTGCCTGTTTGGAAAACGCCGGGGTGGTCATCGGGGCTATCCCCTCGGCCCACGCCCGTGACGTTTACCGGCGCGTGCTTCCGCACCTCGTGCGCGGTGTGGCGATCCTCAGCGCCACGAAAGGGATCGAGCCTGCTACCCACGCGCGCATGAGCGAAGTCATCGTCGAAGTTGTATCACCGGAATTTGCTCCGCGCATCGCGGTTCTTTCCGGGCCCTCCTTCGCCCGGGAGGCCGCAGCCAGCCAGCCCACTGCGGTGGTGGTCGCGTCGAGCGACCTGGCACTGGCCAATCAACTTCAGGAGGAATTTGCGGCGCCGAATTTTCGCTTGTACACCAACGACGACGTGCTCGGCGTCGAACTCGCGGGTGCCATGAAAAACGTGATGGCGATTGCCGCGGGTGTCTGCCAGGGAATCGGTCTTGGCTCAAATCCGTTGGCCGCGCTGATCACACGCGGCCTCGCGGAAATGACCCGGCTGGCCGTGGCTCTGGGCGCGCGCCAGGAAACGTTCAGCGGTCTCGCGGGCCTGGGCGATCTCGTCCTGACCTGCACTGGCTCGCTGAGCCGTAACCGTCACGTGGGCGTCGAACTCGGCAAAGGCCGCTCGCTGGCCGAAATCCTCGAGGGCATGAAAATGGTCGCCGAAGGCGTAGGCACAGCCGGAGCGCTATTGGCGCTGGCCCGCGAGTCGGCAATAGAACTCCCCATCACCGAGCAGGTTGCCGCGATCCTCGACGGGGGCAGGTCGCCCCGGGAGGCCATCCGAAGCATCATGGAGCGGCCCCTTAAGCGCGAATAGGATGGCGCGAATACGGCCCTTTTCAGGCCTTTTCGGCCTGTTCCGGCCCTCGTCGGTCTGTCACTAGTACCAAGGTTCCAGTTGCAGATGCGCGACGCGGCTGCATTCGCGAGCCCCGCTGCACCTCCCATTCCCCTAAAATCAAGAGTTGAGATGACCGAACCCAGCCTATCCGTGTGGCAACGGCTGCGAAAAGGACGTGTGCGCATTTTGTGGCTCGTCCTGGGCGCACTGCTGCTTGTCAGCGCGCTGCCTATCGGCCTTTACCACCGCCAGGTGTTGCAACTTAGCCAGGACAAGCTGAGCGACAACGAGCGCGTTCAGCAATCCGATTTGACGCGGTCCCTGGCACAGGAAATTCAGCTCTTCGAGTTCAATCAGACACAACAGCTGTTCAGCGAACGGCAGATTCTGACGCTAACGGGACTCATCGACAATGTCGAAGACCCGGCCGCCGAGCCCAAAGTAACCAGGCTCCTCGAGGACTTTGTCGACAGCAACCGCGACACCTTTCTCTATCTGACGGCGGTCGACAAGAACGGCAAAGGCACCAAGGCTTCCCAGGGTAACTTCCAGGCGGAACAGGATCCCTTCGTGGCCAAGGCCCTGCAACGCGCGTTTGTCACCTGCATGCAATCCGAAGAGTTGCACACCGTCAAGTTTCGCAGCGATCCTCTGGCGCTCGCCCCGAACAACCAGCCGGCGTTTGTCCTAGCCGTACCGCTCAAGGATTTGACCGGCAATTTTACCGGGATGCTGGCTGCGGTCGTCTCTCTCGAGCCGATTTCACATCGCTTGCGAGACGCCAGCGTGCGCGGCCGCAAAGTATTCGTGGTGGATCACTCTGGCCACATCGTCGCGCATCCCGACACGAAAAATTTCGTGCCCGGCGCTGAAGCCAGCGGAAATCTCGTCGACCAGATTCGCGCTTTGCCCCAGGAACTCCGTAATACGGAGACGATTCGTTTTACGGAAAAGGGGACAAAGCATCCCATCGAGATGATTGGCACCTACAGCACATTCCCCGAGGTCAACTGGGCGGTTGTTGCGGAACGCAGCCTGGACGACGCTCGTACCGACGCAGGGGTGTCGGAACTAAACCGCCAGGCTCTGGCTTTCGTCAGCGTGGTGGTGCTGGTGGCCATCCTCTTCGGTTACTTTTTTGCTGTGGGCATCAGCGGGCCGATTCGCGGCCTGGCGGCTTCCACCCGCGCCATCAGCCGCGGCGAATTCCACCAGCGCTCGCCGGTGCGCGGCGCTTCGGAAATCAGCGAACTGGCTGAAAACTTCAACAAAATGGCCAGCGATATCGAAGAGTACATTGAAAAACTGAAAGAAGCCGCGGAAGAAAACCGCGAGCTTTTTATCGGCTCGATTCGCATGCTCGCCGCGGCCATCGACGAAAAGGATCCGTACACGCGCGGCCACTCCGGCCGCGTGGCCAAGTACTCGACCCTGATCGGGCGGGAGCTTGGCCTTTCGGCCGAAGAACTGGACAAGCTGCGCGTTGCCGCACTGCTTCACGACGTGGGCAAGATCGGCGTCGAAGACCGCGTTCTGAAAAAGCCCGGCGCGCTAACGCCGGAAGAGTTCGATCTGATGAAGCAGCACACCGTGAAGGGCGCCAACATCATGCGCCCGGTTTCGCAGCTGAAGGAGATGCTCCCCGGTATCGAGTTGCACCACGAACACATCGATGGCCGCGGTTATCCGTACGGCCTGCAGGGCCAGCAAATTCCGTTGATGGCGCGCATCATCGGCGTGGCGGACACACTTGACGCCATGACCACCAATCGGCCGTACCAGTCCGCCATGGACATAGAGTTCGCGCTGAACCGTATCAAGTCTCTCACTGGTTCAAAGTTCGACGCCGTGGTTGTGGCCGCCCTGGAATCCACCATCACTGCCGGAAAGCTCCGCCTAAGCGCCGTCGAAGTGACGGTGTAATTCGCTGCAATAATCTCTGCCTGTGCTGATCGAGACGCCCACGGGCGGGCTCGTATCGGGCGCTTCTGTTACAATTTTGTGTTGCGCCTACTGTCGAGCGCTCAACCGTATGATTTCTCTCTTTGGGAAGCCGGAAAAGACCGAACCGTCGCTGCTGGAACGGCTGAAAGCCTCGGTCAGTAAGACCAAGGCGGCGCTGTCTGAGTCGGTGGAAAACATTTTTCGCGGCGAACGCAAGATTGACCCGGCGCTGCTAAAAGAGCTTGAAACCGCGCTGCTCTCCGCCGACCTTGGCGTAAAACCGACACGAGAAATCCTGGATGCCGTGCGGGAAAAGCTGGGTCGCGACGCGCTCTCCGACGCCAGCCAGCTCAAGCGCGAGATCAAGTCTCACATCATGCGCATCCTGACGATGAGCGAGCGAAAGGTGGGCGATAGTGCGGTCGCCAGCAATATGGCGCCGCCCGCCAAAAATCCGGCGACCTCGCCCAACGGTGCCGGCCCGCGCGTCATCTTTATCGTCGGGGTGAACGGCGCCGGAAAAACCACCAGCATCGGCAAGCTCGCAAATCGCTTGCGGCAGGAGGGCCTCAGCGTGGTGCTCTGCGCTGCGGATACGTTCCGCGCCGCGGCCGTCGAGCAACTCGAAATCTGGGCGCAACGCAACGGCATTGACGTTATCAAACAGAAGTCCGGTGCCGATCCGGCCGCCGTCGTTTTCGACGCGGTGACCGCAGCCAAAGCGCGCGGCGCGGACGCCGTAATTGTGGACACTGCCGGCCGCCTTCACACCAAATCCAATCTTATGGCCGAGCTGGAAAAAATGAAGCGCACCGCCGCGAAAGTCATTCCCGGCGCGCCTCACGATGTGCTGCTTGTGCTCGACGCCACCACGGGACAAAACGGCCTCGCTCAGGCGCGCGAGTTCACTGCGACCGTGGCTGTCACCGGCATCATTCTCACGAAGCTAGACGGCACGGCCAAGGGCGGCATCGTGGTGGCCATCGCCCGCGAACTCGGCCTGCCCATCCGTTTTGTCGGCACCGGCGAGCAAATCAACGATATGGTGCCCTTCGACGCGGAAACCTACGCGAACTCTCTTTTCGATTAGACTTCGACCAGACCATGGACGCTCATGCCATTCGTTTCATGGAACACGCGTTGGAATTGGCCTCGAGAGGCGCCGGCCTGGCGAGTCCCAATCCCCTGGTCGGCTGCCTCCTAGTCCGCGAAGGCCAGATCGTAGGCGAAGGATTTCACCAATATGAAAAGCGCGATCACGCGGAAATCGTCGCGCTGAAATCCGCCGGCGAAAAAGCGCGCGGCTCAACGATGTACGTCACGCTCGAACCCTGCAATCACACCGGCCGCACCGGCCCTTGCACAGAAGCCATCATTGCGGCGGGCGTTTTACGGGTCGTGGCCGCCATGGAAGACCCCCACCAGGTTAACTCCGGCCGCGGATTCGATCGATTGCGGGCTGCCGGGGTGGAAGTCTCGACAGGAATAGGTGAAGAGCAAGCTCAGAACCTGAACGAAGCCTTCGCTTGCTGGATTCGCACGAAAAAACCGTTCGTCACGCTGAAATCCGCGCTGACGCTCGATGGCCAGCTCGCTCTTCCCGGTGAGCGAAACACGTTGCGCAAGAGAAAGAGGAATCAGAAACGGACAAACTGGATTAGCTCGGAAGAATCCCGCCTGGAAGTTCACCGCATGCGCCACGCCGCAGACGCCGTGCTCACCGGCATCGGAACGGTGAAAGCCGACGACCCGCTTCTCACAGATCGCAGCGGGTTCCCGCGACGCAGGGCACTCCTGCGGGTTGTTCTCGACGGGGGGCTGACGATCTCGCCTCACGCCCGCATTGTGGAGTCAGCAGCGGACGATGTTCTGGTTTTTACGCAGCAGCACCCGCATGCGCGGAGAGTTCGGGCGCTCGAGAAAGCCGGTGTCGAAGTCATCCCCACCGTTTCGCGCATGGGACAAATCAATCTAGAAGCCGTTTTGGCTGAGCTTGGCCGCCGCGAACTCCTAAGCGTCCTTCTCGAAGCGGGCCCGACGCTCAACGGCGCCGCACTCCTCGCGGGCATCGTCCACAAACTTTTTCTCTTCTATTCGCCCAAAATCTCCGGCGAGACGCGCGTCCCATTGGCCACCGCGCCGAATCTCAAGCTCCCGCCACTCGAAAGGCTGCGCACGCAATCCTTCGGCCCGGACATGGTTCTCGAAGCCTATTTGCCGCACACCAATGTCAGCTAGTCATCCCATCACACACAGCACGGCAGCCCCGGGAATGGCGTCGTTTTTCAGCGCATTTAGTGCGCGGTTGGCTTCGCTGAGCGGATAGACCTGCGTGTGCATGCGAATCGGAATCTCCGCCGCGATGCGAAGAAAATCCTGGCCATCCTGACGGGTGTTATTCGCCACGCTGCGAATCATTCGTTCTTGATAAAGCAAGTCGTAACTAAACGACGGAATCGGGCTCATGTGAATTCCCCCCAGCACCAGAACGCCTCCTTTGCGTAACGCCCGAAGCGCCGCGGGCACAATCTCTCCCGCCGGCGCAAAAACAATCGCGGCATCGAGCTTTTCGGGCGGCGCATCGAATGTTCCGCCGGCCCATGCCGCGCCCAGCTCCAGCGCCAGCTTCTGGTGACGCACATTCCGCGTCGAGGCGTACGCCGTCACGTTCCAATGCCGTGCCACCTGAATCGCGACGTGCGCCGCCGCGCCGAAACCATAAAACCCCAAACGTCCGCCAGGCTTGATCCCGGAAAGCCGCAGCGAGCGGAATCCGATGATTCCCGCACAGAGCAACGGCGCCGCTTGCTCATCGCGAAACCCTTCGGGAATCGCATAGACGAAATCCTCCGACGCGACGATATACTCGGCATAGCCGCCATCGACGCTGTAGCCCGTGAAGGTTGGGTTGTCGCAAAGATTCTCTTCGCCCCTTCGGCAGTATTGGCACACGCCGTCCGTGTGGTGCAACCAAGCAACGCCGACGCGCGCTCCGATTGCGTAGCGACCGGAGCCTTCTCCTTGTTTTTCGACGACTCCGACGACCTGATGGCCCGGAATCACTGGCGATTTTCTTTGCGGTAATTCGCCTTCGATCACGTGGAGATCCGTGCGGCACACGCCGCAGGCGTGCACGCGGACCAAGACCTGGCCCTTGTCAGGATTCGGCGCCGGCACGTCGGTGAATTCGAGCGGATTCGTTTCGATCCTTGCGGGTGAGTTGAGCACACAGATTTTCATGGCCGGACCTCGAGGGCTATTCGTGGTGCGTTCCGCTTCAGTCTAGTGCTTTCTGGCTCCGTGGCGAAATGCGGTACACTCGAATGGAGAAGCCTGCGAAGCAAGTAAGACGAGGAGAATGTGTTTACCGGGATTATTGAAAACACCGGAACAATCGAAACTTTCGATAAATTGCACAGCGGCGCCCGCGTCAAGATTCACGCCCCCAGTGTCGCTCCATCACTCGCGGTTTCCAACAGTATCGCCGTGAATGGCTGCTGCCTTACCATTGTCGCTCTCGACAAAGAAAACTTCTCCGCCGACCTTTCCGCCGAAACCCTTCAAAAAACTTCTTTCGGCGTGGAAAACGGCGGTCCGAAAAAGGGCTCGAGGGTCAATCTCGAGCAGCCTCTCACGGCCGGCAAAGAACTCGGCGGCCACTTTGTTCAAGGACACGTCGACGGTCGAGGCCGCGTGACGCAGCTCCACCCGGAAGCTCCGGAAAGCAACCACTGGCGGTTCGCCGTGGAAGTTCCCGAAGACTTTCGGCGTTATATCGTGCCCAAAGGCTCCATCACCATCGACGGCATCAGCCTCACGGTGGCGCGGTGGGATAGCAACACCCAGGTGGCGGAAATCGCCGTCATCCCTTACACCTACGGGCACACCACGCTTGGGGACCGCAAACCCGGCGACTGCGTCAACCTGGAAGCCGATGTTCTCGGCAAGTATGTTGAGGGCTACCTAGAATCGCGAAAATCTACCCATGCGGCTTCCCTGACCCTCCCGCGTCTTCTCGAAGAGGGGTTCTAGCGTGCCCGCGCTCAGCGGTGTGCTCGAAACATCTCTTTACGTGGATGACCTCGAACGTGCTTCTCGTTTTTATGAACAGGTATTCGCGCTCACACCAATGTTTGGCGATGACCGCCTGCGCGCGTACGGCGTTGGCAACCGGAGCGTTTTACTGCTCTTCAAACGCGGAGCATCAAATTGCGTCACGCAATTGCCGTTTGGCACACTCGGTCCGCACGACGGCCATGGCCCGTTCCATTTCGCATTCTCCATCGCCGGCGACGAACTTCCCGCGTGGGAAGAGCATCTATCTCTCCATAAGATTGAGATCGAAAACCGCATTCACTGGCCTCGCGGCGGCACCAGCTTGTACTTCCGCGACCCAGACAATCATCTTGTCGAGCTAGCCACGCCCGGAATCTGGTCCATCTATTGAAGTATGTTTCCCGCTCGCTCGCCGGGAATTCAGTTGCCGGCCACGGCTTCTCGCGCCTTGGCCCGCACGCCGCGGTAATACAACACCAAGCCGAGTCCAACGGCGATGATCGTGCCGCTGACCAACTTCAGGCTGAACACAAACTTGTTCGCCGATTCTCCCGGCGGGACGAAGGACAACACAATCCCGCCCAGAGTAATTAGAAACCCAAAACCTCCGGCGATCGACACGCCGATTTTCCCGCCCGGGATCAGCACGGCATGCTCACTCGCTCCACGATCCTTGCGTCCGGCAAGTTTGATCGCTGCCGCGTACATATAGAGAAACGGAATGAAGTACAGGATGGTCGCGGCGTCCACAAGGATTTGGTACGCGCCGCTGGTCGTCTCATTGATATTGCTCAGAAGCAGCAGCGCGAGCGAAATCCCGGCCTGTACCAGAATCGCAACATAGGGCGTTCGCCACTTGGGATGCAGCTTTCCAAACGCTGCGGGCAAGTAGCGATCGACGCCCACAATAAATGGGACGCGGGAGAGACCCGCCACGGTGGTACCTACGCCGCCGGCATTTCCAAACGTGACCAGGAACGCGGCAATCATTCCCACCAAACCGATCTTGAGAGCTTCCGTGCCGGCCGCCAGCGCCTGGTACACTCCGGACTTCGGATCCACTGGAGCAGCCTCGATGATCGTCAAGACCGCGAACGTTCCCGCAATATAAATCACCGCGATCAGTATCCCCGAACCCCAAATGGCGCGCGCCAGCGTCCGCTGCGCGTCGCGGATTTCGTCGCTCATCGCGGAAACAAGCTCCAACCCGGCAAACGCAAACAGGATTTGTGGCCAGAAATTGACGGTCTCCCAATTCCACCGCGGCATCATGTTGGCCCAGGTGAAATGCGTAGCGGAGCCGTAGCGCAACCACACCGCGCCGCCGGTCGCGACCAGAAGCAGCAGCGGAATGTAAGTCATCACACCGCCGGCGTTCTGCAGCCACTTCCCCACGTTCAGACCCACGATGTTCATACCCACGGCGACGGACAGTAAAAGGAAGGATCCGCCGAGCAAGAAGGCCCGGCTCTCCGCCAGGTGTCCCCAAGAACTGCCGCCGATGTACGCTCCCATTGCTGCGCTAGCCAGAAGCAATCCCGGAAAATAAAAAAACGAATAGATCCAGTAGGTCCAGCCGGCAACAAAGCCGTGAAAATCGCCGAAGGCTTCCTTCGACCACACATAGAGGCCGCCTTCATGAGGAAATCGCGTGGAGAGCTCCGTAATCACGAATGCCGTGGGCACAAAAAAGAAAACCGCCGCGAGCACCCACAAGCTGATCGAAGACGTCCCGTTGTGCGCAGCCGCGGCAATCCAACGGGGTCCCAGAACAGTGGCAATGTTGAAAAGCAGGACATCCCAGAAGCCCATGGTCTTGCGTAATTGCTGGATCGGGTTAGCCGGCGCTTCACCTTTTTGGGGCACTCGCTCGTCCTCCTGAACATGCTCTCCGCCCTTGCCGCCTCAGGCGTACAAGCTCTTGTAGTACCGATACCAATCGCTCTGAAAAGTCTCGCGAGGATCGTATTGCTTCTTCAGACTTAGAAATTCCTGGAACTGTGGATACGCGGAAGCCAGGTCGTCTCGCGTGGCGAAACGGTTGTAGGTGAGATAGAAACTCCCGCCTCGTTTGTTAGCCGCGCGAATGAGCTGTCGGCAGACTTCGCCGGTTTTTCGCAGGGCCTGCGTTTCGCCGGAGCTATGCGGTGAAAAAATGACGCAGGCGTAGCGCTTCTTGGCCCATGCGAGATAAGAATCCTTGTCCTGCTCGATAAAACGAATGGTCCCGTAAACCAGCGGCATCCCGCTCGCCAGAAGAATGCGCCGCGCCTCTTCGAGCAACGAGATCAACTCGCTGCGCGGGACGTACACTTCGAGAATCAAATCTGCTCCCACGAAATCCGCGCCTAGGCGCTTCTCGATTTCCTGGTGGTATCCGGCCGGATAGGTACTAAGCTGATGCAAATCCGACCATTCCACATTGCCGTCTCTGGATAGCTCCAGCTTAGCGTACCGGCGGTAAGCAGATCCGCGATCACGATGCGCAATTTCGAGCAGCGCGGTCAGCAATTTCGCGTCGATATCCGCGCTTTCTCTTCCAAGCGGCGTTTCCGGCGACACATTTTCGTAGGTGGTCAGAATTCCCGTACGCAGAAAGTCCGCGGAAGTTTCATCAATGGAGTATTGGAAATAACCGTACGGCGCGCCTGCTGCTGTGCGTCCCTCAATCAGTCGGATCAGCTCCGCCGTGGTGCGCGCCTCAACGTGCCTCCGGACTTTCTGTCGAGGCACCAGCCGCAATCCAACCGCGGTGATGATCCCAAAAAGTCCATAACCGCCCGCGGCCAGCGCAAAAAGCTCCGCGTTTTCCTTTCGGCTGCATGTTTTCGCCAAGCCATCCGCGGCAACCATTTCGATCCATTCCACGTCACTGATGATCGGAGGCGAACCAAGCCCGTGGCCGTGCGCATTGGCGGAAAATGTGCCGCCGAGGCTCATGCGGTCAGCTCCGCCCTGTTTCTGACGAATTCCCCAGCGTACATTTTCCTTTTGCAATGACAAATAACCATGGACGAGCTCCGGCCACTCGATGCCTGCTTCAACATGCAGCACCCCGGTCTTGTCATCCAAACCGATGACCCGATTCATCGCGCGCATATCCAGGAGCACGGAGTCTGTTGCGAACTGTTGACCGCCGGCGGCGTGCCTGCTACCAGAAGCAGAAATCGCCCGGCTGTGCTTGGCGCAGTCTTTGACAAGACTCCGAACTTCCGCCTCGGATGTAGGACGGGTGATGTTCAGGACCCAAGTTGGATTCAGACCGGTCTGTACATCGTTGACGAGAACACCCTTTTCGACGGGAAAAGCCGGGTTCGAGCTCAGCAGCGGTGCAGCGGCCATTCCCTTCAGAAAGCTTCGGCGCTTCATCTTCGCGCCGCCTGGCTCACAGAGTCACGTCCAGGGCGGGAATCAAAGCATCCTGCATGCGGAAGTTGTGTAGGAAAGGATCCTTCGAGTTTTCAAAATCGTCCCACGGCCCGAAGAACGCGACCCGCCCTTCCTGCAGGAAGACCACGGTGTCCGCGAGCTTCTTCGCCAGATGCGTATCGTGAGTCACGACAATCGAGGTGCGATGAAATGCATCCTTCAGCCGCAGGATCAGGTCGCCCATGTGCGCCGCCATGATGGGGTCCACCATGGTGGTCGGCTCGTCAAACAGAATTGCATCCGGATTCTGTGCGAACGCGCGCGCCATAGCCACGGCGCGCCTCATGCCCGTCGATAATTCGCCGGGCAGTTTGTCGAGCACTTCTTCGACTTCCAGCATTTTCGCCAGTTTAGTCACGTAAGCGTCGATGTCTTGGTCTTCGAGGCCCGGCTGTTTTTCCAGAGGAAACGCAATGTTTTCTGCGACCGTCAGCGAATCGAACAGCGCGCCTGACTGAAACACCATCGTCACTTTGCGCCGCACCTCTTCGAACTGCTGCTCGCTGAAATCCGTGACGTCTTCCCCATCCACAAAGATCCGCCCCGAATCCGCCTTCATAAATCCCATGATGTGCTTCAGCGAAACAGACTTTCCTACGCCGCTGCGCCCCATAATCACGCAGGTCTCGCCGCGCTTCACGCTAAAAGTGACATCTTTCAGCACGGCGTGGTCGTCGAAGGCCTTCGAAACATCGCGGAATTCAAAAAACTTTTCCGCGCGTTGTTCAGCATGGCCGCCGGCGGTCTTGGCGTCCGCAGGCCACCCTCGCGCTCCGCCCGTCTCCATCGCCGCGACACCGCGACTAATGTCCTTTGCGTCCGTCATCCCTGGCGTGCCTCAACTTTCCTCCGCTTCCACAATCCGGCGCGCTTCCTCATAATCCGCCGCGGTATTCATGTTCCAGAACAACCGCCCCGCGCTATCAAATCGTTTCCAGTCCCGCTCGTCAAGAACTTCCGAGCGCAGGAGGGCGACGCCGTCGGTCACTTTGCGGACGCCTCTTTCCAATGCTTTGCGTAACGTTTCGGCCGTGTCGGTTCGCCAACATGCGCACAGAGGCTCTGGCCCCGCCGCCGAGTGTGCCAGCACCACCTGGGCTCGGCTCGCCAAAGCACGGCCGATCAAGAATGTCAGCCATTCGCGCGTCAGAAAGGGCATGTCACAACTCACAATAAAATTCCAGTCCCGTCCGCCGCCTGTCTCTGCCGTTGCCAACAGCGAGGTCAGAATGCCGCCTAGCGGTCCTTCGCCGGGCCAGAGATCTTCCACAACCCAAACGTTGGAATCCGCATACCGCGATCCACGATCAGCGACGACACTGACGGATCGGCTGACTTCACGGACCAGGCGGCACGTGCGCGTCAGCATCATCTCACCGCCAAGCCTGACTCGTGCTTTGTCCTGACCGAACCGTTTGCTCCTTCCTCCAGCCAGAACGTAGCCAGCGACACCTGGGGTTTTAGAGATGTGCGAGCCGGTCGTCTCACCCATTACCCACTTCCTCCAACGGTTCCCGGCCTGGTCGGCGAATGCCGAGCTCACGCAATTTCTCCTGCAAGCTCTGCCGGTGCAACCCGATGGTCGCCGCCGTCCGTGAAACGTTCCAGCGATGATCCGCCAGCTGCTTCGTCAGATAAGCAACTTCGAATTTTCGCTTGGCCTCGCGAAAATCCTTTTCGGCAAAGCCATTCTCCTTGGCCCCGTCCGAGTTCCTGTGAGGCGCAGCCTCCCCGCTCACCACTTCATGCGGCAAGTCCTCTACGCCGATCTCTTCCCCACGACACAATACGAGACTCCTCTCCAACGCGTTCTTCAGTTCGCGAACATTTCCCGGCCAGTCATAGCGCTCGATCGCCGCCAGCGCTTCCCGCTTCAGCCGTGCGGTGCGCCCTAGGCGCGTTCCGTGCATCTCTAAGAATGCCTCTGCCAGCACCGGAATGTCCGCCTTATGGGCTCGCAAAGGCGGCAACTCGATGGTCACCACGCGCAAGCGATAGAACAAATCCTCGCGAAACTTTCCCGCACGAATTTCCGCCCCGAGATTCCGGTGCGTCGCGCTAATCACACGCACATCGACAGCAATCGGCCGCGTCCCGCCCAACCGCTCAATGGTGCGATTTTCCAACGCTCGCAACACTTTCGCCTGCGTCACAGGATTCATATCCCCGATCTCGTCCAAAAAAAGCGTCCCGCCGGACGCCAACTCGAACTTCCCCTTTTTCTGTTGCGCCGCGCCCGTAAAAGCCCCGCGCTCGTATCCAAATAATTCCGATTCGATCAAAGTCTCCGGCAACGCCGCACAGTTCACCGCCACATATGCCTTCCCCGCACGAGGCGATCTCGCGTGGATTTCCTGCGCCATCAAATCCTTTCCTGTCCCGCTCTCGCCGAGAATAAGCACGGTCGAGTCCGCCGGCGCCACGCGATCCGCCATCTCAAACGCCCGCCGCATTTCCGCGGTCCGCCCGATCATCTGGCCAAACTGCCCCTCCGTCACCATGCGCCGCCGCAACGAATCGTTTTCCTTTTCGAGCGTCGCCAGTTTCAACAGATTCGCCACGCGCTGCCGCAACTCTTCCAATTCAAAGCCCTTCACCAGATAGTCCGCCGCCCCAAGCCGCAGAGCTTCCACAGCCGTCTTGGCGGTGTCCAGCGCCGAGATCATTAGCACCGGCAACGCACTTCCCTGCTCGCGCATCCACCGCAGAAAATCCAGTCCGCTCTGCCCCGGCAACACGACATCCAGCAAAACCAGATCCGGCGGCTCAGTGCTCAAAGCCAGGCGCGCCGCTTCCGCCGAATCCGCTTCCGCGGTGTGGTATTTCCCTTCCAAGGCCCGCCGCAATCCATATCGCGCTGCCGGTTCGTCATCCACGATCAATATTGTCGTCATGGCGTCCTTCCCATTACGTCTCTCGGCTGCTGTAGGGGCGGCCCTTGGGCCCTCCGCTCGCCGTGCCAATTGGGCGGGCCGGCCAGCCCCGCACCTACGAAGACAAAATCACTCGGAACCGCGTTCCGCGACCGTTGCGGACCGGGCTTTCCCAATCCAGCTTTCCGCCAAACTCCGCAACACGCCTCGCCACAATCGCTAAGCCGAGTCCGGTGCCCTGGGTCTTCGTTGTAAAAAACGGTTGCAGAATCTTTTCGCGGGCGCTTTCCGGAATGCCCGCTCCGTCGTCTTCCACAGCAAACAAAAATCCCTGGCCGTTCGCCCGGCCACTTACCTTCACGTGACCGCCGCGAGCAGTGGCTTCCAACGCATTCACCACGAGGTTCGACAAAATCTCGTTCACCGCCTCCGCGCTAGCCGAGAGTTTGGTTTCTTCCGGTCCGACTTCAAAGTGCAACGCGACGCCGCGCCGCTCAGCCTCATGCCGCAAAACCCCGCTGACCTCCTCCGCCACCGCCCGCGCGTCGCAGGTCGCCCGAACAGCGCCTCCGCGAATCGCGGGCCGGCTGAACTGCAGCAATTGGTTGAGCTTCGCGGATAGCCGCGAGACCTCCTCCAGCACCATGCGCGTCTCGGCCCTTACCGATTCCGGTACTCCGGGATTTTCGAGCTGCACCTGCAAAATCGTCTTGATCGACCCCAACGGGTTTTTCAAATTGTGCGAAATGCTGGCGGCCATCTGCCCCAGAACCGCCAACCTCTCTCTCTCCGACAGTTCCCGCTCGAGTTGCAGCTTCTCCTCAATCAGCCGGCACAAATCCAGGGCCCCAGGCAATTGTTCGCACAAAAACTCCAGCGCCGCTCGCGTTTCACCGGAAATCGCCGCTCCGTGCGGCTCCGCGCGCAACACGGCTATCAACCCATGTTTTTGACCAACCTGGAAACACTGGTCAGCGATCGGCGCGGATGTGCGGAGCAGTTTTTCGTCAGGTCTTGAACCGTCAGCCCGCAATACGGCCTTTGCCGGGTCCACAAGAGTCAACGTCGCGCTGGCAAGTTCGAATTGCTCCTGGACCCGCCGCTGAATGAAGTTCACTAATTCTTTGAGGTTCCCTCGCCGCGCTTCTTGCTGTATCTCCGCCGTCAGACGCTGCACACGGTCCATTTCCTTGTGCGCTGTCTCTTCGAGCCTTCTTCCGAGCACGCGCTGCAGGGGCTCGATGAAAATCACCAGCACGAATAGCAGGATCGACGCCGAAGCCTCCGGCGGCAGCGCCGGCTCCAGCCAGACGCTCACCCTCCGCACCAAACTCAAATAAAGCAAAGCTAAAAATGTGGCCGAGACGGCATATACGAGATTCTTCTGCCGCCCAATCTGCAAAAAGTTGAATCGCTGAACAAGGTAAATCAGCATGGCCGACGGCGGTATCGCCAGCCAGGCCAGCGCCGTGCTGATGCCCGCAGAAGAATTTGGCGAGTGTGGCCCACCGAAGACATGCAGGTAGACCACCATGGCGGCTCCCGCCACGAAGAGGCCTACCAGCAAGCCGTGAAATTGCCTCTGGCGCCGATCGGGTGCTCCGAAGGCGAAGCGCACCTCCCAGCCCGCGCCGAACAGCAAGGCCAGGCCCAGCCAAACCCCATAGCCGCGCCCCAGAGCGTTCCCGGGGATGAGGAAATCAAATCCCGGCGCTGTGGCAATCTGTCGAAAGACGCGCAATGCAAAATACAGAATCGGGACGTAAGCAGCGAATAACACCACGTGCTTCCCTGCGCGATTCTTCAGCAGTTCCCGGGTCTCCGCGAACTCCAGATGAAGATGAATCAGCAGCGGGGGCAGCAGGCACAACCCGGCGCACAGCAGCGTAATCGCCGAACTCTCCAGAAGCGCAGGTGGCACCGGATAATAGATCTCGGCATTCAGCGCCAGCAACGAGCCGCTATAAAACAAAAACAGCGCCAGACAAAAAAAGAAGAACACGCGCTCAAAATTTCTCTGCCGCCGGTAGCCGACGATCACCACCATCCAGAACAGCTGCAAGAGCGTGCCAGCAGTAAAACCGATGAGCCGAATATAGACGAGTGACCCCATGTTCTTGCGGATTGCCAAATTCTACTTCACGGGTGGGAGCACGACAATCGCCAAGTGTCATATTTTTCTTGCACCATATAAGCGACTATAAATGCAGGGCTTACGGGCAACCAGAATTCCACAGCCTAGCCGTTCCACTGTCGGCTTAATCCTTGACATGCAACACTTATCTGCTATATTAGCAGTCGACTGTGAGGAGTGCTAATTCCTTCCGTGCTCCCAGTCGCTGTTCAAACCGTAAGATCACCTATGGAGGTTCTTCCAAGATGGCAGTCAATCTGACCCCGCTCCACGACCGCGTGATCGTGAAGCGCATTGAAGAGAAAGAAAGCATCAAGGGTGGCATCATCATCCCTGATTCCGCAAAAGAAAAACCCATGGAGGGTGAAGTAATCGCCGTCGGCGCTGGCAAGCGCGAGAAGGGCGAACTGATCCCGCTAGACGTGAAAGCCGGCGACCGCGTTCTGTTTGGCAAGTACAGCGGTACGGAAATCAAACTCGACGACGAAGAGTACCTGATTCTTCGCGAAGAAGAGATCCTCGCCAAGCTCAGTGGCGCCGCCAAGGCCGCAAAGAGGTAGTTCCAGCTACACGCTGTAAGAGCCGGGGCTCGCCCGGTTGGCTACAGTCTGTAGGGACAGGGCTTGCCCAGCCCGTCGATGTAAGGATGCAAGGACCTAAAATTCAGCAGTCCGCAGAAAGATAATCAGGAGGAAATACCAGTATGGCGAAACAGATTGTAACAGGTGAAGCGTCCCGCCAAGCGATTCTACGCGGTGTGAACGCTCTCGCCGACGCAGTAAAGATCACCCTCGGCCCCAAGGGCCGCAACGCCGTGATCGAAAAGAAGTTCGGCGCGCCGATCATCACCAAGGACGGTGTGACGGTAGCCAAGGAAATCGAGCTGCAAGATCCCCTCGAGAACATGGGCGCACAAATGGTCCGTGAAGTCGCCTCGAAGACGTCCGACGTCGCCGGCGACGGCACCACCACTGCAACCGTGCTCGCGCAGGCTATCTTCCGCGAGGGCGTCAAGACTGTCGCCGCAGGCGCCAGCCCCACCGCTCTCAAGCGCGGCATCGAGCGCGCCGTCGAAGTGGCCGTCGAAGAGATCAAGAAGCTCCACAAAGACGTCAAGGGCGACATGATCGCTCAGGTTGGCACCATTTCCGCCAACAACGACAAGCAAATCGGGGGCATCATCGCCGAAGCTATGAAGAAGGTCGGCAAGGATGGCGTCATCACCGTCGAGGAATCCCGCACGATGGAAACGACCCTTGAAGTGGTCGAAGGTATGCAGTTTGACCGCGGCTACCTCTCGCCCTATTTCATCACCGACCCCGAGCGCATGGAATGCGTCCTCGAGGACGTTCGCATCCTTATCCACGAAAAGAAAATCAGCTCGATGAAGGATCTGCTCCCGTTGCTTGAGCAAACCGCCAAGATGGGCAAGCCCCTCTTGATCGTAGCTGAAGACATCGAAGGCGAAGCGCTGGCGACCCTGGTCGTCAACAAGCTCCGCGGCACGTTGCAGTGCGCCGCCGTCAAGGCCCCGGGCTTTGGCGACCGCCGCAAGGCCATGCTCGAAGACATTGCCACCCTCACGGGCGGCAAGGCCATCACCGAAGACCTCGGCATCAAGCTCGAAAACGTGAAGCTCGAGGATCTCGGCCGCGCCAAGAAAGTCACCATCGACAAGGACAACACCACGATCATCGAAGGCGCCGGCAAGTCCGCGGACATCGAAGGCCGTGTGAAGCAGATCCGCTCCCAGGTCGAAAATACCACCAGCGACTATGACAAGGAAAAGCTCCAGGAGCGCCTTGCCAAGCTCGTCGGCGGCGTTGCCGTCATTAAAGTCGGCGCGGCTACCGAGACGGAACTGAAGGAAAAGAAGGCGCGTGTCGAAGACGCCATGCACGCCACCCGTGCAGCTGTCGAGGAAGGTATCGTTCCCGGAGGCGGCACGGCGTTGCTCCGATGCATAACCGCTATCGAGAAGCTCAAGCTCCATGATGACGAAGCTGTCGGCGTCGGCATCGTGAAGCGCGCCCTCGAGGAGCCTTCCCGCCAGATCGCGCTCAACGCCGGTTTCGAGGGCGCTGTGGTGATCGGCAAGATCCGCGAGTCGAAGGACGAGAACTTCGGCTTCAATGCGGACACTGGCGAATACGGCGACATGGTCAAGATGGGCGTTATCGACCCGGCTAAGGTCACCCGCCTGGCGCTGCAAAACGCAGCCTCCATCGCGAGCCTCATGCTCACGACCGAAGCCCTCGTCGCTGAAATCAAGGAAGAAAAGGCTGCGGCTGCTGGCGGCGGGGGAGCCCCCGGCGCAGGCGGCATGGGCGGCATGTACTAAGCTTTTCCAGCTCGCCCCAACCTCAATCCAAAAGGGCGTCTTCGGTGGAAACCGGGGCGCCCTTTTTCTTCATTCCGTGCGAAGCATTTTGTCGATTTCGCAAGATCCTCGTTGCGCTATACTTCCGCTGATTCGCCAGGTTCTCGCCGAATCAATTCGCGTCCTCGACCAGCCAAAAAATAGATAATCATCGATCGAGGCGATTCGGGCCTTGCGCTTCTATCGCCTCGGCCCGCTTCTAGGCCTGCACTTTCGTCGAGTTTGTACCTATGCCTTGCTCGTCTCCATGTAGAATCGTGCCGTCTCATGTCTATACAGCCCCCCATCTCCCCGGCATACCGTCCCTGGTGCCTCCGCCACCCTGTCTTTTGCTATTTTGCGCTGACTTTCTTCCTTTCCTGGCTCGGCGCCTTCCTCGTGGCTGCTCCCCATTTGCTCCACCATCAGCCTTTACCAAATTTGACCGGCGTTTTGATGTTTCCCGCCATGCTCCTGGGTCCCAGCCTGACAGGTATTCTTCTTACTCGGCTCATCTATGGCCGCGTCGGTCTGCGCGATCTTTTTTCTCGCATGCGCCGCTTCCGCTTTCCCGCGCGGTGGTATGTCGCGCTCCTGATTCCCCCGGTCGTCGTCCTCGCGATTCTTGCTTTGCTCAAGACATTTGTCTCTCCCGTTTACACGGCCAATCGTTTTTGGCTGGGCCTGGCATTCGGAATCCCCGCGGGCTTCTTCGAAGAGATCGGCTGGACCGGCTTTGCGTTCCCAACCATGTGCCTGAAGCTGCCGCCGTTCCGGGCTGCGATCTTGTTGGGCCTTCTCTGGGGCCTCTGGCACATTCCCGTCATCAATTTCCTTGGCACGGCCGTCCCCCACGGCGCCTATTGGCTTCACTTTTTTCTGGCCTTCGCCGCCGCCATGACCGCCATGCGCGTGCTCATCTCCTGGCTGTACGCACAGACCAGGAGCGTCCTCTTGGCCCAACTCATGCATGCTTGTTCGACCGGTGCGCTGGTGGTCTTCAGCCCGCCGGCCGCCAATGCGCCTCAGGAGGCTTTCTGGTACGCCGCTTATGCCGCCGCTCTTTGGCTTTTAGTCGCTGCGCTGTTTCTTTCAGAACCCGGCTTTTCGGCAATCTCCAGCCGGGCCCTGATCAAGAATCCCTAGCCCGGCCTGCCTGTTTACCGATCCGACTTCCTTGCCTCAAAACCCCTCCTCCGCTAGACTCTTCGGGCTTCGCGACTAAGACTCTTCAGGGGAGAGTCCTACCATGAACGGACTTTTGCAGCGGATTCTTCCGCGTGAACACGGCTTTTTCGACCTTTTCGCCCAGCAAGCCGAGAATATTCGCCAAGGGGCCGAAGCCCTCTTGAAAATGCTCTTGCATTACACCGGTGTCCCCGAGCAGGTCCAGAGCATCAAGGCCATCGAGCACGAAGGCGACGAAATCGCTCACCGTCTCCTGACCAAGCTCAACCAGACCTTCATCACGCCCTTCGACCGCGAAGATATCCACGAGCTTTGTAACCGGCTTGACGACGTCATCGACCTCATCGACGCCGCAGCTAGTCGTTTCGTCCTCTACCGCGTCGACTCCATCCGCGAAGGCACCCCGGACCTCGTCCGAATTCTCGTCTTGGCCACCGTGGAAGTCGCCGCCGCAGTCAAAGCGCTTGGCACTCCGGAAAAAGCCCTCAAGCATTGCATCGAGATCAACCGCTACGAAAACGAAAGCGACCGTCTCTGCCGGACTCTCATCGCCCAGCTTTTCGACGAAGAAAAAGACTCCGTCCAGATCATCAAGTGGAAAGAAATCTTCGAGGTCATAGAAACCGCCGTGGATAAATGCGAAGACGTCGCCAACGTAATCGAAGGCGTCATCATCAAGAGCGCTTGATTCGCCGATGGCCAGCTTCAACCTCCTAATCGCCGTCATCGTTCTCACGCTGGCCTTCGAATTCTCCAACGGCTGGCATGACGCCGCCAATTCCATCGCTACCGTTGTCTCTACGCGCGTCCTCACGCCCTTCCGCGCGGTCGTCTGGGCGTCGTTCTGGAATTTCGTCGCGGCCTTCATTTTTGGCACAGCCGTTGCTACCACGATCGGTAAAGGCATGATTCACATCGAACTGATCAACCAGCAAGTCCTGCTCTCCGGCCTGCTCGGCGCCATTTCCTGGAACCTCATCACCCTCACGCTCGGCCTCCCAACCAGTTCTTCCCACGCGCTCATCGGCGGCTATGGCGGCGCCGCTGTCGCCTACGCCGGCTTCAAGACACTGATCCTCCACGGTTGGGTTAATCCGGTGATCTTTCTTTTTCTGTCGCCGATCATCGGTATGATCCTCGCGATCATTCTGAGCGTCATCACGAGTTGGATCGTTCGCCGCCAGCGTCCGCAGAAAGTGGACCGCTGGTTCCGCCGCTTGCAGTTGCTTTCCGCGGCGCTCTTTAGCCTTGGTCATGGCACGAATGACGCGCAGAAAGGCATGGGCATTATCACCACTGCGCTCGTCGCCAGCGGCTTGTTCAAATCCTTCTCAGTTCCTTACTGGGTCATCATCTGCTGTCACTTGGCCATGGCTGGCGGCACCATGGCCGGCGGCTGGCGTATCATCAAAACCATGGGTCAGCGCATCACCAAGCTCACACCCTTCGGTGGTTTTGCGGCGGAAACTGCCGGCGGACTCACCCTGGTGATGAACGCCGCTTTCGGCATCCCCGTCAGCACCACCCACACCATCACCGGCGCCATCGTCGGTGTCGGCGCCACGCGCCGCCTTTCCGCCGTCCGCTGGGGCATCACCCGCCGAATCGTCTGGGCCTGGGTTCTCACCATCCCAGGTGCCGCCCTTATCGGCGCCGGCCTTTTCCATCTGCTTGCACCGCTCCTCCGCTAAACTCACTGTTACTTTCGCCAAGCTCTGTGGTCAGCCTTCCCAAGACAGAAGATCAGCCTCACGCAAACACTCAGGCCCGCCAGATCCGCTAGCTTGCTGAAATCTTCTTGTCTTTTGCAGGCCTCTTTTGATACACAATCTGCTCCGCAGGAAAGGCAGGTCCACATGAGCACGAGTAACTCCCTGGGACGCGATGTTTCGCACGAGCTGGATCTTGAGCTCCTAATCATGCGCCTCGCGTGCTCGCTACCCTTTCTCTATCATGGTTGCGCCATCTTGTTCGGAACGTTTGGCGGCCCCGGCCCACAAGGATTTGCCGCTTTCATGCACATGCCGGTCGCCGTCGGCTATTTAGTCGGATTGGCCCAATTCGCCGGAGGCATCGCTGTTTTGACTGGCGCGCTACTTCGCCTTGGAGCCCTCTGCATAATCACCGTTATGCTTGGCGCCGTCTTCATGGTCCATCTCCCCCACGGCTACGACATCGGCCGTGGCGGCATGGAATATGCGCTAGCGGAGTTGTTGCTGGCCTTGGGCTTGCTGCTCGCCGGTCCGGGTAAGTATTCTCTCGCCAGCGTTCTCCCCGCCCCGCTGCGCAAGTGGTAGCCAGAAGCGTTCCGCCAGAAGCGTTCCGCTTGACAAAGCCGTCCAATCGGCCGCAGCTTCAGCTGCTTGCAAAAACATTCGCCGGCACAAACTCTTCGTTGCCCAGGCTCTGGCAATCTCCTCTAGCAAACTCCGCTGGCATCCTCAGCTCCAAACCGATTAGTTGCGAACATCGCATATATCAACTGCTAATATAAGCTGGGTGGTTAATGGCGTCGCCAGCTTCGATGTCCGACCCGTTCGATTCAGTTACTGGTTCCTCGTCCTTCCCGCTCTCTGCGATCCCTCTGCGGCAAATCCCTACGCAATTTCGCCCGCACCAAGACAACCCAACTAATGCCCTCTTTTACCACACCCAACAAACCATGCGACGCGCAGAAATGCTCGCAAGCCGTTTATTTTCTATCGTTTACCTAACACCTCCCGTCACGCCCAGGGTGGCCCGAAGGACTCGCTCGGTCTCCGTTGGCACTCGACGCCGCGGCCCAAGAGCCGTAAAATCATCCATGTAGCGATGCGTAACTCCCATTCCTGCACAAACTTGGGGCTGTCATGAGCGAAAATAAATCTCCTTTCGCAACCGTCGAAGAAGCGGTCGAAGAAATCCGCCAAGGCCGCATGATTGTGCTGGTCGACGACGAAGACCGCGAAAACGAAGGCGACCTCACCATGGCCGCCGAGAAAATCACCCCGGACGCCATAAACTTCATGGCCAAGTTCGGCCGCGGCCTGATCTGTCTGGCGCTTACCGAGCAACGCTGCGAAGAACTCCACCTCCCGCTGATGTCCCCCATCAACACGAGCGTCCACGGCACCGCCTTCTGCGAAGCCATCGACGGCCGCCTTGGCGTCACTACCGGCATCAGCGCCTCCGACCGCGCCATCACCATCCTCACCGCCATCGACACCAAAACTCGTCCGCAGGACCTAGCCCGTCCAGGCCACATCTTCCCCCTCCGCGCCCGCAATGGCGGCGTACTGGTGCGCGCCGGCCAAACCGAGGCCAGCGTCGATCTCTCCCGCATCGCCGGTCTAAACGCTTCCGGGGTGATCTGCGAAATCATGAACGAAGACGGCACCATGTCCCGCGTGCCGCAGCTCCACGAATTCTGCAAGCAGCACAATTTAAAGATGTTGACGGTCGCAGACCTAATCCGCTACCGCATGCAGCACGAGCGCTACGTCCGCCGCGTCGCAGAAGCGGTTCTTCCCACGCGCTACGGTGACTTCCGCATGGTTGCCTACGCCAGCGACGTCGATCACGATCAGCACATCGCCTTGGTCCGCGGCAGCCTAGAAGGCGAAACGCCCGCCCTGGTTCGCGTGCATTCACACTGCCTGACTGGCGACGTCTTCGGCTCAACGGCCTGCGATTGCAGTGAGCTAGTCTCCCGCTCCCTGGCCACGATCGCCAAGGAAGACCGCGGCGTGTTCCTCTATCTCCATCACACCGGCCGCGGCTTCAGCGTCGAAACCGCTGAGGAACCCGGCGCTCTCCCGCAAATCCATTTTCACAACCGCGGCCAGCTCGACCGCGAGCCCGCCCGCCAACGCATGGTCCAGCACGAAAGCGGCATCGGCGCGCAAATCCTAATCGACCTCGGCCTAAAGGACATCCGTGTCCTGACCAACCATCCAAAAAAGGTAGTGGCCCTGGAGGGCTACGGCATCCGCATCGCCGACCAAGTCCCGCTGCGGATCGAAGCTCCACCGCGCGCAACACACCAAACTCTCTAAGGAAGAGATGTCCCGCATATGAATCGCAGAGCGAAATGGATGGTTGGGCTGCCTATGGCTATGATCTTGGCGGTTCCGGCCTTGTTCGCGCTCTGGATTTGGCGCGACTTTCACGGCTCCCGCGTCAGACAAGAACGCGAAGCAGTGAGGGCCATTGCCCAATTCCATCAGCGCTTCCATGCAGGTGAATTTGGCAAGATTTGCGACCACGCGTTTGCTTGCCCGGGCTCCCCAGATTTGCGGAAAGCCTGGCAGGCGCTTCTTGGAGATGTGCGGAATCGCGCTGGAAACTTCAAGAGTGTAAGCCGCTCTGACATTACGGTGTACATCGAACCGCGTTCCGTCCAAGCGAATGTTGTCTCGGTATTTGATAAAACTGAGCTACGAGAAATCTTCATCATGAAAGACTATGACGGCCCTTGGGAATCGTCACCTACAAGACGGCAACAAGGTAGGCGGCGGGTGCAACACAGCAGGTGTGGAATCGATTGGCGGTGTTTTTTCTTTTGTGCAGTGCAGGGCACCGCTGGCGGCCTTTTTTTTCGGATGCCCAATCGGGGGATGACCTTAAGCGCACCAGTATGAGACACCTCCGCGCAATATACCGCCTGGCCATGGCCGAACGACGATGCACCAATAATATTAATAAACCAATATTCTGAACCGCCTCGAAGCCTAGCCGAGCTTATTGCCTTGGGCGTCAAAGACTTCTAGTTCGCCAAACAGCGCGGCTTGCGATTCGATTTGCGCACGATCGCCGACCACGACGATTTGCATGTTCGCGGAATCGAGATATCTGCGAGACGTTTCGAGCAAATCGCTCGGCGTGAGCGCTCGGACTTTGGCCCGATACGTTTCAAGGTAATCGTCCGGCAAATCGTTAAGCGCCACCACGGCGATCTGCCCGAGCAGCCCGTTTTGCGTCGCGAGTCCCATGGAAAATACACCGCTCAAATAATTCTGCGCGTCGGCCAATTCGGATTCCGGAACCGGAATGGAACGCAGCTTGTCCATCTCATAGAAGATTTCTGAGAGTGACGCGGCAACTACATCGTTTCGCACTGCCGCCGAAACCGAAAAGTATCCGTGCTGCCGCAACGCGGTCACGCCGCTCCGCGGACTGTACGTATAACCCTTATCCTCGCGGATGTTCATCACCAGCCGCGAATTGAACGCTCCGCCGTATAAGCTGTTCGTCAGGCCGAGCTTTATCCAATCGGCGTGCCTCCGAGTAATGGCGTGGCACCCCGCGAGAATTTGCGCCTGCACCGCGCCGGGCAAATGCACGAGATATACTCGCCGCCCACGCGGATTCGCCGGTGCAGCGAATGTTTTTATCGCTGGCTGCTTCCCCCGCCACGCGCCGAAAACTTTTTCAGCGGTTTTCAGCATCGCGTCCGGCTGAAAATCGCCGACGAGCAGCAGCAAACCGTTCTCTGGGGAGTAATAATCGCGGTAGACCGCGATCAAATCATCGCGTTTGTACGCCGCAACCTGCTCTTCGTTCGGCGACACTTGTGCGTAAGGATGAGCGCCGAACAATACTTTGCGCAGCCGCTCGCTTGCTAGGAATCCCGGCTGCGTCCGCTCCAGTTTCACCTCTTCGAGTTTCTGCCGCCGTTCGCGCTCAAACTCTGCTTCTGGAAACGCCGCTTCTCGCGCCAGTTCGTCGACCAACCCGAGAAGCGGCTCCGCAAACTCACTAAGTCCGGCAAAAGAAATCGCGCTCGTATCCGAACCTGCGCTGGTCGCGAGATCCGCGCCAATGCGCCGCAGATCTTCTTCGATCTGCCTGCTGGCGCGCTTCGTCGTGCCCGTTCGTACCACGGCAGCCGTGATCTCCGCGAGTCCCGGTCCGCGTTCGATGGCCGCGAGGTTCCCGGACCGGAAATACAGGTCGCCATGGAATTTCGGAATCGTGTGTGATTCTACAAGAATCACTTCCAGCCCATTGGAGAGCCGCGCCCTTTTTCGATTCGGCCAAGTGACTTGTCGTTCGGCGGATAGCGCCGGCACCGCATCGTTTACTTCCACCGCTCGCGTGGCCATTACGCTGCCTCCTTTTTGTCCGCCGATGCGGGCGCGCCGGCCGCCGCAGGCAGCCGGAACACGATCGCGCGCTTTTCATTGCGCAAGTATTTCTTCGCTGCCGCCTGAATTTCTTCGCTCTTCACCGAAAGAAAACCATCGAGCACGGTATTCACGAGTTGCGGCTCGCCATCAAAGAGCGTGAAGCACGCGAGCAGATGCATCAGTCCATATCGCGGCATGCCTCCGTGGCCACCCTCTAGAAGCGAAAAATAATCCGATTGCCATTTCACTTTCAATTGCGCGAGTTCGTCCTCGCTGGTGCCTTTCTCCCGAATTTCGCGGATCACTTCATCAAATGCGGCCAGCGCCTGTTCGCTCGAATACTCCGGCTTATGGACGATTCTAGTCACCATCTGCGTTGGCCCGTTGTAGCCGAAAATATCTTCGATTCCTCCGTCTAGTTCCACGGCCACTTGTTTTTCCAGTACGAGTTCGCGATAGAGCTTTCCCGCGCGCCCGCCGTGCAGTGCTTGGTCGAGCAGCGCCATCGCGCACCAATCGGTGGTCCGCCGTTCCGGCACGACGTAGCCGATGGCCATCGCAGGCAGCGTTCCGAACTTTTCTTCAACGTGACCACGGCGCTCCTCGGCCTGCAGAGGCTCGCTAGGATCCGCAAAAGGCGGCGCCGCGCCGGCAGGAATATCGGCGAACAGTTTTTTTGCCAGGGCAAATCCTTCTTCAGGTTTTACGTCACCTAGCATCAGCAAGACTGCGTTGTTCGGAACGTAGTAGGTCTTGAAGAAAGCCTGCACGTCGGCGAGGTCCGCGGCATCGAGGTCTTTAAAGTCACCGTAGAAATTGTGCGAATTCGCCCAATTGCGAAACGCCACGGGAGGCAGGTCCAGCCAGGGAAAACCGCCATAGGGCTGGTTCAGCACATTCACGCGTACTTCTTCCTTCACAACGTCGCGCTGGTTCCGCAGGTTTTCGTCGTCGACCTTCAGCGCGCGCATGCGGTCCGCTTCGAGCCATAGCACCCGTTCGAGCGCGTTCGACGGCACGGCTTCGTAATAATTCGTCACGTCGTAGTGCGTCGACCCGTTGAGCACGCCGCCGCTCGAATTTATGAGTTTGATGTGCTGCATTTTCGGCGCGTTCGCCGAGCCTTGAAACATCATGTGCTCGAAGAGGTGCGCGAAGCCGCTGCGTCCGCGCGGCTCCAGGCGAAACCCAATCTTGTAGTACACACCCACCGTTACCACCGGCGCGGTCGTGTTGGGCGCGATGACTACTTTCAACCCGTTGGCAAGTGTCGTGCTCTCAATTGCAATCTGCAGTTGCTTCACGCTTTTCCACCTCTCGCCTTCATTATTGTTTTCTTGTTTACGGCAACTTTATCCAGTTCCGCCAACATCCCCGCGGAATCCTGCGCAAGAACCAGCGCGGCTAAACGGTTCACCGCTTCGTAAGTCTCCGCAAACTCGGGCGGCAAATCCTTCATCGCCTCCAGGTGCACCGCCACAACGCCATAGTCTCTGCGCGAAAGAGGCCCCGTCCAAGCCGCGCGTGGCCCCAGCCTTTCAAAGTTTTCAAGCACCTGCCGCGTAAGCGGCAGCAGCGCGCTCATCGCTTCGCGCCGTTTCATCCCGGCCGCCGTCATCAGCCGCGTGGCCGCTTCCAGCAGTGCAAGGACATTTCCCGCAGCCAGCGCTCCCGCCGCGTGATACAGCGGTTTCTTTGCACCATCGATGTGCACAGGAACGGCGCCGAAAGCGCGCGCAATTTGCCGGGCCATGCGCACTGCGGCGGTATCGCCCTCGATCGCAAAAACTTTTCCTTCAAGCGGCGGAACCCCAACTCCGCTAAACGTCTGCAAGGGATGCATCGAGCCGACTGCCGCCCCGCACTTCTTCACGGGGTCGAGGACGCGCGAACTCAGTGCTCCGCTCGAGTGCAAAACCACCTTGCCGCGCAATTCCTCCGCCCCGATGCGCGCCAATTCCTCGGCAACTTCCGCCACGGAGCGGTCCGGCGTGGTCACCAGGATGAGCTGCGCAGCAACCACCTGCCGGGTAAGGAAAGCGTGCGCGTGCCCGGCTCCGATAAAGCGCACGACCTTACGTGCGCTGGTCGCACTGCGCGTCACTACCGCGCCGATCGTCCATCCCAACTCCCGCAAGCGCCGTCCCAGCGCGCGTCCCACGCGCCCAGCCCCGATGATCGAAAGGCTACCCGGCATTACATGTTAGGATAACCTGAGCGCGTCACTCGATACCAATTTTGATGCACACTTTTGGACTTGTTGCTTTCTTTTTGATTGCTGCCTTCTGGGTGTTCCACGGACTGCGAACCGCGTATGGCACAACGAAACTCCCCTGGGTCAAGGATTTTAAGCCGGCTGAAGACTCCGCGTGCCCGACTATTTCACTCATTTTCGCCGCGCGCGACGAGGAAGAAAAACTTCCCGCGGCGCTTCGGACTCTGGCGGCGCTTGATTATCCACATTTGGAAATCATTGCGGTCGACGACCGTTCACTAGACGCCACAGGGCGCATGATCGACGGATTCGCCGCCGCGCATCAGCGTTTTCGCGCTGTGCACATTCTGGAACTTCCCCCTGGCTGGCTCGGCAAGCCGCACGCACTACTAAAGGCGTATGAAGCTTCGACCGGTGAATGGCTTCTCTTCACCGATGCCGATGTGCGATTCACACCGGATGCTTTGCGGCGAGCCGTCGAGCTCGCAAAAGAACGCAATCTCGATCACCTCACGCTCATTGGCGATGTTGAAATGCACGGCTTCTGGGAGACAACCTTGATCTCTTTCTTTGGTCTCGCGTTTTGTCTCTCGACGGACGTCTATCGAGTAAGCAATCCGAATTCGCGCGCATACGTTGGAGTGGGAGCATTTCAGTTGCTGCGGCGGAGCACCTACGAAACGATTGGCACGCACCGGCGTTTGGCGATGGAAGTTGTGGACGACATGAAGCTCGGAAAACTCGTGAAGCGATCCGGTTTTCGCTCTTGCGTGGGAATCGCACAGGAATATGTTTCGGTGCGCTGGCATGCGGGAGCGCGAAACGTGATACGCGGCGTGACGAAAAACTTCTTTGCGGCCTTCGGCTACAATATCGCGTTTGCGGCGGTGGCCGTCGCGGGAATGCTTCTGTTGAACGTAGTTCCCTTTATTGCCGTATTCACAGGGCATGGATGGATCCGGCTTTTTTCCGCGATTGCCGTGGCTGTAGCGCTTTCGATGCATGGCAGCGTGGAAGTGGTGAACAGGGTTTCGCCGCTTTACGCGTTGACGCATCCCATTGGCGCCATTCTGTTTTGCTACATGATCGTGCGCTCCGCGGCGGTGACGCTGTGGCAGGGCGGAGTGACGTGGCGCGGCACGTTCTATCCACTGAAAGAATTGAAACGCGGGGTTGTTTAACGGCCTCGTTCACGGGCCCATTTAGGCGGCGTGGTCCAGCGACTCTGTCTAGTTGGCGGGTTCAGCCGTGGGGGCTGTCTCGATCGCGAATAGGCCTGATACATCCTTTTGCTTTAGGGAGCGTATGCGGTCGCGCAATTGCGCGGCGCGTTCGAACTCGAACTTTTTGGCGGCTTCGCGCATTTGCGTTTCCAGTTGTTGCAGCATTTGCGAAAGTTGCAGTTCGTTCTTGATCTTGGAGGTGGCCAAATCGAGTTCGGTGTCGTCGGTTGGGACGGTCAGGTAATCGGCTTCGACAATTCGCGCGAGGTCCATGTCCACCGACTTGATGATGGACATCGGCGTGATGTTATTTTCAGTGTTGTATTCGAGTTGCTTTGTGCGGCGGCGGTTTGTTTCGTCGATGGCCTGATTCATCGAGCCGGTGCGGCGATCAGCGTAGAGAATTGCCCGGCCTTCGATGTGGCGCGCGCAGCGACCCATGGTTTGAATCAGCGACGTGGCGCTTCGCAAATAGCCTTCTTTGTCGGCATCGAGAATGGCGACCATCGATACTTCCGGCAGATCCAAGCCTTCGCGCAGCAAGTTGATGCCGATCAGGACATCGAATTCTCCGCGCCGCAAATCGCGCAGGATTTTGATGCGGTCGAGAGTTTCGATTTCGGAATGTAGATAGCGGCAGCGCACGCCGACTTCCGTGAAATACTCGGACAAATCCTCAGCCATGCGCTTGGTTAGCGTAGTCACCAGGACGCGCTCGTTTTTCTCCGCGCGCTTGCGAATTTCTTCTAGAAGATCGTCTACTTGGCCCTTCACCGGACGAATCTCGACTTGCGGATCGACGAGGCCCGTAGGGCGAATTACCTGCTCGACCACCACTCCGCCTGACTTCGTCAGCTCGTACGGGCCGGGCGTGGCGGAGACGTAGATAACCTGATTCATGCGGTGTTCGAACTCTTCAAATGTCAGCGGCCGGTTGTCCAGGGCGGAAGGCATGCGGAATCCGTAATCGACGAGCGTTTGTTTGCGCGCGCGGTCTCCGTTAAACATGCCGCGCACCTGGCCCACGGTCTGGTGGGATTCATCGATGAACATCAGGAAATCTTGCGGGACGTAATCGAGCAAAGTCGGCGGGGCCTCGCCAGGCAAGCGGCCGCTGAGGTGCCGCGAATAATTTTCGACGCCATGGCAGTAGCCGATGGTGCGCATCATCTCGATGTCAAACATGGTGCGCTGCACGACCCGCTGCGCTTCGACAAACTTTCCCTGTTTCTCGAGTTCTTTTTTCCACCACCAGAGCTCTTCCTGAATCGTGACAATGGCGCGGTCGCGCTGTTCCTGGGGCATCACGTAGTGGGTTTTGGGAAAAATCGTCACACGCGGCAGATCCTCGTGGCCGCTCCTGACCTCACCGGTGAGCGGATCGATCTGACGAATCTTGTCGATCTCCTCGCCCCACATTTCGAACCGGAAGCCGTCGTCTTGATACGGCGGATAAATCTCGATCATGTCGCCGCGGACGCGAAAAGTGCCGCGACGCAAGTCCTCAGAACGTTCATATTGAATATCGACGAGCCTACGGAGAAGGGCTTCACGCGAAGTATGCTGGCCTTTCTCAAGTGTGATAAGCATGCCGTAATACGCTTCCGGCGAACCGATGCCGTAGATACAAGAAACCGAAGCGACGATGATGACATCGCGGCGTTCGAAGAGAGAGCGGGTGGCGCTCATGCGCAGCTTGTCGAGCTCGTCGTTGATGGTCGCTTCCTTGTCGATATAAATGTCAGCCGAGGGGACGTACGCCTCGGGTTGGTAAAAATCGTAGTAGCTGACGAAATATTCGACGGCGTTTTCCGGGAAAAATGATTTGAACTCGTGATAAAGCTGCGCGGCGAGCGTTTTGTTGTGCGCAAGAACAAGGGCGGGCCGGTTGCAGGCTTCAATCAGCTTGGCGACCGTGAATGTTTTTCCGGAACCGGTCACGCCGAGGAGTACCTGGTGCTTCTCACCACCGTCGACACCGCGAGTAAGCTGTTCGATGGCCGCGGGCTGATCACCGCGTGGCTGATAGTTGCTGCGCAGCTTGAAGTTCATGGAAGGAGCTCCCGGCACGAATTTCGGCAACTGCCGAAACCTTTATTATACTCCTCGATGCAAATCGGGACGGTTTGGCCAGAGCGGCCGATCGGTGGGGGGTGGCGGGGTGCAACTACCAACTGTCTCCGCCGCTGCGCGGCGGCCAGACTCCTAAGGCGCGGCGTACTAGAGCGATTTGCCCGACGTGGTAACTATTGTGGGCTAATATTTGCCAAAGAATAGCGCGTACGGTGGATGTGCGCGTTTCCTGGTTTGCGTGCATCGGGGGAACTTCCCGATCCAACTCGAGGGAATCACTCTCCGCCATGGCAGCTAAAATGCCAATCAAATCGGCGAATCGGGCGCAATCTTTTTTCCATTCAGCCTCGCTGATCAGGGCGCTATCCTTCGGCCAGCTTTCCGCCGCGTGGTCCGGGTAGGGTGGTTTTTCTCCATGGATTCTCTCGAGTTCATAGCCGTTCCAGAAATTGACGTGCCACACAATTTGCCAGACAGAGTGCGGTAGATTTTCCGCGCGGCGTCCCGCCCATTCCGCGGTGAGATCTTCAACGCATGCCAGCGGATTTACGTGCGCGCCCCTTCCATAGAGAAGCTCGATGAGGGTGCGTTCCGGCATAGCCATTTTCCTCGAAAGAGAACTTTGATTATCCGTCACGGATGATTGGCGGGAGTCTCCGCAAGCAGCAGCACTTGCGCATGGCTCTCCGCCTCGATCGTATAGTGCACGCGATTCGAACCATCCGTTTTCGCGACGATAACGTTCATCGATTGGTTCGCGTCTTCGGTCGCACGCACGACCAAACCCGTCTTCACCGAGATGTAGGTGATAGTCTCGTTTTTGCCTTTGGCATTTCCCATGGTACGCAGGTCGTGCAGCTTGTAATCCTCAGGAGTGGCGTCTTTTTGGGACGACTTCTGTTTGAGGATTGCGGTTGTTAAAATCACGGCGCATTTTTCCTGGGCTTGCTCTAGAGCGGCGAGGTCGCCTTGCGGCGTAATTTTCATGGCGCCACAAGGCGCGTCGTTCACGTATTCCGACTCTTTTTCCCAGGAGAGGCCGCTCAGCAGCGCACCAGAAATCGGCTCCTCCCCTTTCCACTTCTCCCCCGGCTTTATGCCTTTCTCCGGGAACGACCCGCCGCCTCCAAAGCGCGCCACCCATTCTTGCCAGGCGGCTTGCTCCTCGGCGGGAAGTCTATCGAGTCCTTCGATGTCGGTAACCTGTCCGTCTCCATGAAGAGTGAAGGCGACGGTCTTTTCGCGCTTGGCGGATTTTCTAGCAGCGTTCGGGTTCTCTGAGCCGCTGGTTCTAGCGTTGGCGTCCGAAGCCGCGGGATTCAAGGCCACGACCTCCGGTTCAACGATTTGCGAGCGGAGACGCGCCGCGGTCCTCCCGGAATCAACACGCAAGTCTTCCACCTCGACCAGCAAGAGAAAACTCGCGTTGGTCTGGCCCCCGGTCGGGGCCATCGGCGCGGCGACGGCGCTTTCCGTATTGGTGTTCGTCGTCGAGCGATAGCCAATTTGATAGTGCATAGACTGGCCGACGATGAGTTTGGGGGAAAGTACGACGCGGTCTGCGCTATCGCGCGCTGCGCACGGAATCGCAATCGAAACCAGGCAGCCAAGGAGAAATCGTAGCAATTTATTCATGGCAGGCACACAACCGGGCATCATTTCTCAGGCGATTTGAAATGCTTGTCGAAGAACTCGATGGTTGCGTGATACGCGGCCAGCCAGGTTCGGTGTAAAAGGAAGTCGTGAATTTCATCGGGAAAAACCAGTTGCTCAAACTCGACGCCTTGTTTTCGCAAGGCCTCGGCCAGGTCCACCGTTTCAGCAAATGGAACGTTGCGGTCGTCGTCGCCCTGAATCAAGAGTACCGGGGAACGCCAGGTGCTGACGGAAGAAAGCGGCGACGATTCCCAGGCGAGCCTTGCGGCATCGGGGCGGTCTGCGGCCTTGTACGAAGAGGCGAACGTGGGAATCTCGGTGTTCCAGTCGTGAACGCCGTGCATGTCGACTCCCGCAGCGAAGAGATCGGAGGAGCGAGCGAGACCGAGAGCCGTCAGATAGCCGCCGTAGCTGCCGCCCCACAAGCCGAGGCGGGCCGGATCTACGTCCGGACGCGAGCGCAGATAAAGGCCGGCGCCTTCGACGTCGTTGAACTCACTGGCGCCGGCTGCGCCGTAATTGAGTGCCTCGCGAAAATTGAGGCCGTAGCCGATTCCGCTGCGATAGTTCACGGCTAGTACGATGTAGCCGCGGCTCGCGAGATACTGATTCATGGCGTAGGCGTTGCTGTAGTAGAACATGTAATGCCAGCCGAGAAGCATCTGTCGGCGCGAACCGCCGTGAAAAAAGCAGAGTGCGGGATGGCGCGCACCATCGGCGGCATTGGGCGGGAGAAAGAGCTGGGCGTGAATTTGCATGCCATCGACGGAAGAGAGCATCACCGGTTGCGGCGCAACCATGGCCTTGGCGGGGAAATCCGCCGGGAGTGATTCCGGCGCGAGGTCGCTGATTTCGCCTTTGCTAGTCACAAGTGCTGGACGCATCGTGGTATGCGCGTCGGAACGCAGAATCAAAACCGTTTTATTGTCGCTCGCGAGAACGGGCGCAGTTTCGATCCCGCCGCCTGACGTCACGGCTTCGGGATGTTCGCTGGTGGCTGAAACTTTCCAAACGTGGCGACGGTCAATGTCATCCTGGTTCGAAGAATAGACAATTGTTTGACGGTTTGCGCTGGCCGAGACAAATTCCACTTCAAAATTTCCCGGCGTGAGGAGCTTTGCGGCTCCGCCGATTGTGGAAGCGGACCACAAGTGAATCCATCCGCCGCGCTCCCAGGGAAAAACGATGCGGTCGCCAGCCGCCCAAATCAGCTGGTTTTCGGCGACAACTTGATGAAAGACACTGCCGCTGCCTGGTTCGGCGTGCCAAATTTCCTGCCCTTTACCGCCAGAGGCATCGGCGATTCGAATGGACCATGGCTGGCCTTCGCGTTCTGGACTGAACGGAAGTCTGCCTTTTGCGACGGCGATGCGAAGAAAGGCGATTCTGCGGCTGTCCGGCGACCATGCGGCTTGGCTGTCCGTGTCCACGCTTGGATCCAGATAAATCAGCGATTTCGCCCGAACGTCGTACACGCCGATGAAGCCGTGATCTCCGCGGCGGCTCAGAAACGCGAGCTTCGAGCCATCCGGCGACCAGCGCAGCTCGCTTGCTCCTCCATTCGAATGAATCAATTGCTCGGCTTTTTCGCTGCCATCCAGCTTCGCCAGCCACACTTGCGTCTTGAAGATGAACGCAACAGCGCCTCCCTGAGGGGAAACTGCCGGCGAGTGGCCTTCGGCAAGTTTTTTCGGTGCGCCGCCGTTCAGCGAAACAGCCCAAATGTCTTGCTCGACTCCTTGCGGCGAATTCTGCGGATTGGGATACGCGCCGTTCGGGAATTCGAGATCGCCGCCGCGAGTGTAGACCATCGTTTCCGCATCCGGCGCCCAACTGATATCGCCCAGGTCCTGGCCGTCATCCTCCTTGTAAGAGGTGAGCTGGCGCGACTTGTAGCTTCCGTCCGGCGCGGGTTCCGAAGTCCAAAGATTCCGTACACCTAATGCGCTGAAGACCCACGCCACGCGGCCCTTGGCGGGCGCGGCGGTCAACTCCGTCGGAAACGGTGCGCTCAGAAATTGCTCGAGCGTGGGCGATTTTTGCGCTTCGATCGCCGGGGAAAACATCAGCGCTGCAAGGATTACTAACGATGCAATTCGTTTCATCAACGGCCTCCACTTAGCCGAGGGCCTTGCCGTTCATTTCAGCTTTCTCAAAACTTAGTCCGCAGGCTGAGGCCTGGCCGCCTTTTCAACGGAGACGCGCGGCCCGTCCAGCGGCCCGGAAATCTTCAGAACGTGCCCGGCTTCATTGGTTCCGATCGTGCGGGGGCGCCGTTTTCCGGCGCCGAACGTCTCGATCGTCAGGTCCGCATCACGCGCGAAACTCACCGTGCCCTGCAACGAAGTTTGCTCCTCGCCGGAGTCCAGCTTCAAACGCTCGATGCTGACTTCGCGGTTGCGCATCGTAAACGTCCCTTGGCCAGTTGTCCACCGCGACGTGCCGGTGTGTGGCGCGCCGTCGGCAACGCTGGCGCTCACATCCCAGCCGCGAAATTCCGCGTTTTTCAGCTGGACTTCTCCACCCCCAGCAAGCTTTTCTAAGAGTTCGTCGCGCCCCACGCCTTCCGTCTCGATGTGCACCACGCCCGAGGCCAACCCTGCGAGCCGCTCCGTGAATCGCTCCGGCGCGGGGATCTCTGCCAGATTCACACGATCGAGCTTCGCGGTAACATCATATTTCGGAAGAGGCGCAAACCTCGCATGAATCTGAGCATGCACCGTGCCGGCAGCCCACTGCGCATCCGCTTCCCGAACGTCGAGCTGCAGATCGTGCAAAGTCCCCTCCGCGTGAACATTTGCGAGCTTTAGCTTTTCGACCGTCAATTCGCCAATATTCAGGTCGCCTTCGGCATTCATTTGACGAACGAGCTCGCTTGCGGCGGGGCTCGGCGACGATCCGCCGAGTAGCGATGGCAGCAACCTCTCGAGCCAGTTTGGACGCGCGCGTGGGCCAACCCAACGGTCCAACTCGGCGGCGTTCATACGGTCTGCGGTTAAGTTGAAATTCCATTTTGGGCGGTCCTGGCCGTCGGCAGTATCATTTTCCGTGATCGAACCTGACCAAGTGCCGCCGAATCCCTCGACCTTAGTCATGTCTACGGAGCGCAGTCCGTCTTTCCAATTCAGAGTGCTTTCTTGAACCGCAAGAGGCTGGTTCAGTCCCGCGACCGCGAGTTTCGTTTTGTTAAAAAGAACCCTGCCGTTCCAGCGGCCGCTCGAAATCTTTTGCCATTCCCATCGCGCTACGGCGAGTGCGTCCCCGGTGAGCTCCCATCCGTGATTTATCGGCCGCCCAAAGGCCGCAGCGGCCTTCAACACCTCTTCGACTCTGCGCACGTGGCCTTCAATGCTAATGCTGCCCGTTCGCGCGTTTAGATCCTGATTGAGCGTGATGTCCGCGGCGTTATCCATCAACGTGGCCATGCGCCGCTTCTTAGGTGCGATAACGTCGCGGGTGGCGCCGCCAAGAGCAACGCGGACCGGTTCAGACACAAGCAGGTTTCGCTCGCGTCCAAGGCGCACGGGACCGATGTGTACGGGCATCTTCAAACCCGGCACTCTCACAACACCGCCGTTGCTGGAGAACGCAGCGGATTGGAGTTCCCACGGCCAGCCGCGCAGGGTCATCGCGCCGGTGAAAAATTGCTCCACCGAGATTCCATCGTCGACACCCGGATGAAACGCTCTGTACCAAGCGAGCAAATCCGTTGCCTGAATTCCCGAGGAATCCAGACGCACCTCGAAGCCAGGTGTCGGCCCGGTTACGTAATTTACCGCGCCTCGCAGATTCGAACGCGGGCCTTCGATGGTAACTTCTTCGGCGCGCACGCTTCCCGCGGCCACGTTCCAGTGGCCTTTGACGCCCAATTTTAGGCGGGGATTGTCGGTTCGCTCAATCAAATCCCAACGATGGATTCGCGCCGCGCTGGCTTCCACGGAAAAAGTCCACTGACCTATCGTCGTTTCAGCCGGTGAGCCCGACGAGGCCTCCGATGCGCCACTCTTCAGCGAGCCGTCCAGAGTAAGCACCCCGCGCATGCCGTAGTCGCGTCCGCGCAGCAGCCGGAACAAATCCGCGAGCGAAACGGCTTCCCAGTGCACTGTTAATTGCGCAGGCTGCAGGCGCGCCGATGTACCGGCGACGTCGCCTTCGACTTTTACGGTTCCCGTGGATTGCAGCTCCACCCCGCTGCGCCACGGTTGCGCCTCAAGACGCAGTTGCCAGCGCCCTGGAGCAACCTGATCCACATTTCCAGAGACGCCCGTCAGCGCGAAAGGAAGCTTTTCGTCCGTATTTTTGAAATTGACGCGTCCGTCGTCGAAATCGATTTTCAGTAGACGGTTGACCGGGGCGATGGCCGACGGGGGGCCGTAGACGCGCGCCGCCGGTTGCGATTTCGCCGGCGGCAGCCACTGTTCCAAGTTCCATCTTCCCTGGTTGTTGCGCACCAGGATCAAACTTGGCCTGCCGAGCGAAAGTGTTCCGAATTCGAAATGACCTCGGAGCAGGCCACTCCATCGCAGTCCAGCAGACAAGCTCTCCGAGCGCAAAAAATATTCGTTACCGAAGGCGGGGTCTTCTCCAACCGACACTTGCTCTGCATCCAGCCGGGGAGCGGGCAAAAGCTGCACCGCAAAATGTCCCACCTCTACCGGACGGCCGAAAGCCTTCTCCAACTGCGCGGTCAAGTATGCGTGCATGCGGTGCGTGCGGACCAGCAACGACACCCCAATCTGTATGGCCACTAGCAGCGCCACGATCGTAAGCGCCAGCTTCCACCACTTGCGCAGCATTTTCATGTTGTCCGGAAGTTTCGCAGACTGGCCTGTAAATGAAAAGCAACGGTAAGCCGGACTGCGGTCTGCCTTTGTTTCGTTCCAGCGGCCAGCTTTCCTGGACCTTTTTCAAAGAAAACGTGTCAGAGAGAACCCGCAGTCCTTAGTGCACCGTGTGCAGCATGCGGCCCCAACGTGTCCGCGCGGGAAGATGAGCGAGCGTGTCGAAAACGCCAACAAGACGCTGGAGAAAAGTGGATTGCGTGTAGTCGTTGCTCGTGGCGTCCACGGACCAATAAATCAGAAAAGGACGGCCCATCACCGCGCTGCGATCTACGAAGCCCCAGTAGCGGCTGTCCGAGCTGCGGTCGCGGTTGTCGCCCATGGCAAATAATTTTCCGGGCGGGACGATGATTTCGTCGCCCTGCATGTAGCTACGAAGCGTTTCCCTCCAGCCTGATTCCGGAACAACTTGCGGGGAAATCAGCATGCCCTTTAGGGGCGGGAAGGAGTAATTGAAGTTGTCATAAGGGGCCATGGGGTCGTGAACGACGTACGGCTCGTTCAGCGGCTTTCCGTTGACGTACATCTGCTGATCGACGAGTTTGAGGCGATCGCCGGGAAGACCAATGACTCTTTTCACAAAATGCTGATGGTCAGCGTAGGGGTATTTAAAGACGATGATGTCGCCGCGCTCCAGCGGACGGTAGGGGAGCAGCTTCTCATACCATGCTCCGCTGCCGCCGAAGATGAACTTATTTACGAGGAGATGGTCGCCAATCAGCAGCGTTCCCTCCATCGAAGCGGAGGGAATCTTGAATGCCTGAACGACGAAGCTGGTCCCAAAGAGCGCGAGGAGCACGGTCACCAGCAACGATTCCAGGTATTCGGAAATCGTCGTGGGATCCTCGTGAGGCTCCTCTTTTTTCGGCTCTACCGGGGCAACCGGATCTACCGGCTCTTCGACCTTCAGCGCAGTTTCTTCCGACATTCGCTCTCAACCTTTCTGTTCCGCCCGCACGTTAAACCTTTTCCAGAAGCTCCATCGCGCTTTGCGCCGCTCGCTGCTCCGCTTCTTTCTTGGTGCTGCCCTCGCCGCTGGCCATTCGTTCTCCGTTAATCCAAACTTCCACCTGGAAGATTTTCTGATGATCAGGACCGCTTTCGCCTGACAGCCGGTATTCGGCAGGCGGCTCTCCACGCCCCTGCAAAAACTCTTGCAGCGCGGACTTGCGGTCTGAGTCCGCGATGCGCTCGCCGCGCTCTTCAAGGGCTTGTTCGAATAACAAGCGCCTAAGCATCTCGCGCGCAGCTCCCAGCCCGGAGTCCATATAAACCGCGGCGACCACCGACTCGAAAGCATCCGCCAGGAGCGTTGGCTTCTCCCGGCCACCCGACTTTTCTTCGCCGCGCCCGAGCCGCAAATGTTCTCCGAGCCTGATGCGCCGAGCTACAATTTCGAGAGAATGCGCATTGACAATTCGCGCGCGGCTCTTCGAGAGCTGGCCCTCGCTCCACTCGGGAAATGACTCGAGAAGATATTCCCGGGCCAGCAATTCCAGAACGGCGTCCCCCAGGAATTCCAGCCTCTCATTGTCCTGGATGGCGCCCGCTTCGGCGGATTCTTGTTTGTGCTCGGCACGCAATTCCGGCGCAGCGGAGCTGTGCGTCAAAGCGCGCTCGAGGAGTTCCGGCTTTTTAAACCGATAACCGAGCCGCTCCTCGAGTTGCTCTGCGTCACTCTGGATCATTTCCTTGAACAGTGCGTCCTTGAACAGTCCGTGCGCGTCCAGTGGCCATGATTATTTCGGCGCGCTCAATTGCGTGGCGCCCAGCTTTTTCGCCTCATCGGCGCCGTTCTTGCACGTCGGCTGCAAACCGCCGGGTATGGCCGCGCACTTGCTGAACGCCGCCACCGCGGCATCAAAATGTGAAGTCTTCTCTTCCGCGATGGCCAAGATGTAGAAGTTTACGGGATCGGCCTCAGGATTCGGATCAACTTTCGTGGACTCCTCAAATTCCGGAATGGCATCGTCATACTTGCCTCGACGGAAATAGACGAGTCCCAGCCCGCTATGGGCCATCGCCAGCGTCTGGTTTTTGGCGAGACTGAATTGTGCATCCGTCATCGCATCCGGCTTGGGAATCGTGGGAGTGAGCTCGATGGCGGACTTGGAAAACTTTTCCGCTTTTTCCAGCTGCTGGGCGGCATTAGGCATGGCCGAGTTCCATGCCCGCGGCAGCGTCTGCCCGAGGATCGCTAGAGTTTGCACATCGTTGGGAGCCAGCGCAACATCCTTCTCCCCCGCGTCTTGCATTTTCTGAATATCATTGGCCCCAAGATAAAGCTTAACGAGCGTCGAATACACCGGAGCGAGATAGCGGCTCTGCGGGTATTTCTGCACAAACGCTTCGCCGGCTTGAGTTTTCTTGGCCCCATCGGTCAGGGGAATGCTATCGAACGCTTTGAACGCGGCATCTTCTTCCGCGTTTACCGGAGGCGGTGGCGCATCCAGCGTCAGCGTGTTCGCCTTGTCTTTGTCGGACTGCTGCGGCGTCGGCGGCGAACTTTGGCCACTCTGACTGCTTTGGCCGCTGCCGGTCTGCGCCGCGGCCCCAATGCATCCCAATAGGAGCAATGCTGCAAAAGCCCCCACTTCTATGAACTTCAGCCACGTCCGCCTCATCTCCTGCCTCCTGTGCTTCTTCAAGTCGTCACTCAAGTCCTCAGGCTCGAGTCTCTTGTTTCTCCCGAGGTTCTCTTCCCTGTCGGTCCTAAATCTAAGGCCGCTCCACTGGTTTCTCAAGGTTGACAGCTTCGAGGCCCTTTTGCGCGGCCTGCCGTGCAAGGCCCGGTCCCCCTGGCACGGCGAGTGCGGCTTGGAACTCGCTTTTTGCGAGGCCCTGCCGCCCTTCGTCATCATAAATCCGCGCCAGGTAAACGTGCGACCACGTCAACACCATGGGGTCCTCGGTCGCTGCGTGCTCTCCCGTCGTCAGTCTGCCAAAAACTTCTTTCGCGCGCGGGCCATCGTGATCGAGCAGCGCCACCAATCCCAAACCGTACCAGGCGCGGATCTGGTCCGGATATCTGGCCAACACTTTTTGAAAGGATAGCTCCGCGGCTCGCGGATTCTTCTCGGCGATTCGCCGCTCGCCATCTGTCAGCGCTGCGATCGCATCGGCATCATTGGGCACTGTCGTTGGCTGGGCTACTTTGTGCCGGGTCACTTCTTCACTGGCCGGATCGTCCGCGTTCTGCCCGCGGTCCGCCGATGCAAACTGAATTCCTTCTATGCGCTTGGCTTCTGCCGGCAAATTGATCCCTCTTACCAGATCGGGGAAATAAAGCGCCATCGACGGCTCGGAACTTTCGTACTTCGCGAGCCCGAGGAAGATCGGCCTTACCAGCAAGTAACCATCCCGGTCATCGCGGTCCATCGCCGCATCTCTTTCGCCGGGCGATAGCCGCTTCAGTTTTAACTCCACTGCTCGCACCAGGCACTCGGCGAAGTAGGACGAAAAATCATCTTTCAAATCCGGCGCCAAGCGGGGCGCCTGCGCGGCCTTCTCGTAAAGCTGACGTTTCACCGCCAGTACATGCGGATATTGCTGCGGGAGGGGATCGAGCAGAAAATGCAGGAAGGCGTGCCTGACGATGTCCGTCGGGATGTCATCAGAACCGCTCAGAACGATCGAGTAATGCTCGCCGGAATTCCGAACGTTTGTGATGCGTCCAACCAGAGGCTCGAGGATGATGGTAAATGTCCGCGGAGTCGTGGGATCCTGAAGCTGCCGGAGATAACCGGTAGTCACAAAAACGATTTGCGCCACTGGGTCGTGAACTTTTTCAATTTCCCGATTATAGATGGGCTGCAAATCTCTCCAGAGGCGCCCGATTTTTTGCTCTTCGTAATAGTTGGAGAGAATTTCGCTGAAGCCATCGAGCGCCAGCACTTCCGTCGGCAGGTCGTCTCGCCGAAGTGTTATCAGGAATTTAGGCGCGGGCCCGGAAAGCAGACCGAACCAGATGTAGCGGGAGAGCGTGGCCCCCGAGTCACGAACTACATGCTCCTTGTAAAATGCCCGAACGGCGTCTACCGCCGGCCCTTGCTGATGCTGCATCTGCTCTCGAAGACGGGCGCGCAACGGATGCCAGTTCGCCGCGCTCACATTTGATTCGAATCCCGCCGCCAGAAGCGCGCACATGGTCGTAAACATGGCTTCGCTGCCGTCCACCGTAATGTTAGTCGTTGGCGCCGTTCGTCGAGGTGCTGGGGGTAAGGGCATCTGCCCCTTCGCCGCTAGCGGCCCCAGCAGAAAGACTGCTGCGGCGCACAACCAGGCCAACACCATTCGCTGAAATTGTTTTGTCATGAACTCTGCCGCAGTTCTCGCTCGAGCTGACTAGCCTTGCCAACGATAGTTCAACCTACAAAGAGAGACAGAGGCCGAGCTCCGGCCTCCCAACATTCCCGCCAAGGTTCCCTGGGGCGCTCTCGCTCCTGTGGCATCCCTGCAGCATCTTTTCAATTTACAAGCGCACTCCCCATCCGTCAAGGAATCAGCAGCTGGCCCAAGCCGCTCACCATCCAACTCTTGCTACTCTGGGGAGCATCTGTTAAGTGTGAGGATGCGTCGACACCTGCCGCGGGATGGCTCGATTCTATGCGTTCCCTTCTCATGAAAAAAGCCGCGCTTTTCCTGCGTGTCGGTGTCCTGTCATGGGCTAGCCTGCCCTTGGCGCTCGACGGCCAATTCCTGCGCGGGCAGGCCTCTTCGACATCGCTCGATTCCGCCGCGCACCCTTCCTCCGAGCGGGATTCCCCTGCCGCGTCCGCTCCGTCCGGCAGGCTCCGCGTATCGCAAGAAGTTCAGCTTACGGGGGATTCCTCCTGGGTTGACACCGGCGTCGACGTGCGCACGGGCGAACACCTGGTGGTAACTGCGACGGGCAAACTGCGGTATGCCGATCAGCAGACCGACACCGCCCCACCCGGCATGGCCCGTGGCTTCAAAGATCTTCTTCGTATTCTGCCCTTGAACGGCGCGGGACGCGGCGCTGTCATTGGCCGCATCGGCGACCAAGACACCTCGCAGCCGTTTCTCATCGGCGCAAAACGTGACCTCGTCTCGCCTCTATCTGGCCGCCTCTCGATCGGCATCAATCAACTCAGCAGCGACACGGGCGATGGCACGTATTCGGTTCGTATCGAGATTTACCCCGCCGATGCCAACACCCACCTATACACCGCCAAGGCGGTGTCCTCCGTGCGCGGCGTCGGCGATGATCTCTTCTCCAAAATCCCGCGGCGCATCTCGGACAAAGCCGGGGATCCTGGCGACATGGTCAACTTCCTGATCATCGGGTCCCGGGACGCCATGGAAAAAATTTTTACCACCGCCGGATGGGTGAAGGTCGACGCCAACGTCAAAGAGACGGTCCTCAACGGCTTGCTTCTAAGCATGTCCAAGGAGTCCTATCTCACCATGCCGATGAGCCCACTCTATCTCTTCGGCCGCCAGCAGGACTACGGATGGGCCCACGCCGAACCCATCTCCGTAGTCGCTTCGCGCAATCACCTGCGTATTTGGAAGGCACCCTTCGACGTCCATGGCCGAACTCTCTGGGTGGGCGCCGCCACCCATGATATCGGCTTTGAAAAGGATCAACGCAACAACCGCCTGACGCACAAAATCGATCCGAACATCGACAGCGAGCGCGATTTTGTGGAAAAAACGCTGGCGTCCACGGGCCTGGTCGCGGAAGTGACTCACGTCCTCCCACCAAATCCAATCCAAGAGGCCAAAACCGCTACCGGTGGTAGTTTCCACTCCAACGGCCAGGTACTCGTCCTGAAACTCGGCGAACTCTCGCCGAGGTAGCGCGGACCTAGTAGGTCGTCCTGACTAGAACGCCCATGCCGCGAGCTACGAGTAATAAACGGTGCGCCGCGAAGCACTTTAAGCGTGCATGTAAATTATTACAACAACAAGACTTAACGGAAGATATAGGTTATTCGAACATGTTCAAAATAGTCCTTGACAACTGCCCGGAGCTCGCCTGTATAATTTGAACATGTTCAATACACCCACCGCGTCTCCCAAAGCCCAGCTCACCCGCTCCCACATTCTCTCCACCGCCCTGCGGGTCTTTCGTGAGCGCGGCCTCGAAGCCTCCACCATGCGCGAACTGGCCTCCGCCGCAGGCGCTTCCCTGGGGTCCGCCTACTACTACTTCCCCAGCAAGGAAGCCATCATCCAGGCCTACTATGACGACGTGCAGGCCGAACACGCTCGCAGGGTAGCCGCAGCCCTCGTCGAAACGCGCCTGGATCTCAAGGATCGCCTCGGCGCCGCGTTTCACTCCAAACTCGACATCCTCCAGGGTGACCGCAAGCTTCTTAGCGCGCTCTTTCGCTATTCGGGCGAGCCGCAGCACCCGCTGTCCGTACTGGGCCACGGCACGCGCAAGAATCGCCAGCAAAGCATGTCCGTTTTTCTTACCGCAATCGGTGACCAGCGCCTCCCCGACGACATTCGCGCGATTCTCCCCGCAGCCCTCTGGGCGCTGCACATGGGTATCCTTCTTTACTTCATCTACGACGATTCTCCCGAGCAGCAGCGCACGCGCCGATTGGTCGACGGTGTGCTTACCCTGCTGGTGCGCCTTCTTGCTCTAGTAAGGCTTTCGGTCCTAAAGCCCATCCGTGGCAGCCTCCTGGCGCTGCTGCAGGACTCCGGCCTTCTGCCGGAACCGGATTCCCCGCAAGTGCTCTTGATACAGGAGTCGCAACCATGACCAAAAACTCATCCAATCAACCGAAACCTACGCCGCAGCAGAATGGCTACAACCCAATCACCCTCGACGATGTACAAAGAACAGCTCAATCCACGGGCCCAGATTACCTCGGCGAGCTGCGCGGCCCGGCGGCCCGTTGTATCGCCGCTCCACTGTTGTTCTTCATCCTCGTGTTCAGCAACAGAGAACCTCTCGTTGCGCCCTTGACATTTCTGGTTCTCCTCGGCTGCCTCTTTATTCGCCTGGACGACCATCCTCGCCAGATCGCAGGCGTTCCATTGACGCTGGCTGCCATCAAGCTTTCTTTTCAAATGGTGTCGTTTTTGGACTCCCCCTCGCCCAGCGCCTTATCCTTCCGCGGGTTCTCGGACCCAGGATTTGTCTGGCTCCCAATGTTTTTCTCCATTTGCCTCGTCTTGATCCCGCGGCGAGACTCCGTCACCTACAGAATCATTCTCGCTGGCTCTTGTCTGCTCCTCGCGTCGGGACTTCTTCCGGGGGAGGGATTCGTTGCCGTCTTTTATTTGCTGGACACCACTCTTTTCCTCGCGATGGCCGTGGGAATATTCATCGATTTGAATTCTTACGTACGCCATGGTGTTCGGGCTGCTCACTAGGCCTGGGACTACTCGAGAGTGATCGTATTGCATGACAAACGGCGGCGCCTCGCACCTGGCAGGCGCCGCCGTTCTGTTCCCGATCAGGTTGATTCGAACCGGCAGTGTTTTGTTGCGCGGTTGTTGCCCGAGAACTCCACTCGCTCCCTCTGGCGCTTCTTCTCTCCGGCACATCGTGCTCATGGGCCTCGACGCATCCAGCTTGAGAGGCAAGTTGCCTGCTATTGGAGTATGATGGCCGCCGCCGAGAAACCATCGGCTGGCAAGTCACTAGCCCGGAGTCATCATGCCCGTCACCAAGCCAGCCAACGAACCAGCACGCCTCGCCGCACTCGAACGCTACGCCCTCCTCGATACCGACCCGGAAGAATCGTTCGATGATCTAACGCAGCTGGCCTCCTTCATCTGCAAAACTCCCATCGCACTGATTTCTTTGATCGACGACGATCGCCAATGGTTTAAATCGCGCGTAGGTCTCGCGGCTACGGAAACACCTCGAGAGGTCGCCTTTTGCTCCCACGCCATTCTGCAAAGAGATATTTTCGTAGTTCCCGACGCGTTAAAGGACGAGCGCTTCCGCGACAATCCGCTCGTCGTCCGAGACCCGCACATCCGCTTCTACGCCGGAGCGCCTCTTATCGACGAGGACGGCTACGCACTCGGCACGCTTTGTGTCATCGACCAAACTCCCCGCGAATTGACGACTGAACAGCGCGACGCTCTCAAATCGCTGAGCCGCTTGGTCCTGGCCCAGATGGAATTCCGCCGCAACCTGATCCTTTTAAAAGAAGTCCTAAGCGACCGCACCAAAGAAGAGCACGAGCGCGAGCAAGAGCTCCTAAAACTGCAGGCCACCCTGGTACGCGTCCTCGGCCTCCGTCACTCCGTCTCGCCCAAGTAGGAAATAGAGAGTGGCTCAGGGAGCCGGCCGGACCGTGTTCCACCGCCTTCCTCTCTCTGAACTCGGTGTCCCCCGCGCCCTCGGTCTAAGATTCAAATGTCGATTGCCAATCTGCCCTAAGCAGCGCCAACCGCCTGTCGCAACGCCTCGCGCGAAATATTTGCTCCGCTCACCACCAGCACAACGTTTTCGCCGAAGTCCGCTCCCGCCGCGAGCAAAGCTGCCGTGCTGGCCGCCCCCGCCGGCTCCGCCAAAACATGCTCCTCCACAAGCAAAATCTCAATCGCCTGTAACATCGCCTCCTCGCTTACAAGCACCACATCATCCACAAGCCTCTTCACGTCGCGCACATTCGCCGCATCCGGCGTCCGCGTAGCCAACCCATCCGCAATGGTGTCGCAAGTCTCCGTCTCCACCACACGATCTTCCTTCCAAGACCGGTAATACGCCGGCGCGCGTTCTGCCTGCACGCCGATAATCATCACCTGTGGCGCAAGCTGTTTCACCGCCGCCGCAATCCCACGAATGAGCGCGGTATCGCCCATGGGCACCACAATCGCGCTGGCCTCCGGCAGCTGCTCCAGAATCTCGCAACCAATCGTCCCCGGCCCCGCCGGCAAATCCACATCAGTAGCATCATTCAAAAAATAAACTCCAGGACTCTTCGCGTACTCGTCAGCCAGCTTAAACGCCGCCGCCAAATCCGTTCCGCCGCATTCCACAATCTCCGCCCCTAGCGAAGCAATCCTGCCCCGCTTCACGGGATTGCATCCCGCCGGCAAAAAAATCCGCGCCTTAACTCCAAACAGTTTCCCCGCATACGCCACCGCCGCCCCATGATTCCCCGTGCTTGACGCAACCACCTCCTCAACGCGCCCGCGCGTCAAGCGCGTCGCCAAAGCCCACAAAGCCCCCCGCACCTTGAACGACCCGGTAGGCAACTCCACCTCCAACTTCAACCAAACGCGCTTCCCGAGCCTCTCACTTAAAAACGCCGCCCCGATCAACCGCGTCGCCGCGAAATACTTCGCAAGAAATCCTTGCGCTTTTCGTACGGTTGTTAGCTCTGGTGGCATATAGAAATGCACCTCACCTGTCCGCGTATCGAACCTCTCCGGGCTTGACCGTATCCAAGAGCAGCCCAACACTCAGGTACCGCCGCGAGATCATGCTCGTCGAGGATTTCCGCTGAAGCCCCGTGCGGAAAATCGCCTTTTGTCGTGTCGCACAAATGCTAAGTTGTAGTACAATAAACGTATGCGCTGTGCAATTCAAGCAAGACTCGATGATGGCTCGCAAAAAAGGCTTACCCTGCTGGTCCGCGAATTGGGCTGGAGCCCTTCGCGGGTCGTGCGAGAGGGCCTGCGTGTTCTGGAAGCAACTTATCTGCGAAAGAAGAAACGCGGCATAATTGGCCTCGGAAAATTCTCGTCCGGTATCCCCGACCTCGGCTCGAACAAAAAGCACCTGCGTGACTTTGGGAAGTGAAACCTGTCCTGCTCGACACCGGCGTTATCGTTGCGCTTCTGGACCGCAGCGAGAAGGCTTACCGTGCCTCGGCCGAGGCCATCCATCGGGCGGTATGGCCCCTAATAACCTGCGAAGCCGTGATTGCCGAGAGCTGCTATTTGTTGCGCAAATTCCCGGGTGCCCCCGAAGCGATCCTGGATAACGTGGTTGCCGGAATTTTCCAAATTCCTTTTCAAATTTCCAAGGAAGCCGCTGGCATAAAGCGGATTTTGCGAAAATACCGAGATCGCAAAATCGATCTCGCCGACGCCTGCCTGATTCGCTTGGCCGACGAATTTGAAACCGCCGACATTCTAACGCTCGACAACGACTTCAAGATCTATCGTTGGGGCCAGAACAAGCCCTTTCGTATTTTGTTGGATCTGCATTAGTCGACCCAACGGCCTCCATTTTTAAGACTGTGGCTATTCATTTCTCGGCGCGGCTCTGCGCCGCTGCGTTATCTTTTTCTTCTTGCCACCGCTTCGTTCAGTCCTTATCTCATTACGGCTCATCCGGCGACCGTAGCAGCTTCTCCGGTCCTCGAGGCTTTCCACAATTGAATGTACGGCTCCAGATCTTTCATCATTTTTTGGAACTGAGGAATGTCCAGCGACTGCGCGCCGTCACTAATCGCTTTTTCCGGTGCGGGGTGCACTTCCACGAGCAATCCGTCGGCACCAATCGCTACCCCGGCGCGCGAAACGGCGGGCACCAGGCTGCGTTTCCCCGTTGCATGGCTCGGGTCGAGAATTATGGGCAGATGTGTCAATTCATTCAGCGCCGGGATCGCTGCGATGTCGCATGTGTTGCGCGTTTCTGTTTCAAACGTGCGGATGCCTCGTTCGCACAGGATCACGTCGGAATTTCCATGCGCGACGATATACTCTGCGGACATCAGCAACTCCTTGATTGTTCCGCTCATGCCGCGCTTCAGCAGCACGGGCCGCCCACATTTTCCCAGCGCCTTCAGCAGGATAAAATTTTGCATGTTGCGCGCGCCCACCTGCATGATGTCCGCGTACTGCGCAATCAGATCCACGTCGCGGTCACTCATCACTTCCGTGATAATCGCGAGGCCCGTGGCCTTCTTCGCCTTCTGCAGCAGTTTCAGCCCTTCTTCTTCCATGCCCTGAAAATCGTACGGCGAAGTCCGTGGCTTGAAGGCGCCGCCGCGCAGGATTTTCGCGCCCGCCGCAGCCACTCCCTCTGCCGCGCGCATGATCTGCGTTTCTGATTCCACCGAGCACGGCCCGGCCATCACCACAAATTCGTCACCCCCAATTTCCGTGCCATTCACGCGCACCCGCGTCTTCCCTGCGCGGAATTGTTTGCTCACGAATTTGTACGGCGCGGAGATGCGCACGACTTTCTCTACCTGGGGCAGGGATTCGACGGATTCCATGCATGCCGTCACGTCTCCCACTCCCACTACGCCGATGACCACGCGCTCTTCTCCTTCTATCGAGTGCACCTTGTAGCCGAAATGTTCCACTTGGTTGCGCACTTCATCGATCTCCTGACGGGTGGCGTGCAGTTTCATTGAAATAATCATGGCTTGTCCCTCTCACCTCCATTTTTTCTTTCCGAACTGTTCTGCGCACAGCAGTTCCCAGGAACCCTCTTCGCAAAAATCTTCCAAAATATCCCGTCCAAAAACCGTTCCGTAAAACCTTCCTCTGCCCCAAAATAAAAAAACCCACTCGCTGCGAGTGGGTCGAAACTTTCTTCCGCTGTTTCTGATTACAGAATCGCCCCTCGCCTCCTAGATGGGTGGGTACCAAAATCGAAACCAATACGAGTGCGTGCCGCGATCCATGGTCTTAGTGTATTTGGTCTTTCCCCTAGAAACAACAAATATTTCGTGCGCTTCTTTGCTCGCGGGTGCCTTCGTCTCCTGCGCCGAAAACCGGCAATTTGTCGAGCCGCGAGGCTTCTAACCCTACGTTATCAATTCAGTAGCACGGCGAGGTGGTAGCGAGTGAAACCAGGGGGGTCGCCCCCTCGGCATGCGCCGACGGCCGCCCTTCGATACGCGCGGCTCTTGACGCGTTGCAAAAGATCGTCGGGAAGTTTGTTGAGATCCGTCACTTCAAAACGGATTGCGTACGACGCGGGAGCGCCGGCGAAGCCGTGGTCCATGTTGCATGTTTTGCGAGCATCCGCCGTTACCTCCGCGGTCAGCAAGCCAGTTGCCTTCAGCAGGGAAACCACCTTTTCTTCCTGCTGCTCCAAGCTCAGCGCTTCAACCGGGCGAGAAAAATCCTGCACGGCAAACAGTCCACCGCTCCCCCTCATGGTTGCGATGCCTACAGCGGTGACCTCAACGTTGAGAATATTCTTACGGTGGCCGGCAGAGTGCATCCAACCGTTGTGAATGGTCTCGGGATTGGGGCCCACGGCGATGTTTTCTGCGATCATCGAGAATCTCGCACCGGCCTTAGCGGCACGCTGGTCCAGGGGAGGCTCATCCAAACACTGGTGCAAGAGCAGATTCTGACTCACCATGACCTGGGCGTGCTGGCGCGCGGCGGTGGCCAGCGCCTCATCCCATTTGAGCGGTTGTAGTCCGGCTGCGGAACGCTCGCGGTTGGCGGCGTCGAGAAGGAGTTTGTCCTCAGCTGAGGGATGCCCTGAGAGCGGCGGAGCCGGAACTGGCGGACGATTCTGCTGGCGGTCTTGCGGATAAGCGGCGGAAATGCAAGAAAGAAGGCACAACACGGCGGCCGCGTTTCCGAACGAACGCGTACTTTTCATGGAGAGCTAGCCGCGGACACGAACGGCGCTGAAGCTGAGGATGACGTGGCCGCCGGAGGTGGGCCGGCCGAAGCTCATCATGGGGCGGAAGCGGGAGAAGAGAAGAATCTCGTCGAGTTGGTGGCGTAAGCTGGGGCTGGCGGGACCAGAAAGAATCTCATAGTCAACCATCTGGCCGCGAGCGTCGACGGTGACATAGACCTGGAGACCCTGCGGAAGCGAAAGCTCGAGTTCATGCTGCTCGGACCCCCAAGCTTGCGGGTAGTCCGACAACGTCAGAAGCTCGGCGGGGCGCAAAATATTAAGAGGCACGTCGTTGGACACGGCGCGAACGGTAGTCCCTGGCACCATCAATTGCAGCACAAGGACGAACACCACAATCGCGGAAAAAACTCCGCCGGTGGCCGGAACGGTGAGTGGTCGAAAAACATTGTCGAGAAGAATTTCGGCGCGGTCACGCACTCTGCGCAAGCGGCTGGACCATTGCTGAGAATGCTGGGTCTGAGCCGCAGCCACTTTGATGCGCACAGCCAGGCCGGCGGGCGGAAGATTTTTCGGCATGCGCGAAAGCAGGACGGAAAGCTTGCGGAAGCGTTCCAACTCGGCGCGGCAAGCGGTGCAGCCGTTCAGGTGCTCGCCAATCTGTACGCGCTCGGTGACCGACGTGGTGCCGGTGAGGGCGTCGTCGAGATAGCCGGCCAGTTTTGTCCGTACCGTGGTGCACTTCATGAAAGCCCCTCCCCCGCGGTACTCGCACGCAGGGAACTCTCTTCGGAAGAATCATTTATGCGGCGGGCCGCAGAATAGGCGTCGCCGAAGGGCGACGGCTGCGGCTCGACGACGGAACTATGGGCACCGGCTTCGGACGCGCTGCCGCCGCCGGCAGCATGCGAAGCAACACGCGGTTCCTGCTCACGGAGGAGCGGCTCGAGAACTTGCCGAAGAGCGCGGCGGCCGCGAAGGATGCGTGACTTCACCGTGCCGACGCTGCAGTCGAGGACTTCGGCGACTTCTTCGTAGCTCAATCCCTCAAGGTCACGCAGGATAACCGCAGTGCGAAAAACGTCCGGAACTTCCTGCAAGGCGTGTTGCACGGCGATCTGAATTTCGCGCGAGGCCAGTTGTTCAAACGGCGTTGCGCCGAGATCTTCAATTTCGATCGAAGGGTGGCCGTCTTCCGGCTGGGCGTCGATCGAAACATTCTTCTGCAGATGGCGCTTAAACCACCGTTTGTGATTAAGCGCTTCGCGAATGGCGATGCGATAGAGCCAAGTTTTCAAGGAGCTGCCTTGCCGGAACTTGCGAATCCCGCGGAAAGCCTTCAAGAAAACTTCCTGCGAACCGTCGGCGGCGTCAGAAGTGTCGCCGAGCATGCTCAAAATCAGGTTATAGACCGGTGCGTGGTAGTGGGTGACAAGCCAGTCGAATGCCGTTTCCGAGCCGGCTTGCAGCTCAGAGACGAGTTCGGCTTCATCGCGGCCCCAAGAGAGGGCGCCTGCCCATTCGGACACTGCCGGCCTTTCCGGCCCAATTAGATCGCTCGGGCCACCCTGCTAGTAGGACCAACCTTAGAACGGTGGACCCAGGCCTTCTTGCGAGTGCGATCCCCAAGTTGCTGGGATCTAGCTGTGACCCTGGGACAACGCTAAGGCATTGCCGCTCCCGAGGCCCGCTCCCGTTCCATTAGACACCGCTAGGTGTGGAGATGTTTCCCGCGGCGATGCGGCATTCGGCAACTTTCCGCATTCTGGCAGCTTCGAGCGAGGTACGCAACAGTACCCGCGGGCAGCAACGCCCGCTGAATGAGTTAGCTGGATTACCGTGGTTCCGTGAAACGCAGAACAGCGCAATAACTGGCTCGTGTTGGTGCGCAAGGCCTGATTCTAAGAGAGTTATGCCAGCCGGAAGGGCGATAAAGAACGAGCCTGGTATGGGTGACCAGATATCGCTCCAAGGGGTCTTGCCGAGAAGCGTGGAACTTGCTCATTGGAAACGAGTTGTCGAGACACTCCTTTGGGATAAGTGCGGTAGGGTAGGAAGACCAAGAGGTCCTCTTTGCGGACGTTCCGGGAAAGTGGGAACAGGACTCAAGAGACTAGAAGGCGAGGGTGAATCCGGAAGTGCTGCCCAGCCGGGGCTGGAGCGTGCCAACAGGGAAAAAAACGCCCGCCGCGGCCAAGCCGTGGCGGGAGGAAATTGGGTAACCGGCTCGGGGGACGTGGCATTTCACCACCGGGCCAAATAGCCTTGCTTAGCTGTTCGCTTCGGCGGTCTCTTCCTTCTTGGCTTTTTCTTTCTTTTCTCTCTTCTTCAGCTCGTAGCCGACGATCTCAAGGATGGCGACCTTGGCCCCGTCGCCGACCCGGATGCCTGCGTGGATGATTCTCGTATAGCCTCCGGCGCGGTCCGCGAATTTCGGAGCGATTTCGCCGAAAAGCTTCTGCGTAACCGCAGGGGTCATAAGGTAGGCCGCCGCCTGGCGTCGCGATTGCAGCGTGTCACGTTTTCCGAGGGTGATCATCTTCTCCGCCACAGGCCGCGTCGCTTTCGCGCGTGTCAGCGTGGTGGTAATCCGTCCGTGCTCGAACAAGTTCGTGACGAGGTTCCGCAGAGTCGCGCGCCGGTGCGACGGATTGCGTCCAAGTTTTGATCCTGAATTACGATGCCGCATCGTCCATCCCTCCAACTTCTGCGATCTGCTCTTGTTGTCTCTATCTGCTTCGACGGTCCACTAATGCAGGCTGAAGACCGTCGAAGGTTTTTTCAAACTTTGACGGTCTTTACCGCTCTTAGCCGCAAAGCCTCGGTGTTTAAGACCGGGGATATAAGGCTTTCTTTTTGCTTTTTCTTCGCTTCTGTCCTAAACTGGCTCGTCCTCAAAACGGGACCTATGGGCGGGCAGCCCAAAAGTAAAGCCTCTTCGTTGTCCTCCGCTGAAGTAGGGCGGTTGTGGGAGGAACCCACCGAAGAGACCGGACCAAAACCCGGCTCCGTAGGAATCCTGGCCCTTTAGGGCAAGGAGGATGTCAAAGCCCGACCGTGTCTTCGCTAGGCGGAGGCGCGGTCTGGCTCGGTAGCGGCGGCCAGATAATCCGGCCGTGCTCGTCGAACTTCATGCCCAGGCTAAGGCCCATCTTGGTCAGTATATCCTTGATCTCGTTGAGCGATTTGCGACCGAAGTTCTTGGTCTTCAGCATTTCGTTCTCGCTCTTTTGCACGAGTTCGCGGATGGTCTGGATGTTCGCATTCTTCAAGCAGTTGTAGGAACGCACGGAAAGTTCCAGCTCTTCGACGGAGCGGTCCAGATGTTCCAGCCGGGGGTCGTTGGCGATTTCCTGCGGCAGTTCCGCCATCTCCGTCGGCTCTTCAAAGTTGATGAAGATGCTCATGTGATCCTTCACCAGCTTGGCGGCCAATCCGATGGAATCCTGCGGCGTGATCGCGCCGTTGGTCCACACTTCGATCATCAGCTTCTCGTAGTCCGTCATCTGGCCGAGACGTGCCGCTTCCACCGCGTAGTTGACCTTGCGTACCGGCGAGTGCACGGAGTCCACGGGAATGTAGCCGATCGGCAAGTCTTCATCATAGTTGCGGTCCGCAGCCACGTAGCCGCGCCCGTTCTTCACGCGCATCTCGATCTGCAGCTTGCCGCCTTCGCTGACCGTCGCAATGTACACGCTCTTGTCGAGCACTGCGAAGTCCGCGTCTTCCTCGATTTGCGCCGACGTCACCGGCCCCGGATGATCGACGTTGAAGAAAATCGTCTTGGGCAGATCGGTGTTCAGCTTGATCGGCACCTGTTTCAAGTTCAGGATGATGTCGGTCGCATCTTCCACCACCCCGGGAATCGAAGAGAATTCGTGCAGCACTCCCTCGATCTTCACGGCGGTAATCGCGGCGCCTTCAATCGAACTCAACAGCGCGCGCCTTAGCCCGTTTCCAACTGTCGTGCCCCATCCGCGCTCAAACGGCTGCGCGGAAAACCGCCCGTACTTCTCGGTCAGAGATTCCAGTTCGGATGCAAGTCGCTTCGGCTTTTGAAAACCCTTCCACATCGTGTTCCTTCCTTCTGGCAGCCGGACGATCGGCGGCCTAAAACCAGACTGCCCACCCGGTTACGCCGGGCGCGTGCGGCGCCAACCGCCGCTCAAAACGCCGGATTTCACTCCGGCTTGCCGGGCCGCCGATGGTTCCCCGGCGGACCTGCCGTTCTTATTTCGAGTACAACTCCACAATGAGCTGCTCGTTGATCGGCGGCGTCTGCACGTCTTCGCGCTTCGGCAACGCCACAACCTTGGCTTTGAACTGCTCGCGGTCCTGTTCAAGCCACGGCACCGCGCTCTGGCTCTGCGCCACGTTCCGGGCTTCCAGCACCATCGCGTTCTGGTGCATCTTTTCCTTGATAGCCACTTCTTCGCCGACGGTTACGAGATAAGAAGGAATGTTTACCTTCTTCCCGTTGATGCGAACGTGACCATGCAAAACGAGCTGCCGGGCCTGCGAACGGGACGACGCCAATCCCGCGCGCCACACCACGTTATCCAGACGCCGCTCGAGCGTAATGATCAGGTTTTCGCCCGTTGGACCCTTGGCCCGCACAGCCTTTTCAAAATACGTGCGGAACTGCCTCTCGAGCAACCCGTAGGTGCGTTTGACTTTCTGCTTCTCGCGCAACTGCAGGCCGTAACCCGCGACCTTGGGGCGCCGCGACTGTCCGTGCTGTCCCGGAACGAAGTTGCGCTTCTCAATCGCGCACTTCTCCGTGAAGCACCGCAGTCCCTTCAAAAACAGTTTCTGCCCTTCCCGGCGGCACAGGCGGCAGACTGCATCTCGGTGTCTTGCCAACTTCTATTCTCCCTTCCCAAAACTCTGGTGGGACTGACATTCCTGTCTGTCCCCTCGAATCCCTTGATTCCTAAAATGGCTTATCAAACGCGGCGCCTCTTCGGAGGACGGCACCCGTTATGCGGAATCGGCGTCACGTCGCGGATCAACACAATGTGCAATCCCGCCGCGGCCAGCGCGCGCACGGCCGACTCGCGTCCCGAGCCTGGCCCCTTCACGCGTACTTCCACGCTCTTCATGCCGTACTGGTCGCGCGCCACACCCGCGGCAGCCAGCGAAGCCTGCTGCGCGGCATAGGGCGTCCCCTTGCGCGAGCCTTTGAAGCCGATGGCCCCCGCCGAAGACCAGCACACCACGCGGCCGTCCGTATCCGAGATGGTGATCTGCGTGTTGTTGAACGTCGCAGCCACATAAACAACGCCGTGCGGTATAACGCGGCGTTCGCGCTTCTTCTTGAATTCTTTCTTGCGCTTTGTTGCCGCCGCCGGTTTCGCCGGCGCTGCTGTTGCGTCCGGCACCGCGCCTTTTTGTTCTTTTGCCACTGTCCACTCCGTTTCAGGTTCGCACAACTCTGAATTTCCCGCCTGGCAGTGGCGCAGCATGCTGCGCAGCTACCAGCAATACCCACACAATGCTAGCCCTTCTTGCCGGTAACCTTCTTCTTCGCCGCCACTGCGCCGCGCCGCGGACCTTTCCGGGTGCGCGCGTTGGTATGCGTCCGCTGACCGCGCACCGGAAGATTGCGGCGATGCCGAATCCCGCGATACGCCTGGATTTCAATGAGCCGCCGGATGTTCATCTGGATCTCCTTGCGGAGATCGCCTTCCACGCGGCCTTCTTTTTCAATTTCCTGCCGGAGATGATTAACTTCATCTTCGGTCAGATCGCGGATCTTCTTCGTGTGATCGACGCCCGCCTTCGCGGCGAGCTTCTTCGCGCGCTCCTGCCCAATGCCATAGATCGAAGTCAATCCGACCCAAAGGCGCTTCTGCGGCGGAAGGTCAACACCTGCGATGCGAGCCATTCTCTCTCCTTAACCCTGGCGCTGCTTGTGCTTCGGATTGGTGCAGATTACCCGCACCACACCGCGCCGGTGGATCACCTTGCATTTGTCACAAATCTTTTTTACCGATGCCCGTACTTTCATTGCCTTTGCCCCTCGTTCCGACCGCTATCGGCGATCAGCGGCCCGCCCCAAAGCGCGGGCCTCACAAACGTGGCCTATTGGATGATGTGGCCACTTCCAAAGTCGCAGGCCCAAAATCGCCGGTCTCGAGACCCGCCGCTACAGAACCTACTTGTAGCGATACACAATCCGGCCCCGCGTCAAATCGTAAGGCGAAAGCTCCACGGCTACTTTGTCTCCCGCCAGAATCCGGATGAAATTCTTCCGCATCTTGCCGGAAACGTGCGCCAGCACCTGATGCTTGTTCTCGAGCTCCACGCGAAACATCGCATTTGGCAGCGGCTCAATCACCGTGGCCATTACTTCTATGGCATCCTCTTTCGGATTTCCAGAGTCGCCCTTTTCTTTTTTCTCGCGAATGGGTCTCGCCATATTCTCCTGCGTTACCAGCGCCGGGTTGAAACCCAGTCGCTGCCGTGGACCGTACTAACCAGGGGGCACCTTGCTGCGCCCCTACCAAGATACCTACCAGGACGGCCCGGTCATCTCTTTCGGCCGCGTCAGAATCCACGGTCCGTTCGCGGTGACCGCGATCGTATGCTCGAAGTGCGCCGAGGGGCTGCCATCCGCCGTCTCCGCCACCCACTCATCCCGCATGCGAACTTCCGGCCGGCCCGCGTTGACCATGGGCTCGACGGCGATGACCATGCCCTCTTGCAGCCGCGCCCCGCGCCCCTCGTCGCCGTAATTCGGCAGGTTCGGTTCGTCATGCATCTTCGTGCCGATGCCATGCCCGACAAACTCCCGCACCACCGAATAACCGTGCTGCTCGACCCAGCTTTGCACCGCGTGCCCGACATCGCCGAGTCGGTTGCCGGCGCGCATCTTGTCAATCGCGCGGTCCAGCGATTCGCGGGTCACCTCCAGGAGCTTCGTCACTTCCGGTCGAATCTGCCCGACCGGAACGGTGACCGCGGAATCCGCGAAATATCCGTCCACCTCCATCCCGAAGTCAATCGAGACGATGTCGCCCTCGCGAAGTTTCCGCTTCGGCGACGGAATCCCGTGAACGATCTCGCTGTTCACCGAAGTACACAGCGAACAAGGATACCCGCGGTAACCCTTGAACGCCGCCTTGCCCGGCTTCGCGGCGATTCTTTGCTCGGCGAACCTCTCGAGGTCCATGGTCGTCAGCCCCGGCCGCACCATCTCCCGGAGCGCCGTCAAAATCTCGTGCACGACCAGCCCGGCGCGGTGCATCTTTTCCAGCTCTTCGGCACTGCGCAGATGAATCGCCATCGTTTCTACTAGCGGCCTTCCCGGGCTGACTAATGCTTGCCGCGCGCTTGGTGCAGAGTCCGCCAAATCTGCTGCTCCACTTCTTCCACACTCTTCGAGGCGTCCACATCGTGAAGCAGGCCCAGCCTCCGGTAATAAGCGACCAACGGCTCTGTCTGCTTCTCGTACGCCCGCAACCGCGGCCCTACAATCTCTTCCCGGTCGTCCGGCCGCTGCCAAAGCTCTCCACCGTCGTCGTCACAGCGTCCTTCGACTTTCGGCGGGCGCTCGAAAAGATTGTAAATCTCGCCGCCCATCTTGCATGTCCGCCGGCCCGTTATGCGCCGGAGGATGAGCGCTGTATCGATCAGCAGGTGAATCACGACCGGCCGTCGATAGCCGTGCTGCTTCAACAACTCGCCCAGATACTGGGCCTGAGCGACGGTCCGCGGAAACCCGTCAAACACAAAACCGTGCGAACAATCCGGCCGCTCGATGCGCTCCGCAACGATCTTGAGCACCAGCGAGTCCGAAACCAGCTCGCCGCGCTCCATAATCGGCTTGGCCTTCACTCCAAGCGGAGTGCCCCGAGCGACATGCTCGCGGAGCATGTCGCCGGTCGAAAGGTGCGGCACGGAGTACTTGGCGGCAAGCTTTTTCGCTTGCGTGCCTTTCCCCGCGCCCGGAGGCCCGAGAAAAATCACGGCACGATTGAGCTCTTCCTGGGGCCGCTTATCCGGCACCACTGGGCTCGTGGCCATGTTGTTACCGCCGGCCGCGCAACCGGCCCTTTCGGGCAAACCCTTCGTAATTCCGCATGACCAGCTGCGCTTCCAGCTGCTGCACGGTGTCCATGGCCACGCCCACGACGATCAACAGCGAAGTGCCGCCGAAATAAAACTGTACGCCCAAACCTTTCAGAAACCACACCGGGAAGTGGCGATCAAACCAGGAACCGATGCCCCATCCAATATGGTCAAGGTGAATGCCCGCAATCATCCATTCCGGCAGTAAACAAACGATCGCAAGATAAACCGCACCGATGAACGTCAGCCGCTTCAAAATCTTGCTGACATGCTCGGAGGTGTTGCGCCCGGGCCTGATGCCGGGAATGAATCCACCGTTCTTGCGCATATTGTCCGCAAGCTCCGTTGGATTGAAAACAATCCCGACATAAAAAAACGAGAACAGCAAAATCATCGTGATATATACGACGGTATAGAGCGGCTCACCCCACTGCAGGCGTTCCTTGATGGTGTTCAAAAATGCCCAGCGGGTGCCCATCATCAGAGCAGCCGTCGCAGGAAATGCCAGCAGCGAACTCGCAAAAATCGGCGGAATCACGCCGCCGGAATTGACGCGCAATGGCAGGTAGGACGATTGCCCGCCCATCACGCGGCGGCCCACGACGCGCTTGGCATACTGCACGGGAATGCGCCGCTGCCCGCCTTCCACAAACACGATGAAGGCCACCACCGCGACCATCAAGGCCACCAGGAAAATCAGCGCCAGCCCGGTGAACGGCCCCCAAGCGGCTGTTCTTGCCTTGGTGATCAGGTCATCGACAGCACGAGGCAAACCCACAACGATTCCGACAAAAATAATCAGCGACATCCCGTTGCCGATGCCGCGCTCGCTGATCTGCTCGCCGAGCCACATGATGAACGCCGACCCGGTGGTGAGCGTCAGAATGGTCATCAGGGTAAAGCCAATTCCTGGATGATAGACCAGCGACTGGCCGCTCATATTCGTCGCTTGCAGCGTCGAAGCGATGGTCAGCGATTGGATCACGCTCAGAACGATGGTCAGATAGCGCGTGTATTGCGTGATCTTGCGGCGTCCGAGCTCGCCCTCTTTTTGCAGCCGCTCCAGGTACGGAAAAACCACCTGCATCAACTGCAGGATGATGGACGCGGTGATGTACGGCATGATGCCCAAAGCGAAAATGGTGAGCTTGCGGAAACTTCCGCCGCTGAAAAGGTCGAAGATGCCCAGAACCGAACCCTGCGCCTGCTTGAACATTTCCGCCAGCACGTCCGCGTTGATGCCCGGCGTCGGAATGTGCGCGCCGATGCGGTACACGCCCAGCAGCGCCAGCGTAAACAGCACGCGGTTCCGCAAATCCGGGATGCGGAACATGTTCTTGAGAGCTTCGACGAATCGTTTCATACTTTTACCCTGCGATTCCCCGTTACGCTGCAACACCGCACTCGAACGCTACGCTACGACCTCAAAAGTGCCGCCTGCTTTGGTGATCTTGTCTTTGGCCGAAGCGCTGAAGGCCTGCGCGTGAATCACCAGCTTGGTTTTCAGTTCGCCGTCGCCCAAAACTTTGATCGGATCGGTTACGCGGCGCACAAAACCGTGCGCGCGGAGCAAGTCCGGTGTCACCGTCTCGCCCTCCGGAAAAACGTTTAGCTCTTCCAGATTCACGACCGAGTAGGTCACGCCGAATGGGTTGTGAAACCCGCGCTTCGGCATGCGGCGATGCAGGGGCATCTGGCCGCCTTCAAATCCGCGCCGGCGAGAATAGCCGCGACGGGATTTCTGGCCCTTGTCGCCGGAACCGGAGGTCTTGCCTAGCTTCGAGCCGATACCGCGCCCGACGCGCACCTTGCGGTGTCGGGAGCCTTTCGGCGGTTTCAAATTCGACAGGCTGACCGCCGACTTGTGCGGCGCAGCGCTCTTGGCGGCTTTGCGGCCGCGGGAAACCTTTTTCGCCATCGTCTTACTCCACCACTTCCACGAGATGCCGCACTTTGTGGATCATGCCGCGAACCGCGGGGGTGTCCTCGCGCTCGACGACCTGATGCATTCTCCGCAGTCCAAGACCGCGGATGGTTTGGCGCATGTCATCGGTGCAGCTGATAAAGCTCACCACCCACTTGACCTTGACCGTGCCGCCGGCCCCTTTGCCGATTCTCTCGGTACTCGATTTTTTCTGGCTGGCCATTAGCTATTCTCACCTGCAGCCACTTTTTGATAGCGGCCGCTGATTTCGTCGAGGGTCTTCGACCGTGTCTCCGCCACTTGCGCTGCGTCTTTCAAACCCAGCAGTGCGGCGAACGTGGCTTTCACCACGTTGTGCGGATTCGACGTGCCGAGCGACTTGGTCAGCACGTTGTGGATTCCCGCCACTTGCATGACCTTGCGCACGGGACCGCCGGCGATCACCCCGGTGCCCTCCGGAGCGGGCTTCAGCAGCACTTGTGCCGAGCCGTAGCGTCCGAGCACCTGATGCGGAATTGTGGTGCCCTTCAGGTTCAGCTTGATCAGATTCTTTTTGGCCTGCTCGATGGCCTTCTTGATGGCCATGGGAACTTCGCGCGCTTTTCCCATACCGAACCCCGCATGGCCGTGGCTGTCGCCCACGACTACCAGCGCGGAAAAGCTGAGATTCTTGCCGCCCTTGACGACTTTGGTGACGCGGTTGATGGCAATCACGTCGTCTTTCAAATCGGACGGATTCACCTCCAGGAGCCTGCGTACCGCTAAACTGTCTCGCAAGATTTGCTTCGACATAGGCTTAGAACTGTAACCCCGCTTCCCGCGCCGCGTCGGCGAGCGCCTTGACGCGGCCGTGATACTTGTAACCGCCGCGGTCGAACACTACTTTCACCAGTCCAGCAGCTTTGGCGCGCTCGGCGATGGCCTTACCGATAACCTTGGCTGCTGCAATGTTTCCGCCACCCTTCAAATTCTTTTTCGTTTCGCCGTCCACCGAACTTGCCGAGACCAAAGTCTTTCCGATGCGGTCGTCAATCACCTGCGCGTAGATGTGTCCCAGGGAACGATACACGCAAAGACGCGGGCGCTCGGTGGTGCCTTCGACACGCTGGCGAACGCGTTCGTGAACGCGCAGGCGGTGCAGATTCTTCGATAGCTTGCGAACTCTTGCCGATGCCACTGTTTCTTCTCCTCGATACCTCTAGCCGCCAAGCGGCCAAAAAAACTATGCCGTGCCGCCGGCCTTTGCTCCAGCCTTGCCGGCCTTTTTCTTCAGACGCTCGCCGGTGATGCGAATGCCCTTCTGCTTGTACGGATCGGGCGGACGCAGCGCGCGAAGATCCGCGGCCACTTGTCCGACTTTGCCCTTGTCCGCGCCGCTGACGACGATGTGCGTCTGCTTGTCCACGGTGATCTGAATTCCTTCGGGAACCGGGAACTCGATAGGGTGGGACTTGCCGAGCGCGAACGCCACGATTTTGCCCTTCAACTCCGCGCGGTAGCCGACGCCAACGATGTCCAAATCCTTCTTAAAGCCCAGCGTTACGCCGTGAACGGCGTTGGCGACCAGGGCGCGCGCAAGACCGTGAAGCGCGCGGTGATCTTCGGTGTCGCGAAGCGCCGTGAGCACGCCATCTTTCTGTTCAAAGGTGATGCCGTGCGGCAGCGGAACAGTGAGCTTGCCCTTGGGGCCTTGCACGTCGACTTGGCCGCTCCCGAGAGCGATTTTCACGCCTGCGGGAACTGGAATTGGTTTGCGTCCGATACGTGACATTGATCTTTAATCCTCAAATCCTTTTCTTAGAGAAACCAATGCTATTACCAAACCTCGCAGAGAATTTCGCCGCCCACTTTGGCTTTGCGCGCGGAACGGCCGCTCATCAAGCCCTTGGGTGTGGTCAAAATATTGATGCCCAGCCCGCCAACGACCGGGCGGATATCCCTGGCGCCTAGATACCGGCGCGAACCGGGGCGCGAAATGCGCTTAACCCCGGAAATGACGCTGCGGCGGTCCGGCGTGTACTTCAGGAAGACGCGCAACATTCTGCGCGTCTTGTTTTCGTCCACCATCTTGAACGTCGAGATGTAGCCTTCTTCCTTCAGAATGCGGGCGATTTCTGCTTTGAGCTTTGACGCCGGCACATCCACGCGCTGGTGTTTGGCGGCCGCGGCGTTGCGAATGCGCGTCAAAAAATCGGCTATGGGATCCGTTTGCATCGTGTCTCCTACCAGCTTGCTTTCACGACGCCGGGAATTTCTCCCTTGAGCGCCATACCGCGAAAACAGATGCGGCACATCTGGAACTTGCGGATATACCCGCGGGCGCGGCCACAAACGCGGCAGCGGTTGCGAACGCGCACTTTGAATTTTGGCTTCTTATGCGTCTTTGCGATTTTTGCCAGGCGTGCCATTATTGCGCTCCTCCAGGAACGCGCAGGGGGACTCCGAGACCCTTCAAAAGCTCCCGGCCTTCCTCGTCGTTCTTTGCCGTGGTCGTCAAGGTGACGTTCATGCCCTTGATTTTGTCCACGCGGGTGTAATCGATTTCCGGAAACACCAACTGGTCTCGCAGGCCCATAGTGTAGTTGCCGCGCCCATCGAAAGCATTCGAGGGTAGTCCGCGGAAATCGCGGACGCGCGGCAGAACCACGTTGCAGAGGCGGTCGAGAAATTCATACATTTTTTCTCCGCGCAGGGTCACGGCGCAGCCAATGGGCATGCCTTTGCGGATTTTGAAGTTGGCGATGGACTTCTTGGCGCGCGTGATGATGGCCTTTTGTCCCGTGATCTGGCCGAGCTCCACCGCAGCGGTATCCAGCAGCTTGGCGTTCTGGCTGGCTTCGCCGAGGCCGATGTTCACCGTGATCTTCTGCAGTTTCGGAACGGCCATCTTGTTTTCCCAGCCAAAGCGCTTCATCAACGCCGGCACCGTTTCGCTGCTGTACTTCTCGTGTAGTCGCGTCTTCATTTCTCTTCTCTGCCTTGTCCTTTACTTATCGATGGTCGTGCCACAACGGCGGCAGGCACGCACTTTCGTTCCGTCCGGGAGGATATTGTGTCCCGTGCGGGAATGCTTGCCGCAGCTGGGGCAAACAATCATTACATTCGAAACGTTCACCGGGCCTTCTTTTTCGACGATCCCGCCTTTGATATTCTTCCCCGGGTTCGGCCGCGTGTGGCGTTTGATAATCGAAGCATGCTCCACCACCACGGTATTCTTCTTGGCGTTGATCGAGAGCACGCGCCCCGTCTTGCCGGCATCGCGTCCGGCGATGATTTTCACCTGGTCGCCTTTGCGGATGGTGATGGTATGCCGCTCGGCTCTTTCATGTCGCAGGGTCATGGCCTACCAAACCTCCGGAGCCAGCGAGACGATCTTTGTAAACTTTTTGTCGCGCAGCTCTCTTGCCACCGGGCCAAACACGCGCGTTCCCACGGGTTCGCCCGCTTCGTTGATTAAAACCGCGGCATTGTCGTCAAACCGGATGTACGTGCCATCCCTGCGCCGCCGCTCTTTCCGCATTCGAACAATCACGGCCTTCACGACCGTGCCCTGCTTTACCTGGCTTTCCGGTGTCGCTTCTTTTACCGACGCAGTGATGACGTCGCCCAGACCGGCCTGCAGCCCCGCGTCGCCACCCACAGGCATAATGCACATCAGCTTTCGCGCGCCGGAATTGTCGGCTACCGTCAGCCAGGTTCGCATCTGAATCATCGGTGTGCTCCCCTGTTCCGTTTACTGCGCTGACGCGTTCCGCGTCAGCACTTCCTTCAACCGCCAGCGCTTCAGGCGGGAAAGCGGCCGCGAAGCCACAATCCGCACCGTGTCGCCCTGTTTCGCCGCACGCTGTTCATCGTGAGCGTAAAATTTCTTGGAGATGCGCACCACGCGGTGATACTTGGGGTGTTGGACCAGACGCGTTACTTCGACGACGATGGTTTTTTCCATCTTCGCGCTGGTCACTTTGCCAGTGAGCACGGTGCGCTCGCCGCGCGTTTCGGTGTTTGCTGCCGCTGCCGCTGGTGTTTCGGTTGTCATTGCGCCTTCCCTGCTGCTTCGGACTTCGAGGCCGCCGATATCTCGTGCGCGCGAAGCAGTGTTTTCACGCGCGCCAAATCCTTTTTCGATTCACGGAGCCGCTTCAGCGCTTCCGCTTGTCCGGTCGAGAGCTGAAACTTCAGCCGGAAGATTTGCTCGGTCAGCTCTTTCTGCTGTGCTTCGAGCTCGTTCACGCCTGCTTCGCGAATTTTTTCAATGCGCCTTGGCATAATTACAAGCTCCCCGCGCGAGTGATGAACTTCGTGGGAATCGGCAGCTTGTGCCCCGCCAAGCCCATGGCTTGCTTGGCCGTGGCTTCGTCCACGCCGGACATTTCGAACATGATGCGCCCCGGCTTCACCACCGCCACCCACTTTTCCGGAGCACCTTTGCCTTTGCCCATGCGCGTTTCCGCGGGCTTCTTGGTGAAGGGCTTGTCCGGAAAAATGCGAATCCAGAGTTTGCCGCCGCGCTTGATGAAGCGCGTGATGGCAACACGCGAAGCCTCAATCTGACGGTCGGTAATCCACGCCGCTTCCATGGCTTTTAATCCATAGTCGCCGAAAGCCAGATCGCCGCCGCGCCAGGCCTTGCCATTGCGCCGACCGCGCATCTGCTTCCGGTACTTCACCTTCTTGGGCATCAACATCGCTGTGTTCTCGCTTCCCTAATCTTCGAAGGCCGCTGGGCGGCCGGTTTTAGTCCTTTTTATGCTGCGGCCACGACGTCGCGTTCTTTCTGGACCTTCGAAGCGCGCTTGGGCACGTTCTCGCCCTGGTAGACCCAGCACTTCACGCCAATCACGCCGTAGGTCGTTTGCGCTTCGGCAGTACCGTAATCAATGTCCGCGCGCAGCGTCTGCAGCGGAAGACGCCCCTGCAAGTACCATTCTTTGCGCGCGATTTCCGCGCCGTTCAAACGCCCCGCGACACGCACTTTGATCCCTTTGCAACCAAAACGAAGCGCCGAGTCCACGGCTTTGCGCATCGCGCGGCGGAATGCCACGCGCTTTTCGAGCTGCAGCGCGATCGATTCCGCGACAAGTTGCGCATCAAGCTCCGGACGGTGCACTTCCTGGATGTCGATGTGCACTTCGCGCTTGGTGCGCTTCTGCACTTCCTGCTTCAGCTTATCGATTTCCGCGCCCTTGCGACCGATGATGATGCCCGGCCGAGCCGTGTAAATGCGCACAACGAGCTTGTTGGCAGCGCGCTCGATATCAATGGAGCTGATGCCCGCGCTCTTGAGCTTATCTTTCAACTCGCGGCGCAGCTTGACGTCTTCGTGAAGAAGATCGGCATAGTCGCGGTCCGCATACCAGCGCGATTTCCACGGCTTGTTGTAGCCCAGGCGAAACCCATAAGGGTGCGTCTTCTGTCCCATTACTTCTTCCCCTTTTTCGACGGCCGCTTGCCGGTCAAAGCCTTGCGTACGCGCCGGATCGTGCCGCGCGCGCCCTTCTCGGCTTCTGCTTCGGCCAAGTTTGACGCCACGCGTTCGGCAGCGGCGACGTGGTGCTCGGCAACGCCGACCCACAAATGCGCCGTGCGCTTCTGGTAGCGAAAGGCCCGGCCCATCGGCGCAGGACGAATCCGCTTCCAACGCGCCCCTTCGTTCACGTAGCACGTGGAAACAAACAACTGATCGACATCGAGCGGCGAACCGGAGTCTTCCGCCTTGCGCTCGGCATTGGCGATCGCGCTGCGCAGCACTTTCTCGATGTGCTTCCCGGCGCGCTTCGGTGTGTAGCGAAGCGTCTGCAAAGCGTCTTGCGCTTTTGCCCCGCGGATCAGATCCATCACCAGACGGGCCTTCTGCGGCGACATCCGCACGTGCCTTGCCAACGCATGCGCTTCAATCGTAGCGGTAGTTTGTGTCTGTACGTCGGCCATAAGTTATGCCTTCGGCGCCGGAGCTGCGCCGCCTCCTGCGGGTGCCGCAGCCGGCGCCGCGCCGCCTGCCGGAGCCGTGCCCGCGGCCCGCTCGAGCGCCGCTTTCACGGCGTGTCCTTTGAAGGAGCGCGTCGGCGAAAACTCGCCCAGCTTGTGCCCGATCATCTGCTCGGTCACATACACGGGAATGAACTTCTTCCCATTGTGCACGGCAATGGTATGCCCGATCATTTCCGGCACAATGGTCGAGCGCCGCGACCAGGTCTTAACGACTTTCTTTTCATTCCGCGTGTTCAGCCCTTCGACTTTTTCACGCAGGTGGCCATCCACAAATGGCCCTTTTTTCAGTGAGCGTGCCATCGATTCCCTATTCCTCCACTCGGCGCAAGCGGCCCCACGGCGCGCGCCGCATCTTCTTGAATCCTCGCACGGGCCCCGGAACGCGGTGCGACCTGGGGCAAAACGGGCACACAAACCGCGTGCCTTGCGCGTTTGGAATCCGCTCCACAATCACCGCCCAGCCCGGCTTGCAGAGCTTGTACAGAACGGGCTCCGGCGGCGGCACAACTACTTTCCCTGTTGGCCGCGCGGGCTTCGTGCTCTTTGCCGCTGCGCGCTTTGTTGCACCCTTTACCGGCCGGGCGGACCGCTTCGCGGCCGCTCGCCGCAACGATGTCCGCCGCCCTGCTGTTCGTGTCGTTCGTGTTGCTCTCATCGCCTTTACTCTCACCGGGCCGCTTTGCCATCACCGCCCGGCTTCTAGCGTTTGCTGCGTCACGCTGGTTCGACCTTTACTTCCTTCTCTCAACGATGTTGCGGTCCGTGCGCTTGTTGTTGCGCGTCTTCTTGCCCAACGTCGGGAAAGCCCACGGTGTCTGCGGGTGGTTGCCCTTCACTTTGCCTTCACCGCCGCCGTGCGGGTGATCCACAGGGTTCATGGCCACGCCGCGAACCGTTGGCTTGATGCCGCGCCAGCGAGTGCGGCCCGCTTTGCCGAAGGTTTCGTTTTCGTGGTCGAGGTTGCCAACCTGGCCGACCGTCGCCATGCAATCCAGAGAAAACTTGCGAACTTCACCGGAAGGCAGTTTTACCAAAGCGATGTCGCCTTCCTTACTCAACAGCTGGGCCGAGCCGCCAGCCGAACGAACCACTTGTCCGCCGCGGCCAGGATTCAGCTCCAGGTTGTGCACCATGGTGCCGGGGGGAATGTGCTTGATCTGCAGCGCATTGCCCGGAAGGATATCCGCGCCTTCCCCAGTCGAAACCGTCGCGCCCACTTCCAGCCCTACGGGATGAAGAATGTAGCGCTTGTCGCCATCGGCATAATGCAAGAGCGCAAGATTCGCGCTACGGTTCGGATCGTACTCAATCGCCGCCACTTTCGCCGGGATGCCAACTTTGTCGCGGCGAAAATCCACTTTGCGGTACTGCTTCTTGTGGCCACCGCCGCGATGCCAGACCACGATTTCGCCGTGGTTGTTCCGCCCGCCCGAGCGCTTCTTCGGCTCGAGCAAGGCCTTCTCCGGCTCTTGCTTGGTGATGTGGCTCTTGTCCACGACGGTGATAAACCGCCGCGAAGCCGTATATGGATTAAAGCTCTTCAGTCCCATCGCTGCCTCTTACCTTCTTACGTAATCTCGTTTCGCTCGCCGGGGCCCAAGCTGCTAGCAATGCTACAGGTTCTCCGCGTACTCGATCATTTTTTCGTCTTTCGCGAGCTTTACGTACGCTTTCTTCCAATCGCGCCGGTAGCCTTCATTCTGTCCGCGACGGCGCATTTTGCCGACATAATTCGCCGTGCGCACCGCGGCGACTTTTACCTTAAAAATCTGCTGAACGGCTTCCTTAATCTGTGTCTTCGTGGCGTTTGCGGAAACCTCAAACACCACGGTGTGCTGCGTTTCCTTTACACCCAGGCCTTTTTCCGTGATGATCGGCCGGCGAATAATCTGATAGTGCGGGGCAGACATGATTTATTCCTTCCCCTTTTTCTTAGCCGGTTTTTTTGCGGCTTTCTTGGCTGCCGGCTTGGCTTTTTTCGCCGCTGCTGTTTTCGGCGCTGCTGCCGTCTTCGCCGGAGCGGCTGCGGGCGCGATCGTTTCCACGTCAGGAACAACCACCGGCCGCCTTTCCGGATCGAGCGTGTGACTCAAGCGCGTCACGGCATCTTTCGAGAGCACCAGCAGGTCGTGCTTCAGTACGTCGTAAACCTGGAGAACATGCGGAGCGGCCAGCTTTACGCCTTCCAGGTTCCGGCTGGCGAGTTCCAGGTTGCGGTTTTGGCCGTGCGAGACGAGCAAAGCTGATTTGCTGCCGTTCAGCTTCCCGAGAGTCTCGCGCAAGCCCTTGGTCTTGTGCGTTGCAAGCTCCAGCACGTCGACGACGGTGAGCTTTTGCTCCGCCAGCTTCGCCGACAGCGCCGAGCGCAAAGCACCGAGCAACATTTTCTTGGGCAGCGCGTAGCTATAATCGCGCGGCTTGGGTCCGTGAACGGTCCCGCCATGGCGCCACAACGGCGAACGAATCGAGCCGACACGCGCGCGGCCAGTGCCTTTTTGCCGCCACAACTTGCGGCCGGCGCCGCTCACTTCGCTCTTGTCCTTGGTCTTGTGGGTGCCCGAGCGAATCTCGCGTTGATACCAGCGCGTCGCTTCGTGCAGCAGGTGCCGATTCACCTTCGCGCCAAAAATCGCGTCGGCGAGTTCCACCTGGCCAACTTTCTTGCCATCCAAATTGACTACGTCAACGACCGGCATAATCTCGCGTCCTTCTTCCCGCTAAACAAAATCTTCCTCGGCTTACTTCTTTTTGCGCGTCTTGCTGATAAAAATGTACGTTCCGCTGGGCCCCGGCACGGATCCCCGCACCAGCAGCAGGTTTTCGTCGGTATCCACTTTGACGACCTTCAAGTTCTTCGCTGTCACTTGCGCGTTGCCCATGTGACCCGGAAAGTGCTGGTTCTTCCAAACACGCGAGGGGAACGAACTGCCGCCGATTCCGCCCGGCGCGCGGTGAAACATCGAACCGTGCGTCGCATCGCCGCCCGCGTAGTGCCAGCGCTTCACGCCGCCGGCAAAGCCTTTGCCTTTGCTGACGCCGCTCACATCCACAAGCTCGCCCGCTTTGAAATTCTCCACCAGCACGCGGTCGCCGACCTTGGTTTCGTCTTTGGATTCCTCGATACGCACTTCCTGGAGCACCTTCATCGGCGCTACACCGGCCTTTTTGAAATGCCCGGTCATGGCTTTGTTCACGCGCTGCGGTTTCACGAATTCCACGAGCCCCAGTTGCGCGGCTTCGTAGCCATCGTTTTCTCTTGTCCGGCGCTGTACCACCACACACGGCCCCGCTTGCAGCACCGTGCATCCGACGAGCGTGCCGTCGGTCTGGAAGATCTGCGTCATGCCCAGCTTGATTCCGATAATCCCGTTGACCGCCATGGCCTCGTCTCTCTCTTTCGCAGCTTGCCTGGTTGCCGGTATTGGCTGCGTCGTGCTCAAGTTGCCGGGCTAAAGCCCGGCCCCAACTAACTGCTCTTACTTTGCGGCGTGACCAAAGGCCTTGATTTCCACGTCCACACCCGGCGGAAGATCGAGCTTCATGAGAGCGTCCACCGTGTCCGGTGTAGGCTCGAGGATATCGATCAACCGCTTGTGCGTGCGCATTTCAAACTGCTCGCGCGATTTCTTGTCCACGTGCGGCGACCGCAGAACCGTCCAGCGATTGATGGTCGTGGGCAGCGGAATCGGCCCGGCAACTTCCGCGCCGGTGCGCTTCGCGGTCTCCACAATTTCCTTCGTGGACTGGTCCAGAATGCGGTGGTCGTAAGCCTTCAAACGAATGCGAATTTTGTCGCCTTGTCTCATTTAATTGTTCCCAAAGCCCTCTCTAAATCCGATTACTCGATGATTTCCGTGACCGCGCCGGCTCCGACGGTGTGGCCGCCTTCGCGAATAGCGAACCGCAAGCCCTTTTCAAGAGCCACCGGCGTGATCAGCGTCACTTCGCAGCTCACGTTGTCGCCG